>Ga0306924_10008166_pt1 | contig 10539 bp, 7 predicted proteins | sample sta12Can44000111_FD_203756 | JGI IMG/M metagenome (GOLD analysis project Ga0306924, IMG submission 203756) | Lab enrichment of tropical soil microbial communities from Luquillo Experimental Forest, Puerto Rico - statanox.12C.anox.44.000.111 (v2)... | ecosystem: Environmental > Terrestrial > Soil...
GATCTATGGGGAGGAATTTCGTCGTCGCGTAAAGGGAATGGATATCAAGGAAGTACCGATCGCACCTCGGAGTCCTTGGCAAAATCCTTACAGCGAGCGACTGATTGGATCTATCCGGCGGGAGTGCTTGGACCATGTGATCGTGCTGGGAGAGAACCATCTGCGACGGATTCTACAGTGTTACTTCGCTTATTACGGACAGACGAGAACTCACTTGTCGCTGGCTAAGGATGCTCCGTCCTCTCGGCCGATACAGCCACCCTCGATGGGAGACATCGTCGAACTGCCCCAGGTTGGTGGCCTCCATCATCGCTACGAACGGCGTGCAGCATAAGGCGAGAAGCCTTCACTCCTCCCCTCCCAGATCTCCCTCGATCAGCGGTACAGACCGCGTGGACCCCATGCTGATATCACACGTACAAAGAAAGGCGTTCGCTACGACGCCGAGCCATTCTGAGGTTTATTGGTCGCGCGAACATTGCCGCCGAGGGATGTCGCAGTTTCCTTACTCAACAAAGAGCAAAATCCAGCATCGATCTGCATTTGGCGAAGCACAGGGCCTCGGTTTGCTCCATAATCGCTCCTCCTCTTGGCCGGTTCATGCCAGAACTCCTCGCAGCCAATACGCAATTTCCGCGGCAATGTTGATCAAACGCCGGTGCGCCGCAGTCGTTACAGACCCAGTTCGCGCGCCAAACCCTTTATGAATTGAAGTCCGCGGCTCGCCAACTCATCGCCCGAGGGCGCCAGGTCGCGCCAAATGGCGGCGGCTGCCGCCAACTCCGGCTCAGGCTGGGCGAAGGATTCGATGGTCAGCCAACCATCGTATCCGATCTGCTTGAGAGTCTTCAGCATTCCTGCCCAATCGTTGTGCCCGGTCCCTGGGACGCCGCGGTCGTTTTCCGAAATGTGAACATGCCCCAGCACGTTGCTGACAGAGCGCAGCGCCTCTGCCGGATGACGCTCCTCGATGTTCGCGTGGAAAGTATCGAAATGGATTTTGACATTCGGGGCGCCCACCTCATGAACCAATCGAGCAGCGTCCTCCAGCGTGTTGAGGAAATAGGTTTCGAAGCGGTTGAGAGGTTCCAGGCAGAGGGTGACGTCGCACCTTCGCGCCTGCTCGGCCGCCCCCTGAAGACCTTCCACCGCCCAATTCCACTCTTCCTGAGTGCGCCTCCGGCCGGTCATCACTCCCAAGCCCGCATAAATCGGCCCGCACATCAGGTGCCCGCCAAGTTGCGCGGTCCGATCTACGCACGTCTTTAAGAATTCCACTCCTCGGGCCCTTACGGTGGCGTCATGGCTGACAAGATGGACTTCGCGGGGCAAGACGCTGCAGGTGGTTCGCTCGAGATTCAAGCCGTCGAGGATCTGCCTCACTCCGAAAACGTTGCTCGGCTCGCCGGGTGAAAGAAAAAGCTCCACACCATCGAAGCCCCAGTCACGAATACGGGAAAACAAAGGCGCGAGGCTCTCGCCCACCCGCGTCGTCCAGACCATCATGTTCACGCCATATTTCATGAGTGTCGCTCCAACCGCGCGGCGGATGATATCAGGGCTCAGCGCAACTAACCCAAGGTGGCTCTGAGCCAAGGCTTCAAGGCTTGCGATAATCCTGGATTTCAACTCCTAAGTTTCTCGTCCTAAGATAGGCGTTCACCACCTATCTTTCATGCGGCGTCTCGGGCTTGCCTTCATGCTCCGGATGCGTGCAGCCCGGGAAACTCGTCGAGATAAGTGTTCCCGACGTATTGCAAATCCTGATGAATGCCTACCGCGGACGTATAGTAGCCCTTCACCGTGGTATCCTTGAGGGCCTTGAAGAAACGCTCCTCGAGCGTCCGCGGGTGCTGCTCGTTCCTGCTGATCGTTTCCATGAGCGCGAGCTGCTGCTCCGGTGTTAACTGAAGGAAGCCTTTGCTGTGGTCGCACTGGGCTATTGCTTCTACAGCGGCAAGGCCTTTGGTCCACAGGGCTTTCTCCTCGGAGTGGGCGTCGGTTACAACCTCGTCAATGTATTCGTGAACGCGCGCGGCTTTGGCTCCGGGCGAATGGTCGTCGGTGGGAATGATGATCTCCGCAAGCTCGGCAAGCAACTGCATTTGCGGCGACGTGAAGAACTTGGGCGAGGATTTCTCGTCGATTTCAACCAGGCTGTGGGTGTGGGTTGTGCCCGCTCCCACTTCTGGCAAGAAAGGCACGGCGGCGGTACTCCCTACCGAGCCAGCCAAGACCTGTAGCACCTTCCGGCGCGAAACGTTATCGAGAAACCGGTGCTCTGCCATCGTTAGCTTGTCGTCGTTATCAGCTTTGCGTCGAACCCCTCCGCCTCCGCTCCGACCGCCCCGGGCGTTCAAAACGCTTTAGTTTAGCAGGCCGCGGAAAAACTGTTGGAACACGCTTTGGAAGGGCGGGGCTAAAAGCCCCGCCCTTCCGAGGCCCGGATTCGCCTTTTTGCGCCGCCTGTTCGTTTAGAGGTTCCCCTTACGAACCTGCTCGGCCATATACTGTGCTGTCCGGCAGGCCAGGGCCACGACAGTTTAACACTGGATTCTTCTCCTTGTACGTCGTGAAGACACTGCAATCGAGTGCGAATAGGTTCTTGACCTCGTGCGCTTGGCAATAACCGTTGAGCACCGACGTTCGCGGATTCTTGCCCATGCGGATGGTACCCACCTCGTGCGCGGCAAACCCGCTGGGCTCGGGAAACCCTTCCGAGGGAGAAGGCACAATGAGGCGGCACCGGCCGCATCGAGAATCTCGAACGCCGTCTTCATCATATCTCTGTAGACCCGCCGATCGTTGTCCCCCCAACGGAAATGCGCCACCAGGATGGGAATCCCGTAAGCGTCCTTTCGGTTGGGATCGACGACGACGCGATTCTCAGGCCGCGCCAGCACCTTGGTAAATCCGCCCAGCCGCACCTGCTGTTTGAAGGATTTCCCGAAGCCTTTCAAAACGCTAGCGTGGTAAGGATACATGAAGCCGGCGTACTCCAATTGGAACTGGTAGCCACCCGCAAAATCAAGGTCCTTGCGATTCTGCGTGAAGCGCGGGATGTAGGTATGGGCGCACCAACCACTTTACCCGCGTGTGGCTGCGCATGGCCGAAGCGGATTTCAAAAGGCGCACCCAGTACGGCGTTAGCGCCGATTGGCCTATCACCTATCAGGATTTGGCTCCCTACTACGACAAAAGTAGAGACCTGTATTGGTGGATATGGAAGCCGCGAAAATATCCCGAGCGCGCCGGATGGCATTTTTCAGCCGGCGCCTAAACTAAGCCGCGTTGATCGGACGTGGTTATTCAGTGCGGCTTGCTGGAAGTTGGGCATTCCGTGCGTTTCTCGACCGGGCCGCCATTCTAACTCAACCGCTCAATGGCCGTGCGCCTTGCCATTACTGCAATCAATATGAGCGGGGCTGCAGAACCAACTCGAATTTCAGCTCAAGCCTGACATTGATCCCGGCGGCCCTTGCGACCGGCCGGCTGACCATTATCCCCTATGCGATGGCGCGTGAGGTTATCGTCGGCGGGAACGGGAGGGCAGCAGCCGCCTCTTACATCGACAAGGCCACGCACACCGAGCAACAAGTGCGCGCGAGCTTTTGTACTGGCCGCCAGTTCCTGCGCCCCACCGAAACTCGGATCAACCTGTTATGGACCGGCGGGACTCCGGGAGTGAAGGTGGTCAGCTACACTCCGCACGAAGGGAGGCTCGACCTTCGTCCCACAAGTCGAAAGCCCTTGCTCATACGCTGTCCAGATTGGTTGTAGCCCGGAACCGTGCGCGTAGAGGGCGCGAACTCTGTAACCTCGGTGCATGTGGGCGGCGCCGATTACTTGCGTATCGTCGATGCTAAACCCGGCTCCCGGATTACGCTGCGCTTCGATCAACCTGAAGTCGAGAAGGAGTACCGCGTCGCGGGAATAACCTACAAGGTGCGCTGGCGCGGAGACACAGTAACGGAATTGAAACCTGCAGGAAAACCGTACCCCATCTTCGCGCGCACGTCAATTTCCCTGGGGAAGACCCCTTTCAAACCCTGGGATACGGATTACCGGCAGCCTCGAGTTTACTGGTAACTCGCAGCCCGACGCCCAGCACGAGGTCCGGTGGCACGCTTCCGAGCGTGGTGCGTCTCAGGAACCAGGGTGCGACTCGAGGGTCGCGCCGGCCAAAATCTAGTTGATCAGAACGTCGGCAAGTATCTGTCGACCTCCCATTGGCTGATGCTCTCGTGGTATTGAAACCACTCCTCGAACTTCACTCTGATGTAATAGGAAGCAAACTCAGGCCCCAGCGCTTCCTTAATGACGTTGTCGCCGGCCGTGCATTCGACCGCTTCTCGAAGGGTTGTCGGCAAGAAGCCGATATTGCGTCGATGCAGTTCTTCTTCGGGCATTTCGTAGAGATTTTCGGTATTGGCTTGACCCGGATCGATTTTATGCTCAATGCCATCCATTCCCGCTGCCAGAATCGCCGCACAGGCGAGGTAGGGATTGGCGGCGCCATCGACCGCCCGGTTTTCAATGCGCCCAGGCGCGGGGATGCGAATCATCTGGGTGCGATTTGCGGGGCCGTAAGTGACGTAGACGGGCGCCCAGGTAGCTCCCGAGCGCGGCGCGCCGCGAATCAGCCGCTTGTAGCTGTTGGTCAGGGGAGCGATGACGGCACTCATTCCCCGCGCGTGGTGCAGCAACCCGCCCATGAACCAGCGCCCCAGTTGTGAGAGGCCGTAATCCTGTGTGTCATCCAGGAACAGGTTCCGACCAGTTTCAGCGTCGGCGAGGCTCAAGTGGTAGTGGGCGCCATTCCCGGTCAGGTGTTGAAACGGCTTGGGCATGAAGGTCGCCCACAGACCGTGCTGCTCCGCGACCGTGCGCACCATCCACTTGAAAAAGGTGTGGCGGTCGGCTGTGTTCAGGGCGTCGGAGTAAAGCCAATTGATCTCGAACTGACAGTTGGCGTCCTCGTGGTCATTGGCATAGGGAGCCCAGCCGAGCTCCTGCATGTAGCGAATCAAAGTCGCCATGACATCGAGATTGCGATAGAGCGCGCGTAAGTCGTAACACGGCTTGCCGATGGTATCGAGCGGGTCCCAGGGGCTGTAGTTCCCATCCCCGTTTTTCTTCAGGAGCATAAACTCGGCTTCAACTCCGACGTGGAAGATATAGCCCTTCTGGCGCAAGCGCTCGAGCTGGCGAGCCAGGACCGTGCGAGGACAATAGGGCCACGGCTTTCCGTTCACGTACACGTTGCCAGGCACCCAGGCGACGTTCTTCCGCCAGGGCAGGATGGTCAGCGAATCCAAATCCGGCATGCTGACGATATCGGGATCGTGCGGTCCCTGGCCGATATCGCCGGCGGCAAAGCCGGCGAAAGCCGCCCCTTCACTTATCATTTGTTCCAGGTGAGTGACGGGAACCAGCTTCGCTTTGGGCGCTCCGCTTAGCTCGACGAAGGAGCAAAAAATGTACTCAACACCCTTCTCCTTGATTTGCTCCTTCACATCACTGATCATGGCAACCCTCCTCTTCGCTTGAGGTAAAAAATTCAGGCGGATACGGCGGCGGCAGCTTTTTCTCCGACTAGTTGCTCCACATAGAAACGTCGGGGAGAGAACGGCTCAATGAGCTTGGGCGTCCTTCCGGTGGCAATCAGCTCCGCCAGGCATTTGGCCGCGATCGGGGCCGCTTTGAATCCGTAAGTCCCCCAACCGACGTCCAGATAGAAGTTTTCCACCTCCGGCGCCGCGCCGATGATCGGCGCGTAATCGGGAGTCATGTCACACACCCCGGACCATTGCCGAAGCACGCGAAGGCCGTGTAGTTGCGGAAACAATTCCAGCGTATAGGTCGCCATCTGCTCCAGCGTCGGAAGTGTCCCTCTTAGGTTATAGGACTGATAAGGGTCGATTTCTGCCCCGATCACCAACTCACCCTTGTCGGTCTGATTCACGTAGACATGGAGACTGGCAGAGACGATGACCTTATTGAGAAAGGGTTTCAAGGGTTCGGTCACGCAGGCTTGCAGCGGATGACTGACTACTTGCAGCTCGACGCCGGCCATTTTGCAGACGGTTGATGCCCATCCCGCCGTTGCGTTAACGACGGTGCCGGCTGCAACTTCACCACGACTGGTTAGAACCGTCGTAACCATCCCGTTCGTTTTTCGCATTCCCGTCACCTCGGTGAAGGGGTGAATCTCAATGTCCATCTGGTCGCACGCCCGGGCATAGCCCCACACCACAGCATCGTGACGGATGATGCCGCCAGGAGGGTGGTACAGGCCTGCCAGAATGGGAAAACGGGGACGGTCGCTCAAGTCAAGCGCGGGAACGAGCTTGCGAATCTCCTCGCGGTAAATAAGCCAGCTATCCACACCCATTACCTGGTTTGTTTCAGCGCGGACGCGCAAGCCGATGACCGCAGAGTCCGTGTGTGCCAGGGTCAGGTGCCCGCACTGGCTGAAAAGCAGGTTCCAGCCAAGTTCTTGGGAAAGTGCCTCATAGAGTTTCACCGAAGCGTCATAAAAGGCGATGCCTTCCGGCGTGCGGTAGTTGGACCGAATGATGGCCGTGTTGCGCCCGCTGTTGCCACAACCGACGTAACCCTTCTCCAAGATCGCGATGCGGCGGATGCCATGGCGAGAACCCAAATAGTAAGCAATTCCGAGGCCGTGAACTCCCGCTCCTACGATGACCACGTCGTAGGTCGACTTAAGTTCGTGGTTGCGCCACATCCGTTCTTTCCTGAAAATCCGCAACATGGTTCGTCTACGCCCCCAGGAAAGCCTGGGCCTCCAGGCCGAAAGGCGCCAGGTGGAATTCGAGACCGGCGTGCAGCAGTGCTTCCCACACGCTCTTCGCATACTCCCGGCTAACGAGCAGGTGAAAAGCGGGCAGGCTTCCCAAGTCATCTCGCAGGATGATGGCATGCGTGTGGGCCAAGCTGGTTTGCACGCAGCTCACATTGGGGAGAGCTGTCTCTGAAAGGTTGAGCGAAGTAAGCTTGCACAAGATACCTCGGCTGTGTGGCCCGGCCAGAAGTAATTGCGCATAAATCGAGGTCATGTCCGTCCAGTAGGCCGGCGTAGGGAAGGCCAGGTCCGAAGCTGCGGCGCGGAGTGACCGCAAAGTTTCAATCACCCTATCCCGCGCCAGGGGGTCACAAGTCAAGAGAAGGTGCCGTGGGGCGAGTATCCACGATCTCACTCCCGGCACGAAAGTGGGAGGCGCTTTTGGTCCATATCCTTTCAGTTCGAAGCGCTCCATCCAACTTAAGTCAGCCAAGCCCGCCCCTTCACGAACCTGGGTGGCCTCTCGCTCGGGTGAGGCGAAGCGCGCCGGTACTTGCCAGCCGTGGTGCTCTGTCATCAGCGCCTTCGCCTGTTGATGCTCGTGGAATAATGCGCTCTGTTTGATATTTTTACTCCGCTACGGGGCTGCTGAAAGGACACGTGTCATGCTGATCCCGCAGGCGCGGGAGAAGCATCTGTTGTTTCTATCCAAAAACAAAGAAAAAGCAGATCGTTCGCTGCGATGAAAAATACGCGAAGGTCGCCATTGAAAACACAGGACTAAGGCGCGCCGGCTATTTTCATGCAGAGTGGTAAGCCGAAGGCTCATGGGATCTTCGCTCTGCAGTAACTCAACCCATAAGTCGTTTAGATTCAGCGTGGTTTCGGTCCGTCGAGTTAGCTGCCCATCATTGGCAGCCGAACGGGCTGTGAATGCGCAGTAGCTCGACCCGTAAGTCGTTTAGATTCAGTATGACTTCGGTATGTCGAGTTAACTGCCCATCATGGCAGCCGAACGGCTCTGAACGCTCTGGATGACATGCTCGGAGGTTTTCCAGCAGACTACCACCTACATCCTCAATCGCGCGCCTTCAGGATCGTAGAAAGCTTGCCTCGTGATGCGAGCAGCCTCAAGTCGGCCGTTCACCCGAACCTGAATCTCGTTGTGTGCCTTCTCAACCTCTGCTGCCAGCCAGGCGAGTCCCACCGCCTTATCATTTACGGGTGAGTAGCGTGCGCTGGTCACTCGGCCCGCCAACCTGCCGCGGACAAGAATCGCCGCGCCATCTTCGGGCACGCTATCCCCTTGCATCATGAAGCCCACGAGCTTCTGTTGTGGCTGGCGAGCTCCCAGGCGCAGCAAGGCGGCCCTGCCTATGAAATCCGCCTTGTCCATTTTCGCAACCCAACCCATGTCTGCCTCTAACGGATTGGTCAGCGCGTCAGTGTCCACGCCCACGATCACATGTCGTTTCTCCAGACGCAGGAGCCGCTGCGCTTCTACCCCGAATGGGCGAATCTCGAACTCCTTGCCTGCCTCCAGCAGCTTCTTCCACAGATACTCGCCCCACTCGCCCGGAAAGTGCATTTCCCACCCGGTTTCACCGACGAAGCCGATACGAAGCATCAACAAGGGCACTCCAGCCACCTCGGCTTGACGGCAGCTCATATAGGGAAAGCCTTCCCTGCTCAAATCGCAGATCGTCAGTTTCCTCAGGACAGAGCGAGCCTGCGGCCCGGCCAAGTTGACTGCTGCCAATCCCGTCACGTTGGTGAGGTGGACGTCCCACCCGGTCCCGATGAGCCACCATTCCAGCCACTGCTGAACAAAGTCGAGGTTGCCCGTGGTGGTGGTGATGAAGTAGCGGTCGTCTGCTATGCGAGAAATAGTGCCGTCGTCGAGCATGATGCCGGCTTCATCGCAAAGAACCGAATAGCGCACGCGGCCCGGCCGCAGGTCCGAGAGACGATTACTGTAAACCCAATCGAGGAGCACTCCACAGTCGCGGCCCTGAAGGTCGAGCTTGCCCAGCGTCCCCACGTCAATCAACCCGACGCGTTCGCGGACCGCTCGATATTCTTCATCGACGCAGCGCCGTTCCATCGAAGAGGCCGCAGTCCGGTAAAAGCGCGGCCGCTTCCAATCGCCCATATCCATCCACACCGCACCCAATTCCTCGTGGGCACAATGCAGCGGGGTGCGCCTAATGGGATGATGCCGGGGACCGGCCAGCGCGCCTAGCGTCACTGACGGATTCGGCGGACGAGCCGTGGTCATTCCGGTTGCAGCCATGCTCCGCTGCTTCTCGTGAGCGCAGATAGCGACGGCATTCAACTGGCACATCTTGCCCTGGCACGGACCCATGGTGGCTGTGGTGTATCGCTTCAGTGGTTCAATATGGTCAAAGCCCTCGCTGATCGCATCACGGAGGTCTTGTGACGTCACGTCGGAACAGAGGCAAATGAAGGCTCTCTTGTTGAAGCTGGGCTTGGACGGCGTGACAGGCGCCGCGACGAGAGATCCTCCAGTGACTTCGCCGACGGCTTGGACATGAGGCGGCAAATCGAGAGGAACGAATGCGCCCCGGTCAGCATCCCAGTCCAGCCTCGCACCGGCCTGGGCCAGCAGACCGACGTCCGGCACGCGATGGCCGCAGACCACAACCAGATCGCATTTAAAGTTGCCTTCACGAGTGTGTAGCCCCTTGACACACTTTCCTCCGACAGCCTCCACGACCGCGTCGGCGGCTACGGTGGCGACCACCGCCTCACCGGCTTCCCTCAGATCGTTTGCTACCTCTTCGCCTCTTTTGCCATCGGCCACGATCACGGCACGGCTGCCCGGCACGATCCCGTGCAAACGAATCAGCCGTTCGACTGCGCTCGAGAGCATCACGCCCACGAGATCATTGTTCGGAAAAAGGAGCGGCGTTTCGTACGCCCCGGTGGCCACGACGATCCGCTGCGCCCGCACATGAACCAAGCGCTCGACGACCATTGGATGCGGGCTGGGCTGCAACACCCCTAACAAATTTCCTTCGTAAAGGCCGAAGCAGGAGCAACCCTGCATCACCTTCACGCTGCCTAGCGCTTGGAGGTTCGCGATGAGGTCAGCAAGACGGGCGGAAGGGTTCTTCTGATAGCGCAGGTGCCCGCCCAGAGCTGATTGATCGTCGATGAGCAAGACCTGCCCACCCGCTCGGCCGAACTCAAGCGCCGCGTGCAAACCTGCGGGCCCACCCCCAATCACCGCAACTTCCACGTGCATATAGGCGTGCTCATATTCGGGACCGGGAAGTCCCGCAGCAGGCGGGTCGCCAAGCCCAGCCACCTTACGAATAAAAGGCTCGGCTGCATGCCAAGCCTTGGGATGGCTCAACCCCTTGTAGTACCAGCCAACCGGCATCAGCCAGTCCAAATGCTGGACCACCGAGAGCACATCATGCTCGAGCGACGGGTAGGCATTCTGGTGCCGAACCCGCATCCCCTGTCGTACCGGCATCATGCAGGCGCGGACGTTCGGTTGGCCGTCCACGTTCACCAGGCAGTTGGGGCACTTTCCGGCCAGACAAAGCAAACCGCGGGGCCGATGATACTTGAAGCTACGTGTGAAAACACGCATCCCCGCGCGGTACAAAGCCGAAGCGACCGTGTCGTTCGGAGCCGCCTCAAACCTCTTGCGATTAAACTCGAACGTGATCCTCATCGGACCGGGATTCTCAAGCTTCCTCACT
>Ga0306924_10008171_pt1 | contig 10536 bp, 14 predicted proteins | sample sta12Can44000111_FD_203756 | JGI IMG/M metagenome (GOLD analysis project Ga0306924, IMG submission 203756) | Lab enrichment of tropical soil microbial communities from Luquillo Experimental Forest, Puerto Rico - statanox.12C.anox.44.000.111 (v2)... | ecosystem: Environmental > Terrestrial >...
GCCAGCGGCAACAGCAGCGCGAGCAGGAGGATCCAGAGATGACGCCGGGCGGTCATGGCGGCGCCGATGTTACGCCCAGATCATGAACGTCAGGGCGCGAGGCGCTCGCGCACCCAGGCGCCCTCGCTCAGGTGATAGCGCAGCCGGTCGTGCAGCCGGCTCTTGCGTCCCTGCCAGAACTCCCATCGGTCCGGCACCAGGCGAAAGCCACCCCAGTGCGGCGGCCGTGGCGGATTCAGCAGGAACTGCGCGCCGTACTTCGCGGCATTGGTCACCAGCACGGTCCGGCTGGCAATCACCTGGCTCTGCGGACTGGCCCAGGCGCCGATGCGTGAATCGAGCGGCCGGCTGGCGAAATAGGCGTCGCTCTCCTTGGAGTCGACTTTTTCGACGCGGCCTTCGATGCGCACCACCCGTTCCAGCTCGACCCAATGGAACTGCAAGGCTGCGAATGGATTGCCCCCCAGCTCGCGGCCTTTGCGGCTGTCATAGTTGGTGTACCAGACGACGCCGCGTTCGTCGTAGCCCTTGATCAGCACCACGCGGGTGCTGGGCCGCAGGTCGCTCGCGACCGTGGCCAGCGTCATCGCGTTGGGCTCGGGGATCTCGGCGGCGATCGCCTCGGACAGCCACTGCTCGAATTGCGCCAGCGGCTGGGCGTGCGAGGCCTCTTCGCTGAGTTCGGCGCGCTCATAACTCTTGCGCAGCTCGGCGATGCGGGAAGCGGTCGTGCTCATTGCCAAATTCTCTCATCTGCAGCAGGATGCCGGCACGACATGCCCCCTCCTTTGCAGAACTCGCCCGTGGTGCTCGTCCTCGCTTCCGGCCGTGGCGAGCGCTTCGTCGCTTCCGGTGGCAGCGGCTCCAAGCTTCGCGCGCCGCTGGCCGGCAAGCCGGTGCTGGAATGGACGCTGGCGGCCGTGCGGGCCAGCGGGCTGCCCTGGCACCTGGAGGACGCCGGCCACGCCGGCATGGGCGATTCCATCGCGGCGGCCGTGCGCGCCACGCAGGACGCCGCCGGCTGGCTGGTATTGCCCGGCGACCTGCCCCTGGTCCGCCCCGACTCCCTGCGGCAAGTGGCTGCGGCGCTGGCCTCGCATGCCGTGGTGCTGCCGCGCCACCAGGGACAGCGCGGCCACCCGGTGGGTTTCGATGCGTCCTGCCGCGAGGCGCTGCTGACGCTGCAGGGACCCGTCGGCGCGCAGGCCGTCGTGCGCGCGCAAGCCGCGGCCGGTCGCACCTTCGAGCTGGACCTGGAGGATGCCGGCATCGTCACCGACATCGACACGCTGGATGACCTGCGTGCGGCCGAGCCACTCGCGCTCAGCGTTCGATCGACTTGAGCAGTTTCTCCAGGCCGCGATCGTGGATGTTGTGACGCCTGAGCTCCTCGAGCGTGCGATGCGCGTAGTCGAAAGTGGTGCCGTAGATGCCACTGGCTTCCAGGAAGATGCGGCGATATTCCTCAGGACTCAGCACGCCGGTGTGGCTGGGGCTCTTGCGCGACAGGGTGAATGCCAGGGCCGTCACCAGTCCGTGCGGCGTCTGGCAGGTCAACCACTTCGGGTCGTAGACGGCCGTGATCATTTCGCGCGCCCACAGCTTCGCCAGCACCTGGCGCGCTTCCGCATGGGCAATGCGGTAGACCACGCCATGGCAGCAACCGCCCGACAGCATGCCGAACACCAGCCCCGGCCGCTCGGGCGTGCCGCGGTTGATGCGGCTCCACATCTTGAGCGCCCGGTGCCAGCCATGCACCTTGCCGGCGCGCCGTTCGGCGAATTCGAAGTCGGGCCTCCAGATCAGGGAGCCATAGCCGAAGATCCAGAGGTCGTCGTGGCCGCCCCATTCCTGAAGCGTGCGCTCCAGCATGGCCGCGGGATCGCGAAGGGGCTTGGGCAGGCCATTCATGCCGCCACTGTAGCTCGGCCCCACCACCGATGGCCAATGTCTTGCTAGGATGAACAGCATGACACTGCATCCTGCCGTCGCGGCAGTGACCGAGCGCATCCGCGAGCGCAGCGGTCCCACCCGCGGCGATTACCTGCGCCTGGTCGAGGCGGCCGCTACGCGCGATCGCGGCGCGGATCGCATGGGTTGTGCCAACGTGGCGCATGCCTTCGCGGCGTTGCCCGGCAACGACAAGCTGCGCGTGGTGGCTCAGCACGCGCCCAACATCGGCATCGTCAGCGCCTACAACGACATGCTGTCGGCGCACGCGCCGTACGTGCGCTTTCCCGATGTGATCAAGGACGAAGCCCGCCAGCGCGGCGCCACCGCCCAGGTGGCCGGCGGCGTGCCGGCCATGTGCGACGGCGTGACGCAGGGCACGCCCGGCATGGAGCTGAGCCTGTTCTCTCGCGACGTGATCGCCATGGGCACGGCCGTGGCCTTGAGTCACGATGTGTTCGATGCGGTCTTGCTGCTCGGCATCTGCGACAAGATCGTGCCGGGGCTGCTGATCGGGGCGCTGCACTTCGGCCACCTGCCCATGGTGTTCGTGCCGGGCGGCCCGATGCCCAGCGGTTTGTCGAACAGCGCCAAGGCCAAGGTGCGTGAGCAGGCCGCGCAAGGGCTGGTCGGCCGCGAGGAACTGCTCGACGCCGAGTCGAAGGCCTACCACACGCAGGGCACCTGCACCTTCTACGGCACGGCCAACAGCAACCAGATGCTGATGGAGGCCATGGGCCTGCACGTGCCGGGCGCGGCCTTCGTGCATCCGCACTCGGAACTGCGCGACGAGCTCACGCGCGAGGCGGTGCGCACCGTGCTGGGCAACCTCAAGTCGCGGCGGTTCGCGCCGATCGGCCGGATGGTGGACGAGCGCGCGATCGTCAATGCGCTGGTCGTGCTACTGGCCACGGGCGGCTCGACCAACCATCTCATTCACTGGGTCGCCGTCGCGCGCTCGGCGGGCATCCGCATCGACTGGAATGATTTCGAGGCGCTGTCGGCGGTCGTGCCGCTGCTGTGCCGCATCTACCCCAACGGGCAGGCCGACGTGAACCAGTTCCAGGCCGCGGGCGGTCCGGGTTACGTGATCCGCGAACTGCTCGATGCCGGCCTGATGCACGAGGACGTGCTCACGGTGCGCGAAGGCGGCATCCGCGAGTTCACGCGCGAGCCGCAGCTCTCAGCCGGCACGCTGCGCTGGCAGGACATCGGCACCAGCCGCGACCCGCAGGTGGCGCGTCCGGCCACCGATCCCTTCAGTCCCACCGGCGGCCTGAAGCTGCTGACCGGCAACCTCGGGCGCAGCGTCATCAAGATCTCGGCCGTGCCCGACGACCGGCATGTGATCCAGGCGCCCGCCCGCATCTTCGACTCGCAGGAGGACCTGCAGCGCGCCTTTCAGTCCGGCGAGCTGGAGCGCGATGTGGTCTGCGTGGTGCGCTGGCAGGGCCCGCAGGCCAACGGCATGCCCGAGCTGCACAAGCTGACGCCGCCGCTGGCGGTGCTGCAGGGCAAGGGCTTCCGCGTGGCGCTGGTGACCGACGGCCGCATGAGCGGCGCCTCGGGCAAGGTGCCGGCGGCGATCCACGTGTCACCCGAGGCGGCCGCGGGCGGACCGTTGGCGAGATTGCGCGACGGCGACGTGGTCCGGCTGGATGCCGCAGCAGGCACCCTGCAGGCCCTGGTGGCCGAACACGACTGGGTGGTCCGGCCGATTGCGCGCATGCCCGACAGCCTCAAGGACTCGGACCGCCATGGCACGGGCCGCGAGCTGTTCACCGCGTTCCGCCGCAACGCGCTTTCGGCGGAAGAGGGAGCCTGTACATGGTTGTGAAACTCACACCCGCGGATGTGATGAACGATGCGCCGGTGATTCCGGTCATCGTGCTGTCCGAGGTCACGCACGCGGTGCGCCTGGCCAGCGCGCTGGTCGAAGGCGGCATCCGCATGCTGGAGGTGACGCTGCGTACCGGCGCGGCACTGGCCTGCATCGAGGCCATCGCCAACGAAGTGCCTGAAGCGGTCGTGGGCGCCGGCACCGTGCGCAATGCACGCGACGCGCAGGCCGCGGCCAAGGCAGGCGCCCGTTTTGCCGTGAGCCCCGGCTACACCCCCGCCGTGGGCAAGGCGTGCCGGGACCTCGAGTTGCCACTGCTGCCCGGCGTGTCCACCGGCAGTGAGATCATGGCGGCGCAGGAAGAGGGCTTCGACGCGCTCAAGTTCTTCCCTGCGGTGGCCGCGGGCGGTGTCGCCATGCTGCGGGCCTGGCAGGGCCCCTTCGGCGACGTGAAGTTCTGCCCGACCGGCGGCATCACCCCGGTCAATGCGCGCGACTTCCTGGCGCTGCCGAACGTGGTCTGCGTCGGGGGTTCCTGGCTGACGCCTTCCGAGGTGATCGCGCGGGGCGACTGGAAACACATCACGCAGCTGGCGAAGGATGCCGTGGCGCTGGGCCGATTGGACGGTCACGCCTGAGGCTGCACCCGCGCCTGAACAACAAAGGAGACGTCATGTCCGACCATGTGTACAAGATCCTCGAGCTGACCGGCTCGTCCAGCAACGGCATCGAAGATGCCGTGAACACCGCGATCGCGCGCGCGAGCGAGACCATCCGCAACATGCAGTGGTTCGAGGTGGTGGAAACGCGCGGCCACATCCGTGACGGCAAGGTCGCCTACTGGCAGGTGACGGTCAAGGTCGGCTTCACGCTCGAGTGAACGCCGCGCCGCGGCGCGGCTGGGGTCAGCCGCGCACCACCAGCGTGCCCTGCATGTCCTCGTGGCCATTGCCGCAGAACACATCGCACACGAAGGTGAAGGAGCCCGCCCGGTCGGGCGTGAACCGCAGGACCGCCTCGCGGTCGGGGACCACGTCGGTGCGCACATGGAAGTCAGGAATGTTGAATCCCATGGGCACTTCAGGCGCGGTGATGCGGATGGCGACCGGCTGCCCGGCCTGCACGGTGATGGTGTCCGGAATGAACACGAAACGCTTGGCCACCACCTTCACCGTGGTCTCGGCTTGCGAGGCGGCCAGGCGCGCGAGGAACAGGGCCGGCACGGCGAGCAGCACCGTGCGGCGAACGGCGTCGGTCTTCATGGTCAGGCCTTCGCCAGCGGCTGCTCATGGATGCCGAGCGCGGTCTGGCCGGCTTCGATCTCCCTGAAGCCCAGGCCGCGGTAGGGCTGCGACGGATCCCAGGGCAGGGGCGCTCGGCGCGGCTGCGAGCCGGGCGCGGGCAGCGGATAGATCAGCGAATGGGCCGCGTGGTGGGCCACGGTACCCGTCATGTGGTGGTGCTCCTGGTGGATGTGGCCGTAGAAGACGGTGGTGGCGCTGTGCTGCTGCAGCAGCGCGATTGCCTTGTCGCCGTCGCGGGTCGCCCAGTCCCATTGGGGATACAGGTCGAACAGCGGCCGGTGCGCGAAGACGATGAGGCGCGCGTCGGGCGGTACGGCCCGCAACTGCGATGCCACCCAGTCGAGCTGTGCATCGCCGAGCTTGGCGGCCGGGTCGCTCACATTGTCGAGCACGATGAAGTGCACGCCCTTGTGCTGGAACGCGTAGCGGGTGGGGCCGAAGAACTCGGTGAAGGCCTTGCCGCTGTCCAGCGCGGCATCGTGCTCGCCCGGAATGAAGCGCACGTTGGGAATTTCCAGCTTGGCGGCGATCTTCTGGAACTCCGTCATGCGGCGGCGGCGCTCGGCCGCGTCTTCCGTGGTGTGGGTCAGGTCGCCGGTGAAGATGACGAAGTCGGGTCGTGGCGACAAGGCATTCACCGCGGCGATGGCTTTGGGCAGCGATCCCCGCGCGTCCGGGTTTTCCGGCCCTTCGAAGCCCCAGTGCGCATCGGACAGCTGGACAAAGAAGAAGTCGTCGGTGCGCTGGGCGCCGGCGGGGGCGGGCAGGCCCGAAATGAACACGGCGCCGCCGTAGGCGGCCAGGCTCATGAACTGTCGGCGATCGATGGCTTGCATGGCGTTCTCCAAACGTGTGGCCTCGATGCAAGATCGTTTGCAACGACGGTTTATTCCCATGCCCCTGCACCCGCACAGGACAAGATGCTGCCGCTGGAATAAAACTGGGGGCGGGCCGATAAGCCATCACAAGGACATGCGTCGTGATCGACGAAGCTGAGCGCCGCCGCTTCGAGAGGCTCGTGCTGCCGCACCTGGATGCGGCGTATAACCTTGCGCGCTGGCTGGCACGCAACGACGAGGACGCCCACGACATCGTCCAGGAGGCTGTCATGCGGGCGCTGCGCTACTTCCACGGCTTTCGCGGCGAGGACGCGCGGCCCTGGCTGCTGCAGATCGTGCGGCACGCGTCGTTCGCCTGGCTGCAGGACCAGCGCGCGGGCCAGCCCGGGGCGGCCGCGATCGACGCTGCGGAACCCCAGGCGCCAGCGCAGGATGAGCCGCTGGCCGCCGCGATGGAAAGGGACGAGCGCGGGCGCGTCAATGCGGCGCTCTCCGCCTTGCCCGTTCACTACCGGGAGGTGCTCGTGCTGCGCGAACTGGAGGACCTGAGCTATCGCGACATCTCGTCGGTCGTGGACGTGCCGCTGGGCACGGTGATGTCGCGGCTGGCCCGCGCGCGGCAACTCATGCGTGACGCCCTGTCGAGTGGGCAGGACGGCGAGCGGGCGCCCAGCCCGCGCCGAGGATCCGATCGTGTCGAATGAGCCGCTTGACCCCTTGCGTCTGCACGCGTACGTGGACCGCGAACTCAGCCTGGAGCGCGGCCTGGAAGTGGAGGCGGCCTGCGCGCAAGAGCCCGAGCTCCAGGACGAGCTGCGCCGCATCCGCCAGGACCGCGAGTCGATCCGGGAACACGCGGCCTATTTCCGGGCACCCGATGCGCTGCGGCGCGCGGTGGAAGGTCGGATGGCGACGCCGGCCGCGCCGGGCTCGCGGGTAGCGCAGCGCCTGCGCGCCCTGTGGCCGCGCTGGCTCAGGCTGCCCGCGGTCGCGACCGTGGCCGCTTCGTTGGCGCTGATCGTTGCCGTGCTGAATGCGCCGCTGCTGCTGTCCGGGCTGGACGAGGGAGTCGAACACGACGTGCTGGCCAGCCATGCCCGGGCCATCGTGTCGCAGCGCCTCGTCGATGTGGAATCGTCGAGCCATCACACCGTCAAGCCCTGGCTGTCCTCGCGCCTGGACTTCTCGCCACCGGTGCAGGAGCGTCCGACACCCGACTCGGAACTCCTGGGCGCGCGCGTGGACTACGTGGCCTCGCGCCCGGTCGCGGCCATCGTCTTGCGGCATGGCGGCCATCTGGTGGATGTCTTCGTCTGGCCGGCGACCGGGGCTGACTCGCAGCCCCGCTTTGCCACTGACAAGGGTTTCCGCATCGCGCATTGGCGGCGCGGCGGCCTCACGCATTGGGTGGTCTCGGACCTCAATGATGAGGAGTTCAAGGCGCTCGTGACGGCCTTGCGCGCCTCGCCGGGTTGAGGCGCCTTATTGAAGCCGGATCTCGCCGTCGAATGCCACGGCCAGCTGGAGTCCTGGCACTTCGAGCGTCATCTTCGCCGGAAAGCTTTCGGTGCCCGCAATCGCGGCGTCCTGCAACGCACGCGCCACGGCCTGTTCGATTTCCCGCTGCGAGCTCACGCCGACCATCTTGAGGAACTTGCGGATGCTCATGTTCAATTCCTGATCGTCCATGGACTGCTCCGGTGAATGGCTGACCGCCATCATGCGCCGATCTCACCATGCTCAGGCGCAGCCGTCACCTGCCCGAAACGGCCGCGCCAGAGCACAATGCCCGGCATGAGTCGAACGCGCACCATTCTGCTGGCCGGCGCCAGCGGCCTGGTCGGCCGCGAGCTGTTGTCGGGCCTGCTGGCCGACGCCGAGGTCGAGGCCGTCCACACGCTGGGCCGGCGGGCGCTCGGCCTGGGTCATGCGAAGCTGACCCATCACGTCGTCGACTTCAAGGCCTTGCCGCCGCTGCCGCGTGCCGACGAGGTGTACCTGGCCCTAGGCACGACCATCAAGGTGGCGGGCAGCCAGGAAGCGTTCCGCGCCGTCGACTACGAGGCCAACCTGGCGGTGGCCAAGAGCGCGCTGGCTGCGGGCGCGCGGCGGGCGGGGCTGGTCAGCGCGATGGGATCGAACGCGCGTTCCTCGGTCTTCTACAGCCGTGTGAAAGGCGAACTCGAAGATGCGCTCGCGCGGCTCGGATTCGACGCGCTGGTGATCGCCCGGCCCTCGATGCTGGCCGGCAACCGCGAGGCGCTCGGCCAGCCGGAGCGCGGTGGCGAGAAGCTGGCCTTGCGCGTGACGCAACTCCTGCGGCCGCTGATACCCGCGGATTACCGATCGATCGCAGCGAGCGATGTGGCGCGCGCGTTGCTGCGCGAGGTGCCTCGTGCGAGCGGGATTCGGTTACTGCGATCGAGCGAAATGCAGGCGCGGTAGCGGGATTCGGTCACAACGACTTCAAGTACTGCGCGAGATCCGCAATCTCCTGCGACGTCAGGCCCAGTGCGCGCTTCGCGTTGTAGGTGCGGGCCACGTCCTCGACGGTCGCTGCCGAACCGTCATGGAAGTACGGTGCGTGCTGCCACAAACCTTTCAAGGGCGAGGTGCGGTATTGCCTGGTGGCCGAGCGCGCCGCGTAGCTGGGGCTTTCGGGCTCGACCACCGAGTCGCCCGCTGGATGCAGCGTCGCGTTGGCATCGGTGAACAGCGTGCCGGTGTGGCAGCTGGCGCATTGCGCCTTGCCATCGAAGAGCACCTTGCCGCGCGCCGCGGCCACGGTGTCGAAGCTCCCCGCTGGGGCCGCGGGCGCCGCCAGCGCGAGCTGGTAGGCCTGCAGCGCCGCGAGCTTGTCGCTGACCAGGTCCTGCGTGCCATTGGTCACGCTGAGCGGCAGCCGCGGGTCCGAGAAGCTGCCCTGGCCGCCCATCTGCGTCACGGCGACGTAGCGGTTCCAGTAGGCGATCTCGTCGCCGTCGCCGGTGAAGGTGATGCGGTGGATGCCGGCCAGGCCGTAGGCGGGCGGGATGACGACGGCCTTGCTCTGGCCGTCGATGTTGTGCCGTGGGTCGTACTTGCCCTGGCCCCAGGCGTTGAGTAGCGCCTTCTCGCTGGCACTCACGGCGGGCGACAGCGCGATGATCGCGCCCGGATTGAGGTCGCGATTGGGCCAGCCGTCCAGCCGCTTGCCGATGCCCTGAGCGAATGAGTTATCGACCGTCGAGTGGCACAGCGCGCAGGTGATGCCCACACGCTGGAGCCGGTCCACGCCGGCCACCGTCTCGACGGTGCCTTTCAGGCCGACCACGGCGTCCAACTTCAACAGGGCGATGGTGGTGGCCGGTTTCGTGAGATCGACCGTGCCGTTGGCGATGCCGTCCTTCACCGCCTGCGGCAGCGCATCGGCATCCACCTTCAAGCCCACCGACAAGGCGGTCGTCGGATCGACCACCGTGGAGATGACTTCGTGCATGCGCAAGGTGTCGGTCCATTTCGCTTCATCGCCGAAGGTCTCGAACCGGAATATCTCGCGCCCTTGAGTGGCGAGGGCCGCTTGTCGCGCCGCATCGTCGATGTTGTTGTTGTCCCCGCCGCAGCCGCTGGCCGCGGCGGCGGTGACGGCTGCGACCATGCTCAGCGCGAATCGGCTCATTTGGGACTCCTGGGTTTGGAGCCATAGACGTCGCGAGCGCGCGCGGCGTTCCGGGTGCGATCGCTCCCGCGGCCGAAAGGCCGTGAAATGCTAGGCCGTCACCTGGATCTTCGCCGCCAGATCCCGGAGTGCCGCCAACGGCGGCTCCTTGCGCGGCCACCCCAGCGTCACGCCGTCGTCGGCATGGCGCGGCAGGACGTGGATATGAAAGTGCGGCACCGTCTGCCAGCCGGCGGCCTTGTTGGCCTGCAGCAGCGTGATGCCCTCGGGGTGGAATGCGCGGTCCACCGCGCGGGCGACCCTGGCCGCGGTGCGGAACACCGCGGCGGCGAGTTCGTCATCCAGATCGAGCACGGTCTCCACCTGGCGCTTGGTGGCCACGATGACGTGCCCGGGGTTGACCTGGCCCGCGTCCATGAATGCGATGGTGTGCTCATCTTCGTAGACCTTGGCCGCCGGCAACTCGCCACGGACGATGCGCGTGAAGACGCTGGCTTCCATATCGTGCTCCACTGAGAGAATTACGTCAGGCGTCTTCGCCAGTGCGCTGGATCAACTCGATCTTGTAGCCATCCGGATCGGTCACGAAGGCGATCACCGTGGTGCCGCCCTTGACCGGCCCCGGTTCGCGCGTGATGTTGCCGCCGGCCGCGCGGATCTTCTCGCAGGCCGCGTACGCGTCGGACACGCCCAGCGCGATGTGGCCGTAGGCGGTGCCGAGCTCATAGTGGTCCACGCCATGGTTGTAGGTGAGCTCGAGCTCGGCGTGTTCGGGGTTGCTGCCGTAGCCGACAAAGGCCAGCGAGTATTTCTGCTCGGGCCGCTCAGTGGTGCGCAGCAGCGTCATGCCGAGCACGCCGGTATAGAAGTCGATCGAGCGTTGCAGGTCGCCGACGCGCAGCATGGTGTGTAGCAGTCTCATGGTTTTCATTATCGGGGTATGCT
>Ga0306924_10008175_pt1 | contig 10531 bp, 13 predicted proteins | sample sta12Can44000111_FD_203756 | JGI IMG/M metagenome (GOLD analysis project Ga0306924, IMG submission 203756) | Lab enrichment of tropical soil microbial communities from Luquillo Experimental Forest, Puerto Rico - statanox.12C.anox.44.000.111 (v2)... | ecosystem: Environmental > Terrestrial >...
GGCGCTTGAGCTGGCGGATGGTTGCCTGCAGATGCGCGGCATAGGCCTCGAGGTCGTGCCGTTCTTCGGGGTCCGCGGCGCTATCGGCGTCGAGATTGAGCAGAACCGGCCACAGCCACCGCGTCGAGCTCGGACGCTGCAGCTCTTCGAGCCGGCCGCGGGCCTGATCGAACAGCCGTATGGCGCGGTTCAATTCGGCGGCTTCGGATCGGCACAGCGTGAATTCCGATCGGGTGCGCCGGACTGCGCGCTTGGCGCGCATAGCCAAGAAAAGGGGCAGGCGGCACCGCCCATGCAATAAGCAGTACCACGGTAATCGCCGAAAGCTCTTCGCCGCCCTCGAGCCCCAACATCGCACGCGACTCTACGCAACGCTACAAACGCAACCGCAGTCGCAAGACGCGCAAATCTCGTTTACTCGCGGAGCACGACGCTAAAAACGGTTCCTGTCGGAATGCGGGCACGCCCTCGGCAAAATGCGGGCAAATGTCCGGCTGCTCGGCCTTCAATCCACGGCGCCACCAAGCATTTTTCGCAGCGCCTTGCTGGCAGTGTCTGCCTGCTGCATCCGAGGCGTTAACGGTCGCGCGGTCTCTTAACACTCCGTTAACCAAGGTTGTCCAATTTATTAACCAATAGATTCGGTTGGCGGGCGAATCCCGCCACTTGCAAAAAACTGAAAATCCGGAGCGGCGGAACCGTCGGGCTTCGGCCGGCGCGACACGCACAGGGCGTGGTTCGGCGTGACTGAAAATGGAGGTTGAGGCGATGACGGCTGCGGCAGCGGGGCGGGTGCTGGTGGTGACTTCGGGCAAGGGCGGTGTCGGCAAGACTACCTCGACGGCCGCCCTGGGCGCCGCGTTCGCGCAAAGCGGCGATCGCGTGGCGGTGATCGACTTCGACATCGGGCTGCGCAACCTCGATCTGGTGCTTGGCGCCGAGCGGCGGGTGGTGTTCGACCTGGTCAATGTCGTCCAGGGCGTGGCCAAGCTGCCGCAAGCGCTGATCCGCGACCGCCGCCTGGAGAATCTTTACCTGCTGCCGGCCTCGCAAACCCGCGACAAGGACGCGCTCACCGAAAGCGGCGTCGCCGACGTCATCGCCGAGCTGCGGACGACTTTCGATTGGATCATCTGCGACAGCCCGGCCGGCATCGAACGCGGCGCCACCTTGGCGATGCGCTACGCCGACGTGGCGATCGTCGTGACCAACCCCGAAGTCTCGTCGGTGCGCGATTCCGACCGTATCATCGGGCTGCTCGACTCCAAGACCGAGCGGGCCGAGCGCGGCGACGGCATCGACAAGCATCTCCTCATCACCCGCTATCAGGCGAGCCGCGCCGCGCGCGGCGAGATGCTGGCGATCGACGATGTCATAGAAATTCTCGCAATACCGCTCCTTGGCATCATTCCCGAAAGCGACGAGGTACGACGCGCCTCGAACGTCGGCGCGCCGGTGACGCTAAACAAGGCGGCGAGCGCGCCCGCGCTCGCCTACCGCGATGTGATGCGGCGCCTCAAAGGCGAGGCGGTGCCCATGATTATGCCGCGCGAAAGCCGGGGCTTTTTCAATCGGCTGTTCGGCCGGAAGGCGGCCTAAAGACGCGTCATGCCAACACGGAAAAACCATCGGCGAGCCGGCACCGTCTCGTCAAAGGGGCTAGGGGAGTGAACGAATGCGCACAATAGCTTTCCTCACGCAGAAGGGCGGGACCGGAAAGACCACACTGGCGGCCTCTGTCGCGGTGGCCGCGGCAAGCGCCGGCGAAAACGTCATAGCGCTCGATCTCGATCCGCAAGGCTCGCTGGTGCGCTGGGCGAGCCGCCGAGAGGCCGCCGACGCGCGCAACCGGGTGATCGTCGATCTGTTGGAATGCGAGCGCCTGCCCCAGCTGCCGAAAATTCTCGATGGCCTTGCCGATGTCGGCTTCACGGTTGCGGTCTTCGATACCGCCGGCGCCGATCCGTCGGCCATTCGTCACGTCACCGAAGCGGTCGATCTATGCCTGCTTCCGGTGCGCCCGAGCCTTCTCGACGTCGAGGCGACAGTCGCGACCTTCCGCGCCGCCTACCTCGCCAAGCGCACGGCCGCCTTCGTCCTCAACCAATGTCCGCCGGTCTACCACAGCGCGCGCGCCAAGGCGGCCGCCAAGGCGCTGAGCGAGCTCGGCGTGCTGGCCGAGCCGATGCTATCGACGCGCATGGATTTCCAGGATGCCATCGCGGCGGGCGTCGGCGTGACCGAATACGCCCGTAACGGCCGCGCCGCGCGGGAAATCGTCGAGCTGTGGGCCTGGATTTCGGCCCAGATTTCTGGTCGACAGCTCGAAGCGCCGTCAGGCTTGCGCGCGCGCCGGCTCCCGGACAGCGCCCAGGCGGCGTAAGCGTCGCTTCGAGGATCCGATCCGATTAGGACGGCTCTCCCGAGCCCGGCGCGGCGATCTCGTGAGGACGGGCCAATTCCTGCTCGATCGCGGTCAGGATGACCGCGTTGCGGCCGTCCATACCGGCGCCTGGCACGTCCGAAAACTTTTTCACATGAACCATACTGTCCGACACGATTTGCGTCAGTTGAACGACCGAGTGGTTCAAAGAGACGTAATCGGCGAGATCGCGCTGAACGCGACTGCCTTCGACCTCCAGCTTTTGGCGCAGTTTCTGCAGATCGTCGATCAATCGATCGATCTCGCGCGTCGACTCGAAGGCAACCCGGCGAATCAGTGTGGCCGTCTGCTCGTTCGCATCCTCGGGCCGACGCGGAGCCCCGGTTTGTCGCCGCGGCAAATCGCGAATATTTCCTTCGAAGTCGGCCGGCTTATCGCTGCGCGTAAGATCGCGCGTCTTTATGGTGCTCATTACCTACCCCTTTTTTCGTGAACCCATCCTCGCAACGATCGACAAAAGGCAACATGCGAATGTGACCCCTTATGGGCGTTCTCGTGTTCCATCGGGCGGACTCGATACGGCAATCCGTCCAAAAAGCCGCATTGCAACTGCGGATACGCAGCATTAGGTAGCCGCCCATTAGGCCAGGCCGGGCGGCTCCCATGTCCCCCGACACCCGGCCGCCCAGCCCACATAAGTGCCTATGCTGAGGCAACAAACTTCATAGCCCCAAGCGCGTAGTCCGCTTGGGGTTCTTTTTTGTGGCGGTGAGCTGGTTTTCCACTTCATTTATCGGCGTGGTTAGCCGCGTTGGCCAAGAGCTTTTTCCAGCCGCTGCTGTTCGGCGACGTTGATGCATGTGCTCGGCATAGGCCAGCCTCTTCTGCGCCAGGTTGGCGCCCTGGCCGTTCCATTCAAAGCCGCGATCGCCGCCTGGTGCCGCGCGATATCTTCCGCTGTTTCAGCGATCTGGTTCAATGTGATGGCGAGCCGCTTTAAGAGTTTTTCGCGGTCGACGGACATCGCGCTGCCGTTTGATTATTTCGGACGAGCCGCCGCTCCTTGTTGCCATTGCAGGAAGTCGCGGAAAAGCACGTCGCGTTCGGCGTCATTGGTGGGCATTTGCTTCGTAATGAGAAACGACTCGAAACTCGACTGTTGCGTCGAGATGCGGTCGAGCATGTCCTGAGCCACGCTGAAGCGCGTCCAACCGGGAACCGTCGCCGCCAGATTCATGTCGCGCCATTTTGGATGGTAGGGCGGGCGCTGGAACTTGGTCCAGTCGTCGAACAGGCGACGAGGAATTAGCCACGCGGGGCGTCTATAGATCGGGCTCCGGAGCGGCTATGCTCGGCCCGTTTACCGTCATCATCCAGCAATAGACTTCGAGCCGGTTGCCGTCCGGATCGAGGAAATAGAAGGCGTGGCTGCCGCTGCCGCCCTTGAACTTCTCGCCGCCTTCGGGGCCGTGCACATAGGGGCCGCTGACGATCTCGACCCCGCACGCGCGCACGTGGTCGAGGGCGGCGAGCCAGTGCTCGCGCGACTCGACCTCGAAGGCGAGGTGATCGATGCCGGGGCTCTTGCGGTCGCGCGAGTCGACCGATGCGATGCCGGCTTTCCTTGCGTCCTCCGACAGCTCAAACAGCACCACGTCGTGGTGCTTGTCGTTGATGCGCATGAAGCAGATCGGACGCCCGAAGTCGGGCGGCCCCCAGCGCCCGGTAACCTTCAGGCCCAGCACCTTGCGGTAGAACGCGACCGCGCGGTCCATGTCGCTGACATGGATACCGATGTGCCCGACCCGGCCAAGACGAATCCCCATCTTTCCCCTCAACTGGCTATCCCCACAATCACAGCTATCGCGACCGTCAGATCGCCAGCGCGGCGCCGCTTAGATCTTCGGCCCGCTCCACCTTGATCAGCACGCCAAAGCCCTTCTTCTCCGGGTCGCCCTTCTTCTCCGGCTCGATCAGCCGGTTCCAGATCTCCTCGTAGACCGGGCCGGACTTGTAGATCTTCGCGGTGCCGTAAAAGCGCGCGATGCCGCCGCGCGGCAGCAAACCGGATTCGCGCAACGGCGGCTTGCGGAAGTAGATGGTGACCTTGGTGCCATCGGCGAGGCTGGCCGTGGTCGAGCCGCGGCCGCGCTCCCACAGCGAAAAGTGTTCGTCGTCGAACACCGCCGTGCTGCCGCGCGGGGTAATCTGCGCATAGCCGTTCGGCAGAGCGGTGCCGACCAGGCAGACATGGGCCGGATAGGCCGTGTTGATGTGTTCGTGCAGAACTTTCGGAATCGTCGTCAATTCACCCTCCCTGAGCGGCTCGGCTCGCAAGCTTTCAATCATCAAGCTTGCCGCGGCACAAGACCCCGCCGGCGGGGAGGCCTTCGACGATCAAGGCGATACGTCAGTCGATCGTCACGTGCGCTGCATCGATGACCTTGCCCCATTTCGCCGAATCCTTGCGCAAATAATCGGCATAGGCGTCGAGCGGGCCGGGGATCGGCTGGACCGCGAAGTGATCGAGATATTTCTTCTGGAAATCGCCATCGCCGACGATCTTCTGCACGTCGGCGTTGATCTTGCGGACGATGCCGGCGGGCGTGCCGGCCGTGGCGAACAGCCCGAACGACACACTCGCCTCGTAGCCCGGGACGGTCTCGGCAATGGTCGGCACGTCGGGAAACTGCGGCACGCGCTTGTTGCTGCCGAAGGCCAGCATCTTGAGCTTGCCGGCGCTGACCGAGCTCAGCGCTACCGACGGCCCCATGATCACCGCGTCGATGTGCCCGGCGATCACGTCGGTCAGCGCCGGCGCTGCGCCGCGATAGTGCACTGCCGTCACCTGCGTGCCGGTGAGGTTCTCGAGCTCGACGGCCGCGATATGCAGCGCGGTGCCGACGCCGGCAGTGCCGAACTTGACGTCGCCGGGCTTTCTCTTGGCGAGCGCGATTAGGTCGCCGACCGAATTCACCGGCAGTGCGGGATTGACCAGCAGCGCCGCCGGAATGGTGCCGTAGCCGACGACCGGAACGAAGTCCCGCTCGACGTCGTAGGGCAGCTTATCCTTGGCGTAGAGGTGCGGCTGCGTGGTGTAGAAGCCGGTCTCCGAGGCGAGCAGAGTATAACCGTCGTGCTCGGCGCGCAGGACGAATTCGGCCGCGATCGCGTAACCGGCGCCGCCGCGATTTTCGACGATGACGCTCTGCTTCCACGTCTCCGAAAGCCGTTGCGCCACCGCGCGGGTGAGCACGTCGGTCAAGGCGCCGGCCGCCGAGGTCACCACGACGGTCACGTTGCGCTCGGGATAGCTCTGCGCCAGCGCCGCGGGGCTTGCGAGGAGACAGGCGAGCAGAACAAGGCGGCCGGGCAGGGCAGTCATCGCTCCCTCCGAATTCCCAAGTCGGTTTTCGTTTCTTCGGATTTAGCCTAGCACGGCACCCGACCGCCGGCGCAGCGGCAATGTACCCCGCCTTACTGCGGCTTTTCGCCGAGGATGGTGATGCGGCGCATCAGGCGGCGCTCGTCCGGCGAGAAGTCGGTGCGCGCGTGCAGGGTGCAGCGATTGTCCCACATCAGAATGTCGCCGACGTGCCAGACGTGCTCGTAGACGAAGCGCCGCTGCTCCTGGTGGTCGAACAGCAGGTCGAGCAATGCGGCGCTTTCGGCTTCCGGTAAACCTTCGATGGCGAGCGTCATCAACCGGTTGACATAGAGCGCCTTGCGGCCGGTCGCCGGATGGGTCCGCACCACGGGGTGGGTGTAATGCGGCACGCCGTCGCGAATGCGGGTGCCGCGGAAGGTCGCGGCGTTATCGTAGTCGTAGGCGTTGAGCGCCTTGCGGCCGTCGATGCGGCGCTTGATGTCGTCTGGCAGCGTCGCGTAGGCGAGATAGGCGTTGGCGAACAGCGTGTTGCCACCGAGGCGCGGCACCTCGATGGCGTAAAGCATCGACGCTGCCGCGGGGCGCTCGACGTAGCATTGGTCGGTGTGGAACTGCATCTCGCCGTCTGGCAGCGCGCCGATCGGCTTGCCATCCTTGCGAATGTTGGAAACCAGCATGATCGCCGGATGCCGGCCCGTATTGTGGACGTTCAGCGTCTTTCCCAGCGGACCGAAATATTCGGCGAACCGCACCTGGTCCTCTTCGCTCAAGTTTTGGTCGCGCAACAGCAGAATGAGGCCCTGGTGCCAGGCCTCGCGCAATTGAGCGACGCGGGCGGGCGACAGCGTCTCGCGCAGATCGACGTCGAGAGCTTCGACGCCAAGCGCGTCCGACAGCGCCTTCGTCCGCAGCGGCGGCAGGGCGCCCGGCGCCGTCGCTATCGCTTCCCGCTCCGTCGTGGTCATGGGCTTCGCTCCCGTGTCCGCTATGCACTCAGGCCTGCTGCCGTTGGGCCTGCAGCTTGCGCAGCTCCGTTGCGTCGAACAGGATTTCGTAGGTACGGATCTTGCCGCCTTTGACCTCGAAGAACGACCCGATCTTGACGGTGCCGATGGGCTGCGGCAGCTCGCATTCATAGAGCAGCGCCGCGCGTTCGCCCTGGACGATGAGCTCGATGGCGCGGGCGCGCCGGGTCATGGCGGCGAACTGCACCAGCGCCGGCCGGAACGCCGCGGCGCCGTCATAGCTTGCTATCGGCCCGGCGATCTTGAGATCGTCGGCGAGGTACGTGCAAGCCTCGTCGATCTTGTTCGACGTCCAGGCGGCAAAGTAGTCCTCCACGACCCGTCGCGTCTCGTCCTGGGCGGTCACGGCTTTCTCCTCGATCTCCGCACCCGTCCTGCAATGGCCGAAATGCGCGCGTACAGGTCCAAAGTCTAGGCTCGCCCGCCGTGGCGGTCCATGTCGGGCGATACCTGGAGATGCACAGTGCAATTGATCAGGCCCACGGCGTGCGGCGCATCTTCGTGCAGCACGGTGACGCTCGTATTGTGGTAGCGCTCCGGCGCGACGATGCCTGCGGGGACGCGCGCATGGCGCTCGACGAGCGCGCGGCAGACCAGCCCATGCGTCATCACCACCAGCGTGCCGTTCACGCCGCGGCGCCGATCGAGGATGAGCGTGAAGGCATCGGCGACGCGGGCGTGAAATGCCGCCCAGTCCTCGCCGTTGGGTGGAGCGTAGTCCGGCCCGAACGGATCTTCCCGCAAGGCGGCGTAGGCCGTGCCGCGCACGTCGCCGAAGTTGCGCTCCTGCAGCAGCGGACTTTCCTCGATCGCAATCCCGGAGCGGGCGGCGAGCGGCTCAGCCGTCATGCGCGCGCGCAGCAAATCGCTGCAGAGGATGTGAACGAAACCGTGGGCGAGCAGGCGGTGCGCCAGCCGATCGGCCTGATCGAGGCCGCGGTCGTTGAGCGGCACGTCGGGCCGCTGCAGGACGCGCGCGGCGTTTCCGTCCGTCTCGCCATGACGCACCACCAGGATAGTCATGGCCGATTGGTTAGCAGCGGTTGCAACGGCGGACGAGCCCCTGCGGTCCTATTCGGTCAGACGAGACAACCGGCAATCTCTTCGCGCGTCGGAAAGCGGCCGGTCGCGATCTTCGAGTAGGCGAGGCGGCCGTCGATGCGAATTTCGAACACGCCGCCGCTCGAGCGCCGCAGATTGATCTGCGCCCCGGGTCGAACTTTGAGGATTTGGTCCCGCGCCTCACGGGCGCGCGGCTCATAGCCTCACTGGCCGCAATATTCGATCTCGATCGTCATGACGATGTCCTCGCGATGCCCTTCAAGCTTTCTTCGGCGACCAGCGATAAGCCTTGGCGCAGGCGCCGCTCATCAGCGTCGCCCGGTCGCCGTCGCTCAAGCGGTCGGTCTTGAGAAACGGCGTGACCGCCTGCTCGTAGTTGACGACGGCGTTGGCGCGGGTCCAGTCGGTGCCCCACAGGCAGCGGTCGAGGCCCCAGGCGTCGAAGATGCGCCCGAGCGGACCCCAGATGTCGGAGAACGGATACGGCTTCTGCGACAACGTGCAGGCGCCGCTCACCTTGATCACCGCGTTCTTGCGCTTGGCGAGCTCCAAGACCTTCGGCAGGTCGGCCCACGGCTGCGGCGGTGCCGGCGGCGTACGCGGCTGCATGATCGCTAGATGATCGATGATGAAGCGCGTATCGGGATGGCGGTCGATCAAGGTCATGCCGGCGTCGACATTGCCCCAGCACAGGATGTTGACCGGCAGGTCGTACTTGACCGCGGCGCGGGCGATGCGGTCGAGGCCAGGGTCTTTAGGATCGCGGTCGCGCCCCGGCTCTTTGGTCAGCATGATGCGGATGCCAACCGCGCCGGGCGTCTTCTTCCAGTCGGCGACGACGTCGTCGACCGCCGGATCGTCCGGGTCGACCGGCTTGACGATCGCAAATCTGTCAGGGTGCGCGCGCTGCACTTCGATCGCATAGCTTGCGTCGTAGCGGTACATCGAAAACGCCGAGATGAAGATCGCGCCGTCGACGCCGACTTTGTCCATCGCCACGCACATCTCGTCGCCGGTGACGTGCGCCGGCCAGTTCGGGACGTTGTGCCAGGGCCGCTTCGGCGTGTTCGCTTCGTAAGCGTGGACCTGAGAATCGATGATCGTCATCTACGCTTCCTCGCTTGCCTTGGGGTCGGCTATGGCAACAGGTCGCGCCGGCCCTGTCTAGGCCCTGTACGAAGGCTTGGCCGAGGCCGTTGGCGTGGTTCAGCGGCGGCCGGAATTTGGTTGACCGACGGCAGGTGACGGCCTTAGTTTCCGGCCGCGCTCGGGGGCGCGAATAGACCGGGGGATTCCCATGTTCAAGCAGCTTCGGTTCGCGATGGTTCCCTTGATCGCGGCAGCGACGATCCCGCTGACGACGGTCTCCGTTTGGGCGTTCAGTCAGCAGACGCTTTCGCCCAACGGCAACTATAACTTCAACTATAGCGCTCCGGACGATAAGGCCAAGCTCAACGAGAGCCCGAACAAGTCCGATTCGAATAGTTCGGGTTTTCACTTCAACATTGAGAGTGGCCAGACCGGACCGTTCGGCTTTCGTAGCTTTGGCGGCCGCAACAATGCGCCTCCGGACTATTATCAGCCGCACGGCAACGGTAACTGAACGTACGGTGTAGCAACTGCAGTGCTGAGTTTACGGTGACGGCTGGCGCCAGACAGGCTACGGCGCCCGGCAATGCAGTGAAACGCGCGGTGCCTCATTGGTCCCCTTCAATCCGGGGCCGCAACTCTCTCACATTCGACCACCCACTGTGACCCGCGGCACAGCCGCATATTGCCGATTGCGGCACGGTGCACGTCGCCGGTCATCCTCGAGCTCGGGGCTGCCATGCGGTCCGAGGTCAGGTTCTTTCTCCATTTCGATGTCGCCGTCTGCATCGGCGCTCTCGCGGTGGCCCTGATCCCCGCCGCCGGCGCCCCGGACAGAGCGCGACAGCGTGAAATACTGCAGCGAATTTGACGGCGATCACTTCTACTTCCTGCCGCGCGATCGCGTGCTCAAGCTGGAGGACTATCATCGCGCGCTGGAGGCACTCGCGAAGCAGCGGGCCTTCAATCCGGAAAAGCACCGGCCGTGGACCGACCAGGACGCTGCAGAGCGCTGGGTCCAGGCGCTGAAGCAGGCGGCGACCGACAAAGCCAATTGTGCTCTGGCGCCAAGCTTGCCCGATCTGGAGAAGTAACTCGAAGAGCTGGAGAAGCAGCATCAGGCAACGGCAAGGCCTTGATCGACGACAGCGAGGACTCCCACTTCGTGCAGAAGTGAAGCGCCACCGCGCTGGCGCTGGTGCACGCGACCGCAAATGATCCGGCTGGCATGACGCGGCGGATCATCCCCGCCGTTTTCGACCTCATCCGATCCTGTCGCCACAACCAAATCCGCAACCTGTCGCCAAGCGCGTCGCCGCAACCCGGCGCGGCAATCGTGACATCCGTTTTGGTGTGCCGCGCGTCATATGCGCCGCGCACTGCAAAGGCCTACGAACGCCTGTCAATCGCAAAATACGGGAGCGTGCAATGAACACGACGAACGCAAATGTTCCCATCGTCGCTCGACGTCGCCCGTTGCTTTGGGCGGTCATCGTCGCCAGTCTTATGGTCGGCTTTACAACCGGCCTTTTGACTGCCAAATCGTTCTCACTCACCGCGAGAGAGCCGAAGCAGCCTGTTGAG
>Ga0306924_10008177_pt1 | contig 10531 bp, 11 predicted proteins | sample sta12Can44000111_FD_203756 | JGI IMG/M metagenome (GOLD analysis project Ga0306924, IMG submission 203756) | Lab enrichment of tropical soil microbial communities from Luquillo Experimental Forest, Puerto Rico - statanox.12C.anox.44.000.111 (v2)... | ecosystem: Environmental > Terrestrial >...
CGCGGGCGTCGCACATAGGCCGTCTAAGTGATTCCGGCGACTCCCGCTGTAATCGACGACCTCCTCGACCTGCTGGTCGAAGTGGTAGCGGCTGAGCTTCGGGGCTCCGAAATGAAAACCCCGACCGCGATGGCCATCTCGACCCCTGTCACCGCGACCTGTCAAGGGTTCCAAAGCGCATCACCGCCTATCTACTTGCCGGTACGTCGGAGGACAAGACGGTGAGCACGCGAAGCGCACAGGCACGCATCCTTCGGCGCTGGCGCGCTCTGATCTATTCGCCCGACGGGCCCGCGAACCCCGAAGCACGGTTCGTGGCAATCACCATCGCTGAGTACATGGACTGGACCAGCCTCACCACCATCGTCGGCGTCTTGACCATCGCCAAAGCCACCGGGTATTGCGAGAAGACGGTACGTCGGCGCATGCAGGATTTGATCCGTGGTGGTTGGCTGTCGGCGCGACGGATCGACCACGGCCGCACTTGGAAACTGCGCGAACTGAAATTGGAATGGCCGGGACCGGATACCGGTCATGAGACCTCAAGACCGGTACCGCGTACCGGCCTTGGAGAGTCATGGCCGGTACGTCAGTCCTCCGAGACCGGTGCGCCATTCCTCCAAGACCGGTACGGCGTACCGCCTATCTCTTCAGAAACCAATATAAAAAACTCTTCAGAAGGCGCGGCCTCGCCTTCGCCCGCTGATGCGTGCTCGGCCGCGCTGTCGGAGAGGTTTGGCGGGGAAGCGCGCGCGACGGAGGTTCAGCAGGCGCAGGACGCGCAGCATGCGAAGCAGGACATACGTCCGGCCAACGTGGAGGCAGAGGCCGCGTCGCAGCGGGAGGCTCAGAAGGGAGCGAACGGGCCCGTTCGGCCCTCGGAGCGGCGGAGGCTCGCGCGGCAGCGGCAGGGCGCGGCGTGGGGTACGGTAGAGCCGGACGCGCATAGAGCCGCGATTCTCGCCCTCGTGGACCAAGGCTACGGGCCCGGCGACATCGCCCGGATGCTTGGCCAGCGCGGCGTTACGGTCGAGATGGTCGAGGGGGTTCGTGCCGGGCGCACGGCTAACGGCGGGGAGTTGAACACCACGGCCGCACCAGCGGCGGCCGCCGACGTGGCGGCGGTGACGGGGTGAGCTGTCGCACTACTGGTGGAGATAGGGGGGTATTTCGATTTTTTCGGGACATTCTTCACAAGCGCGTGGTGCCTCCGTGCGCACTGGCGCGAAATTGACCTCTGGGTCGAGGTGGAGAAATTCACTGTGAATGCCGGGCCCTGTCGTGCATGTGGACGGCCGACTGCCGCAATACACAGTCGCGGCCGGCCCGTCGAGTATTGCAGTCCACAGTGTCGGCGCGTGCTGGAGCTGCGCCGCCGGGCATGGGATGAAGAACTCTCGAAGCTTGAGCGCGCATGCCTCTACCATGATGGTTTCTCGACCGACGAAACGCGCGCCGCGGCGGCGCGAGAGCGCGACCACTTTCTCGCGCACTTCCCGAGGCCATGACCGCTCGCCGCTTTCCATTCCGTCTCGAAATTGCCGGCATGACCGTCGCGGGGGAATGCTCCATAGAGCATGATCCGCTCGGCCACGAGCTGCCGGAAACTCGGGTGGGCGCCCGCCCGAGTTCTCCGCGCTTGCCTGGTCGGCCGCCGCAGTTCGCTGCGATGATCGCCGAAGCGGTGGCAGCACTCAGCGCTAAACTTGACCGCAGCGCGCCCCGCACGCACCAGGCGCGCACGCTACTCACGCACCTCGCGCACACGATTTCGCCGGACGCACTTCCCGACGAACGTACGGTGACCCGGTTTCTGACTGCCACCGTGGACATAAATGGCGGACAAAATTCCTCGCGTAGTACAACCACGCCTACACAAGAGGGGCGCCATGGCAAACATCCTGGAACGAGTTTTGCGCAAGCTGAACGGGAGCGAGGCGTCCACGGAGATCGCAGGCGCGCTCCAGGCCCTGCAAAGCGGCCGCGAGGATAAGTGCGCCAAGCTCCGACAGCTCGAGGAGCGCCGAGCGCAGCATCTGAAGACTTTCGAGTACACCAAGGCCCGCGCGCTGGAGGACGACATCGCGGATCTGCGCCGTATGATCGCCTCGGACGATCTGCACGAGCCGGAACTGATCGAGCGCCTCACCACGGCGCGCGCCGCCGAACGCGAGAAATCCACGCAAGCCGTGGTAGGCGAGTACCTCTCCGCATTGGAGACGTACGCGGGAGCGGTGCAGACCGCCGATTTGGCCGGCATCAAGTTAGACGAGCTGTGGCGCAGACATGAACCGTTGCTGCGTGGGCTCATTGAGCCGCAAGGCTGCGTGTTGGTGCTCGGCGCCGGACATGGCATCCAGTGGGCGGCGGAGCGCAGGCGTTACGCCAAGGCAGCACGCGAGCACATGACCGGTCGAACCCTTGCGGCTGCGCCGGTGGCGATGCAAACGCAACCGCCCGCGCCTCAGCGCGCGCGACCCGTCTCACAGGGCGTGACGTTGCGGCCGACGCCGCAGCCGGCCGCCGTACTCACAGCGCCGAGAACGCCCGACGACCTCGGGCCGCTGGCGCCACGCGAAGTGCGCGTCCGCGTGCTCTCGAACGGCTACTGTCCCGATGACGCCGCGCCGCAGTGTTATGCCGGCCAACTGGTGAGAATGTCCGAGATTCGCGCGCAGCACGCCACGTCCATCGGCAAGGTGCAGATCGTGGAGACGTTTGGCGAGGCGAGCCCGGCAGTCACCACCGCGGCCCAGGTCGGAACGCAGCAGGAGCGCGCATCGTGAAGCGAAACTTCCAGCCGACGCTGCCCACTCGCGGCCCGCTCGCGAAACCAGACCGGCGGCGTTCGAGCGCAACGCCACGCCACGTCTGGTATTGGAAGCAAGTCCTTAAATTCACCGAAGGAGTTCACGCGAATGTCGTCATCCTCTGACGCAATGAAGGCCGCAGCAGGCTCCATCGAGAGCTGCTTGGATCGTCACGCCACCGTGCGCGCGGATCACGCTGCGCTCGGAAATAGCGCACGATGACCTGCGTGAGCTGCATTCGCAGTTGCGCGCTGCCACGACCGACGGAGACGTTGCGAAAATGCGCGCGCTGTGCGCCTCCCTTGAGACCGCACATGGCGAGGCGACACGGCTGCACAGAAGCGTTGCAGACGGTCACGACGCCATCACCTGCGGCCTCGATGCCGCAGCACTTGCCGTCCGAGGCGCAGCGGATGCCGCCGCGGCCGAAAAATACATCGAGCCCACCCACCTCGACGGCGTGCAAACTTCGAGCGGCGACCACACATTGAACGGTAATGGCGCCAAGCCGCCGCGTGCCTACACCGTCGAGGACATCAGGCGGCGCGATCAAGAAGTCGGGGTCGAACTCGGCTACCTGTCGAAAATTCGTGCGATGCAGAGGCAGCAGTGAGCCATGAATGAGCGGTTCTTCAGCCTCGGCTCCGTCGAGCAGCTCGCCGAGGATGAGGTCGTGGGCGTCGCCATTACGGGCGACGTGGGGCGCGACGGCGATGTGTGGTGCCCGCAGGGCGTAAGTCTCGACAACTTCAAGCGCAATCCGATTGTCTTGCGTCAACATAACCCAGATCTCGTCGTCGGCAGCGCGGTCGCAATCGGGCTCGTAGACGCCAATACCATCGGCGTGCGCATCAAGTTCGCGCCGCCGGGCGTCTCGGCGGTCGCCGACGAGACCAGGGGCCTAGTGAAGTCAGGCAATCTGCGCGGAATTTCCGCTGGCATTGATCCCATCCGCACCGAGCCGTTGGATCCGCGCGAGCCCTTCGGCGCCTGGCGAGTACTCGAAGCGGAACTGTTGGAAATCTCCTTGGTTTCCATACCAGCCGACACCGGCGCGACGATCACGGCGCGCAGCTTCGCGACACGGCCAGGAGCCGCGGCGATGCTGCGCTTGCTGCCGGCGGTGCCGGCGCATGCCATCGCTCGCGTCCTTGGATTCGTCGGACAGGCGCCGCTAACGCCTGAGGGGCTGCGCTCGCCGCGCGAGGCCTTCGAGATTGATCGCCGACGCACGATGGCGGGGTGGGCACTTTCGCGGGCGCGACAGACCGAGACTCTCTGCTACGAGCAACGCCAGGCAGAACTGCGCGAACTCGCGGAGGTAGGCCGGGAATACGGCTGTGAGAAAACGCCTTCGAGGCGGCGGCTGCGGCCTTATGGCGGCTGATTTCTAGTCGAGGCGGCACGGCGCGCGCCGACCTTCGCGCGCTCGGGTTATCGTCCGGTCAGAGACCCGTCAACTATCCCGGACCGCTCGATAGCGCCTCGGCGGCTCCGCTCCTTTGACCGCCGGGGCGCTGCGCTCCTGATTGACGGAGCGGCCGCTGTCCACTCCTCCATGCCGAACTGCCGGGTATCTGTCAGACGTACCTATTCCGCCGGCGCTCTAAGGCTCTGAGTTTGATACCGCTGTGCCCATCGCGCGCGCCAAGCAGCCAGAACTTGGCTCGGGGTCACATGACCTTGGTTCGAAAATGATCCGTTCAGCGTTGCCTTGTGAGGAGCCGTACTCGCCTGAATAACGCAGTCGGGTTGACTTGCCTGACACGGTACTAATAGAAAATCATGGGCATCGCCATTGGGCAGAACTCCGGATACGAGAATCTCTCCTCGGTCGTTGATGTCGGTTCCGCTTACTAACTGAACATTTGGATTTGCTGGAATCAGGGTATTCAAGTCAACAATCAAGCCGTGATCCCAGAGAACCGCGCTGGAAATGTTTGTATCGCAGTTGAATGAACCACCGATGATTTGATCCCTCGAGTTGATTACATTCGCCCTACTGACGCAATCCCCGGGAAGGGTTCCAAGATCCTTGATTTGACCCTGTGTCCACAAGGTTGCGTGGAAGGCTTGATCACCGGCAGTAGTAGCACCGCCAACCGTTTCACCTGCATTGTTTAGCCACAATGGCACGGAGAAAGTGCCACCGAGCGTTCCCAAATCAGTGAGGATTCCCCGTTCCCAAAGGAATGCGTGGCAACCAGGCTCTCCCGTTAGGCACGCTCCCGGAAATTCCGCAAGGCTCGATTGGCCGATAACCTGGCCTCGGTTGTTGGCGCATTGCGCGATACCGTAAACCCCTCCGAGCGTTCCAAGATCGGTCATTCTGCCGCTGTCCCACAGGAATGGATCTGTGGTTGGAATGTTGGTGCTGGCGTTAGGCGTGGAATTTATATATGAGGATCCAGCCACCAATCCCCTGCGCGCGTTTACGCAGCCACCGAAGCTACCGATAGCGTCAGCGCCACCCAAGGTGCCTAAGTCCCGCATTACTCCTTTCTCCCATAAGAAAGCGCGGGTCTGTGTTCCGAAACCAAAGAACGAGAACGGATCAGGCGTAGTATTCGCAGCAGCTCCTATCACCTGTCCGGCGTCATTGAGATACTCCGCCAGGCTCTCGTTGCCACCGAGCGTTCCGAGGTCGATGATTTGACCGTCTGCCCAAAGAACAGCTCGAAGCTCTGGGGAACCGCTCAACGGATCAATTTCACCATTTTGCGAAATCCCAGCGCTCCAGCCACGAGAATTGATTGAACCAGCGGCGCTGTTGTTCACTCCTGGAGGTAGGGCGCCAAGATCGGTGATGACACCGTCCTGCCATCGAAAAGCGTGAGCAAGCAAGCAGCCTGGGAAGTTGAAGCAGTTGGGCGCATAAGGATCTGCGTCAGCAGTGTCTGCCATTGATGAGACTATTCCTGACTCGTTGAGGATTCGATTTCCTTCACCACTGACGGAGCCATAGCTATTGGCGCCGCCCAATGTAGCAATGTCAATGAGCCTGTAATGAACGGCGCTTCTGCCATTAACTGATGCCGTACTGTCCTGAGCGTCCAGCAAAACAGGGTAGGCCAATCCTGCGAATAAGCTCAGCGCCGCCAGGTATGTCAATGTTCTAGATTTCATGTTTGCCTCCTCTGGGCGTAGGCCTGCGAACGGAGGAGCCTAGTTCAGTCGAGCACCGGCAAGGTGGGAGCTGAGGTGTGCGAGTTGAGCGGAACAAGTTGTGGCGTTCATGGTTTGCTCCTTGTGTTGTATTCCGTGGAGCGTGCAAGAATGCGCTATCGTGCGCGAACGCTAATGCATTGGCCTCGGCATAAATCCGCGGTGCCTATTCATCAGCAGGTCCCGAATTCGGCTGCTTTCTTCGGGGGTCAACTCTTTTTGCGGTTTCGTTTCGGTGCGACTTGCAGCACCCGTGCTCCCTGCCGCCGGGCTGTAGTCGCAGCCCTCGATGTCAGGATGGTTCTCGTCGCACGGGATCAGAAGGTAAGAATGACCGCATGCGATGGGATCCGACGCTTCGCAGCCCGGCGGAAATCCGATGCCAGCGATCTCTCCACTATCATTAATGAAAAGCCCGAATAACAAGCGGAAGCCCGAAGAAGGAATCAGATCATTCAAATCAACTATAGAACCCTCCTCCCACAGAAACGCATGAGAGTGCGCAATCGTACCTGGGATACTGGAGGTGCCGACAACCTGCGCCTTTGAATTGATCGACATCGCCAAACTGTCCGTGTCACCTTCTAGCGTCCCGAGATCAGTGATCACCCCGTGCTTCCAGAGAACCGCATGCATTGTTTGATTGCCAGACAAAGACGCATCGCCCACAACGTTCCCGGCATCATTGAGCGCGAAGGCGTCTCCGTTATCCCCTCCCAAAGTGCCTAAGTCCGTAAGCTGTCGCCCGTCCCAAAAAAAGGGATGGAATGTCAAGTCTCCAGCCAGATTGGAGTCGCCGACCACTTGGCCTCGATTATTAAGAGCGAAGGGGAGACCGAAGGTGCCGCCCAAAGTACCGAGGTCAGTCATTCTGCCGTTCTTCCAAAGGAATGGATCAAGAGTAGGCATTCCGGTATCAGCGTTTGGGATCGAATTCGTATACGAAAATCCCGTTACCTGCCCGCGTTCGTTTATCGAGGTAGCCTGGGCATCAGGACCGCCTAGAGTTCCTAAATCCTGCATCACTCCGTTCTGCCAGAGAAATGCTCGCGTTTGTGTTCCGGCAGAGGATCCAAAAATAACAAGATCAAAAAGCGAGAACGGATCGGGAATCGCGTTCAATGTGAGACCGACCACCTCGCCACGGTTATTAATTGCGCTTGCTGCACTCTCGTTTCCGCCCAAGGTTCCAAGATTCTTTATCTGGTCATCGGCCCAAACGACAGCACGGATTTGCCTCACGGCAAAGACAGGATCGATCTCCCCAATTTCTGAATTACCGGCGATTTGCCCTCTACTATTGATCGTACTGGGGCTACTGCAGTAGCCGCCTGGCAACGGATCCAGATCAATGAGGGAACCATTTTGCCAGTCAAACCCGTGGCTAACGAACGGAAATCCGCAGGGGTATGGGCTACTGTTTGGGGGAAGCGGAGTGGCCAGTGTCGCAGCGCCAAGCACGATTCCGCGTTCACTTAGGAAACCTGGAGAGCTCGCGGGTCCGCCGAACGTTCCCAAGTCGATGAGCTTGTAGTGATGGTGCTCTTGCGCTGCGGCCCGAACCGGGATTGTCGACGTGACCAGTACAGCAACCGTTGCGCCGACAGCGATTAGATAGCGTGCGAGCGGAGGCAGTGGCGCAAGGCCTGGTAACTTCGTGCGCGGGATTGGGTTGAGCATATGGCGTTCTCCTAGGTGGAGGACAGCGCGCCCGCCCAGGGGCCCCCTTGCGCAGACCGTTGTGTGTGAGCCGCGATGACTCGGTGCTGCGTTATGTCGGCGCTGCGGCGGGACTCTTAATCGCGTGCAACTGACTTGTCGATGCCCGCGGTGATCTTTTTTGAGTAAACAATTACCACTTAAAAACACCTGTCAAATCAAATCGGTAGACCGGCATGACATCTGCATACGTGCGCATTCACACGTAGCGGTGCCAGTGCTAGTCTGATTCAAGGGGGTCGGCGGCGAGAAAAGATTCCAATGGCAGCAGAGCCAGAGCCCGCGCGAGTCTTTCGATTCGGGTCGTTCGAGGCGGACCTTGGGAATCGGCAGCTTTTCAGGAACGGGATCTCGGTTTGCCTGACCGGCCAGCCATTCGAAGTTCTGGCGCTGCTGCTGGAACGCCCCGGGCAGCTTGTCACTCGGGAGCAACTGCGCGCGCGGCTATGGCCATCGGGCACCGTGGTCGAATTTGACCGCGGCATCACAGCGGCCCTCACCAAGTTGCGGGAAGTCCTCCACGACGATGCTCAGCATCCGCGCTTTATTGCAACCGTGCCTCGGCATGGATACCGCTTCATTTCACCAGTCTCAGCCGCTGCCCAGGCCGCGCTTGAGCCGTCTGTGCGGACAGTTCCTGAATCGGCCCCGCAACCAGCGTCTACCGCCACGAGTGACGTGGTGCCCTCTGCCGTGCAAGGTTCCTGGTGGTCACGGCCGACGGTGCTGGCGATATTGGCGGCAGTGCTCGTGCTGATTGGCGGTACGGCTGCGTACGTTTACTTGCCGCGCGCCGGGCAACGAGCTGCGGAAGTTTCTCCAGCGATCCGCTCGGTCGCGGTGCTGCCGCTCGAAAACCTCTCGGGTGACAAAGAGCAGGAGTACTTCGCCGACGGGATGACCGACGCATTGACCACCGATCTCGCCCAGATCGGTGCGCTGAGCGTCGTTTCGCGCACCTCAGCGACGCATTTCAAGGGCTCCAAGGAAACCCTGCCACAAATTGGCCGCGAATTGAACGTCGATGCGGTCGTGGAAGGCACCGTCACGCGCAGCGAAAACCGCGTGCGTGTGACTGCGCAATTGGTTGAAGCCAGCGGTGATCACCATTTGTGGGCCAAGACCTATGAACGCGACTTGAAGGACGTCCTTGCCTTGCAGGATGAAATCGCTCAGGACATTGCCGAGCAAATCCGCGTCAAGCTGACTCCCAAAGAGCACAGTCTGCTCATTCAGGTTCATGCGGTCGATCCCGAAGTCTATGACGCCTATCTGAGGGGCCGTTACTGGGGCGACAAGGCGACCTCGGAAGGGGGGCGGAAAGCTCTCGAGTACTACCAGAAAGCTCTCGCCAAAGATCCAAACTACGCACTTGCCTATGCCGGCGTCGCGGAGGCCTACCTGCGCGGCGGCGGCAGCGGTCTTTCTTTTAAAGAAGTATCTGCCAGAGTCAACGAACCTGCCATCAAGGCTCTTGCACTCGACCCTTCGCTCGCCGGGCCGCACGCATCTCTGGCGTTCATAAAGCTCTATAACGATTGGGACTGGTCAGGTGCGGAAGCTGAGTTCAAACAAGCCATCGCCCTGAATCCGAACCTCACCCGTGCGCATAACTGGTATTCGCAATACTTAGTGATCATGGAGCGCCCCGACGAAGCAGTGAATCAGAGCGAGCGTGCCCGTGACCTTGACCCTTTCGATTTCTATGCTAATAGGGATCTGGGACAAGCGCTTTACCATGCCCGTCGGTACGATGACGCGCTGCGTCAGATCCAACGTACTGTGGAAATGTTTCCGGACAATGGGCTGCTCTACGACCAAATCGCAGACGTTTACGAGCAAAAGGAAATGTTCGCCGAGGCGTTCGCCTCGCACCAGCAGGCGTTAAGCCTCTACCAGGATCCGAGCGTCACAGCGCTCGGCGAGGCATACAAACGTGGGGGCTACAGAGGCTATTTGTTGAAGCAGATTCAGGTCCTTGAACCAGGACACCCCCGGGGGCTCACTCTTGCCAGACTCGCGCACATGTACGCCATGCTTGACGATGAACCTCACGCCATGAGCTACCTTGAACGCACTTACGAGGAACACAGCCCGGCAACACTATTCGTCCGCACCGCCCCCGAATTGGACTCCATTCGTTCCTCACCCCGCTATCGCGAATTGGTCCGTCGCATCGGTTTCCCGCAGTCCCCGGGCGAGAAGAACTGAATCCAGACGCGAACTGCGCTGGCAACAACGTTGGGCGACCTGTGCACCTTCAGCTTTTTCTCTTGCACGGGATGCGCATCAAATAAGGTATCAAATCCTGCCCCCGCTCACCCTTAAGCCGCTCGGCGCAGCACCGCCCTCCTCCTGCGGATATTCGCGATTCCTGCCCCCCGCTACCATCGTTCCTCTTATGAGCAATGCCTGCGACGCGCAGCTGCGCAGCAGCCACATTGCGTTGCTCGCGGCGCTGGCGACCCGGATGCGCTGTTCACAGTGCGGAAAGTAGGTCGCGGAGGTGGTCGCGGTGGCGAGGCCGAGGCCGCGAGGGCGCGGACGCGGACGGTAACTCGTGATCGCCTCGTGTGTCCCTCGCCGCAGGTGGCGAAGTGCCCGGCGCGGAAACCACTTTCTAAAGCTAGATACCATGCTCCTCACGTCTACGGGCCAGCGCCTCTTGTCGCTCCTGCTCGCGTCGTTGCTTCTGGTCGGTGAGGCCGATTCTCAACGCGTCTATGAACTCATCGACGTTACCCTGTGACACTACCTTCGCGTCTTCGAAGCTGAACGAAGTGTGGCAGGCGACGCCGTACAGCAGCTCGACGGACCTAGTGCATGCGTCCATATAG
>Ga0306924_10008180_pt1 | contig 10529 bp, 13 predicted proteins | sample sta12Can44000111_FD_203756 | JGI IMG/M metagenome (GOLD analysis project Ga0306924, IMG submission 203756) | Lab enrichment of tropical soil microbial communities from Luquillo Experimental Forest, Puerto Rico - statanox.12C.anox.44.000.111 (v2)... | ecosystem: Environmental > Terrestrial >...
GGAAAATACCCGAGCATCACTCCGGCTGATGCACAAGCCCCGACACGTCAAGCCCGTCCATAACGCGCGGGCAGAGATGCGGCTGGCGCAACATCCTCGAAAAAAGGTCCGGCGGGAGCAAAATGCACGGGTAGAGGTCCCCTCTGCCCAAGACGCCCTAGCACAGGACCAATCTACGCAAAACCCGTTCCTGCAAATATTCGGTTGGCGCAATTAGCATTTGCAGGTGCGGCGTCAGCGCCGTATTCGCGGCCGGCGCGGTGCCGACATCAGGCCGGATTCAATTGAGATAAACAGGGCGCGCTTGCGAAGGGCTTTCCACCCTTGCGCAGTCAGACGATTTCCTTCGCGTCCTTGAGCAGGCGCCGCAATAGGGACAACATTGCCCGACTACCTACAGCCCTGATTCTCAGATCTCTGTTTGGGGGAGACCGATGGCTCCGGTGCTGCGATGCAGACCGGGGCCATTTTCTTAGCGGTAGATTTGAGCGCTTAACTGCGTTTCTAGGTCGCACTGGAAAATAGAGGCGGAAGGCATAGATCGTTGTTTGCTCCCCAGAACCAAGCCCCCCTCTGTGGAGTAAACCTCCCCCAAAGAGGTTGGCGGCCTCGGTCCCCCCACCGGGGCCGTTTTTGGATTCGCAATCGTCGTTCGCGATCCATGCCCGGAGCGGGCGTTTGACCGGACTTTCACTCGGACAAGCCGGACGCTCCGCGGCCCCAGATTGGCGCGTTAAATGCGATGGCGATCGCGCGGGGCTGATCACACGCGGCGTATGACCGTCCAAGCGGTTTCCCTGGATTGCTGAGGCTAGCGCTGAAGAACCGCCAGAAGCATTTCGTCGTGGAGGGTCTGGGCCAGTTTGGGGCCAGTGTTGCCAAAACGTTCGATTCAGAATATTCACACGCGCTTGATTAGAAAGGCGTTTGCCGGTTTAGCTCAGCGGTAGAGCAGCGGTTTTGTAAACCGAAGGGCGGGAGTTCAATCCTCTCAACCGGCACCAGCATTTCCTCACCAGAACACCCGCAACCTCTCCTGGGTCAGGCCATGCCCTCGGCCGAGCGTTAACGCCATTCGGCGCATTTGATCCATCAAAAATTAACTGCCGAATTCCATGATTGGCCCCAACCCAATGACGGCGGTCATTAGTCGAGTGCGAGCTGTCGCCGATTCAGAGACGGCGATGGTGGTTACTGCAATTCTCGAAAGACAGAGAGAGCGGAGTAACGTCTCATGCTCAACGGCATTATGAAAGCAGCAGCGTTCATTGGTTTCGCCGTCATCGCCGACCAGTTCTTGGCCGATGGCGTCTACACCGACGCAACGCTGTCGATGCTGCGGCAGATAGAGCATTCGTTTCACTAAGGCGGCTTCGCGGCGGCGTCGCGCGTGTTGGAGGAACGCGTTCAAGGCGTGGAGCTACCACTCCGGCGCCAAGGAAGAGTATTTGAGATCCGCAATTTGGTGGCAGAGCCTCTTTGCGTTGTTCAGCCGCTGCCGTTGGTGTGCGCGTTCCAGCTGCTCCAGCTCACGCTGGTGAGACTCCGAAAATCGGTCGCGACCGGCCGCCGCATCTGCCTCTCGTGGGCGGCGATGCATCGCTCGGATTCGGCAATCTTTCGCTTCAGCTCGGCCAGGGAGCTTTGGGTTCGGCCGCCCCTTGCGATCTCGCCCATCGTAAAGCGCGCCGTTTCCAGTGCTTTCAACGCGTCGCGGTTCTTCTTGAGCTGAACCCTGTGCCAGGCGATTTTGCTGTCGCTGTCGCCACTCATGCTCGAACTCCTGATTCGCTTAGCGCCTATCATGACACGGACGCTTGCCGCGGATCAGCCGGCAGTCGCGTCGGCACTTCGTCGACAGAAAATGGAGGGAGGCTGTGGCCGGCTTGCAACTTGCAGGGCAGCAGCAAATCTCGAGACGGCATTATTCCTGGGAGGCTGCGTCCGGCCCTGCCTGCTGGCGACCAATCCGGCGAACCCTTTCAGGTCTCCCAATCGTCAAGCCCATACTCCCGGTAAATCGCCTCGCGATCGCCGTCGGGAAACAGCCTGCATTTTGCCTGGGCGAGGTGCAGGTTGAGGGTGCCGGATTGGCAACCGGCGGCCAGAAGCTTTTTGATATCGGCCATGTGCGTGGACGGCTGGTGTTTCGGCGGAAGCTGCTCGAGCGCGATCAACGCGGTTGCCAATGCTTCCGTGATGACCCATTCGTCGTGGCCGGTGATTCCCTTCCTTGGCATTGTGACCGTCCTTTCGCCCTTCACCTGCGATGCGAAGCCACCGAACATCTCGACCAAGCTCGTGCGAACACGGTCCAGGTAAGGATATCGAGTCGAACACGGCGTCTTCAAGACCGAAGCGCGAGCCAATGCCGCTTTATGCGCCAGCGTCCTGAAGTCGGGATCGCTTGCCCGCCTGCCGTCGAAGGGCTTTTTTCGGCGAACTCTCAGCCGCGCGCCATCGCGGAGATCTTGTCCAGCACCGGCAACAGGTAATCGAGAAAAACTTGCGGATTCTCGCTCATCGGGAAATGGCCAAGGCCCTTCATGATGGTGACGTCACAGCCAGGGATGCTCCGCGCCACGGCAAGCGTCTCCTCGGGCGTGCAGGAGTAGTCGTATTCGCCGGAGAGCAGAAACAGCGGACAGCGGCTTGTGTCGATCCGGCTGACGCGGCCCCTGATGTCGCCATCGATCTTGTAGAAATAGAGATCGCCCTTGAACACGCCCGGTCCGCCTTGCATGTAGTGCCAGAGCGTCTCCCAGCGACCGTCCTCGGGTGCATCGGGTCCGACCAGTCCGGAAACGATGGCGGCGCAGATCTCGCCGCCATGCACATCCGGCCGATGCAGGAAATTCAGGTCGTAATAGGGATCGACATGCGCGCCGGCCTGCAGGCCGATGATGGCGCGAAAGCGGTCGGAATGCTCGAGCGCCAGGTGCAGCGCGATGCGGCCGCCGATCGAGCAGCCGATCAGGATCGGCCGATCCAGCTCGAGCGCAGCCATGACCTCGAGGATCATGGAAGTGTACTGCGCCGAGGTGAGTTGATATTCCTCGTCGTGCCAGCCCGCCGGCGGCGACGACTTGCCATGCCACGGCATGTCAAAAGCTATGACGCGGTGCCGGCGCGTGATCCGGTCATCATTCATCAATGCGCGGTATTGGCGCGTATCGGCGCCGGCGGTGTGAAGACACAACAGCGGCGTTCCCTCACCGGCCTCCTCGACGTAGAGACGGTGTCTTCGACCGGACAGATCGAGCGACATGTAGCGGCCGACCACGGGCTCGAATCGCGTCGTCATGCCTTCGTCCCCGTTGGGCGCAGTTTGGCAAGCGCCTCCTTGAAATAGCGAAGATTGGCCATGAAGACCCAAAGATCGCCTTCGGCGTTGAGCGCGCGCCGCTTGATCAGCGCCATCAGGTCGTTGGACCCCGGTGGCGGCCGCGGGCTCAAAAATTTCTTCCACTCCTCCTCGCTCGCGCGGAGCGCAAAGGAGGACGACGGCATGACAAAGGGCCCCGGCGTCACCGACGCTACTCGCCCCTCGAAAATCGAGATCAGCCAGGCAGCTGAGCCGATCTCGAGAAGAAAGGTCGTGGTGAGGAATCGTCCACGTCGGACCAGCGCCTCATCGCTGTTGACCCGCGCCATCAGCGCTTCGATCATCACCCTCTATCCCTCCTGCGATTGGGCGGAACCGCCATTCCGGCGCGGCCTTTGCCGCCCCGAGGGTATCATGGGAGGAACCGGCGCGAGGTCAATCGTCTGTTCCGTTGGCGCATGCAATACCGTCGCCAAACCTTTGCGGGATTTTGCTAATCGAGCGTTCGCCGTCGAGGCCGGGCTGGCGGATCGCGAACCTCCACTACAACCAGGCGCATACCAATGCCAGATTGGCGACACAGGCCGCCAACAGGGCAACCGACAGCGTCACATGTACGCGCTCGCAAGAGGTTTGCTGGATCGTTCCCATGGCGGGCCAGAGCATCGGGCGATTCTAGGCGGAGAGTCTCGCAGGATATTTTTCCCCCGATTCAGGACTCGTTTACGACTCAAGGAAAGACGACCCGCCCTCGGGCCACGCCCGTCGACGCGTTGGCTGCCGCGTTGCTGCTGCAACCTGACCAGCTCTGTTGCGTTAGGGTTTTTTGCGGAGTCCAATCATGCCTTACGCACTTTTCAGCAATGACGCCAAGCTGAGCCGAGCCTACCCGACCGAAGCCGACGTCTGGAAACTCGCTCGCATGAGCGGGCTCGTCATCGATGTGGAATCCGAGGAAGACAAACCGACCCCGCACCCGGTGCTGGATAATGAATACGAGATCAGGCCCTGCATGCCGGATCCGCATGAAGATCCCGCCAGGAATCAGGCTGACGCCGAACGCGAGGCCGATCTGGACCTGCAGTTGAGTTCCGCCGAGCTAAGCCGTTCGAGCGGCCCGTAAACGCCCGCCCCACGCGGTCGCCCGCCCAGCGCTATCCTATGGCGTCGCCGCCGCGAGCGAGGCCTGCTCGGCAGCGAGCGCCACGCAGGTCTTGCGGCGATGCAGCCCCCGGATGGCTCCGGTGACCTTCAAAACCCTGCCGACAGGGCATGAGGAATCCTGGACGAAGGCCACTTCGTAGGGCGCCAGCATCAGGGGTTCGGATTTAAGGACAGTCTGAGCCGAGCATGGTGAAGTGATTGCGCAGAACACCAACGCTGCAATGAAAACACGCATTTTCGGCTGTCCAGAAAGGGCAAACACATCATACCTGATCGGAAGCAAAAGTTCCGCAATCGACGAAAATTTTTTTGTGCGCTCCGCCCGAGGCGAGCGGCTTGGCGGAAGGTGCGGCTCGACTCTCCCTGCCCGAGGGAAGCGGTCCGGCGCCGGCCCGCTCAGCCAACAAAAAGGCCGGCTGATGCCGGCCTTTTCGCGATCCGATTAAAGGGCGGTGGTCAGTACCGCGTCCCCACGGGACCGCCCCAGCCGAAGCGATAATTGACGCCCAGCTTGACCGTATGCTCATCGTCCCTGAAACGGGAACCGACGATCTCGGCGGGTCCGGTGGTGAAGGTGGTATTGCCAAAATTGTAGTACTGGTACTCGCCTTTGACGGACCAGTTCGGCGCGAACATGTATTCGAGCCCGGCACCGACCGTCCAGCCGTTGCGATGATTAGCGTCGGTGGTGAAGGCCACCGGCGTGCCGGCGATGCTGACACCGATGTCGTCAGCGCCGCGCCAGGCGTAACCGCCCTTGGCATAGAGCAGGGTCGGACCGAAGGCGTATCCGAGACGTCCAGTGACCGAACCAAGCTGGTTGGGGTTTGCGGTGACCAAAGTACCACCGGGGAAAAGGACGCCGTTGTTGCTGTTGCCGGTGAGCCAGCTGTACTGCGCTTCGGCGCCGAGCACCCAGTTGTTTGCGAACTGATAGTCGAACCCGCCTTGCACGCCACCGAGGAATCGGGCGTTGCTGCCTTGCAAGCTGTTCGAGCCGGCGAACTCTCCGCCGATATGGCCACCGACGTAAAAGCCCGTCCAGCTGTAGACGACTTCGGGTACCGTATAAACCGGCGCCTTCGTGTAGGTGCGCTTGGGAAGATCGGCGCCGAGTGCAGGCGCAGCGAACGCGATACAAGCAGCTGCGCCGAGCAGTAGTTTCTTCATGTTAGTCCCCGTTATTGGCGTGATCGACATCAACCAAACAACGTGGCGTCAGTTTGGTTGCTTCGTGGCACCGCCATTGCCTGCTGATTCACCATGTGATCGCCGGATCATGAGAGCGTTTGTTCCCGCCCGAACCCGGCTTTTCTCCTGGGCAATAGCCCTTTCTGGTTGGTCTTGCGAGCCGGCCTTCCGGTTCAAAGCTCGCTGAATTGTGATCGAGGTTCCCTCGGTCACGGAGCTCGATATAGGAACTGCCGGGCCGAAAGTAAGCAGAAGCCGAATGTGAAATCGCGCTATTTAGCTTCATCGTTTCAGCTTCATCGCGTCAGCTTTTCTATTTCGGGAAACGCCGCATAGGCCGCTCCGGCGCAGATTTCGGCTCCGTTCTCGATCATGCGATCGAGCCGGCCATTGAAAAACAGAACCGCGCGATCGCGCGGCTCGCGGTAGCTGCCGTCGGATTCGCGCATGGAATACCGCAGGCAGACGACATAGCGGGTCTTGCCGCTGACCTCGCGCGGTGCGGGCTCCGCGATGACTGCATCGTGCACGCCGATCGGATTGTTGAGATAGGTTTTCAGGAAGGCCAGCAATTCGGCGCGGTAGTTGTTTGGAAACGGCTGGTTGGGAAATTTGTCTGCCCCGCCGAAAAGGCTGACGCTTCGGCCCTCGTCGCCGCCCGCGCAGGCAGCGAGCGCGATCGAAAGCGTCAGGATCGCCGCGTGCTTTGCCGATATCCCCAACTGCTACCTGTCTCTTGAAATCCCCAATTCGCAAAGCCTTCTAGACCGTTCACGGGCGAAATGGAATTCCGCATTCCAAGCCGGCGCGGTGCCTGAAACGGTAGATGCCGGCCCACGCCATGGGGAGACGTGGGCCGGACTGATATCCGCAAAAGACGGCGGGGGGTTTGGATCAAGCCGCTTTCGCGGACTGCCGTCAACCGCGCTTGGCGGGGGGCGCCAAGCGCTTGGCTGCGACCTTCGACGACTTGTGCGACTTGTGCGTCACCATCTTCTTGTGGGTGCGATGATGGCTGGAATGCCGGACGTGATGGCGGCTCATCCGCGCATTGGCATTGAGCGCACTCTTGTTCGCCTCAGTCGATTTGTTCACTTGAGCCGACTTGGTCGCGGGCGCCTGGGTTGTCTTGCCGGTGCTTGCGGCAAGCGCGGGAGCGGCGAGAACCGAAACTGCGAGCAGTGCGGCGGAAATGGTCTTGAGCATGGTGCGTCCTCCTTCGAAGGGGATCACGAACTTTCCGGCCAGATTGCCGGGCTCGTCGATCGTGCCTGCGAAGCTAACGGCCTTGCGCTGAACCCTGCCTGAAGCGCGGCAACGGACTTCATTCATCTCGATGACATATCCTTCATGTTTCGATGAGCAGCGCCGCGAAAAAAAATTCCCAAAAAACCAAAAAAATGTATCGGGAATGATCGGTAGCGGTGGGTGTTCAATCGGGCGGGCTTCGATATAGAATTGCCCTAACGACATCAGGAGAGACGCATGACCAAATTTGCGATCCGACTTTTGACGCTTGCCATGTTTGTAACCGCACTGATGGCGGTTCCCATGGTCAATGCTGCCAGGGCGGCGGGCGGCGAGTCGCCCTCCCCGCCCACGGATACCCACAAGGACACCAAGAAGAAGAAGCAAGACAAGAGCTCCAGCATCGATGATCCCAAATTCCTCGAAGGCTATCGGGCGGCCTACGCGACGATCTATGATCGGCACGACTACGCTTCTGCGATCGAGCAACTGAAGGCACTCGGCCAGGATGACCGCGCCGACGTCGCCAACCTGATCGGCTATTCCTACCGCAAGCTCGGCGACTACAAGGTCTCTCAGGTCTGGTACGAGCGCGCTTTGCAGGCCGATCCGAACCACGTTCGGACTTGGCAATATTACGGGCTGTGGCAGCTCGAACAGGGCAACCGTGAGCAGGCCCAATATCACCTGAGCCGAATCCAGCAGATTTGCGGCAGTGAATGCGCCGAATACAAGTCGCTCGCTTTGGCGCTCAATCAGCCGACCGGCACTGGTCTGGTCTACTGATCGAATCGACTTGAATGATGTTTCTGGCGCAGGCCTGAAGGCCTGCGCCATTTTTATTGTTCGCTATTTCATCAAAGTTTCGGCCTCGGACCGGAAAGCCTGGCGCGAGGGCTGACGAAAATAAAACATGTGCCCGCCGGGATAGACGACAAGCTTCACCCGTTCGGGCGAAGCATAGGCGGGCAACTGGTCTAGCTGAATCTGCGAACCGAAATAGGGCGTGGCGAGATCGAACAATCCGTGCCCCACGAGCAGCCTCAGTTTCGGATCGAATGCAAGAATTTCCCTGAGCTGCGAGATCGATTGCGGCGGATTGGTCCCGCGGCCGAAATCCCAGGCCCTTCCGACCGAACCGTTCAACAGATGATAGGCGCCATCCGGCCGCCAGTTGAGCGTCCGCGTGGTGAGGTCGACCACCGCGCTCGTCAGTGGCGCAATCAACGGGTCTCCGGAAGGATCGTCAAAATGCGAGGAGCTCGAATCCGGGTTGGGATCGAGACCCAGCACCGAGGCATCATACCGTCCGGTTATCTTGCCGTCGCGGCGGCCGTATTCGCGTCGAAACTCCGACACGTCAAAGCGCCCGGCGAGCCTGCGGCTTGTGGCCGGATCGACCCCGGTCAAGGCGGCGACGCGATCGGCGAGCCGGGTCGTGGCCTGCGAATCCGCCTGGCCCTTGACGAGATCGGCAAGAAATTCTCCGCGCGCATATGCTTCGACATCGGCCAGATCGGTGCGCGTCACCGCCCCCTTCGCCTGGCGCGCAACGGCTGCCATGGTGGGCAGGCTTGCTACATATTGCAGGAGACTTGAGCCGCCATATTCGCGGAAATCGAACAGGGGAGAAACCAGGATCAGCCCGTTCACGCCTACGCCCTGCCCGGTCTGCAACTCGCGAACGATCCTTGGTCCGCGGATTCCGCCATAACTCTCGCCGACCACGAATTTGGGCGACAGCAGGCGGTCGGACTTCTCGAGCCAGCGGCGAATCGTGACTGCCAGCGCATTGACGTCGCCATCGACCGAAAAAAATCGCTTTCGGACCTCCTCGTCGGTGGCGACGAACCGGCTGTACCCGGTGCTGACGGGATCGATGAAGACGAGATCGGTGAAGTCGAGCCAGGTTTCGGCATTCGGCTTCAGCTCGGGAGACGCAGAGGAGGCCGGCATGTCGCCCTCGAAGGAGAGCCGCCACGGGCCGGCATTGCCAAGCTGCAAATAGGCCGACGACGCGCCCGGCCCGCCGTTGAAGAAGAAGGTCACTGGCCGCTCGCGCTGGCTGACGCCGTCCAATTGATAGGAGGTGTAGGCAATGTCGGCCTGCGGCTCGCCTTTTTCGTTGAACAGGCGGATCGATCCCGCGGTAGCGGTGAAGGCAAGCGTCCGGCCGGGCAGTGCAATCGACTGCTTGGTCCTGGAATCCTCGGGCAAGCGGCGCTGCTCGACCGGCGCAAGCGGAGTGGATGCATTGCCGCGGCCGCCCGGCGCACTCGCCTGTCGTCCAGCAGGCGTGGCCGGCGGCGAAGCCAAAGAGGGGGATGCCGGCGCGTCCGGCGCCGACGGCGCAGATACATCCTCGGCACGGCTGCCGGTCGCGACCGGGACGAGGATCAATGCGAACACAAGAAAACGTGCGGCGAAACGGACGGCCATATGTCTTTAATCCTCCCTGATCTGCCTTTCGTGCCGCCTGCCATCGCCAAGCGGTCGCCGGCCGTCGTCACGCGTAGGCAATTATTTCGGACAAGCGGCAGATTTTAGCCCAAAATCGCGACGGATCGACCATATTGAGGCGAAGACAGTCATCTCGACAAGCACTGGCAAGGTGGTATAGACGACCTCCTCGTCCAGCTTCCAGAAGCCTCCATGTGAGCCCCGCTGATCCCATGGCCAAACCCAAGCGATACGAGAAGATCGCCTTCGTGGCGAGTGCGGGCGCCGAGGCCCAGCAAGCGCTGGCTCAACTGGCCGCGCTTTATGGCAACCACGCTCCTGCAGATGCCGACGTTGTGGTCGCGCTCGGCGGCGACGGATTGATGCTGCAAACGCTGCATGAGCACATGCGTTCCGGCAAGCCGATCTACGGCATGCATCGCGGCACCGTCGGCTTTCTGATGAACGAGTTCTCGATCGACGACCTGCATGCGCGCCTGGCAGCCGCGCGCGACACGCTGATCAATCCGCTTCTGATGCGGGCCACCGACATGCGTGGCGTCGTGCACCTGCATCACGCCATCAACGAGGTGGCGCTGTTTCGGCAAACCCATCAGGCCGCGCGGCTGCGGATCCTGATCGACGAGCATGAGCGGATGCCTGAGCTGATCGCCGACGGCATCCTCGTGGCAACCCCAGCCGGCTCGACCGCCTACAACCTTTCGGCGCAAGGGCCGATCCTGCCGATCAACGCCGCACTGCTGGCGCTGACCCCGATCAGTCCGTTCCGGCCGCGGCGATGGCGCGGGGCGCTACTGCCCAACACCGCCGTTGTCGTCATTGAAGTGCTCGAGGGCGACAAGCGCCCGGTCGCGGCGGTGGCCGACCACGACGAAGCACGCGACGTCCGCCGCGTCGAGGTGCTGTCCGACAAGACCATCTCGATGCGGATGCTGTTCGATCCCGGCCACAGCCTGGAGGAGCGGATCCTGCGCGAGCAGTTCGGCTACTGACGGCGGCGCGTCCGCGGAAGCGTGCCTCTCGCTCGATTTTTTGATGAATTCAGAGGCCGGCGCGAGCCCTCTTCGCAACCATTCCTTAACGAGGGCGGGATATGGTTAACGACGGGTATACTGTCCTCATGCAGATATGCCCCTGAGGC
>Ga0306924_10008190_pt1 | contig 10524 bp, 11 predicted proteins | sample sta12Can44000111_FD_203756 | JGI IMG/M metagenome (GOLD analysis project Ga0306924, IMG submission 203756) | Lab enrichment of tropical soil microbial communities from Luquillo Experimental Forest, Puerto Rico - statanox.12C.anox.44.000.111 (v2)... | ecosystem: Environmental > Terrestrial >...
GCCGACGGCGGCGTTCAGCACGTAGTCGACGATCAGTGAGGCGGCGGCGACCAGGCTGGCCTTGGTGCCCAGGTGCGCCTTCGACACCGCGTACGCGCCACCGCCGCTGGGGAACGCCTCGATCACCTGGCGGTAGGACACCACCAGCGCGGCCAGCAGCAGGACAATCGCGCCGGTAATCGGCAACGAGTAGCGCAGGGCGGCAGCGCCAGCCGTGACCAGAACCACGAGGATGGCCTCTGGCCCGTAGGCCACTGAGGACAGCGCATCGAGAGACAGTGCCGCGAGCCCCTGGACGGCGGTCAGCCGATGTTTCTCGTCCTCAGCGACGGTATTCGCCATACCTCACAGGATGTCATCTGGGCCCCGCCAGGCGCCGAACCCCACGTCAGCACCGTCCCGGCCGCCTATTAGGCCAGGGCCACGATCACGATGATGATCGCGACGATCGCCACGCCCGCGGTGATCAGCACGGCAGGAGATGCGGGAAGGCGGCGGGACGGCGCGACGTCCTCATCACCGCGTTCGACAAAGGCCCGGAAGCGCCCGGTATTCGCACTCGGATCTTCATACTCCGACATGCGCATGACTTTAGCTGCTCAGGCCCGTGGTGATACGCAGAACGGGCATGATCCGGCTCAGCGCAGCGGCGCCAGTGCGTCGGCCCGGTCGACCAGCCGAGACAGGACGATCACGCTGCGCGTCCTGACCACGAACGGCTCGGCTCGGATGCGTTCCATCACGCCTTCGAAATGCCGCACGTCGGCGGCCCGGATGTGGACCAGGGCGTCGGCCTCGCCGGTGATCGTGCACGCGTCCGCCACCTCGGGATACTGCCGCACCGCGGCCGCGATCTCGTCTGGTGAGGTACGGCCGCCGCAGAACAACTCGACGTAGGCCTCGGTGGTCCAGCCCATGGCCGCCGGATCGACCCGGGCCGAGAAACCCGTGATCGCGCCCGCCGCCCGCAGTCGGTCCACCCGGCGCTTGACCGCGGGCGCGGACAGCCCGACCTCGTGGCCGATCAGGGCGTAGCTGGCCCGTGCGTCCTTGATCAGCGCGGCGACGATGCGTGCGTCGATGTCATCCACGGTGCCCGCCCACAGTGCCCGTCATTTGGGCAAACCTACCGGCTTCCGGGCATAAAACGAGGCTCGGCGTCCCGCTTTCGCCGAGCCTCATTAGGTGAGACGCGAAGCTCGCCGGGTCGGTTGACGCGATCGGCAGAAACCTTGGACGGTATGGTGCGAGGCAGCGGCCGGTCCCGTGAGCAAGGAGGAACGACATGGCGGGCGAGCCTGACGGTTCTGAAGAGGTAGTCCGTGGGATGTTCGGGCCCGACGTCACGTTCCTCGGCGTGCCGCGGGCCGAACTCGGCGCGCTGGCCGGGCTCGACATCGTGTTCCTCGGGGCGCCCTACGACAGCGGCACGTCGCACCGGCCGGGCGCAAGGTTCGGGCCGCAGGCCATCCGGATGACCGACTACCTGCCGCACGACGCGTCCCGCCCGCATCTCGCGCTGGGCGTGGACCCGCTGGCGGAGCTGCGCTGCGCCGACATCGGGGACGTGATGATGCCGCCGGTCGACACCGACGCGTCGCTGCGGCGGCTGGAAGGCGTGGTGCAGGCGGTGGCCGACGCGGGCGCCATCCCGGTAATCCTGGGCGGCGACCACACGGTCACGTTTCCCGACGCCACCGGGGTGGCCCGGCACGTCGGCTGGGGCCGGCTGTCGCTGATCCACTTCGACGCGCACGCCGACACCGGGGACACCCAGTTCGGGTCGCTGATCGGGCACGGCACGCCGATGCGGCGGCTGATCGAGTCCGGCGCGGTGCGCGGCGACCGGTTCCTGCAGATCGGGCTGCGCGGCTACTGGCCGGAGCCGCCCACGCTGGCCTGGATGGCCGAACAGCAGATGCGGTCGTTCGAGATGAGCGAGATCGTCTCGCGGGGCATCGACGACTGCCTGACCGAGGCTTTCGCGATCGCGACCGATGAGTGCGACGGCGTGTTCCTGTCGGTCGACGTGGACGTGGTGGACCCGGGCATGGCCCCGGGGACCGGCACACCGGAGCCCGGCGGGCTCACCGGTCGGCAGCTGCTCGACGCGGTGCGGCGGATCGCCATGTCGGTGCCGCTGGCCGGGATCGACGTGGTTGAGGTCTCGCCGCCCTACGACCACGCCGAGGTGACCGCGTTCCTGGGCAACCGGGTGGTGCTGGAGGCGCTGTCCGGCATCGCGTGGCGGCGCCGGCAGCTGGCTGGCGCGCCAGTCCGGCGGCCGGACGCGCCGCTACTCGAGGGCCGGTAGGCCCCGCGAGCCAACACTGACCTGGCCGGATAGGTCCTGGCCGAGGACTCTGGGCGAACCGATCAGCACGATCTATAGTCGGTGCATGCTGGACGTGACGAGGCTGCGCGTGCTGGTGGCGGTGGCGCGCTACGGCTCGGTCACGGCCGCGGCGCGGGCCCTGAACTACGCGCAGCCCTCGGTCAGCCATCACCTGGCCCGGCTGGAGGCCGAAACCGGGATCAAGCTGATCCAGCGGGCCGGGCGAGGCATCCGGCTCACCGACGCCGGCCGGCTCCTGGCCGAGCGCGCCGCCGAGGTGATCGGCCGGCTGGACGCCGCGGAGAACGAACTGGCCGCCTACACCGGGCTGCGGGCCGGGCGGCTGCGGCTGGCAGCGTTCCCGTCCGCGCTCGGCACCATCGTGCCGACCGCGGCCGCCGCGCTGCGCGGGCGCCAGCCCGGCATCGACCTGCGGCTGACCGAGGCCGAACCGCCCGAGGCGCTGCGCATGCTCCGGGCCGGGTACGTCGACGTCGCGCTGGTGTTCCGGTACTTCCCGGACGATACGGGCCCGGACGGACCGGGCGCGGAGGGCGGGGAAGAGCCGGCGGTGCACGGCGGGGCAGGGCATGCGAACACGGCGGGCGGGTCGGTCTTCGGCACCGCGGGTTTCACCGATGACGACGACAGCGGCATCGACATCACCGAAGGGCTGCGCGAACGGCTGATCCTCGACGAGCCCGTCCACCTGGTGACCTCGGCGCACGGCACCGATCAGGCGCCGGCGGAGCTGTCCCGCTACGCGCGGTACCGCTGGATCGCCGGCTGTGACCGCTGCCGCGCCAACCTGCTCCGGCAGTGCGCACAGGCCGGCTTCATCCCGAAGATCGCGTTCACTACCGACGACTACGTCGCGGTCCAGGCGCTGGTGGCCGCCGACCTGGGCGTCTCCACCCTGCCCGCGCTGTGCCTGCGGGCCGCGCGGCACCCCGGGGTCAACACCACCCCGCTGGCGGGCGCGCGCCGGCACGTGTTCGCGATGCGGTACGGCGACCCGCCGGACCCGCCCGCGGTGACCATGCTGATGGACGCGCTCCGCACCTCCGCCGAGTCCGCGGGGCCTGCTGGATGAATCCGGATGGAGAACTCGATCCGCTCCCCGGCCAGCTCGTGCTGCCCGGGATGCCGGATCCGCAGCCCGAGCCGGGCCCCGGGCAGGCGGTGCTGCCGGGGCTGGACGACCTGCGGGATCCCGGGCCGGCGGACGATCCGGAACTCGCCGCCGTGGCCGCCGAGCTGACCGCGGCGGATTCCGACGGCTCCCGGATGGCCGCCGCCATCCGGGGCGCGCTGGACATGCTGCTGGACGGCCAGCACACCGGGCGTTACCGCTGGGATCAGCTGCACAAGACCGAGAAGACGCACGCCGGGACCCTGGTCGAGATCGCGCTGGCCCGGTCTTTGCGACTGGCTGACGGCACGGCGCTGGACTACACGATCGCGGGCGCCGACGTGGACTGCAAGTTCTCCCACCGGCTGGGCGGCTGGATGATCCCGCCCGAGGCCGACGGGCAGCTGATGCTCTTGGTGCAGGCCAGCGACGAGGACGGCACCTGGTCGGCGGGCCTGCTGCGGGCCACGGCGGCGAACCTGAGCCCGGCGGGCAACCGGGACGGCAAGCGGGCGCTCAACGATCGGGGCCGGGCCGCGGTGTGCTGGCTGCACCACCGGGCCGCGCTGGCCGAGAACGCGCTGATCAGGCTGCCGGGACGGGACGTGGCGGCGATCTTCGCCCCGGCCTCGGGGCAGCAGCGGGTCAACGAGCTGTTCCGGCGCGCGCAGCGGATGCGGGTGAGCCGGACGGTGGTGGCCACCGTGGCCATGCAGGACGACTACATGAAGCGGGTCAGGGACGGCGGCGGGGCGCGGGACCTGCTGCGGGCCGAGGGCATCGTGATCTTCGGCGACTACGCCGGCGACCAGCTGCTCGCCTCGGCCCTGGACCTGCCGCGGCCTGGCCCGGGTGAGTTCGTCAGTGCCCGGCTGGCCCGGCGCCCGGTCCGTCCCGGCGAGGGCGGGCCAGATGCGTACGCCCGGTCCATCCGGCTCGACGGCGCCGACTGGCTGCTCGCCTCCCCCGCCGACCCGGCCGAGGCGGCTCCCGCGCTCCCCCGCTGAGCAAGGCCGGTCGCTAGGCTGCGTGGATGGCAGCCTCCGATAGCACAGGGGACAGGCCGGCGGCGCTGGTGACCGGGTCGGCGAGCGGGATCGGCCGGGCCGCGGCCCTGCGGCTGGCCCGGGCCGGGTACGACGTGGCCATCAACTACCGGCGTTCGGCGGACAGCGCGCGGCGGACACTGGCCGAGCTGGAGAGCCTGGGCGGCCGCCATCTGGCGCTGCGCGGCGACGTCAGCGACGACGCCGCCGTGGCCGCGATGGTGACGGCGGTCGATGACGCTTATGGCCGACTGGATGTGCTGGTGAACAACGCGGGAATGACCAGCTCGACCCCGCCGGAGGACCTGGACGGCGTCGACCTGGCCGAATGGGACCAGGTGTTCGCGGTCAACGTCCGCGGACTGTTCCAGGTCACCCGGGCCTGCGCAGGCCGGCTACGGGCCGCAGGCGGCAGCGTGGTGAACGTGGCCTCAATCGTGGGGCTCCGTCCCGGCCCGCAGCCGCTGGCCTACGCAGCCAGCAAGGCGGCCGTGGTCAGCCTGACCCGGACGCTGTCCCGGGTGCTGGCGCCCGAGGTCCGGGTCAACGCGGTCGCGCCGGGCTGGATCGCCGGGGAATGGATGCAGCGAACGCTCGGCGATGACTACGGCCGGCTGATGGATCGCCGGGCCGCCTGGACCCCGATGAAGCGGAACGTCACCGTGGAGGACGTGGCCGAGACGATCTTCTCGCTAGTCGTCTCCCACCCGTTCGTCACGGGCGAGACGGTGGTGATCGACGGCGGTTACGCTGCCACCACGTGAGGCCCGCGGAACGAATCAGCCGGCTGGTTAACTCAGTTGGCCCGGGCCGCCCGGTCTGATCGGATGGACGGCATGGCGGACGGTTCGGCAGAGCGCACCGTGCACACCGGGCGCTGGACGCTGGAGCACCGGTTTGACTCCCCCTGGCACTACCTGCCGGTGGAGGTCGGACCGGGTACGGCCGGACTACGGGTGGAGCTGGAGTACGAGCGGGCCGACGGGACCGCGCTCGACCTGGGGTGCCTCGGCCCGGGCGGCTTCCGCGGCTGGTCGGGCGGTGCGCGCGGCTGGTTCGCCATCACCGGCGAGGCCGCCACGCCGGGGTACCTGCCCGGGGAGATCGAGACCGGGTTGTGGCGGGTGATGATCGGCGTGCACCGCGTCCCGCCGGATGGCGTGCGTTACCGGGTCACCGCGCTGGCCACGCCGCGCGGCGCGGGCCTGCTGCCGCCCGGATCCCCGGCGCCGCCCGTGCCGCGGGAGCGTCCGCCACGGCGGGACCTGCCGGCCGGCCCCGGCCGCCGGTGGCTGGCGGGCGACCTGCACGCGCACACCGTGCACTCGGACGGCGGGCTGACCGTGCCGGAACTGGCCGTGCTCGCGGCCGAACGCGGCCTGGACTTCCTCGCGGTCACCGACCACAACACGGTCAGTCACCACAAGGAGCTGGCCGGCGTGGCCTGGCGGTACGGGATCACGCTGCTGCCCGGCCAGGAGGTGACGACCGACGGAGGGCATGCGGGGGCGCTGGGTGATGTGGGCTGGATCGACTTCCGCCGCGAACCAGACGACTGGCTGGACGCGACCCAGGCCCGCGGCGGGCTGCTCTCGATCAACCACCCGTTCGCCGGGCCGGTCAGCTGGACGCGGCCGATGCGCCGCCGGCCGCCGCTGGCCGAGGTCTGGCACTGGAGCTGGTTCGACAAGCGCTGGACCATTCCGTTCGGGTGGTGGCTGGCCTGGGACCCCGCGGCCATCCCGGTCGGCGGCAGCGACTGGCACCGGCCGGGCTCGGACGCCCCGCCCGGGTGCCCGACCACCTGGGTCGAGTGCGCGGGAAGCGAGCCGGACGACGTGCTGGAGGGCCTGCGGGCGGGCCGGGTCGCTATCTCGGCCGAACGCGACGGCCCGGTTCTGCTGCGCCACGACGGCGAGCTCGTCGCGGTCCAGGCCGACGGGGCGGTCCTGGCCGGGACGGGCGGTCCCTGCGCCCGGGTCCGCGGCGACCGGGCCCGGCTGCCCGGCGCGGCGGGCCCGCACCGCCTGCTCGACGCGAGCGGCGCCACCCTGGCCCTCACCCCGTAGACCCCCTAGTCCCTCCAGCCACCCCCGCACCAGCTGCGGGCCGACCGGAGCCAGCGCTACGTAGTGAAACCCGGGTTTCACCACGTAAGAGCGTAGTGAAACCCCGGTTTCATTCGCCTCGGGCGAGGAGACGCGCATGGAGGTGCTGAGCGGGACCAGCCTCATCGGGCCCCTGGGTCACTGGGTTCCCGTGCTGAGCAGGAGTTCCAGGCGGGCGTGCAGCAGGGCCCGGTGGGCCACCACGTCATCGACCTGATCGGGCTGCTCGGGGCCCTCGCCCGCGGCCACGGCCCGCTCGAGCCGACGGCCGGCGTCGGCGGCGTCGATCATCTCGAACACCACCATCGGGTCGTCCCGCGCCGCCTGCTCGGTTTTGGCGCGCAGTCCGGCCGCCTTGGTCACCCAGGTGTCCTTGATCCGGCCGCCGCGGCCGTGGTCGATGAGCACGCAGACCGCGTGCTGCCGGTCACCGTAGGAGAAGGTCATGGTCAGCGACTCCTGGCGACCGCCGACGTCGGCGTAGTGCCAGCACTCACCGACCTGCGGGGAGCCGAGTGTGGCGGCCCACGCCGGGTCGGCCACGCCGCGGGCCGCTAGCCGGCCCGCGGCCGGCCCGGCGGCGGCCCGCAAGGCGGGTGAGCCGACCGCGGCGAAGACCCGCAGCAGGGCGAGGGATTCCGGGGTCGACGCCGTTTCCGCGGCGGGAACCAGCGACCCGGTCAGCGCGTCCGTGAGCGAGGCCTGGCCCGCGGCCGAGGCCGCCAGCGCGCCGATCAGGTCCGAGCCCCACAGTTCGGCGTCCACTGGGTCATCGATCTGGCCCAGGATGCCGGCCGCCTCGGTCAGCACGCCCGCGAAGGTGTCTTCCACCGCCACCGGGGCGAAGATCCGGGCCACATCGGGATCGCCGGGAGCTTGCTCAGCACTCATGCCGTGCAGGATAGGGCCTTGTACCGGGCGTGCACACCGCTACGCGGACGAGGCCGGTCCGTAGGCTTCGGGCATGGGCAACAGCTTCGAGGACCTGAACCTGGACCGGTTGCGACGGCGGCGCAGTGACAAATGGCGGCGCCACCCGCCGGACGTGTTGCCCGCGTTCATCGCGGAGATGGACTATGACCTGGCCGAACCGGTACTCGCGGCGCTGCGGTCGGCCATCGAGCTGTCCGACTGCGGCTACGCGTACCCCGCAGGCCTGGGCGAGGCGTTCGCCAGGTTCGCGGCGGCCCGGCACGGCTGGACGGTCGACCCGGGCCGGGTGCACCTGATCCCCGACATCATGGCCGGCGTCGAGGCCATCCTCCTGCTGACCACGGCGCCTGGTGACGGGGTGATCATCAACACGCCGGTGTACCCGCCGTTCTTCGAGCACATCCCCCACGCGGGCCGCCGGGTGGTCGAGGTGCCGCTGGTCCGCGACGACGGCCGCTGGGAGCTTGACTTCGACGGGCTCAAGGCGGCGTTCGCCGCGGGGGCCCGCGGGTACCTGCTGGCCAGCCCGCACAACCCGACCGGGCGGGTGTTCAGCGCGGCCGACCTGGGCCGCATCGGGTCACTCGCCGACCGGTACGGCGTCACCGTCATCGCCGACGAGATCCACGCCCCGCTCACCCTGCCCGGCGCCCGGCACACGCCGTTCGTGTCGCTGGGCGGCGCGGCGGCCGAGCACGGGGTCACGCTGGCCTCGGCGTCCAAGGCGTTCAACGTGGCCGGCCTCAAGGGAGCCGTCGCGGTGGCCGGCTCGGCGTCGATGCAGGCCGTCCTGGAGCGGCTGCCCGCCGCCTGCCAGTACGGGGCCGGCCTGCCGGGCGTGATCGCCTCGAAGGCGGCGTGGATCTCGGGAGACGACTGGCTGGACGCGCTGATCCGGCAGCTTGATCACGCCCGGGCGGAGTTCGGCCGGCTGCTCGGGCAGCGGCTGCCGCAGGCTCAGTACGTTCCGCCCGAGGCGAGCTACCTGGCCTGGGTGGACTGCTCCGCGCTGGACCTGGGTCCCGAGCCGGCCGAGGTGTTCCTGCGCCGGGGCCGGGTGGCCCTCGGCCGGGGCCTGGACTTCGGCGCGCCGGGTGACGGCTTCGTCCGGGTGACGATCGGCACCAGCAGCGCGCTGCTGGCCGACATCGCGGACCGGATGGCCGCCGCGGCGGGCTTAGCGGGCGAAGCAGCCGGCCAGGTGGTCGTTGACGATGCCGCAGGCCTGCATGGTGGCGTAGGCGGTGATCGGGCCGGTGAAGGTGAAGCCATGGCGCTTCAGTTCAGCACTGAGCGCCTTGGCCGCCGGGGTGGTGGGGGGAACGTCGGCCAGCGTGGCCGGCGCGGCGGTGGGCTCGCCCGCATACTTCCAGACCAGCGCGGTCAGCCCGTCGGGCAGGCCGAGCACGGCCCGCGCGTTCACGATCGCCGCGTTGATCTTGGCGCGGTTCCGCACGATGCCCGGATCGGCCATCAGCCGGGCCACGTCAGCCTCGCCGAAGGCCGCCACGGCAGCCGGATCGAAGCCGGCGAAGGCGGCGCGGAAATTCTCCCGCTTACGCAGGATCGTCAGCCAGGACAGCCCGGACTGGAACCCCTCCAGGCACAGCCGCTCGAAGATCGCCGTGTCGCCCCGGACCGGGCGGCCCCACTCCTCGTCATGATAGGCAAGGAACTCCGGCGCACTCAGGCCCCACGAGCAGCGCAGCTTGCCGTCCGGGCCGGCCACCAGGCCTTGATCCGTCACCGGGGCTGCTCCTTCGGGGCGAGCGGGCTCTCATCCGGCTCGGCCGGCGCACGATCGTCCGGGCCGCAGGGATCGGCAGGCCGTTCCGGGGCAGCCGGCGACAGGACCGGCGGGGCAGCCGGCGACAGGACCGGCGGGGCAGCCGGCGACAGGACCGGCGGGGCAGCCGGCGAGACGACCGGGGAGGCGGCGGTCTGCGCGGTCAGGTCGGCGAGCCGTCGCTGCAGGAAGGCGATCATGACGTCGCGGTCCCGGACGGCCTGGGCGATGGCCTCGAGCGCCTCGTCGGTCACCTGCATGTTGTAGCCCCACAAGGCGGTCGGCGGGCGCAGCAGGGCGACATCGGTGGCGGACACCGGACCGAGATCCAGGGGTGCATGGTCGGCCTGCTCATAAGCCAGTTCGCCGCCCCGTCCGGTGGCCGCCCAGAACACGCCGACGAGGATGACGACGGCGACCAGGATCATGAGCACGGTCACGTATGAATCGTGCCACGCTCGCCGCGCGATGTCGCACCCGCGAGGGTAATTCAGATAGCGTCTAGCGAGCGCGGGCCTTTTGGGCCCGTGCGAGCGGTCGCTGCGCTGGCGACGGCCGGAACCTGCGCGGGAATCTGAATAACCCGAAGCTTCAAGAAAGCACCGCGGGGGAACTCCTGGGGCCGTCTCAGCCGTCGGACGGCTGCCCGGCGTGCGCCCGGCGGATGATCTCGACCACCTCGCTGGGCTCGTCGACGACGCTGATCAGCCCGAACTCCGCGTGCCCGATGTTGGCATGGGCCAGCATGGTGTCCTGGATCCAGCCGAGCAGCCCGGACCAGTACGACCGGCCGACCAGGACGATCGGGAACTTGGTGATCTTGCCGGTGGCGACCAGGGTGAGCGCCTCGAACAGCTCGTCCATGGTGCCGAAGCCGCCGGGCAGCACCACGAAGGCCTGGGAGTACTTGATGAAGCAGGTCTTGCGGACGAAGAAGTACCGGAACTCCAGGCCGACCTCGACGTAGTCGTTCAGGCCCATCTCGGTGGGCAGCTCGATGCCCAGGCCCACCGAGACGCCGCCGCCCTCGACCGCGCCCTTGTTGGCCGCCTCCATGATTCCCGGTCCGCCGCCGGTGAGCACCGCGTAGCCGGCCTTGACCAGGCCCGCGGCGATAGCCTCGGCGGTCAGGTACTCATGCGTGCCGCGCTGGGTCCGGGCCGAGCCGAAGATCGAGACCGCGG
>Ga0306924_10008191_pt1 | contig 10524 bp, 14 predicted proteins | sample sta12Can44000111_FD_203756 | JGI IMG/M metagenome (GOLD analysis project Ga0306924, IMG submission 203756) | Lab enrichment of tropical soil microbial communities from Luquillo Experimental Forest, Puerto Rico - statanox.12C.anox.44.000.111 (v2)... | ecosystem: Environmental > Terrestrial >...
GGTCCGCCGCAGCACCCCCGCCAGCGGCGCGACCGCCGGCGTGTCCTTGAGGTCGATGTTGAACCGCACGTCCGGCCAGGCCGCGAGCACGTCCTCCAGCACCGGGATCGGCTCGGTGCCGGCGACGCGCACGTCCGCGAGGTCCTTGATGGTCAGCCGGCAGACCCGGCCCGGCTGGCCGGTGACGCGGTCCAGCGTGCGGTCGTGGAAGGCGACCAGCACCCCGTCCGCCGTCGCCTGCGCGTCGGTCTCGATGTACTCATAGCCGAGCCCCACCGCGTGCTCGAACGCCTGCCAGGAGTTCTCCGGCGCGTGAGCCGCCCCGCCGCGGTGGGCGAACGCCAGCGGGCCTGGATGTTCAAGGAATGCGGTGGGCACGCCTGCGAGTATGCACCATCGCCGTGACCAGGCTGGAAACGGCGAACGCCAGCGCGGCGAACTGCGCGTGGCCCGCGGCCCGGGTTACGGGCGCGGCTCGGGCACCGGCGGGCGCGGGGTAGCGGCGGCGGCCAGGGCCGGCTCGATGTACCGGTGGCTGATGTGCCGCTCCACGATGAACGTCATCACCGGGACCGTGCCGGCCAGCAGCACCGCCACCGTCGGCTTGGGCGCCAGCCGCAGCCTGCGGGTCAGCGGGAACGACACCAGCAGGTAGACGATGTACAGCGCGCCGTGAACGGTCCCGACGGCGTTCACGGCGGCGCCGTCGGCCACCCATATCTGCATGATCGCGAGGACGCACAAAACGATGAGCACCACGCCGGTCACGTAGGCCATCACCCGGTACAAGGCGACGTTCAGGCGCACTTGCCCGACCTCCTTCGCGTGCTCACCGGGCCGGGCCGGCTACCTGAGGCCGTGCCACCGGCCATGACCTTTCACTTCCCGGGTGAGGCGGGCCAGGTAGGCGTTGTAGGCGGCGAGTTCCTCGTCCTCCTCGCCGCCCTCGCCAGCGCCGCCGTCCGGCCGCGCGCCACCCGGGGGCGGCACCGGTATGCCACCCGGGAGCCCGACGGCGTCGGCCGGCCCGGCCTCGGCGGGCGGGTGGACCTCGTCCCGGATCGTCTTGGCCCAGAACACCACCGCGAAGATCGCGAACAGCGGCCACTCGAACGTGTACGCCCAGCTGAGGGCGTTTCCGGCCAGCGCGCGGCGCAGCTGCCAGTCGCCGAGCCAGAGCATCCCGGCCGTGGCGGCGATCACGAAGGCGGTCCAGCCCAGCCACCTGGGGGTGATCAGGAATCTCCACTGGGAGGCTTCCTGGGTACCGGACATGCGCCGAGTCTAACCGGCCCCGCAGGCGCTGGCCCGCGAGTCCCTGCGGCGGCCACCGGGGACGCTGCGTGATAATCGGAGCATGTCCCTGACGGATCTGCTCCGGCCCGGGCGCTCCGGCCGGGCCGGGCGCCTGCCGGCCAGCCTGGACGAGCTGCACGGGCCCGAGGAGGGAGTCGTCGTCCTGCCGCGGCACCTGGCGTGGCCCGGGCTGCGCGAGTTCGACGTGTCCGACGACCGCCTCCGCCGCAGCCTCTACGGCATCGTGCTCACCCAGGGACGGCGCAACGACATGGCGCGGTTCGTCAACGCGCGGCTGCTGCGGGCGGACTGGCCGCTGCTGCGGATCTCGCTCGACCCCAAAGTGCGCAAGAGCTGCGAACGCCGGCTGCGGCTGGGAAGCTGACCGGGCTGGCGGTCTGGCGGGCGTGATCCTTACCCACCGCATCACAGGAGGACCGCATGACCGTGACCGCTAACGGCCTGGACGAGCTCAAGGCGCTGGCCGGAACCGACCTCGGGCACACGGGCTGGCTGGAGATCACCCAGGACCGGGTCAACACCTTCGCCGACGCGACGGACGACCACCAGTGGATCCACGTGGACCGTGACCGGGCCGCAGCGGGCCCGTTCGGCCGCACCATCGCGCACGGGTTCCTGACCCTGTCCCTGATCATCCCCCTGTTCGGCGAGCTCCTCGAGGTGAAGGGGGTGAGCATGGAGATCAACTACGGGCTGAACCGGGTCCGGTTCCCGGCGCCGGTCCCCGTCGGCTCCAAGATCAGGATGGCCGCGCAGCTGGGCGCGGCCGAGGACGCCGGGGTCGGCGCCGTGCAGGTGGTCGTCGACTTCACCATCGACGTGGAGGGCGGCGACAAGCCCGCCTGCGTGGCCCAGGGGGTCTACCGTTACTACGCCTGAGCCCGTCTACCTGGAGCAGGGCAATCGGTGGGTGTTCGCCTGCGCGCTGGACTGGCCGGGCTGGTGCCGCCGGGACAGATCTGAGGAGCTCGCCCTGGAGGCCCTCGCGGCCTACGCGCCGCGGTATGCGGAGGTGGCGCGCCGGGCCGGGCTGGCCTTCCCGCCCGGGGAGGCCGGGCAGGCCGCGGGCTTCACCGTCACCGAGCGGCTCACCAGCCCGTGGGGGCCGATTTCGGCGCGCTTACCGAGATCCCGGGCGGCGACGCCACCCCGGCCGGCGCCGACGCCGCCGAACGGATGGCCGCCCTGGCCGTGGCGGCGTGGGAGGTGTTTGACGAGGTCGCGAGCGCGGCGCCCGCGCAACTGCGGAAGGGCCCGCGCGGGGGCGGCCGGGACCGCGACAAGATCATCGATCACGTGCTCGGCACGGACGCCACGTTCGCACGCAAGCTGGGCGTCAGGCACCGCCAGCCCGCCGCCGGCGACATCGCGGCGGTGGCCGCGCTGCGGGCGGATATCCGCGCGGTGCTGGCCGGTCCCGGCGACGGCACACCGCCGGTGCGGGGCGGCTGGCCCGTCCGCTTCGCCGCCCGGCGCAGCGCCTGGCACGCGCTCGACCACGCCTGGGAGATCGAGGACCGGAGCGAGGCAGCCGGATGACCCTTACATACCGAGGGCCGGCCCTCCGTATGTAAGGGTGGCGGTATGCGCAAATACGTCATCATGGGCGTCCAGGGCAGCGGCAAGGGCACCCAGGCCGCCATCCTCGGCGCGGACCTGGACCTGGTGCACATCAGCGTCGGCGACATCTTCCGCTGGCACGTGCAGCAGCACACCAAGCTCGGCGCGCAGGTCCGGCGGATCATGGCCGCCGGGGAGCTGGTCGACGATGACATGGCCGAGACGGTGACCGCGGACCGGATCAACCAGCACGACTGGAACTACGGGTTCATCATCGACGGCTTCCCCCGCAACCGCCGCCAGGCGGAGTTCTTCCTCGAGAGCTACGACATCGACGGCGTGATCCACCTGGATCTGCCCGACTCCGAGGTGCGCCGGCGGGTGCTCGCGCGCCGTCTGTGCTCGGGCTGCGGCCTGGACTACAACCTCATCACCGCGCGGCCGGCGCAAGAGGGCGTCTGTGACGTCTGCGGCGGCACCCTGCTCCAGCGCGAGGACGACACCGAGGAAGCGCTCGCGGTCCGGCTGCGTGACTACCACGAGAAGACCAACCCGGTGCTGGAGCTGTTCGCGCGCAAGGAGTACGTGGTCACCGTGGACGCCCGGCCCAGCAAGGAGGAGGTGCAGCAGGAGATCCGCGAGCGCCTCCACCTCCCGCCGTACAAGCCCCCCTCCGACCAGGCCGCGTCCGGCCAGTAGGCCCAGGCGCGCGGTGCGGGTCCTGCTCGCCCCCGACTCGTTCAAGGGCAGCGCCACCGCTACCGCCGCCGCCGCCGCCCTGGCCCGGGGGTGGCTGGCGGAGCGCCCCGCCGACCAGGTGACCTGCCTCCCGCTGGCCGACGGCGGCGAGGGCACGCTGGATGTGCTGGCGGCCGCGGTGCCGGGGGCACGGTGGCACCAGGCCGTGGTGACCGGCCCGGCCGGCGCGCCGGTCGGCTGCGCGTGGCTGGAGCTGCCCGGGGCGGCCGCGGCGGTGGAACTGGCCCGCGCCAGCGGGCTGCCGCTGCTCCGCCGGCCCGACCCGATGGGGGCGCACACGACCGGGCTGGGCGAGGTGATCGGCCGGGCCCTGGATCACGGCGCCCGCCGGGTCGCGATCGGCCTCGGCGGCTCCGCGTCCACCGACGGCGGGACCGGGGCGCTGGCCGCGCTCGGCGCCCGCTTCCTGGACGCCGCGGGACACGAGCTGCCGCGCGGCGGCGGGGCGCTGGCCGGCCTGGCGGCGGTCGACACCGCCGGCCTGCGGCCGCCGCCGCCCGGCGGGGTGACCTGCCTGACCGACGTCACCGCGCCGCTGCTCGGGCCGCTGGGCGCGGCCGCCGTGTTCGGCCCGCAGAAGGGCGCGCAGCCGCGCCAGGTGGCCCGGCTGGAGGCCGGCCTGGCCCGGCTGGCGGACCTGCTGGGCGGCGACCCCGGCGCGCCGGGCGCGGGCGCCGCGGGCGGGACGGGCTACGGCCTCACCGCCGGCTGGGGCGCCGTCCTCGTGCCCGGGGCCGCCGAGCTGGCCCGGCTGGCCGGCCTGGGCCGGGCCGTCGCCGCGGCCGACCTGGTGATCACGGGCGAGGGCCGGTTCGACGCCACCTCGCTCACCGGCAAGGCGACCGGGCTGGTGATCACCGCCGCGGCGGCCGCCGGCGTCCCGGTCGCGCTGGTCACTGGCCAGCTCGACGGCGTCCCGCCCGCCGCCGCGGCCGGCGTCACGCGGGTGGGCCTGGCCGGTGCGCCCGGGCCCGCGCGGGCCGACCCCGACCACAGGCTGGGCCCGGCCGGGCGGGCGCTGGCCCGGGAGCTGGCCGCGGGGCGTGACTGACGGCCCGCGGGCGGCGGGCGGCGAGCGCCCACGCCGGCCCAGTAGTCTTGACGAACGTGCGAGAGATCGCCGTGTTCAGCGGCAGCGCCCACCCGGAGCTGGCCGCCGAGATCTGCCGTGACCTGGGCGAGCCGCTGCTCCCGGTGCGGATCGAGCGGTTCGCCAACGACTGCCTGGAAATCCAGCTGCAGTCCAACTGCCGGGAACGGGACGTCTTCCTCATCCAGCCCCTCAGCCCGCCGGTGCAGGAGCATCTGGTCGAGCTGCTGCTCATGATCGACGCCGCGCGGGGCGCCTCGGCGGCCCGGGTGACCGCCGTCATCCCGTACTACTCCTACGCCCGCTCGGACAAGAAGGACATGCCGCGGGTGTCGATCGGCGGCCGCCTGGTCGCCGACCTGCTGATCGCCGCCGGGGCCAGCCGGGTGCTGACCATGACCCTGCACTCACCGCAGGTGCACGGGTTCTTCTCGGTCCCGGTGGACCATCTGCACGCGCTGCGCGAGCTCGCCGGTTACTTCCACGGCCACGACCTGTCCGGCGCGGTGGTGGTCTCACCCGACCTCGGCAACGCCAAGCCCGCCGCCGCGTTCGCCCGGCGGCTGGGGCTGCCGGTCGCGGCCGGGGCCAAGCAGCGCCTCAGCGACCAGGAGGTGGCGATCACCTCCATCATCGGCGACGTGGACGGCCGCGCGGTGATCGTGCTGGACGACGAGATCGCCCGCGGCACCACCATCCTCGAGCTGCTCGCGCGCCTCCGCGAGCACGACGTGACCTCGGTCCGCATCGCCTGCACGCACGGATTGTTCGCCGACGGCGCGCTGGAGAAGATCGCCGCCGAGCCCGAGGTCAAGGAGATCGTCTGCACCAACACGGTCCCGGTCCACGGCCGGCTGCAGCACGACAAGCTCACCGTGCTGTCGGTGGCGCCGGCGCTCGCCGAGGCGATCCGCCGGATCCACGAGGGCGAGTCGGTCAGCGCCCTGTTCGAGCCCCACTGACTCCACTGAGCCGCAACGTTTCTTGTACCGGTCCGATCGCGGCGATCGTGCCGACGCCGTTGGATTCACCTCCGGGTCGCGGCGTGTGTGCGGTCACCGTGGCCTGTAGGCATCGCGGCGGCGAGCAACGGCTAACACCATGACGACACGGCTACCTTCGTCAATGACGAATAGAGCCCGGTAATCGCCACGCCGAGTTGCCCGTACATCGTCAAACGGCGCATCCAGCGGCTTGCTCAGCCGGTGGGGTCGTCGGCAACCGGACCGGTCAGGTGCTCGAAGAGCGCATACGCAACAGGGAGGGGAAGCCTGTCCAGCCGTCGGCGGGCAGCGGGCGTGAAGGTGATCGTATAAGACGGCGGCTGGGTCATTCGCCCGCGTCGCGGCGAGCGGCCAAGTCCGCGGCGATCTGATCCGCGGAGAACACACGCCCGGCGCGTGCGTCGGCCAGTCCCTCACGCAGATCGCGGACCAGCTCGGTATCAGACAAGACCTCGATCGTCTCGCGAAGCCGGTCCAGTTCCCCTGAAGGCACTACGTCCGCTACGTGATCACCGTGGGCTATCACCGATACCGACTCGCCGCGCTCGGCATGGCGGACCACCTCGGCCCAAGACGGCTGATCCTCGGCGTGCACGCTGAACAGCGGCTCTGTCATGCTCCCAATGCTATTCGCGATCGGCCGCGGTAGGCGCGGTCAGCTCTGCTCGATCGCGCGGGTGACCTGCTCGCGGGTCAGCGGCAGGTCGCGCACCCGCACGCCCACCGCGTCAGCCACCGCGTTGCCGATCGCGCCGGCCACCGGGCCCTGCGCGATCTCGCCCGCGCCGGCCTCGCGCTCGCCGGGCGCGGGCACGATCGTCACGTGCACCCGCGGCACCTCGGTGAACCGCAGGATCGGGTAGGTGTCCCAGTTCACGGACGTGATCCGGGTCTTGTCGAAACGGACCCGCTCCCGCAGCGCCCAGCTGGCGCTCTGCACCGCGCCGCCCTCCACCTGGTTGATGACCCCGTCCGGGTTGATCACCCGGCCGACGTCGGCCGCGAGCCACACGTCGGTCACCCGCACGTCGGTCTCGGCCTCCACCCGGGCCACCGCCGCGCAGTACCCGGAGGTGCCCTTGTAGCGGGCGTAACCGAGGCCGACGCCGGTGCCGTCCCCGCGGCCCGCCCGGCCGTCCCACCCCGACATCTGCGCCACCTGCTCGATCACCCGCCGGGCCCGGGGGTCGGTGAGGTGGGCCAGCCGGAACTCCACCGGCCCGGCGCCCGCGGCGGCGGCCAGCTCGTCCATGAACGACTCGATGGCGAACACGTTGAGGAAGGCGCCCAGCGAGCGGAGCGACGAGGTCCGGATCGGCATCGCGAGCAGCCGGTGCCGGACGATCAGGCGGTCGGGGATGTCGTAGCCGGGGACGGCGTTGCGGGTCGAGCCCATGGCGCCGGTCGGCGGCCCGTCCGGGGCCGGGCTCATCGGCTGGCCGCCCTCGAGATGGGCGAGCGCGAGCAGCCGCGGCTCGCCGCCGCTGCCCGGGCGGCCGATGAAGCCGTTGCTCCACACGTCCTGGCGCCAGGTGGCGATCCGCCCGCTGGCGTCGAGCCCGGCCGACAGCCGGGCCAGCATGGCCGAGCCGAGCGGCGCCCAGGCCAGCTCGTCCTCCCGCGCCCACAGCACGCGGACCGGGCGCCCGGGCACCGCGCGGGCCAGCAGCACCGCGTCCAGCGCGGCGTCGTCGGCGCCGTTGTGGCCGTAGGCGCCCGCGCCCTCGACGTGGTTCACGGTGACCTGGCCGGGGTCCAGGCCCAGGCCGGCCGCGATCGCCGCGCGGAGCGCGAACACGCCCTGGCTGTGGCTCCAGACGGTGACCTGCGCCGCGTCCCAGCGCGCGATCGCGCAGCTGGGCGCCATCGAGGCGTGGGCGATGAACGGCCGGGTGAACTCGGCCTCCAGCGTGCGGGTGACCGAGCCCGCCGCGGCGGCGTCGTGCCGCTCGTCCACGGTGACCACCTGCGCGGGCGCGGCCAGCAGGAACCCCTTCAGGTCACGCTCGTCGGGCAGGGACGCGGTCACGTCCCACCGCGCCGCGGCCGCCACCGCCCGCGCCGACACGAGCGCGCTGCGGTCGGCCGGTGCCACCACCCCCAGGAAGGAGCCGTCGCGCACGGTCACCACGCCGTCGGGCAGCGGGGGATCGCCGAGGCCGGCCAGCGACGCCGCGGGCGCGGGCGGCCGGATGACCCGGCCGTACCGCATCCCGGGCAGGACGAGATCGTGCAGGAACCGGGGGCGGCCGGCCACCTTGTCCGGGATGTCCAGCCGGGGGGCGCTGCGGCCGGCGACCGACCACCGCACGGGTGCCTTGACCGGCAGGGGGTCACCCGCTTGCCGGTCGAGCAGGCCGGGCCCGGCCGGGCCGGGCCGCCCGGCCAGCGTCCAGTACGTCAGGCCGGTGCCGCCGGCCCCGGTGGTGATCTCGCCGTCCGCCACCCCCAGCGCGGAGGCCGGCACCGAGAGCCGGTCCGCCGCGGCCGCCAGGAACACCTGGCGGGCCTGCGCGCACGCCTGGCGCAGCGCCGAGCCGGACTCCTCGATGGAGCGGCTGCCCGAGGTGATCCCCTCGTCGGGGCTGGTGGCGGTGGACACGGGGGCGACCCGCACGCGGCCCAGGTCCACGTCGAGTTCCTCGGCCGCGACCTGGGCCAGGGCGGTCCACACGCCCTGGCCGTACTCGACCTTGCCCGGGAAGATCGTGACCACGCCGGGTTCGGTGAAGTCGAGCCAGGTGGCCAGGACGGGGTTGGCGGCGAGGGTGGGCGGCAGCGGGGGCGCGGGGGACGCCGGTGCCGATGGGGAACGCGGGGGAGTCGGCGGCACGGGTAAGGACGGCGTCATCCGGCGGTCCGCCGGGCCCGTCCGGCCTGCCCGGCGGGAACGGACCGGCCGGCCCGCCCGCTGGCCGCCTTCATGACCGCGCCGACGATCCGGCGGTGCGCCCCGCAGCGGCACAGGTTGCCGTCGAGCGCCTCGCGCACCTCCCGCTCGCTCGGGGCGTGGTTGCCGCGCAGCAGCGCGACCGCGCTCACCACCATGCCGGAGGTGCAGTAGCCGCACTGGGCGGCCTGCTCGTCGATGAACGCCTGCTGCACCGCGTCCAGCGTCTCGCCGTCCAGCAGGCCCTCGACGGTGGTCACCTGGCGGCCCTCGGCCGCCCAGGCGGGGAAGTCGCACGAGGAGCGGGCCTGGCCGTCGATGAGCACAAAACACGCCCCGCACAGGCCGAGCCCGCAGCCGAACCGCGGGCCGGACAGGCCGAGGCCGTGGCGGAGCACGTCGAGCAGCGGGGCGTCCGGCTCGCAGGCCAGGGTGTGGCTGGTGCCGTTCAAGGTCACGTGCAGTTCGTGCTGCTCCATCGTGTTCCCCTTGACCTCAACTTATCCCAGAGAGTATGCATTCGTTTGCAGGATCTGGCCACCGAGTCGCGGGAGTATCGATGGATGACCGGGTAGCGATGGCCATCTCCCACTGGGCGCCGCGGTTCACCACGAACGGCGTGACGGCCGGGGATTTCGAGCGGATCACCAGCGGGCTGGCGTCCTGGGACGACTGGTGCGCCGGGTGGAGCGCGGTGGCGGCGGAGCACGAGCAGCTGGGCCGCGACGCGCTCGCCGCCGGCCAGCAGATGTCGGCGGGCGCGCACCTGTCGCAGGCGGCGGTCTACTACCACTTCGCGAAGTTCCTGTTCGTCAACGACCTGGACCAGATGCGGGCGGCGCACCTGAGGGCGGTCGCCTGCCTGACCGACGCGCTGCCGTTCCTGGATCCGCGCGGGCGCCGGGTCGAGATCCCGTTCGAGGGCTCGCACCTGACCGGGATCCTGCGGCTGCCGGCGCCGGGCGCGGGGGAGGCGCCGTGCCCCGCGATGATCATGATTCCCGGGCTCGACTCGGCCAAGGAGGAGCTGCGCAGCACCGAGGAGCTCTTCCTCGAGCGCGGCATCGCGACCTTCAGCGTCGACGGCCCGGGGCAGGGGGAAACCGAATACGAGCTGCCGATCCGGGGCGACTGGGAGGTCCCGGGCGCGGCGATCATCGACTACCTCCGAGCCGAGCCGTCGATCGACCCCGGCCGGATCGGGGTCTGGGGGGTCAGCCTCGGCGGCTACTACGCGCCGCGGGTGGCCAGCGGGGACGAGCGGGTGAAGGCCTGCATCGCGCTGGCCGGACCGTACGACTTCGCCGGGAACTGGGACAACCTGCCGATCCTCACCCGCGAGGCGTTCCGGGTCCGGTCCTTCTCGCCCGACCTGGACACCGCCCGCGACCGGGCGGCGGAGCTGTCGATGACGGGCCGTGCCGGGATGATCCGCTGCCCGCTGCTGGCCGTCATGGGCAAGCTCGACCGGCTCATCCCCTGGCGGCACGCGCAGCGCCTGGTCGACGAGGCGGGTGGCCCCGCCGAGCTGCTGCTGCTGGAGAAGGGCAATCACGGCTGCGCCAACCTGGCGCCGTTCCACCGCTACCGCACCGCCGACTGGGCCGCGCAGCAGCTCGGCGCCCGGGTGAGCCGCGGCCAGGCCGCGCGGGCATGAGCCCGGCGCTGACCGCGAGCAGTTCCGGGCTGCGGCTGATCGCCCACCACGACCTGAGCGGGCACGGCGACGGCATGCAGGTGATCCGGCACGGCGACGTCCTCTACGTCGGCCACACCGGCACGTCCGGGATGGGCACGACGATCCTGGACGTGGCCGACCCGGCCCGGCCGCCCTAGAGCCCTGAAGCGACGGGCGCCGGTTCAGGGCAGGGTGAGGATGCGGGGCCCGTCGCGGGTGATGGCGA
>Ga0306924_10008196_pt1 | contig 10523 bp, 9 predicted proteins | sample sta12Can44000111_FD_203756 | JGI IMG/M metagenome (GOLD analysis project Ga0306924, IMG submission 203756) | Lab enrichment of tropical soil microbial communities from Luquillo Experimental Forest, Puerto Rico - statanox.12C.anox.44.000.111 (v2)... | ecosystem: Environmental > Terrestrial > Soil...
CGTTATCCAGGACCGGGTAGCGAGCACGGGCCTTTTGAGCCCGTGCGAGCGGCCGGTGCCCTGACTACGGTGAGAAGCGCCGCGGGAACCTGGATAACGTGAACCCTTAAAGGGCACAGAGGGGAGCAAGATGCGCTTCCGAGGTAGCGTGGCGATCGACCTCGGCACCGTGAACACGCTCGTCTGGGTCGCCGGGCGCGGCATCGTGCTCGAGGAGCCGACCGCGATCGCCATCGACACGGGCGTGGGCAAGGTGGCCGCGGTCGGCGAGGCGGCAGACGCGCTGGCCGACAAGGAGCCGCAGGACATCCAGGTGATCCACCCCCTGCGGGACGGGGTCGTCGCGGACCTTGACGCGACCGCGGCCATGCTGTACGCGTTCCTGCGGCGGACGCGCCGGTTCTCGCTTATACGGCGCGATGCGCTGGTGTGCGTGCCGAGCGGGGCCACGCCGGTCGAGCGGCGGTCGATCATCGCCGCGCTGAGCGTCCGGCGGCCCAGGTACAACGTGCGGCTGATCGACGAGCCGGTGGCCGCCGCGGCCGGCGCGGGCTTCGACCTGACCGGCGGGGCCGGCGGTTTCGTGGTCGACATCGGCGGCGGTACCACCGAGGTCGCGGCGGTGGCCGGCTGGCGGGTGGTCAGGTCCCAGTCGCTCCGCAAGGCCGGCAACGCCATGGACGAGGCCATCGTGCACGCGCTGCGGAACGAGCTCGGCCTGGTCATCAGCCAGCGCGCGGCCCGGCATCTGAAGACGACGCTCGGCGTCACCGGCGGGGCCGAGGGCTTCGCCGAGGCGGTCGGCCTGGACGTCGCGCAGCGGTCACCGCGCTCGGAGTACGTGCCGGGTGGCCTGGTCGCGGCCGCGCTCGAGCCGATCGTCGCGGCCATCACGAGCACGGTGCACGAGATGCTGGCGGAGATCCCGGCCGGGCTGGCCGAGGACGTGGTCCGCGGCAAGATCCGGCTGGCCGGCGGCGGCGCGCTGCTGCCCGGCATGGCCAGCCGGATCGAGACCGCGGCGGGGATCGGCACGGTCGTGGTCGAGGACCCGCTCCGGTGCGTGCTACGCGGCGCGGCCGAGATCCTCGAGCGCAAGGACACGGGCGAACAGTCCGGACCCGGCCTGCGTCAGTAGGCCGGGTCCGGACCTCGGGCAGGGCTTCCGGGCCGAACGGAGTTGGTGCCTGCCCTTACTCCAGCGGCTGCCGGGATATGACGGACGGCTCTCGCCCGGCCAGCAGCCAGCCGACGACCGCCGCGATCACCGGCATGCCGACCACGATGAACAGCAGTTGCCGGGTCGGCACGCTGGATAGTTCGGATAGGCCGTCGAGCGGGTTGTCCCAGGCGTAGCCGATGGCGGCGACGTAGGCCGCCACCGTGCCCAGCACGGCGCCGCCCAGGGCCAGGGCGAAGGCGGTCCCGGCGGCCAGCTCCCGGCGGGTCAGGCTGCTCGCCCCGGTGGCGGTCAGGGTGCGCAGGTCCCCCGCGGTCTCGCTGCGGATGAGGCCGACGGACATGGCCAGGATGCCCAGCGCCAGGGCGATCCCGAACACGGTGGCCCAGTTCAGGATCTCCGCCGACGAGGGCGTGCTCGACTTCGTCTCGATGGTCATGCCCGACGCGGCAGCGGTGAGCCTGGCGTCGGTGATCTGCGCCGCGGTCGGCGGGTGCGGGGCCTGGATCAGCCAGCCGGATGCGCTGACGTGCAGGCCGAGCGTGTGGATGGCGTGCTCGGTGATCACCGTGTTGGGCGCCGACGTGCCAGCCGGAAGGGCACCGACCTCCTGGATCACCGGGTTGGCCAGGCACTGGCCCTTCGGGCACGGGTAGCTGTTTGACCCGACGTCCTGCGGGCCGTGGCCGCCGCCGCCGGGACCGCCGCCTTGGTCGTTGCCGTAGACGAGCTGCATCTGCGACAGGCCGGACAGCCCGGGCCGCATGGTCAGGATGTCGGCGTCGGGGTTAACCTCGGACGCCTTGACGCCGAAGTCCGCCAGTAGCTGGGGGGTGGCCACGTACACCGGCCCTGACCAGGAACGCCCGGCCGCGGCGTGCTGCAGCGAGGCGCCGGCCTGGTCGAGTTCGATGACGGTGCCCGAGCCGAGGCCCTTGGCGATGTTCCGGGCGACCGCCGCCTGAGCCTGCGGGGTGCTAGCGGCCCCGGAGGAGCTGGATCCGCCAGGTCCGTTGCCCGGGCCGCCACCGCCGCCCGGTGTGTACACGATGATCTGGTTGGAGGCCAGGTTCGGCCCGGCGTAGTCCAGGACATTCCCGTACCGCTGCGCGGTCAGGACGCAGACCAGGGCGGCGATGAAGACGCCGAGGCTGATGGCCGACAAGGCCGAGCCCGAGCGGGCCCGGTAACGGGCCAGGTCGCGCAGGGCCAGGCGTATCGCGATCGGGGCGCGCCGCCCGAGCCTGGCCAGGACCACCAGGCAGAAGGGCGCCAGCAAGATTATCGCGACGATGAGCAGGACGATGCCGAGAACGAGTTCGAGTGCCCCGCCGCCGTTGCCGTTGCTCTTGCCGGAGAAGGACAGCAAGGCCGCGGCGACGACGAACAGGACCACGCCCGGCAGCGCCGAGCGGTGCACCTGCTTCGGCGGGGCGGGCCGGCCGGACAGGGCGGCAACGATCGGAATCCTGGTAATCGCCCGGGCCGGGCGCGAGGCGGCGAAGTAGGTGGCCACCACGGCCAGTGCCATGGCCGGGCCGATCACGATCCACGGCAGCTGGAACACGCCGATCAGGTGGTGCGCACTGGATTCCAGCCGCGGCCGGTAGGCCAGCCAGGCGGCCAGGCCCAGGACTACCCCGGCCAGCGCGCCGACGACACCCACCAGGACGCCGTTGATCCGGACCACGAGACGGATGTTGCTGTCGGTAGCGCCCAGTGCGCCGAGCATGCCGAGCGAGCGCAGCCGGCGCTGGGCCAGCACGGTGAAGCCGCCCACCGCGACCAGGGCGATGAGGAGCATGCCCACCGTGGTCAGCCCCAGCACGATGGTCTCGGGGTTGAGCGGGTTGCTGGCCACCGCATCCTGCCGGGTCTGCACGTACTGGCGGAGGGAGCCGAGTGAGGCGGCAGAGATATTACCGGGCGGCGCGGTGAACAGCACCGTGACCTGGCTTGGCGCGCTGACCTGGCCCGGTGCGACGAGGGCGAACGCGTCCAGCAGGCTCTCCGGGTTCTGCACGATCCCGACCACCTGGCGGGTCTTGCCGCCCTGGTGCCACCAGTCGCCGACCCTGAGCTTGAAGGTGGCGGCCACGCCTGCGGTCACGGCCACCTGGTCCGGCCCGGCCGGGTAGTGCCCGCTGACCAGGGAGAGCATCGGCTGTCCGAACGCGCCGTGCGGATCTTGGGCCCGCAGATCGTAGGTGCTGATCGAGCCGGGGATGGCGACCGTCTGGTTCTCGATGACGTCGACGCGTCCGACGTGCTGCTGCAGCACGGCGATCTGGCCGGCCAGGTGCGGGCCGCCGGGGAGCGTGGCCATGTCCTGCGCGGTGCCGAAGCCCGCGCCGGCCGGGGGTGGCGTGTTAGTGGCCACCGCCGCCCCGACGACGGTGGCGGCCAGCGCGACCACGATAAGCGCCAGGACCAGCGTCTGCTGACGCCACTCGCGGCGGAACATGCGCCAGGACCAGCGAATCACGGCCCGGCGGGCGGGAACGCCCCCGTTCGCGGCTCCCGCCTCGGCCGGCCGTTCGCGCAAAGCCGTGCTCACTGGCTCGGTCCCTGCGTGAGCAGCGATTCGGGGCCCGGTACGGGCAGGGTGTGGTCGGTCACCCGGCCGTCCCGCAGGAACACCACCCGGTCGGCCCACGAGGCCAGCTGCGCGTCATGGGTGACAACCACCGCGGCCACGCCCCGCTTGCAGGCGGCGTGAATCAGCCGCATGACCGCTTCGCCGTTGACCGAATCGAGCGCCCCCGAGGGCTCGTCGGCCAGCAGCAGCTGGCGCTCGCCCACCACGGCCCGGGCGATGGCCACCCGCTGGCGCTCGCCGCCGGATAGCTGGTCAGGGAAGCTGGCCGCCCGGTCGGCGAGGCCGAGTTCCTCCAGGGTCTGCAGCCCGGCTACGCGGGCCTTCCTGGCTGGCACGCCGTCGAGCTCGAGCGGCAGCGCGACGTTCTCCGCCGCGGTGAGCCCGGGCAGGAGGTTGAAATCCTGGAATACGTAGCCGATCGAGCGGCGCCGCAGCCGCGCCCTGGCGTTGCGTGACAGCTTCGTCAGGTCCTGCCCGCAGACGCGGACCTCGCCGCCGCTGGGCTCCTCCAGGCTGCCGGCGATGGTCAGCAGCGTGGACTTCCCCGATCCGCTCGGCCCCATCACGGCGACCATGGCACCCGCTTCGACCATCAGGTCGATGTCCCGCAGCGCATGCACCTCGGCCGCCCCCAGGCCGTAGGTGCGCGACACGCGCCGCATCTCCAGCACGCTCATCCTCTCGCTCCAATTCTGCGCCGCACCTTCGCTACGGCCGGCGTCGTCCCCGTTGTCGTCGTCGTTGCCTGCGGGTCTGCCGACGGCTCGGCGCCCCGCTTGATACGGCCGTCCGCGGCGTCCAGCCAGCGGACCACGGCATCGAGCCGGAACAGTTCCGCATCTACCACCAGCCCCAGGCCGATGTCGGACTCCGCCTCGGCCTCCTTGATCCGCGTCCACTGCTGCATCAGCCCCACCAGGTACCTGCGGTGCACCTGGATCACGTCCCGGGTGTCGGTGCCCGGCACCCGCAGCGCCACCAGAACCTTCATCACCAGCTCATCGCGCGGCGGCGAGCTCATGTCCGATGGCGTGCGCAGCCACCAGGACAGCTCCCGCGCGCCGGCCGACGTGATCCGGAAGCCCTTCTGCGGGCCGTCCTGGCCGTCGCCGTCGGACTCGACCAGCCCGTCCCGCTCCAGCCGCTGAAGCGTGGTGTAGACCTGGCCGACATTCAGCGGCCAGACCTCCCCGGTCCGCGCCTCGAACTCTTCGCGCAGCTGGAGCCCGTACTTGGGCCCCTCGCTGAGCAGCGCGAGCAGCGCGTGCCGGACGCTCATGTGATCACCATAACGAGTAGCATACTCGGTATAGTACTGGATATGCCCGGCCGCGCAACCGAATTTCGCGGGCCCGTTGGCGGGGGACTGGGGGCTGATATGGCCGGTGTCACACCCCAGCAGGACGTAGGCGCCTCAGTTAGATCGCAGCGCCTCCCTCAGCCTTCCGGGTCACCGCTCCGGGCCTGAGGGGCCGTCCGCAACCACGACGATGCCACATCGTCGTTGTCCTGACCACGGCGATGTCACATCGTCGTGGTTGGGCGCTGGTAGGCGTGAGCGGCAAGATGCCGCCGGGGCGTACGTGACTCGCGGGCGCGGACAGACGGGGGGCCTGTAGTTCTCGCCGCGGGTGCGGGCGCGACGGATGGGCGAACGCGAGCGACGGGACAATGGCTCGGGGTTCTGCTACATCCGGGCCGCAACGGCTGCTTAGCGCTCCTGCAACACGGCCAGGATGTTTCCGGCCGGGTCCTTGAACCAGGCGATGTACGGGCCGCCGGCCCGGTTGATGCCCTTCTCGTCCTGACCCATGCCTTCGTACCCCTCCAGCGAGACGCCGCGGCGGACCAGTTCCTCCACAGCCGCGTCGATGTCGTCGACCTGGAAGTTGAGGATCGTGTAGCTGGCCGGTGCGTGATCGGGCTTCGGGTAGACCAGGGTGTCGCGATCGCCAGCCAGGTGCAGCGTCAGCAGCCCGTACTGCTCCGAGGTGCGGAGGCCGAGCGTCTCGCCGTAGAACTTCTTCGCCGCCTCGAGATCGTCGACGGCGAACCCGCTGAATGCCCTGGTATTCGCGAACATGCCATGCTCCTTTCATGAGATGCCTCAGGGGGGTAGACGTACCCGGGACAGCAAACCCATCGGCGCGGGCGGGCGGCCGGTGACGGCGCCGGGGTACTCGGGCCGGCCGCAGGCGGCCAAGCTGGGGCTCAAGCCCGGGCAGCGGGTCAGCCTGCACCAGCCGCCGGACGGCTGGGCGCTGACCGACCCGCCGGATGGGCTGGCCGGGCCGGGTCCGGACGGGCAGGCCGACGTCATCGTGGCCTTCTTCGCCGCGGCGGGCGAGATAGCCGCGCAGATCGGCGAGCTCGGCCGCCGGATATATCCGGCCGGGGCGCTCTGGGTCGCCTGGCCGCGGCGGGCGGCCGGGCACCGCAGCGACATCACGGAAGGCTTCATCCGCGATAGCGCGCTGCCCATCGGGCTGGTCGACGTGAAGGTGGCCGCGATCGACGAAGACTGGTCGGGCCTGCGGCTGGTCTGGCGGGTCGAGAATCGGCACGTACGCGGAGCGTGACGCGCGGAGCGTGACGCGCCGAGAAACGGCGGTGACGCGCGGACCCATCGGGGCTTAACATGCCCCCATGGGTTTCACTTGACGCTGAAGGCCCGCGCTTTCCGTTCTCGCCGTCGCGCTCGCGATCGAGTTCGCCGACGAACTGGTTGACGGGGCCAAGGGAGCGGCACTCCCGCTCATCCGGCACGACCTGGGGCTGAGCTACGAGCAGGTCGGGCTACTGGCTTCGGTCCCGCTACTGGTCGGCGGCTTCCTCGAGCTGCCCATGGGCGTGCTGGCCGGCCAGGGCCGGCGACGCCGGCTGGTCATCCTCGGCGGCGGCATCGTCTTCCTGCTCACCCTGCTCGCGGTGGCCTGGGCCGACTCGTTCGCCGTGCTGATGGCTGCCTTCGTCGCCTTCTACCCGGCGTCCGGCGCGTTCGTGTCGCTCACCCAGGCCGAGATCATGGACGCGTGGCCGGGCCGGCAGGCCCAGGTCATGGCGCGCTGGGACCTGGCCGGGGCGGTCGGCGCGATGGCCGGGCCGCTGCTGCTCACCGTGGTGCTGGCCGTGGCGGGGGGCGGGGAGGAGGGTGGAGGCTGGCGGGCCGGCTACCTGGTGCTGGCCGGGATCGGCGCGCTGGTCTGGCTCGGCGCGCTGCTGCGGGCACAGCCGAAGCCGGACGGTCACCAGGCCGCGGCCGAGGCGGAGGCGGACGCGGAGGACGCGGAGGACAAACCGTGGACGGCGCGGGCGCGGGAAGTCGGCGCCGCATTGAGGGACTGGGGGACGCTGCGCTGGCTGCTCCTGATCGAGGTGGCCGACCTGCTGCTGGACGTGTTCACCGGCTTCCTGGCGCTGTACCTGGTGGACGTGGCCAACCTGACGCCCTCGGTCGCGGCGCTGGCCATCGCGGTCCGGCTCGGCGCCGCGCTGGCCGGGGACGCCGCGCTGATCGTGATCCTGGAACGCGTCGGGGACCTGACCGTGCTGCGCGTCAGCGCGGCCGCCGCCGCCCTGCTCTACCCGGGCTTCCTGCTCGTCCCCGGCGTGCTGCCGAAGCTGGCCGTGCTGGCCGCGCTGAGCGCGGTGACGGCGCCGTGGTATCCGGTGCTCCAGGCCCGGCTGTACGGCAGCTTGCCCGGACGGAGTTCGGTGGCGGTGACGCTGAGCAGCGCCGCCGGGCTGGCGGGCGGGCTGGGACCGCTGGCGGTGGGGCTGGTGGCGGAGGGGTTCGGGCTGAGCTGGGCGCTGGCCGGCCTGGTGATTGTGCCGGCCGCCGTGCTGCTGATCCCGGGCCGGGCGAGGTCGCCGGACCAGGTGCGGGCGTAAACCGGCCAGGGGCGAGCGTAAAATCGGCGTTCGTGCCGGAGTCCAGCTATCCGAACTTCGCGGGCAAGCACGCCGGGGAGGCGGTGTTCACCGCGGCCGACTTCCTCGCTTACCTGCGGCGGGTGGGCGCGCGGGACGACACGCCCGCGCCGGACGGTGTGGTGCTCTGCTACCAGCGCTCGTTGTACGACCATGTGCTGCGGACCGAAGGGGTCGAGCGGCCGCGGCGGGCGCTGCCGGTGCCGCTGCCGAGCACCGGCGGCCGGGTGGGACTGCTCGGCCGGTTCGGAATCGGGGCGCCCGCGGCGGCCACGGCGGTGGAGGAACTGGCCGCCCTGGGCACCACGGCCGTGGTGTCCGTCGGCACCGCAGGCACTCTGCAGCGCGACCTGAAGCCCGGCGACCTGGTCCTGTGCGAGGCCGCGGTCAGGGATGAGGGGGTCTCGCACCACTACCTGCCGCCGGGCCGGCTGGCCGTCGCCCCGGCCGGGATGACCGCCGCCATGGAGGCGGCCATGCGAGGGGCGGGCCACCGGTTCCGGACCGGCGCCTCCTGGACGATCGACACCCCCTACCGGGAGACCATCGACGAGGTCCGGCACTACCAGGCCGAGGGCGTTCTCTGCGTGGAGATGGAGGCGGCCGCGCTGTTCGCCGTGGCCGAGATCCGTGGGCTGCAACTGGCGTCGGCCTTCGTGATCAGCGACTCGCTGGCCGAACTGACCTGGAGCTCGCACTTCGGCTCCCCCGAGGTGGCGTCCGGCCTGATCGACCTGTACCAGGCCGCGCTGGTCGCGCTGCTGGACCGCGGGTAGCGGGCGCCAGGGCGGGCAAGCCAGCCCGTTCGGGAGAATAGGACGGGAATAGCTCGACCTGGAGTGCGTTGGTCCCCGATAGGGCTTTTTGCTCTGGGTTAGAGCTAACCCTGGATCCCGCCACCCACTAGACCCCGGTATACAGCTATGAAAGGTTTCCCCGTCCGTCCCGCACCTGTCGAGAGCGTCGGCGTGGCGGCCAAGGCGGTCGCCAGGCGCCAGGCCGAGCAGCTTACCCTGGTCCGCCGGCGGGCCCAGCCGATGGCGGTGTACATCGCCCGGCTGACCCTCACGGCGGTGTTCGCGTACCTGCTCGCGCTGCAACTGCCCGGCGGGTCGTCTCGCGACGTGGTCGCCCCGCTGACCGCGCTGCTGGTGGTGCAGGCGACCCTGTTCCACACGATCGGCAGCGCCATCCGGCGGGTGGCGGCCGTCACCGCGGGCGTGCTCGCCGCGATCGCGGTCGCCGCCTACGTCCCGTTCAGCTGGTGGGTGCTCGGCCTGCTCATCGCGGGCACGCTGGCGCTCGGCATCGTGCTCCGCCTGCGCGAGGAGATCCTCGAGGTGCCGATTAGCGCCATGCTGATCTTCTCGACTAACTCGCACGCCGCCGCCAGCCGCATCACCGAGACGCTCGTCGGCGCGGCCGCAGGGCTGGCGGCCGGCCTGCTGTTCGCCCCGATGCGGGTGCAGCCGGCCAAGGAGGCGGTCGGCGATCTGAGCCGCCAGATGGCCGACCTGCTCGGCCAGATGTCCGAGGGCCTGGCCGATACGCCGGACCCGAAGCGCGCGGCGGAGTGGCTGGAGCGGACCCGGGCGCTGCGCGGCGAGATCGAACGGGTAGACGACGCGCTGGCCCAGGCCGAGGAGAGCGTCCGGCTGAACCCCAGGAGGCTCAGGCTCGGCGACCCGGCGGTCGGCCTGCGGGATGGCGTTGACACGCTGGAGCGGGCCGCGGCGGACATGCGGGTGCTGGCCCGTTCGGTGGCCGACAGCGCGCGGATCGACAGCGAGCACACCCCGGTCAAGGAGGCCGAGACGCGGTCCCGGCTGGCCGCCGTCCTCGCGGAGTTGTCCGCGGCGGTTCGGGCCTACGGCCAGTTGCTCGAGGCCGACCCGGTGGCTCCGGCGTTCTCATCGTTCGTGGCCGAGCCGATCGCCGAGGCGCTGGAAGATCATCTCGAGGAGGCCCAGCGGCAGCAGGACCAGCTCGCCGGCCTGCTCTCCACCAATCCGGCCGAACGGCCAGAAGGCTGGCAGCTGCGCGGCGAGATCCTCGCCCACGTGGACCGGCTGCGCTCCGAGCTCGAGCCCTCGCGACTGCCGGAGCCGACCCAGGTCAAACCGCTGCTTGCGCCGTCGCTCCAAGGTTTGCGGGACCGGCACCGGAGCGAGCGGCACCAGCGGGAACGGCCCGGGGACGGAGGGCTTTCCGAATCGGCGACCGGGCCACGGCGACGGCCGAACCGGTCCGCGCTGCGGGTCAGGGCCAAGCGGACCGCGTCCCGGGTCAGGGCCAGGCGCGCCGGGTTACCAGCTGGAGTGGCCGTTCTGCGGGGATGAGTACCCGCCACTGAGGGGTTCTCCGGGCGTGGTGCTGTGCACGAAACCGCGGCATCCGGTGACGGAGGTTCATTTCAATCAGGAGACCGGCTGGGTGTGGCGGAGCGGGCGGGAGGCCTGGCTGTCAAGCCGCCGGGCGGCGCCGGGGCCGCGCTAAGCCGTGGGAGACTAACGCGAGTGACCGCGTTGAAGCTGCCCAGCCTGCCGTTCGCGCTCGAGCCGGAGGGGAGCCCCCCGCCCGGCTGCCGGGTCAGGAGCGGGGTGCTGTCGCTGACCGCGGCGGCGAACACGGACCTGTTCGTGGACCCGGCCGGGGTGGAGCAGGTGCCCGACGCCGGGCGGTTCACCGGGCTGCCGCCGGCCGGCGACTTCACGCTCGCGGCGCAGGTCAGCGTGGAATTCGCCAGCATGTACGACGCCGGGGTACTGCTGCTGCACGCGGCCGAACGGGATTGGGCCAAGCTCTGCTTCGAGT
>Ga0306924_10008197_pt1 | contig 10522 bp, 10 predicted proteins | sample sta12Can44000111_FD_203756 | JGI IMG/M metagenome (GOLD analysis project Ga0306924, IMG submission 203756) | Lab enrichment of tropical soil microbial communities from Luquillo Experimental Forest, Puerto Rico - statanox.12C.anox.44.000.111 (v2)... | ecosystem: Environmental > Terrestrial >...
GCGGACTTCCGGCCGCGATCGCCTCCGCATTTGCATCGTTTGCGCCGTCCTGCGCGCTCGCATACGGCGCCTTCCGCTGGTGGGAGCGCGTTCGCGCTTCCGCCCGGCAGCGACGTTTCCGCCGCGGTCTAGTGCCCATAACTCTCGGTTTGATCATCGCGGGCGGCTATGTGATGGCCCGGAGCAGCAGCGGTTGGGCGCCCGCCGCTGTGACACTCGCTGCGGCCGCTGGAGCGGCGCTGCGCCCACGGCTAAGTCCGTTATGGTTCGTCACTGCCCGCGGCGCCCTTGGCGCCTGCGGCCTTGTTTGATCTTGCTACGTGCGCTTAGCGTGAATCCAACACCCCTTCAATGGCGTAACCCCCGGTACGGCCGGAAGGTGTGCCGGCCCGGACCGGCTGCTGTTGGCTGAAACGCTCCGGTCTGGACCGGGCATCGATAGCGCTTTTAAGCGCCCTGTTGCCATGGCCGCGGGCGCGCGTGATCGACCGGATTCTTGGCATCGCGAAGCAAGTTGAACTCTGATTCCTTTGCGGGCGCCGGTATGGAATATGCTGGGATCGAACCCGGCACGCTTGCCGCCGCCAAGCGAGGAACGAGCCATGCAAACCAGGATCAGCCGCCGCCGTTTCCAGGCCGCCCTCGGCTGGGGCGCCGCGTCGATAGCGCTTAGCGAATTCGGTCTGGCGCGTCCAGGCAGGGCCGAGGAGAACTTTACGCTCGCCTCGACCGGAGCAACCTGGGGCGAAGGGCTGCGGGCCTCCTTTGTCGACGCCCCCAAATTCGAGGAAAAGGCCGGCGTCAAGGTCACCCAGGAGTTCGCAATCGATTCGGTGTTCACCGCAAAGGCGATGGCGACGTGCGGAAACCCGCCCTTCTCGAGCCTGGCCGTGCTGCAGGCGGAAGCCAACTTCCTGGCGCTCGGCGGCTGCCTTCAGGATTACGACCTCAATATCTGCACCAACTACAAGGACATCGTCGATAGCGCCAAGGAACCGCCGCGCGGACAGCTGAAGAACTGGTTCAGCCCGTTCGTGCTGATCGTGATGGGGCTCGTCTACAACACGAAAGAGGCGAGCAAACCCGCGTCCTACCAGGATCTGCTGAACCCGAAATATAAGGGCCGCGTCGGCATTCCGGCCTATGGGTGGGTCGGCAATTCGTGGCTGCAGGTGCTGAACAAGACCCTCGGCGGCGGCGAGGACAATGTCGATCCCGGCATCAAGTTTCTCGCCGAGGTGGTGAAAAAGAACGACGCCGTGGTCATCGAAAATACCGATGCTGCGCTCAAGGCCTTCACTCGCGAGGAAATCGTGATCATGCCGTTTTGGAACGGCCGCACTTTCGTGCTGCAAGGCCAAGGGGTGCCGGTCGACATCGAGTACATTCCCGGCACGATGCTGGTCGGCAATGGCTTTCCGGTGCTGCGCGGCGGCAAGTTCATCAAGCAGATAAACGAGTTCTGCAACATCACGATGGACGGCCAGTACCAGATGATGATGACGCAGCGCTTCTTCTATCCGCCGTCGAACCGCAACGCCAAGCTGCCGCCGGATATGGCGCGTTACGCCTTTCCAGCCGAGAAGGAAAAGAACGTGGTGCCGATCAACTACGAGAAGATGAACGCGCACAAATCGCAATACCTCGACCGCTGGAACAAGGAAGTGCTCGGCGCCTAAGTGGGCCAAATCGCACGGACGATACCGCACCGGCGGGTCACCCCGTCATACCGGCCCACGGGTCCGCGCGCCGCGCTGCCTGAGGGTGAACTCCGGCCGGTATCCAGACCAGCCCTGGGTCCCGGCTTGCGCCGGGACGACGGCTACCCTTGCCGCATCCGGTGCCGAACGTTTGGGCTGTACTAACAGATGCCGCCGAATGTCGAGTTGGAGGTCCGCGCGCTGACCAAGCGCTATTCGCCGCAGGTCAGCGTCGGCCCGATATCCTTCGAGGTGCAAGAGGGCGAATTCTTCTCGCTGCTCGGGCCAAGCGGGTGCGGCAAGACGACGACGTTGCGCTGCATCGCCGGCTTCGAGGCACTGACCGAGGGCTCAATCAGCCTGCATGGCGAGCGGCTCGACCAAAAGCCGCCGCACCGCCGCGACGTCGGCCTCGTTTTCCAGAATTACGCGCTGTTTCCGCATTTGACGGTATTCGACAACATCGCGTTCGGGCTTCGGTTACGCCGGCTCGGCAAAGCGGAGATCGCCGAACGGGTCGGCGGCGTGCTGGAGCTTGTCGAGCTCGCCGGCATGGCGGCCCGTTTCCCGGCGCAGCTGTCGGGAGGTCAACAGCAGCGCGTGGCGATCGCACGCTCGCTGGTGCTCGAGCCGCGCATCCTGATGTTCGACGAGCCGCTGTCCAACCTCGACTTCAAGCTGCGCATCCAGATGCGCGAGGAATTGCGCAATTTACAGCGCCGACTCGGCAAGACCTCGATCTACGTCACGCATGACCAAACCGAGGCTTTGGCCTTGTCGGACCGCATTGCCGTGTTGTCGCACGGCCGGATCGAGCAGATCGGCACACCCGCCGAAATTTATGAGCGCCCGGCGAGCGCCTTTGTCGCCGAGTTCATCGGCAGCTCCAACATTCTGCGGGGCCGCCTTGTCGAAAGGGGCGAGGCCGGCACGATCGTCGCGACCGAGACCGGGTTGCGGCTGCGCTGCCGTCCAGAGTCCGAAGGCGGAGTTGAAGGCGTCGAAGTGTCGATCCTGCTGAGGCCCGAGCGCATCCACGTCGAGGCGCCCGGCGGAAGCGCCATTCCGGGACAAAACCGGCTGTCCGCGCGCATCGCGGACGTAACTTATCTGGGCGAAGACCTTCACCTAAGTCTTGAACTCGCGGGCGGCGAGCGGCTACGCGCCTCTGTCAAGAACGCCAACGCAGCACGCGGCTGGGCGCCGGCACTGAATGTCGAGCTGGTCATCGACGCCGCGGATCTGCGGCTTCTAAGCCGTTAACGGCGTCCAATGGGTCACGGCGGGTCGCGGCCGGTCTGGGCTTTTCTGACCGGCCCTTACGCGCTGTTCCTGCTCGTGCTGCTGCTGGTGCCGTTCGCGAATATCGCGATGTACAGCCTGCACCCCTATTCGCCGACAAAGGTGTTCCTGCCCGAGCTGACCTTCGACAATTACCGCAGGATCTTCGACCTCTATTACGTCCGGCTGTTTGGGCGAACATTGCGGCTCGGACTGATCACCACGGCCGTGTGTGTGGTGCTCGGCTATCCGCTCGCCTATTGCCTCGCGCGGGCGCGGCCGCGATGGCAGGCCACGGGGCTGTTCTTGCTGATCATGCCGCTGATGGTCAGCGCGGTGATCCGGATTTTCGGCTGGATCGTCATCCTCGGCCGCAAGGGACTGGTCAACCTGGCGTTGATGGCGCTCGGGTTGGAGCCGGTCAAGCTGCTGTACAACGAGACGGCGGTGGTCATCGGCCTCGTCAACATCTTTGTGCCGTTCATGGTGCTGCCGGTCATGGCCTCGATCGAGCGCATCCCGCCGAGCCTCGAAGAGGCCGCGCAGAACCTCGGGGCGAACTGGTACCGGATGTTTTGGCGCGTGATCCTGCCGTTGAGCTTGCCCGGGCTGATCTCGGGCTGTCTGCTTGTCTACAGCCTGTCAATCAGCGCGTTTGTCACACCGGCGCTGATGGGCAACCCGCGCGAGCGGATGGTCGGGCAGCAGATCTATGACGAGGTGCTGGTCTCCTTCAACTGGCCGGGCGCTGCCAGCCTATCTCTCACGCTGGTGCTGGTGAGCGCGGCGCTGATGTTCGGCGCGTTGTTCGCGACCCGGCGCGCCGGCCGTCGGGAGAAGGCCTCGTGAACGCTCGGTCGCCGCGGCTGCTGCTGCCGTTCGTCATGGCCGTCTATCTCGGGCTGCTGGCGCCGCTCGTTGTCGTGATCGCGGTGTCCTTTGGGCCGAGCGCCGCCTTCGAATTCCCGCCGCGCGGTGTGACCCTGCACTGGTTCGAGGCGTTCTTCGCCAGCCCGGCTTTTGTCACCGCCTTCTTCCGGGTGAGCCTGGTGGTCGGCCTGCTGGCAGCAGCACTGGCGGTGGTGCTCGGAACGAGCGCCGCGTTGGGGCTGGTGCGCTTTCGGTTTTTCGGGCGCGAAGCGGTGGAAACCTTCTTTCTCGCGCCGCTGCTCGTGCCGGAAATTCTACTGGGAGCGGCATTGTACCTGTTCTATGCGCGGCTCGCCGTCCAGGCATCGATCTGGACCTTGCTCTGCGGCCATCTGGTGATCTGTACACCCTATGTGATCCGCAGCGTCACCGCCGGCTTGGTCGGGCTTGACCCGCGCCTAGAAGAGGCGGCGATGAGCCTTGGCGCCACCCGGGTGCAGGCGTTCTTCAAGGTCACGTTGCCGCTGTTGCGGTCGAGCCTGGTCTCCGGCGCGATCTTTGCCTTCATCATCTCCTTTTCGGACATCAACCTGGCGCTGTTTTTGTCCGGTCCGCAATCGACCAGCCTGCCGGTGCACATCTTCTCGCAGATCCAGTGGCAGGGAGATCCGACCATGGCCGCCGCGTCGACGATGCAGATCGTCATTATCGGACTGTTGATCCTGGTCGTGCAGCGCATCTTCCGCCTGCGCCTCGTGGTGTAAGCGGCCGCCCAAGTCAGGCGAGCCGATCCGGTGGGATGCGCGGTTGGTGCCAGGATTGCCGACCGTCGCAGTGCGACGTCATCGGAGCCTTTCGCCGGCACATCACGTTGTCTACCCGGCGAGTTACGCCGAAGGTTTACTCCCACGGGTTCAGCACGGTCACCCCCATTGGTTCGAAGTCAGCCCGGTTCCGGGTCACGACGATCAGGCGGTGGACCATGGCCGTCGCAGCGATCAACGAATCCCTGTAAGGTCTCGGATCGGGAACATGGAGAAGCGCGCATCGCCGCGCTACCTCGGTATCGACCGCCAGGATTCTGTCGCTAAAGGCTAGCAATACGCGCTCCTCGATCCATCGTTGGATGAGCCTGCCTTGGCCGCCATCCCGCCTCGCGAGCAGCAGAGCGCCCGTCTCTAGCTCTAGAATGCTGATGCTGGACAGGAACAGCTCTGGCGGGGAAACGCTGTCAGCCCACGCTGCTACCTTGGGATCGGTCCGTTGCGGCCGGCGGAGTTCCGAGACGACATTAGTGTCGAGCAGGAACATCACTCGACAGCGGCGCGTACCCGGTCGTCGCCCAGACGCGGCGGCTCGAAGGCGATTTCTTCGCCTTCAGGATGCGCCAGCAACGCACGAATGCCTGGTCCCCGGCCAGCGAGGCGCTGGTAGGCATCGTGACGCATCAGCACGTAAGCCGGTCGCCCACGGTCGGTAATGATCACCGGCCCGTCATTCGCTGCGCGTTTGGCGCGTGCCACATCCTGGTTGAATTCGCGACTGCTTAGGACTGGCATTTTGGCGCTCCGTCGATTCCTCTATGATGCTACGGATACTACATTTGCAGAGATACTACAAGATCGGCGCGACAGGGTTAGTGCGCCCATGACCGCCGCCCGGCCAATCAGCGCGAAAAACCGGCTGGTTGTCTTGACGACGCCAGAACCTTGCCCGGTAGGATGACGGGCGGCTTGCGGCCGCCGACGATCAAGGTGCCAGGTCCATTGACCAGCATCTCGCCCTTGCCGCTTGGCCCGAGCGGTGCCCCTCGCACCGCGATCAGCAGGTCCTGCAGCCCGTCATTGTCGAGGTCCCAGTTGCGCACCCGCCCGCTGTCGAGATGGATGAAGCCGGAATGGGGATACCAGCCGACCCCGCCGCGCCGCATCGCGCGCGCTGCGGCCATCGCATCGGCAAGCCTGCTGGGGAACCGCACGTCGAGCGCCCGGCCGTAAAGATGCTGGCTGTTTTCGGCCACCCCAAAGGTCGTGCGGGCCAGCATCGCATTGGTTTCGGGGGTGCGAAACGCAGATAGGACGACAGCGCTCATCTGCCCTGTGGCGGCCATGACATCGGCAAGAAAGTCGATAACCCGGACATCGATGCTGGTCATCCGGCCGGAGTGCTGGTCGCGCAGGAAGACGCACAATTCGTCCATGACCCGTGCGATCGGGCCGTTGGCGTCGCGATAGGCGCCGTCGAAAGTTGCACCGGTGCGGGCGTCGATTAGCCGCAATCGCGGCCACCCGGACACGACCGGCGCCGCCCATGCACGGAAGGGTGGCGCGCCTAATAGCGCCGCCGCCCGCAACAGGAAGCGCCGTCGGTTCATCAGGCCATTTTACGGGATCGGGAGCTCGTCAGTCCCCATATGCCGGAGTGCCACGGGCGAGACCACCGTGGAGGTCAAGCATGCGGTGGCGCCACGCCTTGACCGGATCGTCGGACGCGAGCAATTCGAAGTCGCTGATCGCGCGCGCCCATTGGAAGGCGCCGAAGACAATGTAATCGGCATAAGCCGGCGCCTGGCCGGAAATGAAATCCTGGCGCTCTACGGTGCGGCGCAACGGATCGAGGCTCGCGCGAAACGCCGGCAGCCGCGAATCGCGATCGCGGACGACCTCCTCCAGGGTCCTGCGAAAGCGCTCCTCGCGCGAGCGGCGGAAATAGTCCTGATCCTGCGGGCGCGAGTGGCGATGGATGTCGAGGACGACGAGCGGGATGATGCCCGCCTGCAGCACTGTCTCGGTCCAGTTCTGCACAAAGCGCGCGAGTGCCCGTCCGGTTTCGCCGCCAAAAAGCGACGGCCGGTCGGCGTAATGCTCCTCGAGATAGTCGGCGATCGACGTCGAATCATGGATGACGGCACCGCCGTCGACGATCACCGGCACCCGCCCGGCGTTGGGCTGCGGCAGCTTGTCCTTCTCGGTAAAGCCCCACGGCACGGTTTCGACCGCGAGCCCCTTATGTGCCAGCGCCATGCGGGCGCGCCAGCAGAACGGGCTGAAGCGCCGGTTCGGCTCGGCGCCGGCGAGGTCGTAGAGAGTGATGGTCATGTCTCGGTCCTCACATCAAACCGCCACAATTGGGGAATATATCGCCCCATTAAGCAGGGAGGAGGACAGCCGCCAAGAGCGCGAAAATCCGTCCCTGCTCGCTCCCTCAGCATCGCGTTTTTCGTCCCTGAAGCGCTCCCTCAGCCAGAGGTCACGAAAGCTGCCAAAACTTTGATAAAAATAGCGTTTTACCGTGAGCGAAGTGGCCCGTAAAAATTTTTTCCCTGAGCTCAGGGAAACGCTGATCAATCGGCCGCGGCGGACTCGGGATGGCGTTCCCAGCGCCGCGCCGGGGTGTTGACCGGGTCGACCAGCGGCGCGGCAGCAAACGAGGCCGCCCGGCGCTCGACGGGGGCATCGCCGTAGAGGGTCGTGCGCTGGCGCGGGACCCGGCTGAGGCCGCGGATCACTTCTTCCATGCTCTCGGGCGGCATCTCCTGGCCGTGCACCGCACCGGCCGCCCGGGTGATGCTCTCGTTCATCAGGGTTCCGCCGAGGTCGTTGGCCCCGGCGTCGAGGCAAAAGGCGGCGCCTTCGTTGCCCATCTTGACCCACGAGGTCTGGATGTTGGTGATGACCGGGTGCAGCACGAGGCGGGCCACCGCGTGCATCAGCACCGCCTCGCGCCAGGTCGCACCGCGGCGGGCTCGGCCCTTCAGAAAAATCGGCGTCTCCATCGGCACGAACGGTAAGGGCACGAACTCGGTGAAGCCGCCGGTCTTTGCCTGCAGCGCACGGATGCGCAACAGGTGGCGCGCCCAGTGCTCGTAACGGTCGGCGTGCCCGTACATGATCGTGACCGTGCTTCTGAGGCCCGTCGCGTGCGCGGCCTCCATGACCTCGAGCCATTCGGCGGTCTTGATCTTGTCGGGGCAGATCACCGCGCGGACCTCGTCATCGAGGATCTCGGCCGCGGTGCCGGGCAATGAGCTGAGCCCGGCCTCCTTCAGCTCGCTCAGGAAACCGGGCACCGTCCGCCCGAGGGTCTTGGCACCCTGCCAGACCTCGAGCGGCGAGAAGGCGTGGATATGGATGCCGGGTACGGCGTCCTTGATCGCATGGCAGATCGCGAGATAGGTCGCGCCGGTATATTCCGGGTGGATGCCGCCTTGCAGGCACACCTCGGTGGCGCCGCGCTCCCAGGCCTCCTCGACCCGGCGCCGAATCTCCGAGAGGTCGAGGTCGTAGGGCCGGCCGCGCAAATTCTCGCTGAGCTTGCCCTTTGAGAAGGCGCAGAACTGACAGCGGAAGTAGCAGATGTTGGTGTAGTTGATGTTGCGGGTCACGACATAGCTGACCGTGTCGCCGTTGACCCGCTGGCGCAGCTCGTCGGCGGCTCGGCACACCGCATCGAAACCCGCGCCGCGCGCCTGGAAGAGCTGCACGGTGTCCTGCTCACCAGGCACGTCCCCGGCCGCAGCCCGATCGAGGATCGTCGAGAGACGCGCCTCCCTCTTCCCGCCCGCGAGGAAAGGGTAGGGGTGAGGGGCCGCAGGCGGCTCGGTGCCGGCGCCGGGCACCCATTCATCGGTGCGGGCGAGCCCATGGGCGTCGATTGCTTGCAGCACCGGTGTGCGCAGAACCGGATCGAGCCAGCGTGTTGGGTCGCTCGCGTAGGCCGGGTAGATCGCCAGCCGTTCGACCAAGAGCTTGCCGGCGGCGGCGGTGCGCTCGGCCAGTCGGTCGAGCGCCGGCCATGGCGCCTCGGGGTTGACGTGGTCGGGGGTGACCGGCGAGACCCCGCCCCAATCGTTGATCCCGGCGGCGATCATCTCGGCGAGCCCCATCGGGTTCAGATTGGGCGGCGCCTGGATGTTCATCTCCGGGCCGAAGATCAGCCGGCCGACGGCGATCGTCCACAGGTGATCGTCGAGGTCGGGCTCCGGCGCCGGTGCCATCCGCGTCCCGGGCTTGGCCCGGAAATTCTGGATGATGATCTCCTGCAGGTGCCCGTAGCGCTCGTTGAGGTCGCGAAGGGCAAGCAGCGATTCGAGGCGCTCGCGGCGGGTCTCGCCGATGCCGATCAGGATGCCCGAGGTGAACGGCACTGCCGCCTCGCCGGCCATACGGATGGTTTCGAGGCGCAGGGCCGGGTCCTTGTCGGGCGAGCCGAAATGCGGCCCGCCGCGGTGGCGCAGCCGCTCGGCGGCACTCTCGAGCATGATCCCCTGCGACACGGACACTTGGCGCAACCGATCGATATCGGTCCGCGTCATGACCCCGGGGTTGAGATGCGGCAGGAGCCCGGTCTCGCGCAACACCAGCTCCGCCATCGCCGCGAGGTAGGAAAGGGTGGTGTCGTGGCCGAGCCGCGCCAGCGTCTCGCGCGCCGCGCCATAGCGCAGTTCGGGCTTGTCGCCCAAGGTGAAGAGCGCCTCACGGCAGCCGGCGCGCGCCCCGGCACGGGCGATCGCCAGCACCTGATCGGCGTCGAGATAAGCGGGCTCGCCGCGGCGGGGCGGATGGGCAAAGGTGCAATAATGGCAGACGTCGCGGCACAGCTGGGTCAGCGGGATAAAAACCTTGCGCGAATAGGAGACGAGGGTGCCATGCGCCGCGTCGCGCAATGCTGCCGCAACGCGCATCAGCGGGCGCAGGTCGGTGTAGTCGGCGAGCGCCGATGCCTCTGCCGCCGACAGCCGTCGCCCTGATGCCGCCCGTGTCAGAACCTCGTCTGTGGTCATCGGCGGAAACCTCCTGCGAGCGGCATGCCTTCCTCCGCGAGTACGGCCCAGGCCCGGGTCGGCGATGGGGTCCGCATAAAGGATACAACATCCTCCGGGTTGTCGATGTCGAGAGCGATCCCGGGCAGATGCACCACGTTCGGCCGGATGCCGCAGGCTTTGGCCGCCCGGAGATGCGGGTAGAAGCTGTCCTCGCCAAAACGCAAAGGCACCGCATCCGGCGGTGAGCAGGCGATCGTGTTCGAGCCGCGCTCGTCATGCGACGGGACGATCGTGAATGACGGCGCCGGTGCATGCGCTGCCAGCACGCCGGCGATCTCGGCTGGGGTGACGAGCGGGATGTCGCCCGGCAGGGTCAGCATCCCGGCATGTCCCTCGGCGGCGAGCAGCCGTGCCGCCGCGGTCACCGCGCCGGTATGGCCATCGTGAGCGCCCAGCTCGGTCACTCGCGCGCCGTAGCGCGCCGCCAGTTGGCTGGCCTCGGCATCGACCGTGACGACCAGGAGCCGGGCGATGCCCGGTGTCTCGGTAATCGCCGCCAGCACATCTTTGAGCATCGCCAATGCCAGCGCCTGCCGCGCCTCCGGCCGCAATATCGGCGCGAGCCGCTCCTTTGCGGCGACCCGCTCCTTGACCGGGACGACCGCCCACAACGCCATTTCAGAAGCCTCGGCCGGCCGCTTCCAGCACCACCCGCGCCAACGCCTCGCGATCCTCGAGCGACACCATCAAAGTCCGCGTCAAGGTCACCGGCACGCCGAGATCGCCGATCTCATTCGCGTCGGTCTCATCGGCGACATAATGGTCGAGAATATCGCCGTAGTGCCAGGCGACGGCCGCCGCATCGACCGGGAGGCCGAGCTCGGCCATCATTTTGGCGGTCGGGCCC
>Ga0306924_10008199_pt1 | contig 10521 bp, 11 predicted proteins | sample sta12Can44000111_FD_203756 | JGI IMG/M metagenome (GOLD analysis project Ga0306924, IMG submission 203756) | Lab enrichment of tropical soil microbial communities from Luquillo Experimental Forest, Puerto Rico - statanox.12C.anox.44.000.111 (v2)... | ecosystem: Environmental > Terrestrial >...
CGCTGAGACATTTGGGTGGCCCGGGTTTAGTGTTGCTCGGGCTCGTGGACAACTCCTTCATTCCTGTCCCAGGCAGCATGGACGCCCTTACCATTATTCTGTCGAGCTCACACAAAGAACCTTGGTGGTACTACGCCATCATGGCCACCGTTGGAGCCGTCATCGGCGGCTATCTGACATACCGAATCGGCCTCGAGGGCGGGAAGGAAACCCTCGAAAAACGAATCTCGAAGAAGCGTGCCGAACGCATCTACCATGTTTTCGGGCGATATGGATTCTGGTCCGTGCTCGTAGGAGCGATGAGTCCACCGCCGGTGCCGATCGTACCTTTCCTTGTCGCCGCCGGCACCATGAGATATCCGCGCCAGAAATTTTTGGCGGCGTTAGCTCTGGGCAGGGCCGGGCGCTACACCTTGCTCGCCTACCTTGGATCTCTCTATGGGTATCGTCTGTTTCGCAAGTTGGGGCGCTATTACGAGCCCCTGGTGTACACCTTGATCGTCGTAGCCATGATTGCCGGACTGCTAGCCATCTACTATTTGGGGCGGTACCATAGCAGAAACCTCAGCAGAAGCGATTCCAAGCGCCACAGACAAAGGACACGGCAGTCTGAATCGTAGGAGAACCCGGGTCCGGGGAAATATCCTGAATAGTAGATAGGCTTAAAGTAAATCGAGCGATACTTGGAGGCAACCTACGCGGCGAAATAGACTCACAGTACTCGTGGCAGTTTTGGCGGTGGGTATTGTGGATAGCTCACGTCCCCGTTCTGGGTCAAAGCTCACAGTCGGGTTCAGATACCAGTTCTACCACTGCGAAGAAGTCGAAGAAGAAGACCAAGGCCGCGGACTCGACAACCACCGATCAATCGGCTACCACGGAAAAGAAATCGAAGTCGAAATCAAAGTCGACCAAGACAGAGGAATCAGCCACCAGCACGCCGTCGTCGGAGAAGTCATCGGCCAGCAAGAAGTCAAAGACGACGCAAGCGCAGACGACCGCAAACACGACTACGGATAATGCGAAGAGCAGCAGGACAACGACCGAGAATGCGGCTGCTGGTACGAGCGAAAAGACTACCAAGGCTTCGAAGAGGTCCAAGGTTGCCACTGAGAGCCCCGCCAGCACAGCGGCGGACACAACCGCCGCCGCTGCTGAGAAAACGAAGTCCGCCGCAACCACGACGGCCAGTGGCACGGCTGCCGCGGCGGGAACCGCAGCGTCCAACACTTCCAAGGCGCCGTCCAATACCTCTACGGCTACCAAGACTGCGGCTTCGAAGGCTTCCGAGACCGCTTCTGCTGGTCCGCCGCCCTCACCTGGGATGGTGTGGGTTAATACCGATTCTGGTGTCTACCACATGGCGAACACCAAGTGGTATGGCAAGACCAAGAACGGCGAATACATGACTGAGGCCGACGCCCAGAAAGCAGGCTACAGAGCGGCCAAGGGCGGTCAGTAACTCGGGGCCAATCCTGATCTGGCCCACTGCGACCGGTGGGCCAGTCGGTATCGCAATCAAGCGCGCTGAGCGGTGTCGTGACTGCTGATGCCGCGAATTGATTCGCAGGAACGTGGCAGCTTCTCGGAAGGCACGTGCGGGTCACAGCCCAGTCCTGTCCGCCGCAAGCTAATCGAAGATCCAGCGGGTTACCGCTGTTGCAATCTGTTTCTCGGGGAACCCGAAGACCACGCGCGGCGTGACCTTGAATATCATTGCTCCCGAACGGCTTCTCATTGGCCATCCGTATTTCCTCTTGCTCGCCTGCGATGCTGCCATCGGAAGGTCGGCCGCAGTAACTTGTTTGGCTGTTCCCTCAACGACAACCAGCTCATCCAACCGGTCATTTACCAGGATGCAATTCGCATTGACTGCGAGATTCTTCGCCTTGCGTGTCTCAACAGCGGTACCGAAGTAGAACGCGTCCTTGATCCACAGGCCATGCATGCCCATCGCATGGGGCCGGCCATCCGGTCTCACGGTGATGATCACGTAATTGTGCGAATTGGTGAGTCGCTCGCGTGCCCACTTCCAATCGAGTAATCCCTGCGGTCCAGTGGGAAACCCATACGTGGCAGGCACAATGGGGCGCGTTGCGCGTGGCAACTTCGAGGCTCGCCGAGCGGCAGGCAGTGACTTCTCGCCAGTTTTTCTCTTAACGGATTTGGTAGACATCGGCGCCATTGAAACGCCTTTGCATTAGGTCGTCAAGCAAAAGAAACACCGGCCCAGAACCAGCTGTACCCCAGAAGCTAGTCATAACGGGAGGGAAGCAGCAAGCGGCCATTCCGAAACTCACGGCGAAGCGGATCGCAACAAGGTCATTTCGGGCATGAACCGGTTCTAGCTGTCAAACACTCTTGGGGAAAACCCATTTCGTAACGCCCTTGGGAAACTGCTTCTCCGGCATGGCGAACACGGCCTGGGGTTGCACCCGGTAAATGTTGCCCATCTTCGGATCCAATTCCCACCCGTATTTTGCCTTGTAGTCGGCAAATGCTTGCACCGGAACGTCGGCAACCGACATGATCTGAGCGACACCTTCCAGGATGATCACCTCTTCCGTCTTCTCTGTGCACACGACACAGTTGGGATTCCGCTCCAGATTGCGTGCTTTGCGGGAAGTACCGCTTGTGCTGAAGTAGTACGCTCCGTCGAGCCAGATACCCCAGACCGGCATCACATGAGGCGAACCAGTGGGCTTTACGGTCGAGATCAGATAGTTGTGCGATTGGTTGAAGCGATCTCGTGCCCACGCCCACGGTAACATTCCTTCCGAAGAGTCTGGGACACCATAGCCGGTCATGTGTGGACGCAAAGCCTTGGGTTGCTTTTCCATTCAGGTGGCCTCCGTAACCGATTTTCGCCACGCGGTGGGGCGCGTTAACCCGACCCGGCAAAAAAGATATCAAAGGATTCGCGGAGCCTGTTGGCTCCGCTTAAGCGCACAGTGCGCTCCCTTGGATCAGTGGTGGAATCCCCCACCTCCTCCGTGAAAGCCGCCACCCATCACCCCGAAGTGACCATCGCCAGCCACGGCACGAGGAGGTGCGGTTGCCTTTGGGACAGACCCACCATGCGCCCCTGACTGTACACTGCCGCGGTATGGTCGGTAGCCATAGTAGTAACCCGTATAGAAGCCCGGCGCCCTCCACACCCAAGCGGGCGAGTAAAATCCCCAACCGAAGGGGCTGTAGAACATTCCGTCGCCCGGAATCCAGGTGTACGACCAGAACCACGGATCCCAGTACCAGCCTGGACCATACCAGCCGTTGCCGCCTATATACATCTGCGCTGCATTCACATTAGCCTCGGCCAGGTACTGGGACCGCAGCGAGCTGAATCGGTACAAATCGGTCTGCTCAATCGTATCTTTATTAAACTTCTGGGTCTTCAACCTGCCGCTGGCGTCAAGGTCCAATTCGTGTCCACCTTTGACCGTCACCTGCTGATCGCCATCCTGCACCAGCGCCTCGCCTTTCAACACTCGGATAGCACCCTGGTTGGCATCAAAGGCGTACAAGCCAGTCTTCAGCAGCTGCGTGGTAGAGTCGCCTTCCTTCACTTCAAGCAGGTTCGCTTTGTGAAGTTCCGCGACCTCCACCAACGCAGTTCCCTGGTCGAGTCCCACCTCGGTATTGGTCAGACTCGGCGAAATCATCGTGGCGGCGCTGTTCTCCCCCGTGCGGAAGAATACGCCGGGTGTCAGCAGAATCTCAGCCTTGCCCGCTCGTGTGCTCAGCGTCTGCCCAGGCTCCAAGGTAACGGAACCCACTGATTTTGCGTTGAGAACCTCGGTGCCCACCTGGGCTTGTCCTTCGACATAGTTGAGACTTCCTGATAGCGCTGGACTCGTGCCCGACACGGGCGCCGAGAGCATCGCTGCCAGGAAGAATCCGCCAATGGCATTCAACCTAAACAGCCTCATAACCTTCTCTCTTTCCTCTGACCGATTAGATGTGCCGGGCGGGGTTCGGATGCTTGGGCAAGAGCGGATGCAAGTGTACAAGCTATTGATTTGGTGCGAGTTATTAGAGAGGTTAAGCCTAAAGTGTTAACTTTGGTTAAGAGTTGACGCACGAAGACAGGCACCGCCCTTCAGTACACCTGGTACGCTGGCGGTGGTGATTGAAAATCTGGTTTGCGTGCCATCAGCAGCAGCGCACCGATGCGTTTGAATTCACGGAGGTCCTCGGTACTTTTGAACCAGTTTCCGCTGTATTCGTCCGGCGTCGGTGTGAGATCAGGAACGCGTACCGCTCTGGCATCCTCGTAGGTGTGGGCTTTCAGCATGTCGATGTATTCTTGCTCCGACCGGACTTGTACCGGCACTTTTAGCGCATCAACCCAGCGCAGCGAATAAGGATTGTCCTTGTACAGATTGATGAGGATGTACAACTCTCCGTTTGGCGCGACAACCCGAAACAGTTCCGCCAAGGCACGGTCCTGGTCCGGGTAGTAGTAGAAGGACTCGACAGACAATACTTTGTCGAAGAAGTTCTCTTCCCAGGGAATCTCGAGTGCCGAGCCCACGATAAACATCACATTGTCATAGTCCCTGGACGCAGCCCGTGCACGTCGAATCATCTCGTCGGAGACGTCGAGGCCAATTACCTGCCCCGGCTTTTCCTCACTCTCAACCGCTCGGGCCATCAAACGAGTCGCCCAGCCTGCTCCGCAGCCCAGGTCGAGCACCCGTTCCCCAGGCTTCAGGTCCATTCGTTTCAGCGTCTGCTCGGTGATGCTGATGTGATGGCGCTCCATTTCTTCGCCTCTTCCCCGCTCGGCCCATTGATTGAATTCCTGGCGCAGGCGCTCATCGTCAGCAGCAGCTTGGCGATCGATCATCTCGTCTCCTCGCGGCTCTTATGCTACAGTCTCCGCAACCCATGGCTCAAACTCCCGATCAACCCGGCAACGGCTCTCCTCGATCTGAGCCACTGCTGTATTGTCCGAACTGCGCGCGTGAGGTCGACGACCCCCTGACTTGCGGCGACTGCGCGTCCGTTATCTGTCGCGTGTGTGGCACGCCACTGGAAGCAGCTGAAGACCTGGGAATCGGCTAGCGATGGCCGATCAGACCACGCTGCGAGCAAAACCGGTGGCCGAGCACAGTCCTACACTCGTGCGTGGCCTCTCGCTGACCGACTCGGTGATGCTGCTGGTCGGCGGCATCATCGGCTCCGGCATCTTTCTCACCGCCGGGCAAATTGCCACCGCCGTGCACACACCTCTGTTCTTCCTTGGCGTGTGGCTGGTCGGCGGCCTGGTTTCATTGCTGGCTTGTTTTGCTTTCGCCGAGATGGGCGCTATGTTCCCCGAAGCTGGTGGACAATACGTCTTTTTACGCGAGGCGTACGGCGATTTCCCAGCGTTCCTCTACGGCTGGATGATCTTCACTGTGGGTCAGAGCGGGACTATCGCAGCTCTTGCGGTTGGCTTCGCGGAATATTTCGGAGCGATTTTGCCGTTTGCGTCAGCACACGCGGAGGTGACCACGATTGCCGGGTGGACGCTGACTCGCGGCGATCTCGTGGCGGTCGCTTCGATCATTCTACTCACCGCGATCAATGTTATTGGCCTGAAGCGTGGCTCAACGCTGATCAACGTGGCGACCTGGGCAAAGTTCGCAGCTATCGGAATCTTCGTGCTGCTCGGGCTCGCAATCGGGCGTGGAGCATGGTCGAACTACTCCGTCAGCGTGCCCCTCGATCAACCGCCGACGGTCGGGCATGTGGTCTCAGGATTTGGCGTCGCGTTGATCGCCGTTTTCTGGGCGTTCGATGGCTGGGTCTACATCACCTGGGTGGCCGGAGAGGTAAAGGATCCGCAAAAGACTTTGCCCCGTGCGATGGTGTTGGGGGTGTTCCTCGTAGGAGTTGTGTACCTCGCGGTGAACGTAGTTTATCTTTACGCCTTGCCGATTACTGGGGTCGCGCAAGAGACGACGATCGCGCAGGTTGCAGCGGTACGCCTGTTCTCGCCCAGCGCAGGGCGATGGCTCGGCGCAGTGATTGCGCTCTCATGTTTCGGAGCGATGTCCTGTGCAATTCTCAGCAGTGCGCGCGTCTCGTATGCCATGGCCCGCGACGGCGCATTTTTTCATGCGATGGGGCGAGTGCACCCCAGGTACCGTACGCCCGCCGTCAGCTTGATTTCTCTCGGCGCCTGGTCGGTAGTGTTGGCTCTTAGCGGCAGCTATGACCAGCTTTATACCTATGTGATGTTCATGATGGTGCTATCGTATGTCGCGGCCGTTGCAGGGTTGTTCGTGCTCCGCCGAAGGCGTCCCCGGGCGCATCGTCCTTATCGCTGCACCGGATATCCGTACCTGCCTGCGTTGTATCTTCTGATGGCCGGGGCCTGGGCGCTGAACTCGTTGGTCACGCGTCCGAAGGAGACATTGATCGGCATCGCAATTGTCTTCCTGGGTGCGCCGTTTTACTGGTTCTGGCGACGTCAGCTGAAGAAACATCCGGAAGAGTTGCGCGAGTTTGAGTGAGAACTGGCTCCTCCCGGCGGCCCTCTCCTCTGGGTTGTTCACCGTCAGGCATACGGCGTTGTCTGCGGGCGTTGAACAAGAAGAATCCTATCGGAAACCTTGACGTGATGATGCGCTCACCCTGTGGTTTTAGGGACGGTTCTGGTGACTCATGATCACGCGTTCTGTCGCATACTACATCTGGAGATTGGGAGCTGGGCGAAATCTTGGTTATCCCATTCCCGCATCCCTGCACAGCGCGACCTCATCTTTAAATGTACGGTGGCCAACACCAGGAGGACCCGATCCACATGACTTGGGACATGCTTTCGAGATTCTGGGGCGGACTCAGAGTACCAGAACACCGGTCGGCGCTGATGCTCGCCATGGCCGCCGACGCGCTGCAGATCGCAGCCTTTCCGCTCTTTGCTGAAGGGGGCATATCACCACTCGACACCCTGCTCGACGTTGCAGTCGCCTTTATCCTGATCCGCATGCTGGGTTGGCACTGGGCCTTTCTGCCTTCCCTCATCGCCGAAGTCGTGCCGGGCCTGGATCTCTTCCCGACCTGGACCGCTGCCGTACTATACGTCGTTCACGAAAGGGCTGATTCGGGTGAAGGCGTGGTCTTGCCGCCGGGCCCTGCGCCGGAGCCAAGGCGGCAAGGGTTCTGACTCTGCCTTTACGTCAGAAGGCACGAATAGAGGTCCGCGGCGTTGCCCCAAGCACTAAAATTACGGCTGGTTCCGATGTCGAGAGTCGGCGCAATTGTGGTGTTGGTGTTTCTATCCGTAGGAGCGTCGTCGGCTCAAAATACTTCTCCTGCCACAAGTGAGAGTTCGTCTCGCACCCAGCCAGGACAGCCTCCTTCCCCTCCCGATGCACCGATTCCTGATCAGGGCGCTCAGCCGGTACCACCTGCCGGCTCGCGCATGAAGCGTACGCTCAACAAGCTCGACCCGCATTGCATCGACGCCATCTTCCACACATGCTGGTCTTCTCCTGCGGCTGTGCCACAGAAACCGATGTTGGACGCAGAACGCCAGGTCGCAAATGATATCGAGGTTGGTTATTACTACCTGCAGGAGAAGAACTATCGAGCGGCAAGATCGCGTCTGAAGGAAGCACTGGAATTCGACCCAACCTCGTCAGGTGCCTTGATCGGCTTGGCGCAGGCTGAGCAAAAGCTTGGTGAGAAAGACGAGGCACGAAAACACTATCAGAAATACCTGGAGCTGAACCCGGCCGCCTCTGATACCCAGAAGGTCAGGAGAGCACTGGCACAGCTGAATTGAACCTGAGATTCCTGCTCAACTTCACCGGAAGGAAAAGATCGAAAGCCACCCAAGGCAGCTAAATTAACGCTCGAAAGACAGCCCCGGAGAAGACCTACCAAGGCACTTCCACGATCACTAACCCGTCCACCCCGACATGAATCGTGAGCTGCCCATTGGAAAGCGCCACTTGCTCCGGCGCCGGTAGCTCGGCAGCCTGATTCAGTTGCGCAACCTGTGCCTGCGTCGGGTAACGTGGTTTGCCCATCTCTTCATATGCCGCCAGGGTGTTGCCGTGTGCCGCGTCGAGACGGCTGAGCCTGGCCGCACGGACATTGTTTACGCCGCTAACTTCAAGCTTTACGGTCTTCACGATGCCTTGCTTGTCCGGGTCGGCAAGGTTCCAAACCGCGATCACCAAAGTTCCGTGCCGGAGCCTGTCACCAGCAGATCGGTCGCCGGGTTTGCGATCCGCTCTTCGCCGAGTCCGTGCAACAGGGCAAACGCGTTGAAGCTGGGCTTCCTGATGCCGCCTGCGGCAATTAGTCCAAAGCCTCCATAGAATGGCTGTTTCACCGGGCCATCTTCCTCGAAGACATCGTCGAAGGTCCACCAGGACATCATGGTGACCAGGTTGTGGCACTCGCGGATGTCGTTGGCCAACGCCGGTCCGCCATAGATCGTGTCACGCGCCTTGCAGTCGCCAAAGGATGGAACGTTCCACTCAGTCCACATCAGCGGCAGCTTCGGTGTGGTCGATGCCAAAATCTGCTGGTGAACTCTCCCGATTGCGCGACACACGCGATCATCCATGGGAACATCTTCATGGGTGTGGAAGAGGTTCTCAACAGTGTCATCCGCATAGCCGTGGGTGGAGACAAAGTCGACAGGTATATTGTGCTTCGCGCAATAGTCGAGGAACTCTGGCACCCAATCAGCCGCTGCCGTTGCGGACCGCCAACACGCAGTCGAGGACTCACCGACTTCAAATCGCGCGCCGTGTGCCCGTAGAGTTCGAAGTACGTCGCCTGCTTGGGTGCTCCGGCCCAAAAGACGATATTGGGCTCATTCCAGACTTCGAAATACCATTGCGCAACTTCATCGATACCGTCCGCTCGACCAGGTGCTCCGCGAAGGTGCGCATCAGTGCATCCCACTTGGCATAGTCCTTCGGAGGCGAGACGTTGGGGTGAAAAGGGATGGATAGCAGAGGGGTCGCTTGCCAGCCTTCTAGGCATGAAGCTGATTTCGACCATGGGGCGCACTCCGTTCGCCAGCAGTCCGTCATAAATCTGGTCAACGTACGAAAAGTTGTAAACTGCCGTGCCACTCTTGTCTTCGTCATAGACGCCGACGTCGTTATGAAGGATGGCGTGAAAGCGGATGTAGCCGAAGTCAGTGGGTGCGCGACTTTAAAGTTAGGCCGGTGCCCGACGCGACTCCCAGTAGTCCTCGAATCCGCCGCTGAGTTGGCAGCATCGGAGAGCGATAATGGCATTGGCTCCGCGGACCGTCCAGAACATACCGGACTGTTTGAGCCGGCCCAGAACCGTTTTGCAGCCTGCCTCGATGACTCCAGAGCCCACAAATAGCCCCCGCTTGCGAAATTCGGGATAGCGCATGCGTTCTTTATTGGTTTCGAAGTAGTTGGTTTCCGTGCAGATCTCTTCTGCCAGATCGGGATGAGAAGCTGCCGCCGAGCGCAGTAAACGGATTAACGCCTCAATGTTCCCGTCGTCTAGTTTATCTTTCCTCACCATCACCCAGCGCCTCTGGGCGGGCGCATCGCTGGGATAGAGTTTGACCGATAAATCCCACAGGTGCTGGCGGGCGTGATACAGATCGACGATTTGGGTGGCCTCGGGAAAGTGCAGCTCCGCCTGATTCCAAATCCATTCCGCTCCATCCCCTAATACCACTTGCTTTGCCGCACGTGCCCAGCCCCGCCGCCAGGCTTCCGCATACAGTCGGCGGCCGAATTCGTCGCAGCTCTCGATCCCACCCACATAGCTGGTGGACGCTTCGTCCCGTAGGGGATAGCCTTCTTCATCCACACGGGTCTGGGTGAATACGCAACCCAGCTTGGCTTCCCGCGTGTGCGAGGGTTGGCCGTTCTGTTTCCCCGCACGACCTTCCGTTTCTTTGCGGACTACGGGAATACCTGTGCCCTCCATCTCCACGTAGAGAACGGGAATGCGATCCACCATGGGAATCGGCAACTCCAGCTGCATAGCTCGCTTACGCTCCTGCTTCTGACGCCATTCGATATCTTCTCCGATAGCTTCGGCCGTGCGCTCGACCGCTTTGGTGGTGACGGTCAGACCGGCCAGGAGCTTCATCTGCTCTCGGCCCCGATCGAACGCAGCTTCGTGGCCGACCGCGGCCATCATTCGGCGCACACCGGGCGACAGTTCTGTGTCTTCGATGTCGAGATCGGCATCCACCGGAAACTGGCCTTGATGGCAACCATCACAGAGATAATAGGGACGCAGGCAGTGCGCTTCGCCCACCGCAGTCAGCACCGGTTTGGAACGTAATCCCACATATTTCGCAGTACGACCACAAGGGCAGGGCACCGGTCGCTGCTTTGGGCCGGGAGGACCGAACTGCAGCAGTTCGGTCAAAGCGGTCGCGCCCGCTTGGTGCATGGCGGAACGAACCGCCATTTCGACCGCTTCGAAGTCCAAGCCACCGGTCTTTTGCCCCTGGCAAAAAATCCGCTCGAGCAACGGTGCTACCTCTCGACTGATTTCCTCCCGGAGGGT
>Ga0306924_10008206_pt1 | contig 10515 bp, 7 predicted proteins | sample sta12Can44000111_FD_203756 | JGI IMG/M metagenome (GOLD analysis project Ga0306924, IMG submission 203756) | Lab enrichment of tropical soil microbial communities from Luquillo Experimental Forest, Puerto Rico - statanox.12C.anox.44.000.111 (v2)... | ecosystem: Environmental > Terrestrial > Soil...
CGAGGTGAAGCGGCGCATCATGACCGGCACCTATGTGCTCTCCGCCGGATATTACGACGCGTATTACCTCAAGGCGCAGCGTGTGCGGGCGCTCATCAATGCGGACTTCGTGCGGGCCTTCGAGAGCGTCGATGTGCTCATCGGCCCGACCACTCCGACGCCGGCGTTCCCGATCGGTGCCAAGACCGACGATCCGATCACCATGTACCTGAACGACATCTACACGATCGGCGCAAACCTCGCGGGGCTGCCCGCAATCTCGGTGCCGTGCGGCTTCGCCCAGGGGCTGCCGGTCGGTCTGCAGATCGTCGGTCCCCATTTCAGCGAGGCGCGCGTACTCGGTACCGCCCACGCCTTTCAGCGCGCGACCGACTGGCATACGCGCATTCCGGTGGGCTACGCATGAGCGAGTGGGAAACGGTCATCGGGCTGGAGATCCACGCCCAGCTCGCGACCCAATCCAAGATCTTCTCCGGCTCCGCGACCGCCTACGGCGCCCCGCCGAACACCCAGGCGGACCTGGTCGATCTCGGTTATCCGGGGGTGCTGCCGGTGCTCAACGGCGAAGCGGTGCGCATGGCGGTGAAGCTGGGGCTCGCGATCAACGCCCGTATCGCACCGCTGTCGGTGTTCGCGCGCAAGAACTACTTCTACCCGGATCTGCCGAAGGGCTACCAGATCAGCCAGTACGAGCTGCCGCTCGTCTCGCACGGCTCGCTCGAGATCGTGCTCGAGGACGGCCAGGCGCGGCGGATCGGCATCACCCGCGCCCACCTCGAGGAGGATGCCGGCAAGTCGCTCCACGAGGGGCTCGAGGGGCTGACGGGCATCGACCTCAACCGCGCCGGCACGCCGCTGGTGGAGATCGTCTCCGAGCCCGACATGCGCTCGGCGAAGGAGGCGGTCGCCTACATGAAGAAGGTGCATACGCTGGTGCGCTACCTCGAGATCTGCGACGGCAACATGCAGGAAGGCTCGTTCCGCTGCGATGCCAACGTCTCGGTGCGCCCGGCCGGAACGCAGAAGTTCGGCACGCGCGCGGAGATCAAGAACCTCAATTCTTTCCGCTTCGTCGAGCGCGCCATCAACTTCGAGGTGGCGCGACAGATCGAGCTGCTCGAGTCGGGCCGCCCGGTGGTGCAGGAGACGCGCCTGTACGACCCGGATAGGGGCGAGACGCGCTCGATGCGCTCCAAAGAGGAGGCCAACGACTATCGGTACTTCCCGGACCCGGACCTGCTGCCTCTGCAGGTCGATGCGGCGTTGATCGCCGCAGTGCGCGCAACGCTTCCCGAGCTGCCGGATCAGAAAGCGGCGCGCTTCGCCACGCAGTACGCGCTCTCGGCCTACGACGCCGGGGTGCTGACCGCAAGCCGCGAGCTCGCCGACTACTACGAGGAGGTGGTGCGGGCCGCTCCCGCCGATCCGAAGCTCGCGGCAAACTGGGTCATGGGGGATCTCGCTGCGGCGCTCAACAAGGAAGGGCTCGAGGTGAGCTCCGGGAAGCTGACGGCGGCGCGACTCGGGGAGCTGCTGCGGCGCATTTCCGATCGCACGATCTCGGGCAAGATCGCCAAGGAAGTGTTCGAGATCATGTGGGCGGACGGGGCGGACGCCGACGCCGTGATCGAATCGAAGGGGCTGCGACAGATCACCGATAGCGGCGCGATCGAACGCGCCATCGAGGAGGCGATGGCGAGGAACCCTGCCCAGCTCGCGGAGTATCGCGCCGGCAAGGACAAGCTCTTCGGCTTCTTCGTCGGCCAGGTGATGAAGGCGACCGGCGGGAAGGCCAACCCCGCCCAGCTCAACGAGCTGCTGCTGCGCAAGCTCCGCGGCTGAGCGGCGCCCGGCTCGGCCCGGCTGCAGTTCTTGAGTTGGCTGCGAGCGTGCCCCATTGTCGGGTGCATGGATCTGTCTGCCACACCCGACCAGGTACGTCGTTTTATTTTCGAGAATCAGCCCGTGCGCGGGCACTGGGTGCATCTCGAGAGTGCCTGGCGTGAGCTGCGCGCGCATTCGAGCTACCCGCCGGCGGTCACCGAGCTTCTCGGGCAGGCCGTGGTCGCCTCGGTGCTGCTCGCGGCCACCCTGAAGTTCCGCGGGACACTCACTTTCCAGCTGCAGGGCAACGGCGCCGTGAGCCTGCTCGTCGCGCAATGCACCCACGATTTTCGGGTGCGCGCCGTGGCGCGCTACGACGCGGCCGCAGTGTCGGGTCTCGCCACCGCGGAGAGCGGCGCGGCGGGCCGCGCGGCGCGCTTCCGGTCGCTGGCGGGCGATGAGGGACGCATCACGGTCACGGTGGAAGCGGAGGAGAAGAGCCTGCGCTATCAGGGCGTGGTGCCGCTCTCGGGTGACTCCCTCGCGGAATCGCTCGAGGCCTACTTTGCCTCCTCCGAGCAGCTGCCGACGCGGGTAGTGCTCACGGCCGACGAGAGCCATGGCGCAGGCATGCTGGTCCAGAAACTGCCGCGATCGGGTGCGACGGATGAGGATGCGAGCGACTCGATGGCGGTGGACGAGGCCTGGGAGGGCGCCCAGCGCGGCATGGCGCAGCTCCAACCGAGCCGGCTGAGCGGTCGCAGCATCGAGGAGCTTCTGGCGCAGGGTTTCCCCGGCCGCGACCTGCGGCTTTTCCGCGGCGCGCCGGTGCGATTCGAATGCCGGTGCAGCGAGGGCCGGGTAACCGGTCTGCTGCGGGCCCTCGGCCCCGAGGAGGTCCGGGAGGTGCTTCGTGAGCAGGGCTCGGTCACGGTCACGTGCGAGTTCTGCCACCACCCCTATCACTTCGACCCCGCTGCTATCGAGGCGCTCTTTGCGGATGGCGCCGGCGCGGGTGGCTCAGAATCCATACATTGACGGCTAACGTCGGCTCATTGTCTCTCCCGTAGGACAATCCTGAGCTCTTAGGCGGACCCACCACCTGATCGATGACACGAGGAACCCCCCTCGACGAGCTCATGGTTTCGCCGTAAATAAAAGACTTGTACAATTCTTTATATGTCGAGGGAATCTCCCGCGGTACTTCTTAGGTGGCTGCGCGCTGCGGGCGAGGCGAGCCGCCTGCGACTGTTAGCGCTCTGCGCCGAGACGGCCCTCAGCGTCTCGGACATGGCGGATGCGCTGAAGCAGAGCGAACCGCGCGTCTCGCGGCATCTGAAAATACTGTGCGACTCGGGGCTGGTCGAGCGGCAGCGACAGGGCCAGTGGGTTCAGTATCGGCTCACCTCAACCCCCGGAGGGGCCAGCTTTGTACGTGGTCTTCTCGCGCAGCTCGATCGGCGCGATCCCCATCTGCTGCGCGATGCCGCCCGTGCGCGCGCCGCCGGGGCGGTGGACGCGGAGGCCGTGGGGCAGGGTGCGGAATCGCGCCTCGGGCGAGCGCTCAGGGAATTCGCCGCCTCCGGCGCGGTGGGGGCCGCCTTCGAGTCGGCGCTGATCGTCGGTGTGCGACACCCGGAGCTGCTCGAATGGGCGGCGGGCGCCGCCCGCCGCTGCACCGCCTGGTCGCCTTCGCGGCGCGGAGCGCAGGCAGCCCGGGCTTTTGCCGAGCGCCGCGGGCTCGCGTGCCGCGTGCTGGACGGCGGGCGCAACGGGGTTGCCCTTGGAGCCGAGCTCGGAGCGCCTTTCGATGCGCTGCTGCTCGATCACCCGGCGGCAAGCGGCGAGGCGCTCATCGCGCTGCTCGAGCAGGCACGCGGCCTGCTGACCGCCACGGGTCGGCTGTGGATCTTCGAGCCCTACGAGTCGCTCGAAGGAGCCCGCGAGCGCGTCGTCGAGCACCCGCTGGCGCGGTTACGCCGGCTGCTCGCGGCCGCCGGGCTGCGCTGTGAGCGACTGAGTCCCATCGAAGCGGATGGCGCACACGTGCTGGCCGCGGTCGCCCGGCCGCTGGCAGCGGCTCCGGCGCTCATCGCGGGTGCGGAAGGAGCCAGCCGATGACTCACAGCGCCGCCGCGGAGCCGATCCGTGTCACGTTCGAGTTCTTCCCGCCGGGCGATGCGGCAATGGAGGCGACGCTGTGGGCTTCGCTCGAGCGCCTCGCGCCGCTCTCGCCGCGCTTCGTCTCGGTCACCTATGGCGCCGATGGCTCGACGCGCGAGCGCACCCACGCCGTGGTGAGCCGCATCCAGCGCCAGATGACGCTCACCGGCGCACCACACCTCACCTGCATCGGCGCCTCGCGCGGGGAGATCCTCGACATCGCGCGCAGCTACTGGGACGAGGGCATCCGGCATCTGGTCGCGCTGCGCGGTGATCCGCCGCAGGGGCGGGGCGCGTACCGGGCGCATCCCGATGGGTTTGCGTACGCGGCGGATCTCGTGGCGGCGCTGCGCGCACTCGCACCGTTCGATATATCGGTCGCGGCATATCCCGAGGTGCATCCCGAGGCGGCCTCTGCGGCGGCGGACCTGGAGAACCTCAAGCGCAAGATCGACGCCGGGGCGACGCGGGCCATCACGCAGTTCTTCTATGACATCGGCGTCTTTCTGCGCTTTCGCGATCGCTGCGCCGCGGTGGGACTGCGCGCGCCGATCGTTCCGGGCATCCTGCCGATCACGCGCTTTCCGCAGGTGCAGCGCTTCGCGCGCAGCTGCGGCGCGAGCATCCCCCCGTGGCTGAGCGAGCGCTTCGAGGGTCTCGATGACGATCCGGACACCCGCCGGCTCATCGCCGCCGCGGTCGCGATCGAGCAGGTCGAGGAGCTGCGCCGCCACGGCGTGTGCGAGTTTCATTTCTACACGCTGAATCGCGCCGAGCTCACCTACGCCATCTGCCACGCGCTCGGCGTGCGCCCGCTGCCGCATGCACCCCATGCGCCGGCCGGAGCCGTGGCGTGAGGACCACCCCAAGAAATTGCGCGTGGCGTGCTCCGCAAGCGACCGCCGCTCAGTCGGAAGCGCAATTTCTTGGGGACCCCGGCGGCACCTGCGCGCAGCATGCGCCGCTGCGAGCGGACCGCGAGCGCGAGCGGCGCACCGGCGAGGAGCGGCGCGCGGCGGCCGCGCAGCCCTTCGCCGTGGAACCGCTCGATGAGACCGAGCGGCGCACGCGCATCGAGCGACTGACGGGGCTGCTCGGCGAGCGCATCGTGTTTCTCGATGGCGCCATGGGCACCATGATCCAGCGGCTCAAGCTCGATGAGGCCGGCTACCGCGGTGCGCGGCTGCGCGAGCACGGCCACGATCTGCGGGGCAACAACGATATCCTGACACTGACACTGCCCGCGGCGGTGAGCGACATTCATCGCGCCTATCTCGCCGCCGGCGCCGACATCATCGAAACCAACACCTTCAATTCCAACAGCATCTCGCAGGCGGACTACGGCACGGCGCTGCTCGTGCCGGAGCTCAACTATCGGGCCGCGCGCCTCGCACGAGCGGCGGCGGACGAGTTCGCGCAGCGCGGCGCGCCGCGGTTCGTCGCCGGGGCGCTCGGGCCGACCAACCGGATGACGTCCATGTCGCCGGACGTCAACGATCCGGGCTACCGCAGCGTCGGTTTCGCGCAGCTGGTCGCGGCCTATCTCGAGGCGGCGCGCGGCCTGCTGCTCGGCGGCGTGGACCTGCTGCTGATCGAGACGGTGATCGATACCCTCAACGCCAAGGCCGCGATCTACGCGGCGCTCACGCTGTTCGATGAGACCGGCATCACCGTGCCGCTCGCGGTCTCGGGCACCATCACCGATGCCTCGGGCCGGGTGCTCTCGGGTCAGACCACGGAGGCCTTCTGGAACTCGATCCGTCACGCGCAGCCGCTGTTCGTCGGATTGAACTGCGCACTCGGCGGGCAGCAGCTGCGCCCATACGTCGAGGAGCTGGCGAACGCCGCGAGCGACACCTTCGTGTGCGCCTATCCGAACGCGGGGCTTCCCAACGCCTTCGGCGAGTACGACGAGTCACCGGCCGACACCGCGGCGATCCTGCGCGAGTTCGGCGAATCGGGGCTGGTGAACATCGTCGGCGGCTGCTGCGGCACCACTCCGGAGCACATCCGGCTGTTGCGGGAAGGGCTGACGGGCCGTGCCCCGCGGCGCCTCGCACCGCTGCCGGTCAAGTGCCGTCTCGCAGGACTCGAACCGCTCAACATCGACGACGACAGTCTGTTCGTCAACGTCGGCGAGCGCACCAACGTCACGGGCTCCGCCAAATTCCGCAAGCTGATCGAAGCGGGTGACTACTCCGCCGCCCTCGAGGTCGCGCGCCAACAGGTGACCAACGGCGCCCAGATGATCGATGTCAACATGGACGAAGGCATGCTCGATTCCGAAGCCGCCATGGTGCGCTTCCTCAATCTGGTGGCGGCGGAGCCGGACATCGCGCGGGTGCCGGTGATGATCGACTCCTCCAAGTGGTCGGTGATCGAGGCCGGCCTGCGCTGCGTGCAGGGCAAGGCGGTCGTCAACTCCATCAGCCTCAAGGAGGGCGAGGAGCCGTTCATCGAGCACGCTCGGCTGGTGCGCCGCTACGGCGCGGCCGCGGTCATCATGGCCTTCGACGAGCAGGGTCAGGCCGACACGGTCGAGCGGCGCGCGGCGATCTGCCACCGCGCCTACCGCATCCTCACCGAGCGGGTCGGCTTAGCGCCCGAAGACATCATCTTCGATCCCAACATCTTCGCCATCGCCACCGGTATCGAGGAGCACAACGCCTACGGGCTCGCCTTCATCGAGGCGACCCGGCAGCTCAAGCGCGAGCTGCCGCACGTGCTGGTGAGCGGCGGCGTGAGCAACGTGTCGTTCTCCTTCCGCGGCAACGATCCGGTGCGCGAGGCCATGCACTCGGTGTTTCTCTATCATGCGATCGCCGCCGGCATGGACATGGGCATCGTCAACGCCGGGCAGCTGGGCGTCTACGAGCAGCTCGATGGGCCGTTGCGCGAGGCGTGCGAGGACGTGGTGCTCAACCGCCGCCCGGACGCCACCGAGCGGCTGCTCGAGATCGCGGCGCGCTACAAGAGCGAGCCCGGCGCGCGACGCAGCGAGGATCTCGAGTGGCGCAAGCTGCCGGTCGGCAAGCGCCTCGAGCACGCGCTCGTCAAGGGGATCGACGACTACATCGTCGAGGACACCGAGGCGGCGCGCCAGGCGAGCACGCGGCCGCTCGATGTCATCGAGGGCCCGCTCATGGACGGCATGAACGTGGTCGGCGACCTGTTCGGCTCGGGCAAGATGTTCCTGCCCCAGGTGGTGAAGAGCGCGCGCGTGATGAAGCGCGCGGTCGCCCACCTCGTGCCCTACATCGAGCAGGGCAAGACCGACGCCGCGCCGCGCACCAACGGCCGTATCGTGGTCGCCACCGTGAAGGGCGACGTGCACGACATCGGCAAGAACATCGTCGGCGTGGTGCTGCAATGTAACAACTTCGAGGTCATCGATCTCGGGGTCATGGTGCCGTGCGAGAAGATCCTCGAGACCGCGCGGCGCGAGCGCGCCGATCTCATCGGCCTCTCGGGACTCATCACGCCCTCGCTCGACGAGATGGTGCACGTCGCGCGCGAGATGCAGCGCCAGGGCTTCGAGCTGCCGCTGCTGATCGGCGGCGCCACCACATCTCCCGCGCATACCTCGGTGAAGATCGCGCTGCAGTACCGCTCGCCGGTCGTGTACGTGAAGGACGCGTCGCGCGCCGTCGGGGTCTGCCAGACGCTCACGCAGCCCGCTCAGCGCGCGGCATTCGTCGCCCGCGTCAGCGAAGAGCACGAGCGCCGCCGCGAGCAGCATGCCGCCAAGAAGGTGAAGGTCCCGGAAGCCTCACTCGAGGCCGCGCGCGCCAACCGCGTGCCGATCGACTGGAATGCCTATGCGCCGCTCGCGCCGCGCGTGCCCGGCGTGCAGCGTTTCGAGGACTACCCGCTCAGCTCACTGCTCGGCTACATCGACTGGATGCCGTTCTTCAACGCCTGGGAGTTCGCCGGCAAGTTCCCCGACATTCTCAGCGATGCGGTGGTGGGGGAGGCGGCGGGCAACCTGTACGCCGACGCACGCCGCATGCTGAAGACGCTGATCGCCGAGCGCTGGCTCAGCGTGCGCGCGGTGCTCGGATTATTCCCGGCCAACGCCGTCGGCGATGACGTGCAGGTGTACGCGAGCGAGGCACGCCGCGAGCCGCTCGCCACGCTCAACTTCCTGCGGCAGCAGAAGGGCAAGCCGCAGGGCCAGCCGCACGAGTGCCTCGCCGATTACGTGGCACCGGCGGCGAGCGGCGTGCGCGACTACTTCGGCGCGTTCGCCGTGACCGCCGGGGCAGGGATCGAGGAGCACATCGCGCGCTTCGAGCGTGCGCACGACGACTACTCGGCAATCATGCTCAAGGCGCTCGCCGATCGCCTGGCGGAAGCCGCCGCCGAGCACTTCCACGAGCGCGTGCGGCGCGAGCTGTGGGGTTACGCTGCCGCCGAGGCACTCACCAACGAGCAACTAGTGCGCGAGGAGTATCGCGGCATCCGCCCCGCGCCGGGCTACCCCGCCTGTCCGGATCACACCGAGAAAGCGAAGCTGTGGCAGCTGCTGGACGTGGAGCGCAACGCCGGCATACGCCTCACCGACTCGTACGCCATGTACCCGACCGCGGCGGTGAGCGGCTGGTACATCGCCCACCCGCAGGCGCGCTACTTTGCGCTCGGCAAAATCGATCGCGACCAGGTGGCGGATTACGCGCGCCGCAAGGGCTGGACGCCGGAGGAAGCGCAGCGCTGGCTCGCGCCGCAGCTCGGCTACGAACCCTGAACGCCTCCCATCCCCAACCGGTGGTATTTAGGCGGCAGTGATTTCGATGCGCGGCCGCCGGAACCAGGCTTCCGTGCCGCGATGTTGCAGGACGATGTGTCCGTCGGCGAGGCGGGCGAATTGCGGATAGTCGCGGAAGCGGCTGCGCGCGATGCGCGCGCGGAGCTCCTCGCTCGCGAGGTCGCAGCCGATCACCTGCACCTCATCGACCCAGTACTCGACCAACGAGCCTTTCATCACGATGCGCGCGCTGTGGTAGGTATTGGCGCTGCTGCGCTGATCGTGCCATGGCGCCATGAGACCATGGAGCGCGCCGCAGGAAGTGAGCGCATCGGCGCCATCGGGGTGGTGCTCGTCATCGAGCAGCTGCATGGCGGGGCCGGTGTGCGCGGCAGGTCCGGCCGCTTCGTCCACGCGGCACAGCACCGCGGTGCTGCCGGCGCGCGGCAAACGCCAATCGAACAGCAGCGTGAAATCGCCGAAGCGCTCGCGCGTGACGAGGTCGATGCGCTCGCCCTGCGCCACCGCCCGCAGCACATCGCCGTCCACGCTCCAGGACTCCTGCGGAAAATGCTCGCGGCCGTAGCCGCGCCAGTCGGCCGTGGCGAGCGCCCGCTCAGTCATGATGAGGTCCCCGGCTCATGCCCGGGCATCGTACCGCAGGAAATTTGCCGTTGACATCGCTCGAAAGGGGCGAGCGGGGTGAGTGGCTGGCCGCTCGGGATTTTCCCGGTGGCGATCTGCGGGGAACGCCCGGCGCATCCGTAAGGTTTCTGCGCCCCTCAGCGGGCGCCACGCCGCTCGTTCTCGAGCGCGCGCAGGTAGGACGCGCCGCCGAGGTCGCCCATCTGGCCGAGAATCCACTCGCGGCGCTCGATCAGGTAGGGCGAGGGCCGATCCGCGTGCAGTCGCAGCGGATTCGGCAGCACGGCCGCAAGCGACGCCGCCTCTGCCGAGCTCAAGCGTAGCGCCGGCTTGTGCCAGAAGCGCTGGGCGGCGGCCTGCACCCCGTAGATGCCATCGCCGAACTGCGCGACGTTCAGATACACCTCGAGAATCCGCTCCTTGGGCCAGAGCGTCTCAATCAGGATAGTGAACCAGGCCTCCAGGGCCTTGCGCACGAAGCTGTGCCCGGGCCAGAGGAACAGGTTCTTCGCCACCTGTTGGGAGATGGTGCTCGCGCCGCGCAATCGCTTGCCGCGCTCGCTCGCGCGCACCGCCTCGCGTATCGAGTCGAAATCGAACCCGGCGTGAAAGGGAAACTGTTGATCCTCGGAAGCGATCACGGCGATCGCCGCGTGCGGGGAGATCTGCTCGAGACTCACCCAGCGGAAGTCGGTGTGATAGCCGTGCTCCCGCGCACGCCAGGCGGCGACGCGCGCCTCGACCATGAAGGCGCTGGTGAGTGGCCGCAGCCAGCGCAGTGCCAGCACCGGTGTCGCGGTGAGCAGCACCCACAGCAGCAGCGCGATGCCGAGGTATTTGAGGAGTGACCCGGCGAGGCGACCACGCTGCCTGTGCGGCCGGCCGGCCGGCGCGCCGCGGGCGGCGCAATTTCCCGGCGCGGCTCTCAGGCTGCGGGCACGCGCCGTGCCGACACCACCACGACGTCCTCGAGCGGCGCGTCCGTATAGCCCTTGCGCGTGCCGGTGCGCACCCGTGCGATCCGCTCGATGACGTCCATCCCCTCGCTGACGCGGCCGAACACGGCATAGCCGTAGTCGCGCGGGCCGTGGTCGAGGAAGGCGTTGTCGGCGAGGTTGACGAAGAATTGCGAGGTGGCG
>Ga0306924_10008209_pt1 | contig 10513 bp, 13 predicted proteins | sample sta12Can44000111_FD_203756 | JGI IMG/M metagenome (GOLD analysis project Ga0306924, IMG submission 203756) | Lab enrichment of tropical soil microbial communities from Luquillo Experimental Forest, Puerto Rico - statanox.12C.anox.44.000.111 (v2)... | ecosystem: Environmental > Terrestrial >...
CGGCAGCCACTATTCACCTGTTCACAGGCATCAATATTGCTCCGCGCGGCGCTTTGGCCTCTCGCACCCTGCATGTGCGGGTCGACACCGATCTGGTCGACCCAATGGCGCGGACGTTCGTACACAACAATCCAATACTGTGGACGAAAACCAATCGGGAACGGATCCTCGGGGCGCTGTACACGATCTTGCTCGGCAACCCGATGCTGGATTTGCCGGTCGATGCACCAACCAAAACTCGGTTCCCGATGTGGTACCGCTTGGTCGGCTCTGCGGTCGAGCATGCCGCTGCTATCTACAAAGAAGTAAATCCGCAGGACGACAAGGCGGTGGTGATGGATTTTGGCGAGCTATTCCTGGAACGGAAGATGAGCGAAGAAGAAGGCACCAGCCTCGGCGAAACGCTCGACGAACTCGACACCGTCATGCGAAACCACGCTGCGATGAACCGCTCGATGGCGGCGAGCGGGCTTACATCACCTGCCCCAACCAGGGCCGCCGGTCTTTATGACGGCGAATTCACCGCCAAGGAACTCGCAACCTGCCTCAATGGAACATACCCGCCCGAAATCATCCGTGGGTTTTTGTTCCAAAAAATACCGCCGAGAGCCAAGCTGTCGCCGCCACAGTTGGAATGGCGCTTGCAGCATGGTTGGCTCCGAAAAACTGGTTTTACGGGTTCGCCTAGTTCATAGAGCCAACGTGTACCGGGTTCACCGCGCGGCTGTGTGAGTCGCTTCATGCTCGGGCTACGCCGGGGGGACCGGGGGACTAGGGGGACGCTCCACGGCGCTTATACCCCCTATAAATAAAACATTTCCACTTCCCTTACCCCTCTAAAGTTTGTTTGGGTCAGGGGCTAGACGGCTACAATCGCTCCCCCTGGTCCCCCAGTCCCCCCTTTTTTTGTATCATGGCGTGGTTTGGTCCGAACGCCAGCACCGGGCACCGGGCATTCGTGGGCGCGCCGACCCGAAGTCCCGAAGGCGCAATGATTTGGAGATCCAGCCGCCCGTCCGTTCGCAGGCTCGTACACTCTTAAATTCGTTGAATTGTTGAGGCGAACGCCCGCAGCTTCGGCCGCTCGCAGGCCCACAAATTCATCGATTTATTGGCTTGTCGAGACGAAAACACCCGCAAAACAGCCGTTTTTGGGAGTATGCCTGGAGGGCTGCTATCTGGGCTACTTGGGTCCTCGTTCAATTCGCCATTCGTGTTCTCTGGAGCAGCGCGTTTTCAGGGGGGTCAGCCATCCCCGCGCGGCTAGAATTTCGGCTGTGGCTCTTGCGCTCTTGCGATTACGGAGGGGCTTTGGTCCATACTGGAGAATATTTACGGTTTTGACGGTGGGTTTGGGCCATCGGTTTACTAGCCAGTCAAGCAGTTTCTCGATTGGGGGGACATGTAATCGGACGGCGGCACCACTGGTCGTAGCATCGGGCCTCTGGGCACGGTTACGGGCTCGGAGGGCTGCTCTTTTTCCGAGTTGTCGGTAATGAGCCCTGCGAAAACACTCTTGTCATTCATCGTTTTCGGATTCCTCGTCGACGATTGTTAGCTTTGGTGGTCTTCCTCGTTTTGGTTGCTCTAATTTTGGTCGCTCGTTTTCAATTATTTTTGGTTGGTCTGGTGCGACGTTGATCGCGCGGGCCTCGTCGTAAGTCTCAACATGATCTCCTAAATTGATCGTGATGATGAATCTATCCTCGGCTGCTGCAACGCCTTGGCTTTCTGGGGTTGCGACTTGGCGAATCTCACGCGCTGCTTCGATCCGGTGCCGTGGCGACGCTTGCTTGTCGTCGAGAATTTCGCCCATAATTTTTGGCGCGCGGACGAAGATTTGCGCGGCTGACTCGCGCGCGGCGGTACCATTGCGTACTCGTCTGTCTCTTTCGAGACGCAGCGCCTTTGCAAACTGTGAGTCCTTCGCCAAGGCTTGAAGTTCGGGTGGGGAGACCCCGTGGATCTCGACTAGATCCCGGTCACTCAAAAGGCCCTCCGCCGCGCGCACCGCATCGACCAGGAAGGCGTGGCCCTGGTCGGATGCTAAGTCGACGGTGGCGCCGCCGATGGTGATGCTGCCACGCATAGGGGTGGGTCTCCTGTGGTGTGGCTGCGAGGATAGCACGCTGCTGCAACTCTTGGGAGGTTCGCTGGCCGCCAGCGCCCCGCTGCCGCTGCCCGTCAGGAGGCCCCGGATTGGAACTGAAACGCGCCCGACGTGCTCCCCCTGCGGCACTCTGCGCGAGCGCAATTACGCGCGATCTCGCCAAAAATCCTTGAACCGGGTCGGCGACAGCTCCGTATATCGAACCGTGTTGCTGATGTTCCGATGCCCCAAAAAATCCTGCAACGCCCTTGTATCGTGCCCATCACCAGCTAACTTGAAGCCGCAGGAATGCCGTAGCATGTGGGCGTGAACCTGAAAATGGCAGTCCCGCTTTCTGCCCGGTACGTTTTACCAACCAGTTGAATCCAGACGGTGCGAACGGCGTCCCCCGTTCGTTGACAAACACGAATACCGATCCAGAGGCTTCTCGCTGGAGCCTGCGCAGGGCGCGCATTTCGTCGCCCCGGATGGGGTGGGTGGCTGGCTTGCCGTTTTTGACCCGACGCACATGTAGGGCTGCGCCCGTAAAGTCGACTTGCGACCATTCCAGCCCGCAAAGCTCGGAAGCTCGTAGCCCATGCCGGAACGCCACGAGCAGCATCGTCGCATCCCGATGCCCGTAGCGGTTGGTCTTTGCGGCTTCGATGAGCTTTTCGACCTCGCTTGGGGTGAGGTGTTCGCGCTTGCGATATTCGCTGTTGGCCAGCCGAGTCGGCGTAACTGCTCGGTTTTCGGGGTCTGGCGGAACTAACTTGAGATAGGGTTTCATTAGGTAATCCCCGTTGTTTTAAAACCTACTGCTCGTAGATTGGTTAGATACCGAGCAGCCGGCAGTCGATCAAGTAGGGTTCAAAAATTTGGACCCGTCAATTCCCGCCTCGAGCAAGTGTCATGCTCGTGTCGGCCTGGTCGGGATGTCGGCGAGCTTTTGATCAATGAAGGGTTGGCGTATCGCTATGTCTGCGGTGCCACTGGTTGTCCGCGCAAGCCAGGATGGTGTTGAAGCTTGCGATCGACGCGCGCAAGTTTTTGAGCGCAGCGAAATTTTCACGCAGCATTTTTATTTTTCTTCTACCGGGAGGGCCCCGCGCGGGCTCTCTTATCCCCCCACCCCTGGCCGGGGGGTGGGTACGTTGGACAGGCCCCGGGGGGGTCGAGCTTATAATAGGTGGTGCTCGAATATATTTTGCCAAAAATCCCGAAGGGGTCAGTGGGGTTTATTGGTTTCATGGGGTGTGCGATCTGGCGTCGTTCGCCGCGGTAGCGTGAGCTCACTTTATCGCGGATTGCCCCCCGGTGCCTTCCGGCCTCACCGCCTCGGTGGAATCGGGGATCGGCGGTTTCTTTGGAGGAAGCACAAATAAATGGTCTGCCGTTGCAGTTTGCGCGCTGCATGCTTCGGCCGTGGGTGCCGCTTGCTTGGCTCCTTCAACGTTTTCTCTGGTGGAACCACGGGAGTCGCTTCTGGCAACTCGTCGGCAGACACGCCGCGTCCGCTCGGCAGCTTCTCGGACTCGACCCATCGCAAGAAGGTCTCTTTTAGACGGCATAATTCTCATGAACTGGCGGCTCTCGTAAAGGGTCAAGAGCGCCACGTAAGCCGTGCACAACTGTATGGTCGCCGGGTGCTATTAGGGCACATCAACCGGGATGTCGCAGACGAGGACCTCAAACGCGCATGCCGGATGCGGCGCTCCTGCCAAAGTAAGAGTGCCATAACGGAATTGTTACGGCAAAAAGAAAAAGATTCAGAAGCGAAACGAACGCGGAAAAAAATAGTGCAAGCGGCCAACTCTCGGAGTAGCCTATAGGTGGATAGTCACGAATGTAAAAGTTATTTGGATCGGTTCGATCAACGAGGACAGATACATTCCGGACGTTGCGCTCGTTAAACGCAGTCGTCAATTCTCTCACATTCGCGTTCGATTCTGTTATCTCACGCGTCGAAGGGGACCCTTTCAGGGGCGAAAAAGATACCTCCAAGAATATCGAGAACCATGTTGTTGGCCCCTCGCCCCATGTATCAATCTCCTGTTTGATTACCTTCCGCAGGGAACCAGTGACGGTTTCCGAGTTCTCCTGAATATGATGGATCTTGCGATCAATTTCTACCCGAAAATGGCTCGGGGCCCAGAATAGCTCCAACGGTAACAAGATGCACAACATCAGCAAAAACACTGGCAATAACTGAATCGCCGATTTGTAGTCTTGTTGCTGCCCTAGAGATGGAATACTTCTTATGATCCTAGTCACTAAATTAGGCGGAGCGCGGAGATGACGCGGTCCTTGGCGAGCATCGACCTTGCCAAGGTGAAAAATTAGCGGATTTGATGGCACCGATATCAAATATTACGCTTCGGCCGACGGCGCGGGCGGCACCGGCAAGGATAGCTACGCGCTGGCCATTGTGCACATCGCGCCCGACGGCACTGTGGTGCTCGACGCGGTACGTGAGCGCAGGCCGCGGTTCGTGCCGGCACAAGTGATCGCCGAATACGCCGAGCTTTTGAAAACGTATCGTATCGCCGAGGTGCACGGCGACAACCACGCCGGTGGCTTTCACAGCAGCGAATGGGCCACGCAGGGCATTACCTTTCGGCCGTTTAAGGATTCTACCAGCGACAACTATCTCGCGGCGTTGCCGTCGCTGCTGGCGCGGCGGGTTAAGCTGCTCAACAACACGACGTTGCGCAACCAACTGACGAGCTTGGAGCGCACTGTCGGTACTGGCGACCGGGAAACGGTATCACATCCGAAGCACGGTGGTGCGCACGACGACGTGGCCACCGCCGTTTTATGGTGCGATCACGGTGGCGTTGCGGGCGGCGCGCGTGCCTGAATTCAAGCCCGTGATGCCGGTCGTGCTTGGCAGGCCGCGCTATATCCCTGGGTCGGATGAATTTACCGGCCGCGGCGCGCCGGTGTCACCGTCAGCCCCGGCTGCTTCTTACGACTACAACCGCGAGCAGTCGTGGAAAAGTTTCATCAACGCCGACGGCAGCATCCGATCGACGCCGCGGTCACCGTGGGACATCTAATCGAGGAGAAGCCATGCCGTTTACTTACGTCTTTGCTAATGCCGAGTGCACGCTGGTACAGCGCAGCGACGGCGCGATGTTTCCATGGAATTCGCTTGACCCGCGGCTGATGACCCGCGGCCTGATTTGATTGGCGGCTCTGTCGGCGAGCAGTATCGAGCCGACGGCTGCCCGACGCCGGCGCCGTACAGGCCGCCCAGTCAAATGGCGAGCAAACCAGCGAGCAAACCCGCAAGTAACTTACGGGCTATATGGTGCGACGCCATGCCGGCTTCGATCCCGATTAGGCATGGCGGCACGTTCACAAGCGGTGCGGCACCCTATTGCGAGAGAGTTTTTCGCGCAGAACGATTGCGCCGCCCTTCTGATTCAGTCCAATCATTTGCAGCGTGTTCTTATCGTACCAATCGTGGAGGCCGCGGCGAGGTCTGTCTTGCAGGGCATGGCGATTCGCTCCTCGTACTCGGAAACCCCAAACTAGGGGCGCGCCTTGCTATTCGCCCCAGCGCGGAAATACGAGTTCGACCTTGCGCGTGCGCTGGTCCACGAGAGCGATTTGCTCCTCGATGACGATATAGCCGAAGCCGCGCAATTGCGGTGCCAGTCGTTGCGCTTCGGCGGGCAGAGAATGAAGTTCGATCTCCGCGGGGACAATGCGATCAACCGCAATCGAAAAGGGGGCGCTTGTGAGCGGCGCCGCCTGCTTCGTGATCAGTTGCGCGATCTTTATCTTTTGATCCATCGAGAGAAGATCGGATTTCGCGGCGGCGGACTGCGATGGCGCTTGAGCAGCGGCTGCCGAGACGAAAAAGCACAGGCTTGCCGCCAATGCCAAAATCTTTCGCATGCGAACCTCTTGAGGGTCGCTCAGGCAACTTCCTCGGGCGTCGTTTGTTCCGACTTCTCGTCGTCGCGAGCCGCGAGACCCGCCGCTTACGCCGTGGATCTTCGCCACCTCTTCACGAGGTCCAAGATCTCTTGCACGGCGTCGCGGTAGCGAGCGTCGCGCCACCTGAAACTATCTGGCCACGCTCGCGCCGTCGTAAGTCACTCGATAGACCGCGCCGTTGTAGTCGTCGGAGATCAGCATCGAGCCGTCCTTGAGGACCATGAGGTCAGCCGGGCGTCCAATATAATTGTTGTTTTCAATGAAACCCGTGATGAACGGATCGACCGATTTCACCGTACCGTTCTCGTTGAGGGACACCACGACGATGTCGCCGCCAAACTTCTTGGATCGATTCCACGAGCCGTGGCGCGCGACGAAGATGGCATTGCGGTATTCCGACGGGAACATGTTGCCGGTATAGAATCGCATGCCGAGCGGGGCCGAATGCGGCCCCAATAGCGTGACTGGTTTCGTGAATTCATCGCACGAGCGTCCCCAGCCGAACTCCTGGTCGGGGATGTTGCCCTGGTGACAATACGGATATCCGAAATTGTCCTTGCCCGGTTGGGTGAGCCGATTGAGCTTGTCCTCGGGTATATCCTCAGAGAGCCAATCCCGGCTGTTTTCGGTGAAGTAGAGCTGCCCTAGCGCCGGGTGCCAGTCCATGCCGACGACTTGCCGAACCCCGCGCGCTACGACTTCCGCGCCGCTGCCGTCGAGATTGATACGGCGGAGCTGCGCGTGGGCGGGCGACGGCATGCAGATATTGCACGGTGCACCGACGTTGAAATAGAGCTTGTTGTCGGGACCGATGGTGAGGAATTTCCAGCCGTGCGCCTCGTCCTTGGGCAGATCGTCGTAGATGACGACCGGCTTGGGCGGGTTATCGAGGTTGTCCTCGATCTTCTCAACCTTCGAGATCTTCGCGAGCTCGGCGATGTAGAGGGTGCCGTTGGCGAAAGCGAGGCCGTTCGGCCGATAGAGTCCCGAGTACAGCGTCTTGACCTCGCGCCTGCCAGCTTGGTCAGTGATGGCGTAGACCTTGTCCAAGATGCGGCTGCTTACAAACACGGTGCCCTTGTCGCCTTGGCGTAAGGTACGCGCATTGGCGAGACCGCTTGCATAGACGTCGATCTTAAAGCCCTTGGGCGCTTTCAACTTTTCCGTCGGTAACTTGTCGACCGCCGTTGGAAGTGGCGGCGGTACGATCGGTGCGAGCTTGGCCCCAATTGCCGTCTCAGGCCGGCCCTGCGCCCATGGTGGAGGGGCTTCGGGCGCTGCCGGCGTCTGCTGCGCGGCTGCGGGGCACACTGCGACGGCAAGCGTTCCGACGGTTCCAGCGAGCAGCAAAAGACGTCGACTTGTAGAGCATATCATCATGACGATCCTCCCGTGCGGAGGCCGTTTCCTCGCCGACGTTCTCGTCGGCGCTAATGCTGTAAGGTTGAACGACGACGAGCTGGGCGTCCGTTATAGTTAGTGTCGGACTTTTGCTCCTCTAATGCAATCGCATCATGTAAGCCCGATTTACGAACCTGTGTCGGTAGGGTGGCTGCGTTTACAATCTTGCTACCAAGGATGCGGGTCGTTGGAACCGCGCAGATAACTCCAAATTTGATGGCCGCGTGAAAAGAATTGGGTAATGTTCACTTATGCCGTCAGATCGTTGGGTTGCATTGAGAGGAGGATCGCCCTGCGATTCGTCGCCACTATTCTCATCGTGCTGCTCAGCTTTTGCAGCATCACCGCAGTGCAAGCTGAACAATCGAACAGTTGCAAGCAATGTCGCGAGCAACGACAAGCCTGCACAAAAAACTATTCTGCAAAGACGTGCAAGACCGAATACGATATATGCATGAAAGGATGCCAGAAAAAATACTGTGATGGCATCAAAGTACATGGCGAAGGACAGGCTCGTCAGCGCACCGAACGTCGTGCCCACCGCTCCGCCGATCAGGCCGGAAAGCCTGGCAACGGATTTGGGAGGCACTTGCCAATCTTGCGGCGGCCGCATCGAGGCCCACAATGAAAACGCGCCGTAAAGGACCACCAATATCCCAAGCCCTCGCGCGAGTGTTGGCGAATCGAGTGCCTTGTAAAAAGCAAGTCCGAGCACACGATGCCGAGCATGACAACTGGGCGTGAGCGGCATCAGGTCGGCCCAGGCGACTGCTTCGCGTCCAGGCTGCGTGGCTTGGGCCTGCTTAGCCCTCCTGACTATGGACGCGGATCATTTCACGGGTCGCTCAGATTCGCGATCGCGCGCAGCTGCCTTTGGATCGCGCACCAGCGCCATCAATCCGACCGTGACCGCTGCAATCACGACGGCGAGCACGTCGAAGGTCGCCGCGTATCCCAATCCGCCGATCAGGAACCCCGCGATCATCGGGCCGGCTGCCTCGCCGATGTCCCAGATGGTTCCGAACACACCCATGGCGGCGCCGAGGCGCCGCGCTGAGGCGAGATCGGCGATGAGCGCATTCGTCACCGGCGTAACAGCGCCGACGCCGACGCCGAGCAGCGGCGCCGCGAGAAGGAAAACGGTCAGACTCTCGCTGCGGAAAATCAACGGCAGCGCCGCAGCGCAGAGCAGGAGACCAACGATGATGACAGGAATTCGCCCGACGCGATCAGAGACGCGTCCGGTTATCGGCTTCGCGACCATGGCCAGGACCAACTGTGCGCCGAGGACGATCGCGATCTCGGCATCGTTAAGCCCTACAGTTTTGGCGTAGATCGGCAGGAATCCGAGAAACGCCCCATAGCCGAGGTACATGACGGCCTCGATGCCGGCTGCGACGAAGATCGGCGGCGTCCTCAACACCTCGGCGAGACCCTGCCGGAATTCCGTCGTTCGTGCGCTGAGAGTCTTAGTCTCGCTCGCAGGCCGATCGGCATCGGGTAGCAGCAATACCACAAGCAACGTGAGCACGCCGAGCGCGCCGACTAGAAGATAAGTCACCGAATAGCTGGCGGTGAAATAAAGCACGAAGCCGCCGGCGAGCGGCCCCGCGGTTGCACCGACGTCGTTTGCCGACGAGAACCAACCGAGCCGAGCGCCTCGCCCGGTCTCGCTGAGACCCGCAACGTAAGCCGAGGCGACGGGAGAGAAGATCGCGGTCGCGAAGCCATGCACGAAACGTAGCGCCAGCAGCGACCATGGATCATGGACGAATGGATAGACGAACGGCGGCGCAGCGAAAAAAAGCGCCCCGAGCACCATCATGCGCTTGCGCCCAAGCACGTCGGAGGCGACAATGACGCCGATGAGCTCGGGCAAGGCGCCGAGATCGGCGGCGAAAATGGGTAGCACTGGGCTTCGCGCCATTTGGTAGCCGAGGCGCGAAAGCAGGCTTGCCAACACGATCGCTATGAACGCGTTCATAGGGGAAATCCGGATTGATCCAACCGGGCTTTCGATTGGTGCATGCAATTCGCTCCCGAACGACTCCAGAATTTCTCCGGAGGCCGTGAAGCCCCGAACCTAGTTCGCTGCCCCGTAGGTGACTTCGTCGAACAGCGTCACACTATCGGCCTTTGTCCACAGTCCGACCTTTCCCCCCTCAGGGAAAGTCGAGTCTTCGACTTCGAACAACTGTTGGCCGTTGTAGAGGACACGAAAGCGACTGCCTTTGAACTCCACGCGGAGGGTGAGCCACTCATTGGCCGGGACCGAAATCGCGACCCCGTAGCCTCCCTTCCTGCCGACGATGTCAAGTGCGCCGCGCACGCCGTTGACGGTCTTGTAGAGCACGACATTGTCCTCGAGCGCATTGGCACGGACCACATAGTAGTTGTTCGCATCTCTGGCCCGCCAGACGACTCCGCCCGCGCGATCCTCGGAGCCGGCAACGGCCTTGAACTTTATTTGCATGAAGCCGTCTTTGATGTCGGTGTCGTCCTTCAACAACAGGGGGTAAGTGGCTCGACCGGATTGTTTGACTACCTTCGAATTCGAAGGTGCCGTCTTGTCCTGTTCGATCGTCCATTTTGAATCACCCTTGCCGGTCTTGGTCGCGGTCCAGCCTTTCGGTGCGGCGCCAATCGCGTCGGCCTCGAAGCTCGCTGTGCTGTCTGCCATGGCACTCGCCTCCACTGAGCAAAGAAAACGCGGCCGCGATGAAAATTGCCCGCATTGCAATCGGCCGATCTGGCGGCTCTCCTCTGCGTTTCGGACGCACTCTTCCCGCCGTCACGTTACACGAAAAATTGAGATGATACATATGTTGCGCCTTTATTTCTGCCTTGATACAGTATTTGTCTCATGAATGTCGGAGCACCCAGGACGCTGGCGCACAGCTGGCTTCTGCTCATCCATCAACTGCCGGCAAAGCCTGCATATCTCCGCGTCAAGATCTGGCGCCGGCTGCAGGACCTTGGCGCCGTCGCGGTCAAGAACGCCGTGCACGCGCTGCCGATGAACGAGGAGACGCAAGAAGACTTCGAGTGGCTGCTGCGCGAGATCCAGGAGGGAGG
>Ga0306924_10008218_pt1 | contig 10509 bp, 8 predicted proteins | sample sta12Can44000111_FD_203756 | JGI IMG/M metagenome (GOLD analysis project Ga0306924, IMG submission 203756) | Lab enrichment of tropical soil microbial communities from Luquillo Experimental Forest, Puerto Rico - statanox.12C.anox.44.000.111 (v2)... | ecosystem: Environmental > Terrestrial > Soil...
TCACGGAAGACGCGTTTACGCTGATGCTCAAATTGTCCACTTCGATGTCGTTGATTCCCTATCTGCTGGTTGCCGGCTATGGGCTGCTGATTGCGCGGCGCGGTGAGACTTACGACATGCGGGCACAGGAGCGCAATCGAGACTTGTGGATTGCTGGGATTGCGACCGTCTATACGGCGTTCATCATCTTCGCCGGCGGGATGAAGTTTCTGTTGCTCTCAGCGATCCTCTACGCCCCCGGTACTGCACTCTATTTTTGGGCGAGGCGGGAGCAGAACAAGCAGGTATTCACCGCGATCGAATGGGTCATCTTCGCGGCCGCCGTGATCGGTGCCGTTATCGGCATCCATGGTCTTGCGACCGGCTACATCACGATCTGAGGCAGAGGAGGTCATCATGGCGAATACTCAAACAGCGGCTTTCGGCGTGCACTCCGAGGTCGGTCAGTTACGCAAAGTCATGGTTTGCGCGCCGGGTCGCGCCCACCAGCGCCTGACGCCGAGCAATTGCGACGCTTTGCTGTTCGACGACGTGCTGTGGGTGGACAACGCCAAGCGGGATCACTTCGACTTCATGGCCAAGATGCGCGACCGCGGCATCGAAGTGCTGGAGATGCACAATTTGCTTGCCGACACGGTCGCGGTCCCCGAGGCGAAGAAATGGATTCTCGACAATGAGGTCACGCCGAATGAGGTCGGCCTTGATCTGGCCGACGAGGTCCGCAGTTATCTGGAAGGATTGAAACCTCGCGAACTCGCCGAGACCCTCATCGGGGGTTTATCGACGCAGGAGTTTCCGGAGCACATCGGTGGGGAGAGGCTCGAGCTTATTCGCGATGCCGCGGGCGTCACCGAGTATTTGCTGCCGCCGCTTCCCAACACGCTCTATACGCGCGACACGACCTGCTGGATTTATGGTGGCGTGACGCTCAATCCGCTCTTCTGGGCCGCGCGGCATGAAGAGACGATCCTCACGACGTCGATCTACAAATTCCACCCCGACTTCGCCGGGAAGGTCAACGTTTGGTGGGGCGATCCGACTAAGGACTGGGGCGTGGCCACGCTGGAAGGCGGCGATGTGATGCCCATCGGCAAGGGCAATGTGCTGATCGGCATGGGCGAACGAACGTCTCGGCAGGCGATCAGCCAGCTCGCCGCGACGTTATTCGACAGAGGCGGGGCACAACGCGTCATCGTCGCCGCGCTGCCGAAACTGCGCTCGGCCATGCACCTTGACACGGTCTTCACCTTCGCCGATCGCGATTGTGTGCTGATCTATCCGGATATCGTCAACGCGATCCAGTGCTTCTCCTATCGGCCCGGCGCGAAGCAAGGGACGGTCGAACTGCACAAGGACCGGGGCGGCATTGTCGAAACGGTCCGGGAGGCGCTGGGTCTCAAGACCATGCGCGTGGTCGAGACCGGCGGCACCGACTACATGCGCGAGCGCACCCAATGGGACAGCGGCGCCAATCTCATTTGTGCTTCTCCCGGCGTGGTCTTCGCTTATGACCGCAACACCTACGCCAATACATTGCTCCGCAAGGCCGGAATTGAGGTGATCACAATCGTCGGCGCCGAGCTGGGCAGAGGGCGCGGCGGCGGGCACTGCATGACCTGCCCAATTATTCGCGATCCAGTCGACTATTAGTAGCAATAGCCCCCTCACCCTCCCGCCGCGCGGATCCCTCCCTCTCCCCGCCAGCGGGGAGAGGGCCGGGGTGAGGGGCAGCAAGCGACGGATCTCAGCCATTTTTGCGAACCAGAGAATGCCGAATTTTGTGCTGCCAGCAGTCTGCGATGTCTCGGTCACCAACGTGTGCAATGCCGCATGCGACTTTTGCGGTTTCGCCCGCGACAAGACATTGGCCGGTCCCGCGCGATACGTCGACGCGGACGCGTTTGCCCGGGCATTGCTGATCTTGCACCGGCGGGGAATTCGTTACATCACGCTTCAGGGCGGCGAGCCGCTGGTGCATCCCGACATCGTCCGGCTGCTCTCAGAGACTGCGGCTGCCGGCATCTCCTGTGCGATCATTACCAATGGCTGGTTTCTCCCGCGCTATATCGAATCTCTCCTAGTAGCTGGACTGTCCCGTCTGATTGTCTCGATCGACAGCGCCAACCTCGCCGAACACGAGCGCAATCGGGGCTTGGAAGGACTGGAGCGTCGCCTGGTAGAGGGGATCGCTCAGGCGCGCGCAGGCGGCTTGTCGGTGCAGGCATCGGTGACTGTCAACCGCTTGATTTGTTACGACGAGTTGCCGGATACATTGCGGCGCCTCGGGTTCGATTGTGTCTCCTTCTCTTATCCCCGCCGCGAGCCGTTCGGTTCCACCTCACTGGTATATGGCGCAGAGTCTGACCTGGTCGATCTCGACCAGGATGAGTTGCTCGGTGCGCTCGACGCAATCGGCCGGCTGAGGAAACGGTTTCCCGTACTGAACCCGCGGGCGTCGCTCGCCGAGGTCGCGCGCTACGTCCGCGGCGAGCCACAAGCGATTCCGTGCGTCGGTGGCCACAAGTACTTTTATCTCGACTGGAACCTCGATATCTGGCGCTGCGAAGCCTGGAACGAGCCGCTGGGTTCGGTGTTCGACCTCGACCGCGTCCCCGACCAGCGCGAACCGTGCAATGCCTGCATGATGGCCTGCTACCGCAACGCCAGCATTCTGATGCACGGCGCGGTCGCGGCCACGGATGCGGCGCGGGCGTTCGCTGCCGGTCAGATAGGGTCCGCGGTTTCATCGCTCTTCCGGCGCAGTGTCGCGCAGTCGCTGTGGACACTTATCGAGCAAACACCGCAGATGCGCCGCCTGGCTCGCCGGCGTAAGCAGATTGCTGCCGCCAGTCATGCGGAGATTGGATAAGATGCAGCAGCTTCGAGGCGGAGCGCGGACGGCGGCGCTCGTGGCCGCGCTGATCGCTGCGGCAGCACAAGGAAACCCCTCAAGCGCCCAGACCGCCAACAGCAATGCCGGTCTCCAAGGAGGCCAGGATGGCATGTTCGATGCGATTTTGGCGACGCCGAACTACAAGACGCCGGTTTTGCCGGACAGCGGTCTCGCAACCGCGCCCGGCCTCGAGCAGGCGGTCCCCACCCCGCAGTTCACGCTGAATGTTCTGGCCCCGGCTCTCTACAATTCAAACGCGCAGTTTCTGAGCTCCGGCGGTAGCAAGACCTTGGAGGGCAGCCCACTCGTTCGCCTCGGCTGGGCGAGCCAGCTGTTCGATACACCGATCCGGGTGTCCGGCGCCGCGAGCCTTGAAACCGAAAGGTTTGTCAACGCCCCCGGCGCTGCGATCGACTACATCCGGACTTCCGCGCGGGCACAGTACGTCAATCCCGAAAACGACCAGGACTATTCGCCTTTCTTTTCCTATGTGCCTAGGCTCGATTTCGATCCGACGTTTGCCAACAACTTCGCCACCCGGCAGGATTTGAACCTCGGCATTGACAAGGTGTTCAATTTCGACAGCGATTTCAATCGAGTTCCAGCCTCGTCCAACAGTTCGGGATCGACGGTCTGGTCGGTTGGCTTCAGCGCCGGAGCGCAGCGGCGGTTCCGAAGTCCTGCTCCTCAGTCCTATGCGTTGTTTGGCAGCCCTTCTGCGTCCTACGTCATTTCCGAGCAGTGGAACGCCAGCGTGTCGATGCCGATAACCGGCCGCTGGTTCGACACGACCGATGGAATCAATCAACGGAACCTGACGATCGAGCCGTCTGCTGTCGTTGAATACGTGATCCCGAGCATTTGGCTCGGCGGGGCGGATCCCGCGCGGCTGCTGGGCAACCCTGCGATCGACTTCTTCGCCATGACGGAGAGAAACTGGTCGAACCTATCGGGAGCATCGTACGTCCAATGGCGCGCCGGAATTTTCCTCAAGACCGGGTGGCGCTTCTAGATCGGGGAGTCGGATCATGGATCGAAAAGGCCGTACCGTGTTTTGCGGATCATTGGGCTTCCTCCTCATTGCAGGATGCGTGTCGGTCATCGCTTTCTCGCCGGTGCGCGCTGTCGAACGAGTGACCACGGCACAAGCCGTTCAGCTCGCCGACGGGATTTGGACCGTGCAGGGACACGCAATTTCGGGCAGCCGCCGCTGCGGCGAATGGCTGGTTCGGATAACGAATGCGCAAGGCCACTTATCCGGCTCGGTCTCCCATGCGCGCGCGACCGTGCCGATACAGAACCTGGTGCTGATGCCGGACGGCAGCTTCTCGGGAACTGCGCCGGCGAGCTTCGCACGATCGAGACACGCGCACGCTTCCAAAATCACCGGACAGTTTTCCGGGGACATGGTCAACCTGACCTTCGACAGCGAACACTGCCCCCCTCGCCAGGGTACGGCCACTCGCCGCGCACTAGGCGGGTGAAGCCGGGGTCTGATGCCGTCGCATTAGAGAGGAGAGATGCTATGCGGCCCCGATCGCCACGAAGCTTGTCGGCAGTGCTCGCGGCCTCCATTCTCCTGCCCGCGGCGGCGCAGGCCCAGGTCAACCCGTTCCGCGGGGGTCAAGGCCTGTCGCCGGAGCACAACCAACTGCTGTTCGAGAGCGTGGCGCGGCTGAATGCGGCCAATCGCGCCTCGCCGATCGCGGCCGCGCAATCGGTACCGGCAAAAGCGATCCAGCTCGCCGACGGGACTTGGACCGTGCAGGGAACACGAATCCCTGGTTCCCGCCGCTGCGGCGAGTGGCTCGTTCGCCTGACCAACGCGGGCGGCCAATTGTCCGGCGTGGTGTCGCAAGCGCGCTCGACCGTCCCGATACAGAATCTGGTGCTGACGCCGCACGGGAGCTTTTCGGGAACGACGCCGGAAAGATTGGTAGGAAGAAACCGCGCACCCGCTTCGAAAGTCATCGGGCAGTTCTCCGAAGAGACGGTCAGCCTGATCTTTGAGAGTGAACGCTGTCCGGCTAGTCAGGGCACAGCCGCTCGTCACCCGTCCAGCGGATGACGCGGCAGCGTCGGTCGCGACTCGCCCGGCCACTACTTAGGGAGCAGATAATGAACAGAAGCGCACCCGCCAAGCTTGGCCTGGACCGGGCCCCGAACGGACTGGCGATCGCTCTGCTGACTATGCTGTGGGCTCTATCCGCCCAGGCCGCAACTACTCTCACTAGAGACAAGATCCAGGGCCTTCCGGTCATCACGCAGCTCGACGTCAATGACCTCGCGCCAGGGAAGACCCAGCGCTTCATGTTCCAGGGCGTCGAGATGGGGAGCGGTGAGTTCTGGTATGTGCCCGTCATCGTCGCGAAAGGAGCGAAACCTGGAAAGCGGATCCTGCTGGTGTCGGGTGTGCACGGAGACGAGCTGAATTCAGTGGGGGCCGTGCAACAGGTCTTCGCAGATCTGGATGCTTCGACGCTGTCCGGCAGTGTCATCGGCATCCTCTCCCCGAACCGACCCGGTGTTGAGTGGGTCACGCGCACATGGCCGATGAGCAACCTCGGCACAGTCCTTATCAACCCGAACCGCACCTGGCCGGGCGAGGAGGACGGGAACACGGTGGAGCGGCACTGCTGGCTGATGACGAACCGGCTTATCAAGGGCAACGTCGACGTCGGCGTGGACTACCATACAGGCGGGACCGGAAGCGACTTCGCCCTGTTCATCTTTGCCTACGCGACGGACGCGGAAGCGATGCGCATGGCGGAGTTGTTCCCGGTCGACCAGATCATGGCCGATCCCGGACTGCCGGGCACCTTGGAGTACGCTCTCGTCCAAGCCGGCATTCCCGCGCTGACGGTGGAGCTGGGAGGACCCAGAGGCTTCGATGCGGAAAAGATTCGCATCGGAGTCGAGGGAGCTGAGAACCTGCTGGCGCACTACAAGATGACGGACCGCCCGGTCGGCCAGACCGCGAAGGACCGGAACGTGTTCCGCGGCAACAAGCTCGAGGACATCCCGAGCGTCACCGGCGGCTTTGTCGAGCTTCTGGTGAAGTTGAACGACGAAGTCAAAAAGGGTCAGAAGGTCGCCATCCAGCGCAACGTGTTCGGCGACGTCGTTCACCAATACACGGCCGGCTTGGATGGTCGCGTCGCAATCATCGGAACGGATGCGATTCGCGAGCGCGGCGTGAACATCGTCACCATCCTCGCCAGCAGCGCGGCCTGCCCGGCCAATGGTTGTCCGTACCACGGGGGCGACGAGTAGGGCACCCGATCTGTCTGGCCTCAAGCTTCGTAGCGGGGAGCAGTCAAATGTTGGATCTCGCTGAGATCAAAAAATTTGTCAATCAATGCTGGGACGACGAGATCGTCCCAACCCTGGTCGAATACATCAAGATCCCGAACAAGTCGCCGGCGTTTGACCCGGATTGGGCGGCGCACGGCTATATGGACGAGGCGGTGGCGCTATTCGAGCGCTGGGCGCGGGCAAAGCTCCCTTCACTTCCGGAGTCAACTCTCGAAGTCGTTAGGCTACCGGGCCGCACCCCGGTCATCGTCATTGACGTTCCCGGCGAGGGTGAAGACAAGGTTCTACTCTACGGCCATCTCGACAAGCAGCCGGAAATGGTCGGGTGGACCGAGGGCTATGGCCCGTGGATCCCGCGGCTCGAAGGCGACAGGCTCTATGGCCGCGGCGGGGCCGATGACGGATATGCAATGTTCGGCGCTTTGAGTGCGCTGATGGCGTTGCGCGGGCAAAGGGTGTCGCACGCGCCGTGCGTTGTCCTGATCGAGGCGTGCGAGGAATCCGGCAGCTACGACCTGCCTCATTACGTCGATCACCTCGCCAGCCGGATCGGCAGCCCGTCGCTGGTGGTGTGTCTCGATTCCGGATGCGGCAATTACGATCAACTCTGGCTGACCACCTCCCTGCGCGGCATGGCCTCAGGGACACTGACAATCGAGGTGCTCGACGAGGGTGTGCATTCGGGTGATGCCTCCGGCGTCGTTCCTTCGAGTTTCCGGATCCTTCGCCAGCTGTTGTCGCGCCTCGAAGACGAAGAGACCGGGGCCATTCGGCCGGCGGAGCTCTACGTCCAGGTTCCGCCCGAGCGGGTGGCGCAAGCCCGGAGCGCCTCAGCAGCCCTGGGAAACGCGGTCTATAGCAAGTTCCCACTAAAGGCCGGCATGTCGCCGATGAGCGAGGATCTGACTGAGCTGGTGCTCAACCGTACTTGGAGGCCGCAATTGGCGGTCACCGGCATCGACGGGTTGCCCGCCCCGACCGACGCGGGCAATGTGCTGCTGCCCTCGACCGTCGCAAAACTCAGCCTCCGACTGCCTCCAACTCTGGATTCGGCGACAGCCGCCAATATCGTGCGTACAAAGCTTGAGAAAGACCCGCCCTACGGGGCGCGGGTCTCGTTCGAGCCGGAGTCGAATGCGGTCGGATGGCACGCCCCCGCCTTGTCCCCTTGGCTCGAGCAGTCACTCGCACGCGCCTCCAAGACTGTCTTCGGAGCGCCGACGGCGTATATGGGAGAAGGGGGCACCATCCCGTTCATGGCTATGCTCGGGACGAAGTTCCCGCAGGCGCAGTTCGTCGTCACTGGCGTGCTCGGTCCTCATTCCAACGCGCACGGCCCAAACGAATTCCTGCACATTCCGACCGGCAAGCGCGTTTCGGTCGTGATCGCGCAGGTTCTCGCTGACCATCATGCCCAGCAGGGGAAGCATTAAGGAACCTCAATGTTACCTTTCGGTTGGACGTGGTCTATTCGTCTGAGATGTCGGACATCGCTGCGATACGCTTCAACATCGACTGAACCTCGGCGCTCTGTGAATGAATGTAGTCGTAGTACAGGCTCTCGACTCGGCGAAATCGGGTCCCGCGAACACTTGCCAGGGAGTCTCGCTGTTCGTCGCGTTGGGCGAGGATCGCATCATATCTTTTCTCGAAATAATCGAGGTTGGTGTTGAGGTCCACAAAACGTTGGTCTGACAGCAAAGCGATCGCCCTGTGGGTCTTGCGCATCAGAAACGGCGATTGCAACGTAAATAGCCGAAAGGTGATGTCGTAAAGATCGTTAGGGTCATGCACCGGAAGCGTCTTCAGGAGCGCGCCTTGGCGCGTCGGCAGCCAGTGGAATTCATGAAACGCGTCTCGCCGCGGCCCGTCTCGCAAGATATCGCGATAATCCTCGAGATCGCCCCCGGTCATCAATTCGGCGAGGTTGACAAATTCGTTCGCAGGAACGGCAAGGTTGAATATCTGCCTGATCTTTGTCGTACGCACCGACAATGGCGACCAGATGTTGGCGGCGGCCAATGCGTTGCGCATCGTGTGACTGCAGTTGTCGGCCCAGGCGCTCCAATTGTAGTCGGCCTCGCCTTCCACATATTCGCGGTTCTTGTCGTTCAAGAATTTAATTATCGGGTCCAACATGGCCTCGGTTACCGGAAGCCGCGCGCAAAAAACCGATCGGGCGAATTGCAGCGCCAAGTCGGTGCCGATGCCTGCTCTCTGCAAAAAGGCCGGAAGATCGGTATCCAACGTGGCGCCCGGGAAGGGGTGGAAGATCACACCCTTGTAGATGCCTTTGGCAATCGCCTGCTGCTCGACCGCCTCGAAGCGGGCGAGGGTCAGCCGCTCGCCCGGTGTGAGATTTCCTTGGAAGACCAATTCATAACCTGGCGTCGCTACCCAGTTGACGTTCTTGAACAGCTGGTTGACGCTGACCCCGGCGCCGTGCTCCGGATCTTTCAGACTCGTTGCAACCCCGCGGCACCGCCGCAGTTGCGGGAATGGGGCTTCCTCGTCTCGACAGGCGCCCTTGATATACAGGATCGCGTGGCCGGCGGGACCACCCCCCTCACCCGTCAGCTTGGAGCGGAATTGGCTCGCCGCGCAGAGTTCGACGTAATAGGGAAACAGCTTCTCGTATTCGACGTCCGGCCGACGCTCGATGATGATGTCGTCCGGCTTCAACTGGAACTGCGCCATGTCCATGAGGCCGTCCTGGACGCAGCCTCCAAGCAGGGTAGCGAACGCGACTGTGACAAAGGTGAGAACCCGGCGAGCCATCGTCCCGCCGATACGTGGGTCCACCCACAGCGACGGCACGTTGAGATAATAACTATCTTGAAATTGCCATTCGAACATTGTATGTTCCGAGTTTATCGCGGGTTCCAACGGGCCGACGATAACAGCGCGAGATGCCGATGCGTGATTCGCGTCCGCCTCGAGGCCAGCAGTCGACGCTCCGGATTGCCCGAGGCTGATTCAACTTTGAGGAGAAATCCCGCTGTAGATTTGCTGCAGATGCAGTAATGCGCAACAAACAGCTCAATTCTCGATTGTAGTTCGCGGAGAAGGGTTTTGCGGCCATGAGTGAGGACAGCAGCATCGGCTCCTTAGCCGAGCCGACCGCCGCGCCAAAGACGTTTTTGCAAAAATTGCTCGACGGTGTTGAAACAGTCGGGAACAAGGTTCCCCATCCGGCGGTAATATTCTTCATCTTAGCCGGTATCATTATTTTACTATCGCATGTTCTGTATCTGTTGGGAACGACCGTCAGCTATGAGGTAGTCAATCCGCAAACTCACAAGGTCGAAGCCGCGACTGCGACGGTGAACAGCCTGCTGAGTGGCGACGGCATTCGTTTCATGCTGACTTCGATGGTGCGGAACTTCACGAATTTCGGCCCGGTCGGCATCATCCTCGTGGTCATGATCGGGGTCGGGCTGGCCGAGCAGGCTGGCTTGATGACCGCCCTCATCAAGAAAATCGTCCAGGTCACGCCACGCAAGGCGGTGACCTGGATCCTGGTGACCGTGGGGGTGTTGGCGAGCATTGCTGCCGACGCCGGGTACCTGGTCTTGATACCGCTCGGAGCCGCCGCCTTCCTGGGCCTCGGACGACATCCTCTTGCCGGGCTGGCGGCGGCCTTCGCCGGAGTCGCCGCGGTCTTCGGCGTCAATCTTCTGATCGTTCCGATCGACCCGGTCCTAACGGAAATCACCAATGACGCGATCCATCTTTTGAACCCCACGCTCTCCATTGATCTGGCCGCGAATTTCTATTTCGGGGTGGGGTCGAGCCTGGTGCTGATCGTCGTCTGCGCACTGGTGACCGAGCGAGTTGTCGAGCCTCGGCTCGGCGAATATCGGGGCGAAATCCCGGCCGAGAGCGTTGAAGGCGTCTCGCCGGAGGAGGCAAGAGGGCTGAGGCTCGCGCTCTACGCGCTCGTCGCGAGCGTCGCCGTCATCGCGCTCCTGACCTTTCCGTCGGGAGCTCCGCTGCGCGATCCTGATACTGGAGCGATCGTTGGCAACTCACCGTTCATGAGCAGCCTGATCGTGCAGATCATGCTGGTATTTCTGGCGATCGGCGCGGCCTATGGCATCGGAGCCGGGACAATCACCAGCATGGTCGATGGCATTAACGGCGTCACGAAGACATTCGCCAGCCTAAGCCCGCTCATCTTTCTGCTGTTCGTGATCAGCCAGTTCCTAGCCTATTTCACCTACAGCAACATCGCGACGATCGTTGCCGTGAACATGGGCGACGCCCTGGAGCACGCCAATCTAGGGACCATCCCGTTGATG
>Ga0306924_10008220_pt1 | contig 10508 bp, 10 predicted proteins | sample sta12Can44000111_FD_203756 | JGI IMG/M metagenome (GOLD analysis project Ga0306924, IMG submission 203756) | Lab enrichment of tropical soil microbial communities from Luquillo Experimental Forest, Puerto Rico - statanox.12C.anox.44.000.111 (v2)... | ecosystem: Environmental > Terrestrial >...
CCCGAAGCCTATCCGGCATTCGGGAACGCCCGAAACAGAAGCCCGTTCGTTGGGCACATTTTTCAATGCGTATGCGACGCGCGCGCCAATGTCCACGGCGATTCCAGCGAGGTGCGCCGAGCCCGTATTTGCGACCCGCGCCAAGAAGTATATGGTCGGTGATGCCGGGATCACGCGGGAGTACTGCCATGACGATCGATAGCGCGCGTCGTTGGCCATTTGCCTGCAAGGCATTGCGCCGGGTGAGTGTTGCGGCTGTTGTCGCCATTAGCGCATTCGGCGTGACGCGCGGTGCCATTGCCCAGGGCGACACTCACGATTTGATGGAGGGACGCGGGCGCGGTGTGAGTTTTCCAGTCTCATGCGGCACCGACATTCAGCCGCGCTTCGATGCCGCGGCGGCCGCTTTACATTCGTTCTGGTACGGGCAGGCGTTGAAGGAATTCACCGCGATCAGCGAAGCCAAACCCGATTGCGCCATGGCGTACTGGGGCATGGCTATGAGTGTTTGGAACCAGATCTGGGCGCCGCCCGGCGCCGACAATCTCAAACGGGGAAGCAACGCCGTCGCCCAGGCTCTCGCGGCGGGCGGAAAGACACAACGGGAAAAAGATTATATCGACGCGATCGCGGCCTTCTACACCGACTACGAGAAGCTCGGCCATCAGGCGCGCGCCGGCGCCTATATGCGCAAGATGGAGCAGGTCGCGCAACGCTACGCCGACGACTCCGAGGCGCGCATTTTCTATGCGCTGGCGCTGCTCGCAACCGCCGACGGGCTCGACAAGACCTATAAGAACCAGCTGCAGGCCGGAGCAATCTTGGAGCAGATTTTCACGGAGAAGCCTGAGCACCCGGGCCCGGCTCATTACATCATCCACGCCTATGACTATCCGGCCCTGGTCGATCGCGCGCTCGCCGCCGCGCAGAAATACGCGGTCTGCGTGACGGCGGTGCCGCATGCGATCCACATGCCGTCTCACACCTACGTGTTGCTTGGCCGCTGGAAGGATACGATCGAATCGAACGACGCCGCTGAAATCGCGGAGGCCGATCGCGGCACGCCGGAAGACCGCATTCACGCGCTGGATTATCTGGTCTATGCGCATCTGCAACTGGCGCAGGACCGGGAAGCAAAGCAAGTGCTCGATCTCGCGCTCAAGATCGAGGATGAGCTCGTCGCGCGCAAGCATGATTCAGGACTGCGCGCACGTCCGTTCGGCATCGCTGCGATGGAGGCGCGCTGGGCGCTGGAGCGTCTCGACTGGTCGGCGGCCGCGACGTTGCCCGCGCGGCCGAGCCGCTATCCCAATGCCGAGGCGGTTCCGCATTTCGCTCGCGCGGTCGGACTTGCGCGCAGCGGCCGGCCGGACGAGGCGCGCGCCGATATCGACCGGCTAGCGGCGTTGCAGAAAACGCTCGCGGACGCGAAGAACCTCTACTGGGCGCGGGTGGTCGACATCCAGCTCAAGATGGCGAATGCCTGGGCCTATCGCGCTCAGGGCCGCGATGCCGACGCGGTGGCGCTGATGCAGGAAGCTGCCCGGGCGGAAGAGACCTCGGAGACCCACGACACGCTCAGCCCCGGTCCAATCGGCATGACCGCGCACGAGGCGCTCGGGATGCTGTTGCTGGAGCTCGGCCGGCCGGCCGAGGCATTGCCGGCCTATGAAGCATCGCTGCGCACGGCGAAGAACCGGCTGCGCAGCTTTGCGGGGGCCGCCGCCGCGGCGATCAAGATGGGCAACGCGGGCGCCGCACGCAGTTACTACACGAGCCTGCTTGAGCTCGCCGATCACTCGGACGCGACCAGGCCGGAACTCGCGCAAGCCAGAGCCTACCTGCAGGTCGGCAAGCAATAGAGCATGATCCCGAAAAGTGGGTACCGGTTTTCGGAAAAGATCATGCTCCAACAATACGCTAGAGCGGGATGACGATTCGAAGAAAAGTCATCCCGCCCTAGCAACCGGAGTTCGCACTGACTTAACCGTGGTCGGCAGGATTGGCCGCGAGCCTGCGCACATCCTTCGGATTATCTGTGTCATTTCAGTCCGGGATCGCAGAGTGTGCGGTTATGACAGTCCTTGGGCTGGCGTCGCAATTCCCTGACGATCCGCCTCCCGCGCTTGCGCGAGCAGTGCCGCGTAGTCGTTGGATTTAACCTGTGCGAAGCGCGTGATCGCCAGCACCTCGAATGTTGCCGCCAGCTCTGTCTGGATTGCGCCAGACAAAAGAGCGCCGCGCAAACGTTCGACGGTGTCGCCTGCGACGGCCGTTGAAACGACCAGCGGCGGAATCGGTGTCATTGCCGTCGATTCTACGGTTCGCAGCCTGGACGCGGTCTCCGGCTCGTTGCGCTTGAGCAGATCATGGACGTAGGAGTCCAGCGGACCGACGTCGATTTTTCCCGTGATCACGTGGTCGATCACGCGCCGTGGCGTAATGAGTGGACCAACCCACTCGGCGAATAGCGGCTCGTTTTGCTCCCGGCGATAGCGCGATAAGTGATAGCGGACCGCGTTGTAGCCGGATTGCGAGTGCCCGACCGTCCAACCGATGCGTCCGCCAAAGGTGTCGCTCAGACGTGCGAAGGGGCGATCGGCGCTCACGACGAAATCGGTGCAGTATCGCGGCAGCCCTCCGTAACGCGATGGCGCGGGAACAGGCGCGGCGATGAGGCCCGGTTTCCGGAGAGCGTTGGCAAACGGAAAGCCGCACATGAAGGCTGCGCCGAGATCCTTGCGTGCCCAAAGCGCTTCGAGCGGGGCCGGCGCGGCGTGGTCGATATATTCGAGAGGAACGCCTGATGTCCTTGCCACCCAGTCGAACAACGTCCGCCACGCGTCGCGCACTCCGGGCGTGACCGCATACATCCGCGCATTGGCGATCAGGGACATTGTTCAGGCGTAGCGCAGTCGATGTCCGATGCCCAGCCGGGTCGCCTTCTCCAACATGGCGTGACCGAGTGCGATGTCGGAAAGCGACAGCCCGCGATGCCAGAAGAGAATCGTCTCGTCCTCGCGTTGTCGACCTGGTTTGCGGCCGGCAACGATCTCGCCCATCTCCGCGTGCAGTGTCGCCTCCGATAACTTGCCGGCCTCGACATGCGCGCGCAGCGAGCCGAATCGCCCGCTCTTGCACTGGCCCCAATCGTCGACCACCATTTTGGACATTATGTCGGTTAACGAGAGTTCAACAGCGCTCATGGTGCCGTACGGGACGACGAAGGCGCCGCTCTTGATCCATTCAGTCTTGAGCATCGGTGCAGGCTCGAGCAGGCGCGAGGCCTCCACGACGATGTCGGCGCCTTGCACGCAAGACCGCCAGTCGGATGTTGCGTTCACGGGCTTGCCCAGATCCTCGGAGAGTCGCGCGGCGAATGCGTTGCGGCTTTCCGGCCGGCGCGAATGAACGCGGATTTCCTCGAAATTGAATAGACGATCGAGCAGCCGAACGTTCCAATAGGCGGTGCCGCGGGCGCCGACGTGGCCCAGTACTCGCGAATTCTTGCGCGCCAGATATTTGGCGCCGATCGCGGTGACCGCACCGGTACGCATGTCGGTCAGGTGGCTGCCGTCGATGATCGCCTTGGGCACGCCGTTGCGCGAGTCCATGAGCAGCAGGAGTCCGACCTCGGACGGAAGACCTTCCTTGTAGTTGTCGACGTAATCGCCGATCACCTTGACGCCCGCCAGGTTGATCGGGGCGCGAAACGAGCCGCGCAACACGTTGAAATGCCCCGGCACAGCGGTATCCGGCACCAGGTGCACGCGCGGCTCGATCACCGTCTCGCCCCGACCCTGCGCGGCGAGACCAGCCTCGACAGACGTGAGGATTTCGTCGTCGGCGAGCCCGAGCGCTTCGACATCGAGTGCATTCAAGTAATGCAGGTAGATCGGCGACATCGAACAGGCTTAAGGGGTGATCTTGATGTTGGCGTCTCGGATCACCTTGGCCCAGCGCGCCGTGTCGGCCGCGATCACGGCAGCAAGCTCGGCCGGCGTGTTGCCGACCGGCTTTGCCCCTTGCGTCTCAAGCCCGATCCTCGCTTCGGGCGCATTGATCGCCTCCACAGCGCCATCGTGAAGCTTGGCCACAATAGCCTGCGGCGTGCCGGCGGGCGCCATCAGGGCATACCAGGACACGGCCTCGAACTCGGGCATGTCGCCCGCCTGCGCAACCGTCGGGACGTCGGGCAGGGCGGCGCTGCGCACCTTGCTCGCAACACCGAGCGCGCGCAGTTCGCCGCCGGCAATCAGCGGTTTGGCAGTCGAAAGTTGGGAGAACATCATGGTGACCTCCCCGCGCAACACGTCTGTCAATGCGAGCGTGACCCCGCGATAGGTGACATGCGTCATTGCGAAGCCGGCGCTCCGCGCAAGCAGTTCGGCGGCGAGGTGCGCGATACTGCCAGCCCCGGGCGTCGCATAGGTGAGATTCGCGTCTTTCGATCGACCGAGCGCGATCAGCTCCCTTAGAGATTTGATCGGCGACCTCGCACTGACAACCAGCACGTTCTCCACACTCGCGATCTCGGTGATGGGCGCGAATTGCCCCATTTCATATGGCAGGTCGGTAAACAGCGACGGATTCACTGCAGCGTTGCCGACCGGCACGAGCGCAAGCGTGTACCCGTCCGGAGCGGACTTCGCTACCGCAGCCATGGCAATATTGCCGTTGGCCCCGGTCCGGTTTTCCACCACAACCGCCTGGCCCCACTTCTGCGCCAGGCGGTCGCCGACGATGCGTGCCAGCGCATCGGGTGCTCCGCCAGCGGCGAAGCCGACGACGATTCGAATCTGCTTCGCAGGGTAATTGGCCTCGTCCGGCGCAGAGACCGCGGCCGTGGTGGACGTCACAAGCACGACCACTGTCAGCAATCTTGCGATGATTGTCATTGATTCGCGCATCATATCTGCAGCTAACCTCCATATCCGTATCTTACCCTAGTGTCCCGATTCCGAAGTTCGCACAACCTTGCGGCAGCCTCGAATGCGAACTTCGGAATCAAAGGGACACTAGCAACTTTATGATCCTAGTGCCGCTTTTGAACCCGAAGTTCGCAAACGCGCTTGCGGCACGGGACGTGCGAACTTCGGGTTCGCGGCACTAGCACTGAACGATCACATCGCGGATATTTGCGCAGCAGCCAATGGTCGCATGTGGCGCGTCGTCCTCGAGCCTGCCTCACGTTTGCTCGTTCCTGAAGAGGATCAGATGGCTACTCGCCTCGACAATGCCCGGCTGATCCGGGCACCGCGTGGCCCAAAAATCTCGGCCCGCAGCTGGCTGACCGAAGCGCCGCTGCGAATGCTGATGAACAACCTCGATCCCGAAGTCGCGGAGAAACCCCAGGAACTCGTGGTCTATGGCGGCGTTGGCCGCGCCGCGCGCGACTGGGAAAGCTTCGATCGCATGGTGCGGGCTTTGCGTGAGCTCGAAGCCGACGAGACGCTTTGCGTCCAATCCGGAAAACCGGTGGGCGTGTTTCGCACGCATCCGGACGCGCCACGCGTGCTGATCGCGAACTCGAACCTGGTGCCGCACTGGGCGACGCTCGACCATTTCAACGAGCTCGATCGCAAAGGCCTCATGATGTACGGGCAGATGACCGCGGGCTCGTGGATCTACATTGGCTCGCAGGGCATCGTGCAAGGCACCTACGAGACCTTCGCGGAGCTCGGGCGCCGCCACTATGGCGGCAGCCTCGCCGGCAAATGGATCCTCACCGCCGGCCTCGGCGGCATGGGCGGCGCGCAGCCCTTGGCCGCGACGATGGCCGGCGCGTCGCTCTTGGCGATCGAGTGCCAGCCCTCGCGCATCGAGATGCGGCTCAACACGGGTTATCTCGACGCCAGCGCCCAGAATCTCGACGAGGCGTTGACGATGATCGAGCGGGCCACCCGCGCGAACAAGCCGGTCTCGGTTGGCATGCTGGGAAACGCAGCGGAGCTGCTGCCCGAGTTGGTGCGGCGCGGCGTCAAGCCCGATGCGGTGACCGACCAGACCTCGGCGCACGATCCGATCAACGGGTATCTGCCGGCGGGCTGGACGCTCGCCGACTGGGAGGCGCGCCGAGCGCGCGATCCGCGCGGCGTCGCCCGCGCGGCAAAAGAGTCGATGGCCGTTCACGTGCGCGCCATGCTCGACTTCTGGAGCCGCGGCGTGCCGACGCTCGACTACGGCAACAACATTCGCCACATGGCGCACGAAATGGGGGTTGCCCAGGCGTTCGATTTTCCCGGCTTCGTGCCGGCCTATATCCGCCCGTTGTTCTGCCGCGGCGTCGGCCCGTTTCGCTGGGCCGTGCTGTCCGGCGATCCGGAGGACATTTTTCGCACCGACGCCAAGGTCAAGGAATTGATGCCGAACGACAGGCACCTGCACAATTGGCTCGACATGGCCAAGTCGCGCATCAAGTTCCAGGGTCTGCCGGCACGCATCTGCTGGGTCGGCCTCGGCGATCGGCATCGGCTCGGTCTCGCCTTCAACGAGATGGTGGCGCGCGGGGAGCTTGCGGCACCGATCGTGATCGGCCGCGACCATCTCGACTCGGGCTCGGTGGCGAGCCCCAATCGCGAGACCGAGGGAATGAAGGACGGTTCTGACGCGGTTTCCGACTGGCCGCTGCTCAATGCGCTGCTCAACTGCGCGTCAGGCGCGACCTGGGTCTCGTTCCACCATGGCGGCGGCGTGGGCATCGGATTTTCCCAGCACGCCGGCATGGTGATCGTGTGCGATGGCACACCGGAAGCGGCGCGACGGATCGAACGTGTGTTGTGGAACGATCCCGCCTCAGGCGTCATGCGCCATGCCGATGCCGGCTACGATGAAGCGATTGCCAGCGCGAAGTCGCATGGACTGAAGCTGCCGAGCCTGAGCTAACGCCTTTTGCTTTGTTTGATGCAGAACAGCGCCGCACACCGAGACCGCGGCTCGGTCAATTCAAAGCAGCCACGCTTTACGTCACGAGACGCGATCGGCGTTGTCGGCCAGCACGGCCTCGGCCCTGATCTCCTCCGTCAGGCGCGCTTTCAGCGCCGAGAATTCCGGGCTGGTCTTGATCGTATAATGGCGCGGATGCGGGAGGTCGATCGCGACATCGGCTTTGATCCGCCCCGGCCTTGCCGTCATCACCACCACGCGCGAGGCAAGGAAGATCGCCTCCTCGATGTCGTGGGTGACGAACAGCACGGTCTTGCGCTCGCGCTCCCAAATGCCGAGCAGAAGCTCCTGCATCAGCGCGCGCGTCTGGTTGTCGAGCGCGCCGAACGGCTCGTCGAGGAGGAGGATCGCCGGGTCGTTGGCGAGCGCGCGCGCAATCGCCGTGCGTTGCTGCATCCCTCCGGAAAGCTGCTTGGGATAATGATGCGCGAAGCTGGCGAGACCGATCCGCGCGAGCCATTCGCCCACGATTGCCGTGCGTCGCTGCGCCGGCATGCCCTTTTCCCGCAAGCCAAAGGCGATGTTGTCGGCGACGCTGAGCCACGGAAACAAGGTATAGGACTGAAACACCATGCCGCGGTCGGGCCCCGGTTCGGACACGGGAATGCCGTTCAGGATGATCCGCCCGGTGGTCGGGTGGTCCAGTCCGGCGACGAGACGCAGCAATGTGGACTTGCCGCAACCGGAAGGGCCGACGATCGTGACAAAATCGTTGTCGGGAATGGTGAGGTTCGTCGGCGCGAGCGCGCGCGTCGGTGCGCGCCGGCGCGCGCCCGGGAAAATCCGCGAAACGTTGTCCATGACCAGCTTGCTCACGCAAGACTCCAGGGAAAGAGCCGCCGGTTTCCCCATTTGAACAGGAAATCGGAGATCAGGCACCGGGAAACATCAGGAGGTGTCATAAGCGTGTATTTATCGGGGGAAATGTGCTATTTCCTATTTGTATTGTTATCACAAAATGTCATGAGGAAACCCTCGCAGGTTTCCCCACGGTTTCCCCAAGAGCAGGTTTCCCCACGGTTTCCGCTAGGGGAGGGAGGGGCAGACATGATCGACACCACCGCGACCAAGCGCGTCATGCGTGAGCCGGTCAAGCTGACCGGCAAGGAGGAGCTGCCGCCCGGCAAGCGCGACGACATTCGGAGCGACCGCGACATGCCGGGCCTTTGGCTAAGGTTGAGGGCGGGAAGCAATGGCCGCACCATCAGGTCCTGGGTGATCGTTTATCGCGTCGCCGGTCGCAGCAAACGGTACCTGCTTGGCAACGCCGCCCATCTAACCGCACCGCAAGCCCGCGAGTTGGCTAGGAAGAAACTTGCCGAGGTCGTGCTCGGCAACGACCCGCAGGCGACCAAGGCGAAGGAGCGGCAGGTCGGCACGCTGCGCGAGGTGATCGGTCTCTACATCGATGCGAGGACGCCATCCTGGCGCGAGAACACGCGCTTGCTCCAGACCCGCTTGCTGACCAGCTCGCCGTTCAAGCCGTTGCACTCCATCAAGGTCGACCGGCTCACGCGCGCCGATGTGGCGAGCTGCACCTTGACCATCACGAAGGAGTCCGGGTCGCCCACGGCGTTACTGGCGCGGTCCGCGTTGTCGAGCTGCCTCAGTTGGGCGGTCAGTCAAGGCCTCTGCGAGGCGAACGCGGTGATCGGCAGCACCGTCCCGGAGCGCGGCAGGTCGCGCGACCGCGTGCTGACCAACAGCGAGTTGCGCGCAATCTGGCTAGCCTGCGAGGGGCTTGGCGAATATGCCGCGGTCGTGCGGCTCATGATCCTGTGCGCCGGGCGGCGGCAGGAAATTGGCGGCCTGCGATGGGACGAGATTGACCGCGACGCGGGTACCATCACAATCTCGGCGGCGCGGTCCAAGAACCATCGCGCGCTTACGCTGCCGCTGCCAGCTTTGGCGTGGTCGATCCTCGACAACGTGCCGCGCGTCGACGACCGCGGCTGCTTGTTCGGTGTGCGAGGCTCCTCGGGCTTTTCAATGTGGGCGTGGGCCAAGCGGCGGCTGGACGCGAGACTCGGCGGGGCGGTCGCGCCGTTTGAGCTGCGTGATTTGAGACGCAGCACTGCCACCCACATGGCCGATTTGGGCGTGCAGCCGCATGTCATTGAGCAGGTTTTGAACCACCAGAGCGGACACAAGGCTGGCACCGCCGGAACCTACAATCGCAGCTCCTACGAGCGCGAAGTCCGCGCCGCGATGGCGCTGTGGGCCGACCATCTGATCGCGATGGTCGAGGGCGACGAGCGCAAGGTCGTGCCATTGCAGCGGGTGCCGTAATGGGCAGCGTCGCAGCGCGCCTCAAAGAGCTTGAGGCTGAGTGGCAATCCAAAAGATCGTCACGCAATGATCCCGGTGAGGGACTCGTTTCCATAGTCGAAATCCCGGCCGAGATAGCACATTTGTGCCGAGGCCCAATGAAGCGTTCCCCGCGATTGCGGGGAGGTGATGTGGTGCAAGAACTCGCCCGGTTGGCGGTCGAATGGAGAGACCGGCGCTTTATCGAGGCAATTAAAGCGTTGTTCGAGCATGGGATTGTGGGCAAGCAATGGCAGGTCAGCAGCAAGCGCGGCCCGCACGGCCACGATCTCAAGCAACAAATGAATGCCCTAAAACAGCGGAAGGACGCGGCCGCCATTAACAAGGTATTGGCATTGAAAAGCACGGGCGTATCCGAGCGCCTAGCCTGCGCAACAATTGCTGCGGAGATCGGATTTCGCGGTAACAGTTTCGAAGCTGCGCAGGGAGAACTGCGTAATCTGGTGCGGCGAAGTACCGGCCGTTTGGGTAAGCAAGCGCGCGGGTAGGTCTTCCACGACAATCATAAGCGCTCATAATAGATAGGACGCCTCCGCCACGAATCAGAGGCGTCAATGACTCCCCGAGAAGTGTCTAAAATCCGTGACCGCGAGGTCGCGCTGCACCAGTTCCAGGTCCTTAGCTTTGCGGAGTGGTGCCAACTCAATCGGATCAGCCCAGCGACGGGTCGACGCCTGATCAAGACCGGACGCGGCCCCGTCATCGTGCGCCTCTCCGACCGGCGCATTGGCATCACGGTCGCGGCGAACGCTGCTTGGCAAGCCGAGCGAGCGGGCTGATGCGCGCCCGTCCACCCATCATCACAAAAAAAGCCGGGCGCGCCCGGCACGTCCAGAGGAACTTTGGAATGTCCCGCTTCTATACGCCGCCGAGCGACGGCGCAAGCTTAACCCTTACATCAACCGCTAATGCCCGTGAGTGGTGGGCCGCCGAATCTCGGCGCATCGGGACCGACTGGATCACGCTGCTCGACGCCGCCGACGCCGCGCTGTCCCGCCTGCGCATTCTCCACGTGGGGGTGTGTCATGACCGACAGCACCTGGGAGGAGCAATGTCGCCGCGCGGATGAGCGCGCGAAGAAGGCCAGAGAAAAGAAGGAGCGGCGCGATCCCTACGAGGTGCTAGGCGTCCAGCGCGCGGAGATCGCCATCCTGCTGAGCGAGCGCGTCGAGCTTAACGCCATGACCAGCGATGCCCTGATCGCGATGATCGAGCGCAAGCTGAAGGCGCACGGC
>Ga0306924_10008223_pt1 | contig 10507 bp, 17 predicted proteins | sample sta12Can44000111_FD_203756 | JGI IMG/M metagenome (GOLD analysis project Ga0306924, IMG submission 203756) | Lab enrichment of tropical soil microbial communities from Luquillo Experimental Forest, Puerto Rico - statanox.12C.anox.44.000.111 (v2)... | ecosystem: Environmental > Terrestrial >...
CAAGAATGACGGATGTTCGCAGATTGTACGTCAGAGGAACGGGAAATCTGCTGGTGGTACGAATACGCCCGGGAAGGTTGCCGGGGGGCTCCGGTGCAACTCCCCCTCTTTCCTGATCTGGGAGAGGATTGGTGGCGAGCGCTTTATCCGGAATGGCCCGGGAAAGCCTATTTAACGATTCCGGCGCCGCAGCGTGAAAAGCGATTGAACGAGTCGCAGGGTGGGGCTCCTGATAAACTTCGTTCTTTGAACTTGATGCCGTGTTTTTCGCCTCCTCTCTCTCCAGCTGTGGCCAAAGACTATCTTGATGGATTCCGAGTTTTCGAGCTTTCAGAGGATGGCAAAACATTACAGCTCAAGCATACATGGCCCATTCATGAAATCAGCGACGCCGGTTGGGAGGTGATTTTTCGAATTGACTGGGAACGGAGTAATTCAGAGCTATCAGCCGATTTCACAGCCTGGCTGAAAGAGCATCGGCCGAAAACTTTCCCTTCCCAGGCCGGCTCTGAGACAGGAGCAGGCAGCCTCTCCAGACGGTTGCAGGCTGAGTTAAAAGCTTTGGGAGCATGGCGCCTTTTAGACTTTTACAAGTGCTGGCAAAATATACCGGCTGAGGCCGCGATTTACGAAAGCGAGGCTGGCTGGCTGACAGCTCATCAAAAAGCGGAAAGCCGTTTAAAATTCTTTCGGCTCCCAGAGCCAAACGGCTAGTCGTTTCGACTAGCCAAAATACACTAGGTGAGTCCGGCTCCAGGTTTGGAGCGTGCAGACACCAGCGATTCTGTCGCCAGCCGAGGAGTTGGAGATTCCTCTCTCCAGCGACTGGTTCAGGGTACCGCGAGCCATCCAATATTCCGGTCTGCCGCAGGCAACGTTGTATGCGGCGATGGCCGATCCCCATTCGGGAATTGTGAGCTTCAATCTGAAGCTGCGTAAAGGTCAGAAGCGCGGGCTCAAATACATCCTTCGTCAGAGTCTCGACGCCTATCTGGAACGCAAAGCCCGGGAAGCCGGCGTGGAGGTCGGCGGCAAATGATCTCGTCACCCCTTTCACTAGGCACGCCAGGCCGGCAAGCGATCCGGCCACTTCAAATACCCTTTCCGCTCGGGGCGTTCCATCGGCGCTGCGAGCCTCATGGCACCGGCTTCTGAACTCCCTTAAAAAGCGAAGCGGCGCCTGCAAGAACGCCGCTCCAACAATCTTATGACGCAAAAAGAAAGTAGTACAAAGTACAACGGTGAGAGAGCTATGCAAGCTCTGTCGCACAACGGTAACGGCGTCCACGAAGTTGCGTTACCATCAAAGTCGGTCTCCGATTCTGCGATCGGAAGAGAGAACTATCTGGAGTTAACCTGTCTGCTTCCGGCCTGGGTCCGGCGGGTCAAGGCACGGAGAACCCATCTGTTGGCCTGCATGCCCAGACGCCGGTCTGACGGCAGGCCGTTCATCCGGTACCGGTTCACCAACCGGATCCCGCTGGAGTTTAACTTATAAAGCAGCCGAAGGTCCTGCTGGCCGGCAACTGCTGGCAGGACCGCAACTTTGGAGTCTAATATTGTGTCTGAAAATGGCTCTATCGAAGCTGCGCAAATTCCGTTGCCAGCGGCGTCGACGCCTGACAGTAATCCAGAGACGTTACCCACGGGTAATCTTAACAGCACTGAAGCTCAGATGTTACCCACGGGTAACCTTTCCCCGGAAACGCGTTCTAACCCTAAACCGCCTAGCAAGGCGGAAGTAGGTCGATACAAGAAGCTCTTGGCTGAAATTCGCTCTGATATCGAATTGATCGATCATGCCGTGGCTAGGTTAGGAAAGAACCTGCAACAGATCCGGGACAAACGCCTGTACTTCTGCGGCGGCTACGGCACGTTCAAAGATTTCTGCGAGCAAGAGCTCGGCAAAAGCCGCATCCAGGTTTTTCGCCTGATTCAGGCCTACGATACGATTACGACTTTGATGGAGGCGGGTGTTTCCGAGCACGAGTTGCCGGCGACGGAACGGCTCTGTCGTGAGGTGCGCAGACTGGGGCCTGAGCAGCAGGAACCAGTCTGGCGTGCGGTGCTGCAAGCAGCGAAGAACAAGGGGCGCAAACCGCTGGTGAACGATGTGCAGGAAGCCGCCGTCGAAATCATTCAATCCCCCAGCGCGATTGAACGCCAGCAAGATGAGTTGTTGCAACGCTTCCGAGGGGCGGCGCGTGCGTTCAAGGTAGGATTGGCTTACGACGTATTGACGCCCTCATTCAAGGTCAAATTACTCGAGGTACTAACACAAGTCGTCGAAGCCGTTCAAATCACGATCAAAGCGCTTAAAAGTTCAACCGTAGATGAACGCACGGAAATTGAACAACACAACGGAAACGTGCCGGGAGAACGACCACCTTCGGAGAAAGAAATCTAACATTATTATGAAACGATCCCGCAAAGAAATGCCGTACTCCTGCTGCGGTGAACCGATCTATGGCGGAGGGCATATCCCTTGTTCCAGTACTGAACCGATCGATGATCAAAACTCTTACTACTGGTTGTCCTTCGCTGATGAAGATCGCTTCTATGGTGTTGCTATCGTTGAGTGTGCAGACGGCGACCCGGTTTGTGCAACCTGGCGCCTCGGGATTAATCCCGGCGAAAAAGAAGATTGTGACGTCACCTTCCAGCCGTTGTCACCGGCTGATTATCCGATCTTCAAAAACTATTTAGGACAGCTGATCACCGATCAGGGGTTGGTTCTGAAATTAGCAAAATTGTTCCACTAGAACAACTTATGGAAACACTCCAAAACTTGATTAAAACCGGACCGATTAATCGACCGCAGAAGCTGGTCGTCTACGGACCGAACGGTATCGGCAAAACGACATTGGCCGCTGCGTTCCCGCAGCCAATCTTCATTGATACTGAGGACGGTACTACTCACCAGAATCTGACGCGGATCCTGGCACCGACGGAGGAAGCTTTTTTTGATGCGCTCCGAACCCTTGGTAGCGAAGGGCATAGTTACCGTACCTTGGTCATTGATACGATCGATGTCGCCGAAAAGTACGTTCGCGAACGTGTGCTCAAACGTCATCGGATGAAGAATATCGAAGACTTCGGCTACGGTCGCGGCTGGACGCATCTGCGCGAAGAGTTCGATTCCTTCCTTGGTGGTTGTCTGGATAACTTCGTCCGTCATGGGATGCACGTTGTTGCAATCGGGCATTCAGCAGTTAAACGGGTTCAGCCTCCGGGTTTGAGCGATGCTTACGATCGTTATGAACTTAAACTCGATTCAGTTAATTCGGCGAAACTTAAAGAATGGAGTGATGCAATCCTGTTCCTGAGTTGGGATGTGCGAATCACCGAGAACGCCGAAGGCCGGATCCGCGGCGTCGGCGGCAAGGAGCGTATCGTCTACGCAACTCATTCGGCAGCCTACGACGGCAAAAATCGCGTAGGATTACCCGATAAACTTAAATGTGAGTTTTCAGCACTGTTGCCCTTGCTGGGTGATCAGGACGCGCCTCAGAGTCGCTCAACGTCACCACAGGGCGATGCCGCACCCTCTACCATTATACCAACTCTACAGGAGCAGTTAGCTGCTGCTTTGGCTGATGTAGATCAGGAAGTGCTTGCACTGTTCTTCCGTAACAAAAAAGGGTGGGACGGTACGCTGGCAACTGTGCCCGATGCCTACGCACAGAAGGTTCTCAACCATTTGCCGGAGTTCAAAGCACAGCTTGAAAAATTCTCCCGGGAACCGTTCTAATGACCAGAGATTTTATTGATCTGCCCACAATTTTTGCTGGCTGTTTAAAATTCGATTTCGACGGCTTACTGAAAAGCCCGGCTCAGTTAGGCGCGTTCCTCGCAATCTCCAAAATCGTCAAGGAACTTGAGCCGGAAGCGCGTACTGCGGCGATCAACCAGGTGCTGCAAGGAACCGAGATTCCCGGTTTCAGTTTAGTACGCCATGAAAGCCAGGGTTATGTCGAAGCCGACACGGTGCAGGAACTTTTCAATCACTGTGCGCTGAACCAGTTGCCGGCGCTCCTGGCTGCGATCGTCAAGGTGCTCGGCAATATCGGAGCAGATCGTTACCGGTCGCTGTGCGCGGCGATCCAAGTTACCCCTGACGAAACAGCTATTAAACAGGCCGGCGCTAATCCATTTCTACGACAAAATTCAAAATAGAAAGAGAGGTGAAATCAAAATGCCAGAATATACGACGGGAGTGCAACAGGTGGCGCCAGAAGGCGACTACGACTTCGTCGTTGACGATGCCGGTGAAAAGGAATCGTCGAAGGGAAATCCGATGATCGAGCTCCAGTTGTTAGTCGATTATAACGGAAGCCAGATCCGCGTCTTAGATCAGTTAGTGTTTGTCGAAAGGGCGTTCTGGAAAATTGATGCGTTCAGGGTCGCGACCGGAGAAAAACTGGTCGAAGGACAGAAGGTCAGTTTCGAAGCTGAAGATTGCATCGATCGGCGTGGCCGGTGCCATCTCTTCGTAGACACCTACGAAAACCGGACCCGGAACAAGGTAGACGGTTATCTGCCGCCAGGGGAAGGACCGAAGAACGTTCCGGCGAAACCCGGTCCGCAACCGCCACCCATTGTTGTTGGTGGTGGCGGTGCGGCTGAGGAGCCGGACGACATAAACTTCGCTCCAGACAGGGGATGAAGTTGGGCCATGATCGAGCTGAGCTCAGTTGAATTAAAACTTTTGCGCCTAGTGCTGGATCTAGGCGCAACGAGTGGCGAAGTCGAGACGAGTCGGCATAAGCTGATGGAGTCTCTGGCTAAACGCGGGCTCAGCGGTCATGACATTGTCGAGGTACTTGCATCGGGTAATAGCACGACCGAAGACGGGTTGGCGCCGAAAATGTCTAAGCCGGATTACGGCCTTTGCCGGATGCCGTTTGGCAAGACACGAGGTCAGTTTGTTCATGGATATTCCTCCCTATGATCTGCGCAACGCGCGTCGATGGGCGATGAGCACCCCGGAACTTGCCCAAAAGTTCGCTTCGTTCATCCATGACGTCGACGAGTTCCTGAAACAAAGCTGAAAGGTCTTTATGACACGGATCAATCGCGACCTGTTAAAGAGAACCATCAGAGAAAACATTGAAACGTTGTGCCAGCACTTTTTCCCGAATGGCAAAAAAGCGGGCGATGAATGGCAAGTCGGCAACCTGCAAGGTGAAGCTGGACGCACCCTGAACATTCACCTGGAAGGCGATAAAGCCGGCGTCTTCAAGGATTTCAATACGGGTGAACACGGCGACTTTGTGATGGCGATCAAAATTGCGCGCGGCTTAGGTTTTGTGGACGCAGCTCTGGAGATCGGGCGAGCTATCGGGATTGCCTTAGAAATCGGTCAGCACACTTCCAGCAGCCGAAGTAGTTATCAGCGCACCACTGGAACTCGTTACACGACCGGCGCAAGCATCCAGCCTCCGGACTGGGATAAAGACTACTGTCTGACTGAATCCGATCTAAAAGAACTGGCTGCCTGGCGCGGTTATTCCCCTTTATTTTGCAGCTGGCTCAATGATAACCGCCTGATCGGTCGCACCAACGGGCTATGGGCGTTCCCCGTCTATCATAACGGCGCCATTGTGTCGGCGCATGTGCGTCACGACAAAAACAAATGGAGTTATCGGCCGCGGCTCAAAGATATCGGCGTGGAGTTGAGCCCGTTGGTCATCGGTGACGTCGCCAGTGCTCAGAAAATCTTCAGCGCCGAGAGTCAGTGGGACATTTTCTCTCTCCTGGACAAACTCGGCGTACAATACGGCGAAGCGATTGCCGGTATTGCGACTCGCGGTGCGCAGAACGGAACATTGGTGGGCAGCATTGAAATCAAAGCGGAATTATATCTCGTACCGCAGAATGATGAGGCTGGTCGCGCCTGGCTCGAGCATGCCGCCGGAGTCTTGAGCTGCACCATGCGGATTCTCTCAGTGCCGAGCAGCTATCACGATGTCGATGACTGGCTGCGAGCCATTCAGGATCTCGCGGAATTCATCGAAGCGATTCGGAATGCGCAGAAGCGGGAACCGAACAGACCCAAGACTAAGGCTGAACGTTTGGAACTCTTTAAACTGTCGGCGCTCAGCGGTGCGAAGTTCCTCGACGTCCAGATCCCGCCCAAGGAAATCATTGTCGAGGATTGGCTCAAGGAAGGCGAGGTTGGTTTCGTCTACGCTTACCGCGGGACGGGGAAAACCTGGCTGACGCTATCTCTGTGTGTCGCTATTGCTGAAGGCACGGCGCTGGGTCCCTGGGATGTGCCAGTCGCTTATCCGGTGCTGTATCTGGATGGGGAGATGGCTTATGAAGATAATGTCAACCGGATCAAAGCTCTGTGCGGCGGCAAGATTCCGGAACAGCTGACTATTCTCAATCACGAGGTCCTTTTTACCAAAGGCACTCTGGTGATGAACCTGGCTGATCGGACTGATCAGGAAAATATCCTGGATCTTTGTCTCGCTGCGAAAATCAAGGTGCTGGTGCTCGACAATCTCTCCTGTCTTTTTACCGGAGTTGATGAGAACGATGCCGGTGAATGGGAGAAGGTGAAACCGTGGCTGTTGGAACTACGGCGCCGTGGCATCAGCCCGATCATTGTGCATCATACCGGTTACGATCAAAGCCGGATGCGCGGGACTTCCAGCCGGGAAGATGCGGCTTCGTGGGTCTTGCGGCTGGACAACAAGAAAGATGATTTCGATCAACCCGGCGCGAATTTCATCTCGCGTTTTACCAAATACCGCGGCAAGTCGCGCGTGCTTGATTACGAATGGCATTTCAATCAGGTGGGCCAATCGATCACGGTCAGCTACAACTTGGCGAGCCGGGAAGAAATCTTTCTGCAATGGGTCCGGGACGGACTCATCCGGTGTGAAGATATCGCTAAAGAAATCGGCATCTCAAAGGGTACAGCTTCCAAGCTTGCGGCCAAACTAATCAAGGCAGGCAAACTACGCAAAAAGGGGCGCGATTATGAGGTCTGTTGACGGTGGAAATGAACAGGCAACAAAAGCACCGGTTTCATTTCCAAGTGTCAAACAAACTTCGTTTCCTATTTTTCCTAGGAAAAACAACTTCGTTTCTACTTCGTTTCCATGTTCGTTTCCCTTGGTTTCCAAAAACCTGCCTATATACACAGAAAATGGAAACGAAGGAATTTTAAGGCTCTGTATCATGAGAGAAATAGGGCGAATCCGACATCTGAAAATCGACGCCGATTTCGTCAATCTGATCACGATTTTGAAAGATTCCGGCGGAGAACTTTCATTGCGTACTATGGCCGTCAGGTACCAGATCAAAGCAAAAACAGTGCGCGAAGCGGCCTGTCGTCATCCGAGTATTTTCCAGTTAAACCTGATTCGCGGTCGGCTGCCAAATCATGTTCGACTTATCGAAAGTCACCACAGGAAGAAATCAGGCTGCAGACCCTTAAAAGTGCAGCCCGCAAACATCTAAAGTTATGTGCCCGATTCCTGAATGCGTTGGACGTGAGATCAATGAAATCTCTAAACTCGTTACTCAAGTAACGGCTCTTTTAGAAGGTTATCGAACAGTCAGATCTGACTCCCCGCAACTAGTTCGCAACAATATCGAGGATGCTCTGGAGCTTTCTTACGAAGCCCAGCAACGGCTCGAGGCTTTTTTTGAAGCCGATTATTGAAAGCTCAATCTTATGCCACCAACCTACCTGTAGAATCAGCCGACCGGATCACGAGTCGTTGAGCCGAAATTTCAGCTAAAGGAGAGTGGAGAGGGGGCGGTTCCTGCTTCTTTAGCGCCGGAACTCGGCTTCGTGCTGGACCGGTCCAGTTCTATGACCGGCCTGATCGACGAGGCTGTTACCGGATTCAATACGCTCGTTGATGAACAACGCGGCGTTACTGCGCCGGCGAACTTCAGCGCTTCCTTGTTCAATTATGACGTGAAGGTTCTTCATGATGCCGTGCCGATTACGGATGTTCCTGTTCTAACGCCGGCGGTATATGAGCCTTTTGGCGGTACTGCCCTCAATGACGGTATCGGTTCGATGATCCACTCAATCGGCAAACGCGCCAGACGTTCGACGCGGGTTCTGATCGCGATCCTCACCGATGGCGGCGAGAATTCTTCCCGGCAATTCTCCCGGGCCGATATCCTCTCCATGGTCGCGTATCGGCGTACTACCTACGACTGGCAGTTTATTTTCATCGGGCCTGAGGAAGCGCTTTCGATCGGAATTCCAAAATCTAACGTGGTCGGATTCAACACGGATCCAGCCGGCATGAAACTCATTATGGGACGGCTGAGTAAATCGATGCGCGCTTACCAGCTCGGTGATCGACGCTACGCTTTGAAGCTGCACAATTAAAGAGAGAGGAGAGGTGCGGTTCCTGAACAGCTCTCTTCATCAGATCCGGGTTCAGGTTGTACGACTCGAACGCTATTGCCGACGCGTTAAGGATAAAATCTGGGCCGACAATCGCGATGATCTGATTCAAGCGCTGGCCGATACCGCCGAGCTCGGCGAAATCAGCCGCCGGCTTTACCGACAGATTCATTCCTTTCTCCAGCCGCCGGCAGCGCAACGCCGCGCACCGCTCCAGGACGATCCTAGCGCTTGATATCTGCTCCGCTCAGGTGAGACTTGGGTCCTCCACCAAGGGTAGGCAGGCGGGCTCAGTTGATGCCAAAATCCCTTTTAGTGTTGCACAAAAAAATTTCGTTAGGCACCCTCTTTCCTCCCGGGAAATTCGGCCCTAGACACTTGGCCATATCGACGAACAACGGCATTTAGGAGCCTTAGTCTCATGCCACGAGTCACGCGGAGCACCGAGAGTCAAGCCCGGTTCAATGTGGCGCAAGCTGCGCGGGAACTGGGCATTTCTGCGGTTGTCCTTTCCAAGCAAATTGCGCCGCAAACGGATCGAGCCGGCTGACGGAGCGACCTATAGCTTGCGGCAGATCGTCGACAGCCAATTGCCCGGGGATTCCGCGGCTGAAAAAAGTTTACAAGCCCATGCGGTGGAGTGCAGATCATGAATTCGGACACGAGATCGGCGATGCAGGTTACCCCGACTTCTTTGATTTCCTCGCCAAAGTGGCGCTCGGGATCTGGGATGACGAAGAGGAGGAAACTGATCCGGAAAACGAGGGCTCACTTGGTCATTGAAAGGATGAAAAGGCCTTCACTTTGCTTGGTTTTATTGCGCCATGTTCCACTCGTTCTCGTTGTGGCGACACAGACGAATTCGCCCCGGATATTTTGCGTAGGCGGGGGACCGAGTGGCTTGACAAAAGCGGCAATTCGGTCCCAAGGGCGACTTCGGTCAAGCGCATCAGGCTCTCCTCAAAGCGCTCGATAGCGTGTCGGATTTAATAAGAAATTAAGTGTCCAGGCGTTCGTCATGCCAAAGGAGGTCAGCAGACGGTTGAATATAAAGTAAATTCCGTTTGGTGTGGAAACCTCTAAAAGCTCGCTCGACAAATTTCTAAGTCCGCCGATTGCTCCGACGAAGCCTCGGGCTGTGAAAAGCTTTCCCATTGGTAAAGAATGGATGTACGAGCCGAAGTGGGACGGGGTTCGTTGTCTCGTTTTCCGGGTTGAGGAAACCATATTCTTGCAATCCAGAACGGGTAAAAGCCTTACATCAGCTTTTCCGGAAATCGTCGCGGCTGTTCGAGTTCTTGGCCCGAAGAGGTTTGTTTTAGATGGCGAACTGGCTCTACCGACAGAAGATGGTTTCTCCTTTGATGGATTAGTGAATCGGTTGCGTATAGGCAGTGCGCGCCTTGCATTGGAGGTCAGGGATTCGCCGGCCATCTACATCGCGTTCGATATGCTGGCCAATTCTGAAAACCTGCTAGCGTCGCCTTTCCGTCTGCGCCGGAAAACTCTCGAACGATTCTTCGAGAATTCGGTTCCTCGGTCCTCACCACTCTACCTATCGGCCAGCACGGAGCACTTCAGAGAGGTTGAGAAGTGGGTCGGGCACATCGGACAGCAACTCGATGGTATTATCGCCAAGCGCGCCGATGCGCCGTACCGGCCAGGGGACGATGACTCGACCGTTAAAATCAAAAATTATCGGAGCGCGGATTGTGTCGTAGGCGATTTCCGGGATCACGTAATCGGGAGCGTTCGGAATGAGCTTTTGCTTGGGCTTTACGATGAGAAGGGGCGCCTTCAATACGTTAGTTCGGCATCGACGCAAGGCAAAAGCAGAAGGTTGGTATGCTCAGACCGAAGAAGACGACGACTTTCTACGGTAGGCAACCGGGAGAAAAGTCACACTGGAGCGGAGAAGCCGTAGGGCCGTGGAAACCCGTGGCTCCGACCAAAGTGGTCGAGGTTCGCTACGATCATTTCGGTGATGGTCGGTTTCGTCATGGGTGCACCTTTCTTCGAGTGCGCGAAGACAAATTGGACTGCCTACTCGAACAAGTGGTCGAACACGGCGCGATCCAGAACATAAACGCCTTCATCGAAGCTGGTCTCGCGACTGCCGGCATA
>Ga0306924_10008226_pt1 | contig 10506 bp, 7 predicted proteins | sample sta12Can44000111_FD_203756 | JGI IMG/M metagenome (GOLD analysis project Ga0306924, IMG submission 203756) | Lab enrichment of tropical soil microbial communities from Luquillo Experimental Forest, Puerto Rico - statanox.12C.anox.44.000.111 (v2)... | ecosystem: Environmental > Terrestrial > Soil...
CCGCCACCCCCCACAGGGGGCTCTTCTCGATTCCATTATGTTTTTCGGGTTTAGAATTGCTTCTGCATTAAAGCTGATAGTCAGGTAGCAAAAACCGGCAAAAAATTCAATTTTGAAATTACAAAGTCAAATTAATAAGCCACTGAATTTGGTGTCTGTAATCTTCGCTCAGTTATATTTCCCTGTTCTTTCAAACACGTTAAAGGAGATCGCCCGTTGGCTTGGGGCTGAGTGGTCGGATAATACTTGTTCGGGACTGGATTGCGTCGTTCAAAGATGCGACTGGCAAAAAGACTCGGAATGCTCTTATCCGAAATAAACTAGTCACTTATAACGCTGAGGACTGTCTCGCATTGCAACTGGTCGCTGATGAGGCCACTGCCCGCCTTTGCGAGAGTCGCGACAGCAGCGCACAAAGTGCCGACAAAATCGTTAAAACCGACTCGCTGAAGCGCGATCTTCCTTACCATCTTGAAAGAATTACGTTTGTGGTCCCGACATTCGAGCAAATAAACAAAACAGCCTACTGGGACTACCAGCGGGTAAAAATACAAGCGAGATCCACCAAGTTCCCGAAATGTTCTAGCGAATACAAGCGCCGCAAGGTGTCGAAGAGTCGGCAGTTCAACAAGACGATTGAGTTTCCCTCCCTCACGTCGTGTCCCACCTGCGCGTGTTCGCAAATCTTCAAAACCGCCAAGATAAAAAAGACAGTGCGTGATCTCAAGTTTGCTAGAGCGGGTGTGAAGCGTTGGATTGTAAATTACGTCGGTCACCGCTATCGCTGTAGCGTTTGTGGGACAAGGTTCTCTGACCGTTCACCTAAATGGCCACAGCACAGCGAAGGCGCGGGCTTGCTCGCGTATGTGGTCTATCAACTGGTCGAACTGCGTATCTCTCACAGAGCGGTTGATCGATCCCTGACTGATTTATTCGGGATGAGATTACCGCGTACCGTAGTAAATCGTCTAAAATCCAGAGCAGCCAAGATCTACAGCGAAACGTGTGAGGCAATGCTTGTCAAACTCGTAGGTGGAAACGTATTGCACGTGGATGAGACACCGATCAGTCTCGAAGGACTACAGGAATACGCCTGGGTATTCTGCAGCGCGAACCGGATCGTATTTAGGCGTACTGAAACTCGAGAAGGCCACTTTCTGAAGGAACTTCTGCAAGATTACAAAGGTGTCTTGGTTAGTGACTTCTATCCAGCCTATGATTCAATCCAGTGCCCACAGCAGAAATGCTTGGTTCATCTAATGAGGGATTTGAACAACGATCTTTTGAAAGAGGCATTTAACGATGAACTCAAGGCGCTGGCTCAAGAATTTGGCGACCTATTAAAGCAAATCGTGGAGACAATAGACCGCTTCGGTTTGAGAGCTCGCTACTTGCGCAAGCATAGGCAAGATGTCGCCCGCTTCTTTCGAAGACTTTCAAATAAGGTTTATAGGACCGAGACCGCCGCGAAATACCAGAGACGGTTCGAGAAGAACCGCGAAACCCTCTTCACTTTTCTCGAACACGACGGCGTCTCTTGGAATAACAACGCAGCTGAACATGCTATTAAAGCGCTCGCAATCCTGCGCAGAGCTATTGGTGGAAAGTCGAAAGAAGGGGGAACAGACGACTATCTTATTTTGTTGAGTATTTGTGAAACGTGCAAATGCTACGGAGTCCGCTTTTTAGATTTTCTCTGTTCTGGTGAGAAGGACGTTCACGCCTTTGCGGAGAATCCGCGTTGGCGCAGGCGGCGGTCATGGGTGTTGGGGCAGGGTAGAAAACCGGTTTAAGCAACGGGACTGGGAGCCAGAAACTGTCAATCACCCCTGGACGATGGAGGCTAAAGATGGACATTGGGAGGAACTTTGCAAGCAGTCGCCTTTCATCCTGCCGGAGAACACCAAGTTTTCTTCGCTTTACGAAAGCGGTCGATATTTGGCGCATCGGAGCGGCTGGCCCCAGTCGTTCGCCGCCAGAAAGTGAGCCGGCACGAATCGGTCACGCCAATTGGCATAGAAAGTTTGCTCGATGTTTTGGCACAACCAGTCGTTTGAGCCACCGATAGAAACGTCGATTTCTGGAGAGTGTTTTGCCTCTGAGATCGGTCGAGAAGAGGCGGTTGCCGGTAGCGAGCGAAAGCATTGTTGATGGAGAGACTGGGCACTGATATGCCAAATAACGCGCAAAAAGTTCGGCCAAAATAATTCGCAAAGTGACAATTTTCGCTATCCCCCGGCAAAAAGAATGTAACATAACCTCCTTTATGATACAGCAATAGGGGACCTGAAAAGGAGCCTTTTTAAACGCAAGAGCCACGCTCGAATTCGACACTTTTGACCCCAGAATGAATAATGCCTTAACCCTGCGCCACGCGCATACCGTTCCAGCAATTCTCGCCAACGCCGGCGAGAACGCGGCGACCAAGTTCCTGGAATTTTTCGCGGCCAGGATCCGGAACCTGAACACGCGTGAAGCTTACGCGCGGGCCTGCGCTCAATTTCTGGCGTGGTCAGAGAATCACGTTGACGATCTTCGGTTGATCACGCCGATGCACGTCGCGGCCTATATCGAACAGCACCCCGGCTCGCCGCAAACGATCAAGCAACACCTGGCAGCCATCAAAATGCTTTTTGATTACCTGGTGATCAGCCAGATCGTTCCGACTAATCCGGCGGCGCCGGTCAAAGGCCCGACTCATGTAGTCAAACGCGGCAAAACGCCGGTCTTAAGCGTCGAGGATGCCAGGGCGCTGTTAAATTCCATTCCCACTGATTCCCTGCAGGGGCTGCGGGACCGGGCCTTGATTGGCGTGATGCTGTTTTCCTTTGCGAGGGTTTCGGCTGTGCTTGGGATGCGGGTCGGTGACTTTTATGAAAACGGTCGCCGACGGTGGTTCCGGCTCTTAGAAAAAGGCGGTAAACATCACGAGGTGCCGGTGCATCACAAGGCCCAGGATTACGTGGCCGAGTACCTGGAAAAAGCGGGTTTTCCGCCGAATGCGCCGCTGTTTCAAACCTTCCGCAAGAAAAAACCCACCGGCCGGGCAATGTCGCGCTCGGAGGCTTACCGAATGATACGCCGCAGAGCGATTGATGCCAGCATATCCGCTCCGGTGTGCTGCCACTCGTTTCGAGCGACCGGGATTACAGTTTATCTTGAGAACAAGGGAACCCTTGAGACGGCTCAGAAGATCGCGGCGCATGAGAGTCCTCGCACGACGAAGCTATACGATAGGACCGATGACCAGCTTACTCTTGACGAGATTGAGAAGATTTCGGTTTGATAACCATGCCTCTGGATAAACAGCGTTTTTCGAAAAAGATTAACAATAAACCATCGACCATCGAGCGATGGCTGAGTTTCTTGCAGACTCTTCCTGGCCTGGTGACTGCGACCGCGGCTCTCATCACCGCTGTCGTTGGTGCCATCATTGGCTTACATCAAGCCGGGATTTTTCCGAAGGTCGACCAGCCGTCTCCTCCCCCTGTTGCCAATTCATCGTTGACACGGACACCAACACCGAGAAGGTCGCGCCAGGGCAAGCTGGGAGATGAGTTGTCCACCTCCCAATGGATTTTCCAGGTTCGTGATGTCCAGGAGACGGACGAGTACTCTGAGCGATACTACCAGGCGGGAAGGCTGATTCGTCCTCAGGGAGTCAACGATATCTTAATCGTGATCGATGCACGATTGAAAAATCCCCTCCAAATTACCCAGACTCCTGTCCTCACCGAAAGAGACCCTCAGAACACCGGCCTAGTTGACGATGCGGAACACTCATATCAGCCGGTAGACTACGATGCGCGTCAATCGCAGGATAAGATTATGAGCGCTGCAGCTGCGCCTTTGCTTCCGGGCGCAGTGGCGGACTTCGCATTAGTTTTCAGCGTACCACGAGGGACACAACCTAAGTTATTAGTCTTCACAATCATCAATTACTGGTCTAGAGGCACGGACATGCAGGTCTCGCTTGTAAGGTGAATGGATCCGGTCGTGATTTTGCTAGGCAGTACGGGCCTCCGGTGTAGACAGACCCCGAAGGTTTTCGGTTGGATGTAGTTAGTTAGCATCCCGACCAGCCGCTCATCCCGGCAGTGCCGAGGGGGCCGCGCCAGAGAACTTTCCGCCTTGACGGTCAAAACATTCCGAATCATCGAAAGGTTGATGAAGGGGGGGAATGTGTCGGATTGTTAAAGCGATCCACTATAATGAAATAGATTGTTTGATCTCGCCAATCAGCTGGAGATGGAAACGGTCCGCCATCTTCACAGCTTGGTCAAGAATGCCCTGAGTTTCGCTTGAGAATAACGATAATGGCATTCTCTTGAGCTTTTTATCGGGCGCTACGCTTAGTGCGACAATGATAGCGATCGGACAAAACTATCTTTCCATCTGGTGGGAAGCAAACAATTTAAGCCAAAGCCAAGCCATGCGCGTGCTCGATGAGCAGAGATCAAGGTCATCCTTGTTTCCCTGCAACCTTGGGAAATCATCCGCTGGAGTCCGCGCGCAAACGCTGCGTTCCCGCTTGCCGAACATCTCAAGAAACGTTCACGCGTCAAACCACCCAGAACCCGACTGCATTCCTTGCCATCCGGCCGTAACCCTTCATGATCGAAATGTCTTGCAAACTCCGCGCTCGTGCCATGATATGCTTCTTCGCCGTTCCCAGCACAAGAAGCCCGATTCGCTGTCACACTCATCATAGTCGGACAGCAAGGCCGTCCCGACTTCCGATGAACCAACCGGACAGTTTCGGACCAGCCTCATCCCCAGCGGAAAGCTTTTCGGGCGTGTGGCGAAACGATACTTGCCAGTCGAGAAGTATATCAAAGAGTCGTTCGGAAATCGAGGCTGATTCTCCGAATTTACTTGCGCTTTCGCGCAGCTTTTCGGGCGCGATGTCCCGTGGGCCTGAAGATGATTGTGTAGTCGATGCGATTTAGTAGTATGTGATGGATTGCGCGATTTAGGGCCGTGGTATTATCAGTGCCGTTAGAGGCGTGTAGAAGATCCCAATCTCCCCTACCGCCGAAATCCCTGATGTCTACCATGTGGCCATATCCTCCACCCATTGCGTTGCAAGCTTCAGTTAGCCTCCAGCGGAAGACCAAGGTTCTGAGAGCGCAAGATGGCGGCTCATGTTATCCCAGGCTGCTGAAATGTACCTGCTTATTTTGTTGACTATAGCTCAGATTACTCTGTTGCTAGGGTCGTACCATGCCGGCGTCCCCATATCGTTAACTAGTCTGTTGTTCACAAACGAACCGACCATGGTTTTATCACTATAGAACTCCGTCTGGTCCCCATCTCCCCAATAAACAGTGTGTGGAGATAGGAAGGAGTTACCTGAAATAGTAACTGCTGGGATACCCTTTCGGTGCGTTGTGTCGTTCGTTGTGTCTCCTGTAAAGTCAAGGACTGCGCCCGTCGGGCCAAACTCATTCCCAGCAATCGTCAGCGCGAAGCTAGTCACGGTTGAGGGGAGAAAGTGGGGGTCAGAGGGGGCAGGCTGCTGTGTCGTGAAAAAGTGCACTATCACCCCAAGAATGGGATCGTTTTGGCCCGTGTTGCTAAGGAAGTAATGGTAATTCGTCCTCAGCCCGCCCGATATATCGATGCTGTCGTAGCGAATAAATTGAAAGACGTCATCAAACTGATTGCATTGTACGGTCTCGCCGCTTGGAGTTTCCGGATTGTTTACCTGGTGGGCGTCTGATACAAGCACCCCACAGTCGGACATGTGCCGAAAGGTGTTGCAGCAAATCTGCGGGTCGTCGCAGGAGTAGGTAAAAACGCCCTCGGCCCCTTTTTCAAAAATGTTGTGGCGAATGCGATTGTTCGCTCCGCAGTATCCCATTTTGATGGCTACGTCATGCGTGCTTCCGTCTCCAACGATGTATTTTAGGAACCAGTAGAACCACTCTTTGAGGGCGAGATCGTAGGTCGCGTTCGCTTTTTCTATTGGATAGGCACCAGGCGACGCGTAGCCGAACATGTTCAGTGTAAAGGTATTGAAGCTGATCTCGTTATCGTGGGTGCAAGGGTTTGTGAAAGCCTGATCGCCCTCGATCAAGATTCGATGCCAACCGTGCTGGATATGGCAGTTTTTGATGGTGTTGTTGTTGCCATTCTTGTTGTATTGGTCGACGGTGATCCGTATGCCCACATAGGCACCCTGGATAAGCAGATTGGCGATTGTCGTGTTGGAGACGCCGGAGATGTCAATTCCGTAGATAACCTTCTTCCCCAGAGTGGCCTGTGCCGCCCGCAAGCTAATGTCGTTGGGATCGCCGTTATCCGCTAAGCGAATATACGTCATGCCCGACCCCGGACCCACACTCTCCGTTGAGGGGTCGTAGGCCGCTAACGCATAGGGTCCGTCCCAGAAGTTGACCTTGTGGTTGAGCGTGCCGCCGCTAGAGACCCAGGTCGGGTTCTTCTGGGCGAGAAGCGCAAGGCCGACCGGCCTGTTGGGCAGCAGGTTCAGGTCGGACCAGAGACCGAGCTTACCCAGAATGTCGGGCAACTTGCAGACCGGCGTGTGAGTCAGGTCTGTCGTCATCAGGCCTCGGCCTACGCACTCGATGCACTGCCCATTGTAGGTGAGCATCCCTGGTTCATAGCCGAGCTTTATTTTCCAAACCGTGACCCCGTTCAGCAGTTCTGAGGTCCACGCGTTAGGGTTGGGCGCGCATGGATCGATGACAAGCCGAGATGGGTCGATGATTGTCAGCCATTCGTCACCCCGGGGGCCGCGGTCGCCGGTATAGGTGACGCCGTCGACCAGTGGAACGATGGCGGCAGTCGCACCCAAGTTTATGGCGTCGGTTTCGTGGTACGTGCCGGCTGCAATCTGAATTGTATCGCCCCCAGCAGCAACGGATGAAGCCTTCTTAATTGTCTCGAAGGGGGCTGCGGACGAACCGTTGTTGGAGTCGTTACCTAATGGCTTGGGCGCTACATAGATGGTACTCATCGAACTTATCTTTGGAATGGGCACAACTTGCCGTTAGAGCCTGCGGGCGCGCCAGTGCCGCCCGCTACGGAAGCGGTCAACGGAACAAGGAGGCTATGTATTCTATGTTTATGATGCGTCTTCCAAGAAGGGACCGCAGGCTCCCTCCGGGTAACCCCAGTGCCGCCAGGAAGCGTCGAAGGCTGACGGGGCGCTCACCGTGGATGCAGGAGCGATCCCACTCCGACCAGGTACCGCTCGACGTTCCAACCCCGATAGGGATAGGTGAATATCTTACCGGAGCTATCGGCTTCACAGAGGTCACCGATCTCGCAGCTCCCTTTGTGATAACCACGCCCGTCACGACTTGTAACTGCCTCGTTTATCTCGTGGGACACGCAGTAACTTACGCGTTTTATGAGCTCCTCGCCCGCGATCGGGAGTTTTGTATCGGTCCGAATCACTGCATAGAAGAGGTCGTCGTGCTGCGACTCGAAATGGAATTTTGCTGATTTGTGATAGCCGCAGAAGCCCTTGCCACTCGAGATGGTAAGTGTGGTTTGCGGCGGAGGAAAAAGAACGTAGAGCAAAGACGTCTCATCCATGGCAGGTCCGGGGACACTATTGCCCACAAAAGACATAATACGGGCGCGGACGCCCTCTTCGTTCAGGATCGGGGGCGGAAAGGTGTCGTCAATAGTTTTATGCCGGCCATGCTGCCGCGTCCGACGCCATACTGCGCGAGCCCGTTGAAATAGGGCCCTGTCACCAGATCGCGACAAAGCGCGAAGGCGCTGCTGACGGCGTCCGGGTTGTCTTTGTAGAAACGACCCCAGCAGATGACCATGACACGAACGTGCGCAAGGATAGCTTTGTCGTTGGAATCAACCCCATCCTTGTTGCCGTGGCAGGTGTCATTGACTCCCGCGGCGCCGAGTAAGTCGAGACTCTCAAGCGCGGAGACACGAGGTCCGGATAACCTATGGTTCGCCATATCCACTCCTTATTGTAAAGCGATCAGAATAGGAATAAGCTCCTGACCTGCTTCAAAGGACGCAACGCTTTCCCGATCACAGCGCCGAAAGCTCTCAGGGCGTCGGCTGCTTTCATAGCATGGCCGGGTGTGGAAGAGGTTGTCAACAGATCGCCCACTTCGATGGGCCCGTATTGAGCGTCTGCATTACAATAGACTTTCCCGAGCATGGCCAAAGGCATTCTATTGTTGCGGGAATGTTTCTTGTCCAAAATAATTCCCGGTTTACAGTCGCCGCCGCCGGAGATAACACCCACCACCTTTCTGTCATAGGCTTGCTTGCTTTGTTGCAGTTTACCCTCATGATTAAGAACCATAACGGTTCCAGGAACAATGTCTCCTGATTGTGCAATGTCGAATTCTTCAGCACAGTCGGCATTTGACAGTACAACGTCTCCGTTTTGTCCATCAAGGCGGATTGACGCCTTGCTCCCGTCGGTGGTGTCTGCACCCTTTACACCACTCGGGTACACAAAAATGTCGCCAGACTTTTCGTTGCCGCCGACGTAAATGTTGGCATCGGGTGCGCTCATGTGGATCCTACTCTTCCCATCGGTCTTTAGGGTGACGCTTCCAGTCTGCCCATCCAACACGATTACGTCCCCGAAGACGATCGTTAGGGGGTCCGTTTGAAGTTGACTTCGGATGACGATACGTCCGCTGGCCTGCCCATCGAGATGGATCGATGCGTTACTGCCATCCATGTTATCGGCGTAGGGGGCGGTGACCGAGGAGGGGTAGACGAACAAATTGCCCTTCGCGTAATTGCCTCCAACATGGACGTTGCCATTCACGGCATCGAGCGTCACGCGATTCCGACCCTCATCTCTCAGAAAGACGTTTCCGGCGTTTCCGTCAAGATGAATGATCGCATTAGCAAAACTGTTCAGATCTGCGGCAATAGCATTTTTTGGAAAAAGCGCAATGTCACCTCCCGCTGTGTTCCCACCTAGCCGGAGGTTAGCTGCCCCGCTATCAAGAACGATGATGTCATTGTTATCCTTGTCTCTAAGAACCAACGCACCGAATTTGCCGTAACCCCCGAGTGCAGCCCCACCACTTCCTTTGGATAGCGCGACTTGTCCATCTCCAAGCTTTAATTGAATTCCGTCAACAGACATGATGGCCTTGCCATCAGCTCCGTGCAATATGAGCTGTTCCGCCTCCGAGTCCACGATCATTATGACGTTACCGTTCGCATTCTTAAATTCCTGTTTGCCGATGATAGGTGGAGGCATATAGGTATCTTCTTTCGTTATTGTTCCCATCCCAGGAGGATCGGCGAGATGAATGTATTCACTTTCTCCGTTCGCTGTGCGTTGCCGCGTTTCTTGAGGACGTTTGCACGCCTCGCATTCATACTTCGCTAGACGTCGACAGATCGTCCCACGTAATCAACAGCAGTTTACCTGATCCATCCCATGGATCCACATTGGCAGCGAGGAAGCCGGGCCACGCGTTGCCGCTATTCTCTCCATTGTCGAAACCTGCCGGCGACTCAGCGTTGCGGTTCGCGACTACCTAGGCTCTGTCCTTCCTGGCTTAGCCAACTTCCCGATCAACCGGATCGCTGAACTGACGCCTGCAGCCTGGGCAGCTCGAATCTAAGTTACCGTCGCATCTGCTGGGCGACGCCCGCCATGTGGTTAGTAAGACGGATACCTTGCAACGTCGTCATTTGCTTGAGGGTCTTTGGCTATTATCTAGGGCTACAACCAAGGATATACACGCCGTCTGAACGCGCTACGACCGCGGGTTCGGCGTCGCGGCATGTTTTCCCACTCACTCTATCTACGCAAATAAGGGTAGGTAGACGCAAGTCTCGACTTCCAAACTGAATCGCTAATCGGCAGCGACTAGGTGGGGGTGATCGATGGGAGCAATCACAATCTATCAAAATTTGCTCAAAGTCCTTTGGGGTAGTGCCACTGGTTTCGTATATTGGCGTACAGTCAGGCGGACACAGAGGTGCTGCCAGCATTATACCAGGCTTGCCTGGCATAGGGGCAACTTCCAAGGCCACATGATCTTCTGAAAGTTTGTCAACCCTTTTCACCCCCTCGACCGCGTGCTTCCACTGTTCAGAGGTGAAATGCAGTACTGTTGGCTCGTACGTTCTTGTGCGAATCTTCGCCACATTCACTACTTTGGGTACAACAGGTTCGTCGCCGTGATTTGTCTCGCTAGAGCTTGCCATGGTTAGGTCCCTCCTTCAAAAACGTCAACACTCCCTTGCTGGGAATATCCAGTACAAAGAATTTACATCGCTATTGTGGAGCCTGCAATTATACCTTAGTTTACATCGGTTTATCCTTTCAGAGTATCCCCGCAAAAAGGTTCAATTCATGGATCACGCTGCTAAAGGATCCCCGTATGCCGGTGATTCCTACTCCAGCAACATCACGCAATCCTGGTTAGTTTGACTACGTTACTTTAAATCGCCTCTCCGCGTTGCGCTTCGCGTGAGATTCAGTCGCTCGTCTTCGCATTTCATGGCGACGGCTCATGTGGC
>Ga0306924_10008230_pt1 | contig 10503 bp, 8 predicted proteins | sample sta12Can44000111_FD_203756 | JGI IMG/M metagenome (GOLD analysis project Ga0306924, IMG submission 203756) | Lab enrichment of tropical soil microbial communities from Luquillo Experimental Forest, Puerto Rico - statanox.12C.anox.44.000.111 (v2)... | ecosystem: Environmental > Terrestrial > Soil...
AAGGGATGCATCGCCTGGGCCGAGGTGGCCGAGGCGCGCACAAAATACGGGTTGGGCTTGCGTTGGGTCATGTCCTCGGCGGCAGCGAGGCTCAGCACTGGGCATTTGTGCTGCGCCACATAATCGGTGATGGCGAGCAGCTCGAAGGCAGCGAGCGGACCGACGATAAAATCGACGTGGTCGCGCTCGATCAGCTCCTGCGCCTTGGTCTTGGTGCCGGCCGGGTTGCCGCCGGTATCGCCGACCACGAGCTCGGCTTTGCGCCCGGCGAGCTTGTTGTCGCGGTGCTTCAGGAACAGGTTGATGCCCTGCTCCATCTGGATGCCGCCCTGGGCGAGCGGCCCGGTCTTGACGGTCAGGAGCCCGATCTTGACCGGCGTCTCCTCGGCGATCGCCGGCAATGGCAGGCTCGCCGCCAATGCGGCACCCGCCGCGCCCTTGAGCAATGTGCGTCGACCAACCCTCGCTACCATTACCTCTCCTCCCTGTTCGCCCTGCCCTTTACCCGAGAAAATCAGGCGGCGGCCGCTTTTCGGTTGACCGCGAGGCGGGCGTCGACCGTCGCGACGGTCTGGTCGACGATCGGGTTGCGCATGCCGTACTGCGCCGCGATCGTCTGCACCAAGCGATCGGTCCGCTCGATGTTTGTGGCACCGTTGAACAATGCCCGCGCCGCCGAGGACGGACGCACCAGATCGTTTGCCGCGGCGGCGTATTTCTCGAACGGCACCAGATCGTTCGGCGACGCGCCCAGCTTTTCGCACACGCCAAGGACCCAATTGTAGACCGAGCGCGAGGCGGCGAGGTCGTTGTGGACGGCGTCCTTGATGTCGATCGCGCGCTCCGGTGTCACGCAGCGGTAGTTGCCGGTCAACAGCATGGCCCATTTGGCGAGCGGCACAAAGATCGAGTCGTGGACCTTGAGCTTGACCGGCAGATCGATCGCACCGTCGCCCGGATCGTAGCGCACCGCCTCGATGTCGGCCTGCATCTGCCGCAATATTGCGGTCGGCGCCTCGGCGCCAAAGCGCGCGACCTTAAAGTTGGTCGGCAAGGTGACTTGCAATACGTTGATCTTTTCCCCGGGCGGACGGATGGCTTGCGGGTCGGGGCTGCACAGGGTCACGAGCTCGGGATCGAAATTGTCCCACACGCCGGCATCGGTGAAGCATGGCTTCAGCGGGTCGGTCGCGAGGTGGGGGATGCGCTTCAGATACGGCATCGGCGGCATGTTCATGATCGACATGCACGGCACCCTGGCCTTAGCCGTGGCATCCAACAGCTCACGGACACCGGGCGAGCAGTATTGCGGCTCCTGCATGGCGAGCGCCACGAGGTCGAAATCCTTTGGGTTGACCTCGCCCGGCCCGGCCGCCTTCAGGCTCCCAGGCAGCTTGCGCGAGTCGAGCTCGATCGGCTCCTTGCGGCCGCGGATCGGCAGGCGCACGCGTGCACCCTCGGAATTGAAGGCTTCGATTTCGGCGGGCAGGCACACCATCGTGATCTTGTGCCCACCGAACAGCAATTTGGTAGCCAGCAGCGAGCCGTAAGCGGCCCCGAATGTCAGCACGTTGTAAGTCGCCATACGACCTTTCCTCCCTAAGCCGGAGTCCGATTCTCGCCGGACGATGCCGGATGGTGGGTTTTTGGGCAAGCCTCCTCCGCCAGGATAGCGGCGAGCCCCGTGCGATAATCCGGGTAGCGCAGAGCGACCCCGAGCTCGATCTTGATCAGGCGGTTCGCGACGCGCTTGTTGTCGTCGTAAAAGCTGCGCGCCATCGGCGACAGCCCGGCGGCCTCGAGCACCACGAGCGGTGGCTGCTCGACCCCGAAAAGCTCGGCGGCGTGAGCAACGACCGCCGCGGGCGGCGCCGGATCGTCGTCGCAGACATTGTAGACCGCACCCGGCCGCGGCCGCTCGATCGAGGCGATCAGCACATTCGCCAGATCTTCGACATGGATGCGCGAAAAGACTTGACCCGGTTTGTCGATGCGTATCGCGGTGCCGGCGCGCAAAGCATCGAAGGCGCTGCGGCCGGGGCCATAGATCGCGGCGAGACGGAAGATATGGACCGGAACTCCGTGGCCACGCCAGAGATCGAGCCAACCCTCCTCGGCGGCGACCCGGCGGCGTCCGCGCTCGCCGGTCGGCAGCAGAGCGGCGGTTTCGCCGACCCAGCCGCCGCCGCGGTCGCCATAGACCCCGGTCGTTGACAAATAACCGAGCCAGCACAGCCCCCGCATCGCCGCGATGTCGTGACCATGCATGGCGAGCACCGGGTCACCCGCAGCCTCGGGTGGGACCGAGACGAGGAGATGGGTAATGCCGTCCAGCGCGGCGGCATTGACCGGGCGGTCGCGGTCAAAAAAAACGGCGGAAAAGCCGGCCGCGCGCAGCCGGGCCTCTCTTTCGGCGCTGCGGCAGGTGCCGGTCACCGCCCACCCGGAAGCCGTGAGCCGGCGGGCCAGCGCCAGCGCGCTGTAGCCGAGGCCAAAGCAAAACAGATGCGGGCTCCGATCAGCGCTATGCGACCTTGTGCCGCTCATGCTGAGGAGGCGTGCGCAGCGCGCCGTCTCGAAGCACGCACCGGTGGCCGTGCAGTGCGCCGTGACAAGCTGCGTAGCGCCGCGAAATCACCCCGGATCAAGGCCTCTTTCTTTTCGCGTCGCCAGCCTTTGACCTGTCGCTCGGCGGCCACAGCATCCTCGACGCGTTCGAAATACTGATGGAAGACGAGGGTTATCGGCCGCCGGCGGGCGGTGTAGCCGTCGCAGGCGACGGCCTCATGTTCGGCGAGGCGCTTTTCCAGGTTGCTGCGTGTCGTGCCGACATAGTACGAGCCATCGGCGCAGCGCAGGATGTAGAGATAAGCGTTCATTTCGTCTGTCCTTCACCTCGCCCATCCTTCGAGACGCCGCTGCGCGGCTTCCTCAGGATGAGGATCTTCCCGGTTCATGACGGCTGACGCGCCGGAACAAGCAACGGGTCGGCCTCGAGCGTTTCGGCGATGCGGCTCTGCTTGAGCCGCGTCCACGCCCAAAAGCCGCAGGAAACCAGCGCGCCGACCGCAAGCGGCAGACGCAGTCCGAAATGCCCGCTCAGCGAGCCCATCACCACCGCGCCGATGGCCGGGCCGGCGCGAAAGATCATGCCGTAAAGCGCCATGATGCGGCCGCGCATGCGGATGTCGACGGCCGCCTGGAGCAGGGTCTGGGCGCCGATGCCGGCGATCGTCATCGCGGTGCCGGCGAGAAAGACGCAAGGCAATGCCAGGGCGAAGCGATCGGTCGCGGTGAAGCCGAGGATCGCCAGCGAGATCACCAGGGCGTTGGCGAGGACGAGCCGGGTCAGCCCGGCGATCGCCGGGCGCAGCAGCATCCACAATGCGCCGCAGATGGCGCCGAGGCCGACCGTCGAGGTCAGCATCGACAGGCCCGCCGGGCCGCGCCCGAAGACGCTGTCGGCAAAGCCGGGAAAGAGCTCGACAAAGCCGCGGGTTCCGATCGTCGTGACGGTGAACAGCAGCAGCATCGGGGCGATGCCCGGGTGCCGGCTGGCGTAGACGTAGGCCTCGGCCGAGGCTTGCAGCACACTCTGGGTCGCGGCGACCGGTAATGCCGGAAGCCCGCGCAGGTTGGTCATCGCCACCAGAAAGACGACATAGGTCGCGGCATTGACCGCGAAGGCGGCGCCGACGCTGACCCGGGCGATCACGATGCCGGCCACCGCCGGTCCGAGAAACCGTGCGCTGTTGAAGATGATCGCATTGATCGCCAAGGCCGAGGGCAGTGCCGCGCGATCGACCAGGGTCGGGATCAGCGCCAGCCGCGACGGCTGGGCGACGGCGTTGAAGACGCCGAGGAGCAGGGTCAGCAGGAACAGCAGCTCGATTGTGATCCAACCGGTGTAGACCAAGACGGCGAGCAAGCTCGCCTCGACGCTGCCAGCGATTTGGGTAACCCGGATGATGCCGACCCGGTCGCGCCGGTCGGCGAGAGCGCCGGCGAGCGGGCTCAGAAACACGACCGGAAAGAATTCGGCCATCGACAGGATGCCGAGCCAAGTGCCGGAATGCGTCAGCGTCCAGGCGAGCCAGCCGACCGCGACGCGCTGCATCCAGATGCCGACGAGCGAAACCACATTGCCGCCGGCGTAAATGCGGTAATTGCGGTGGGCGAGGGCGAGAGCGACCTTGCCGAGCCCGCCCGGAACCAGGCGATCGCGTACCAGAGCCACGAGAGTGCGAGACCCGTATTGCCGAAGCCCAACCGGGCTGATCGCATCGCTTGTTGCAATTCCGCAGCGATGTCGCAAGCTAGATCTAGCGCCCCTCACCCCCTCCCTCTGCCCGCGAGCGGGGAGAGGGAGGGACCCGCGCCGCGGGGTGAAGGGCATCCAACGAAGCCTTGCGGACACCAGTGCACCGAAATCGATCAGGCCCAGTCATCTGTTCCTTGCTATTCCTCTTGGCGTTTGCCGTCGCTGCGCCGGCGGAACCGGCGGGCGCGCCAGCGCGGTCGCCGGGCCCGCACAACGCGGAAGCGGATGCGGTGACCTATGATCGTTGCCTCAAGCTCGCCAAGCAGAACCCCGGTGCGGCGCAGAGCCTGGCGCAGACCTGGCACGAGCGCGGCGGGGCGCATCCGGCCGACCATTGCGCCGCCGTCGCCCTCGTCGGGCTCAAGCGCTACAAGGAGGCGGCGACCCGGCTCGAGGCGCTGGCGCAGGCCATGACGACGGCGCCGGCCGGGCTGCGGGCCGAGGTGTTCGACCAGGCGGGTCAGGCTTGGCTGCTTGCCGGCGACCCGGTGCGGGCCTACGCGGCGGCGGGTCAAGCACTGGTTTTGCAGCCGAACGACCCCGAATTGCTGCTCGATCGCGCCGAAGCAGCCGCGGCCGCCGGATATTATGACAATGCCGTCGGCGATCTCGACCATGTCCTGAAGGCTAATCCGAACCGTATCGAGGCGCTGATCTACCGTGCTTCGGCCTACCGCGCGCTGAAGCGCCTCGATCCTGCCCTCGCCGATGCCGAAAAGGCGCTCGCCCAGGCGCCGAATTCGGTGCCGGCACTGCTCGAGCGCGGCAATATCCGGCGGCTGAACGGCGATCTCGCGGGCGCGCGCGCCGACTGGGAACGCATCGGCCAGCTCGCTCCCGGCACCCAAGCCGACATGGCGGCAAGAGCCAATCTCGAACATCTCGATCGCAAGGACCCGGCGCCGGCGGCGCAGACTTCGCGTACTCGTTGAACGACACCGGAGGATAATTCATGCGACAGGCATCGCCCCGATCCATGACTGTTCCGACCCGGCGTGGTGTTCTCGCCGCCGGCCTCGCCGTGCTGGGCACCAGTGCGGCTGGTATGCGGCCCCGCCGCGGCCGGGCGGCGGAGAGCGTCGCGCTGCGCCAGCTCGCGGCTGAAAAGGGGCTCATCTATGGGACCACGATCGCGGCGGCGCAAATCACCGGCGATCCGCCGTTTGTCGATCTCGTGCGCCAGGAGGCCGGACTCGTTGTCGCCGAGAACGAGATGAAATGGCAGGTCATGAACCGCGGCGCCCCCGGAGATGCCGATTATGGCCCGGCGGACACGATCGCCGACTTCGCGAGCGCCAATCAGCTCGTCCTGCGCGGCCACAATCTTCTGTGGTACCACCGGACCCCGTCCTGGTATTTCGACCTGACCGACCGGCGGGAGCAGGAGCGGGCCATTGTCAACCACATCCGGCGACTGGCCGGCCGCTACCGCGGCAGGATCCACAGCTGGGATGTCGTCAACGAGCCGGTCGAGCCCAGGGACGGGCGGCCGGACGGCCTGCGCACCGCGGTGTTTCTCGAGACGCTCGGCCCCGAATATCTCGATCTCGCCTATCACACCACCCATGATGCGGACCCCAAGGCGCGCCTGGTCGTCAACGAATACGATGTCGAGCTCGACGCGCCGGAGCAGGAAGCCCGCCGCGTCGCGCTCCTGCACCTGCTCGAAAGAATGCGGCGTTCCGCGACCCCGGTCGATGCCGTCGGCATCCAGGCGCATCTGACGGCGGCCGGCGGACCGCCCTTTTCGGCACCGGTGCTTCGGCGGTTTCTCACCGACATCGCGAGCCTCGGACTGACGATCCAGATCACCGAGCTCGACGTCACCGACGAGCACGCTCCGGCCGATGTCACGGTCAGAGACCGGCTGGTCGCCGATACTTATCGGCGTTTTCTCGACGCGGCCCTCGACGAGCCCGCAGTCGACATGGTCGTGACCTGGGGTCTGTCGGATCGACACAGCTGGATCGTCCGGCGCGAAACCTACCAGGCGAAATGGCGCACCGACGATGCGCCTTCGCGACCGCTGCCGTTCGACGCGGATCTCGAAGCTAAGCCCGCCTTCGACGCGATCGCCCGGGCGTTCGCCCACGCGCCCCGGCGCGAGCCCGGCTAGCCGGGATTTCTCACCCGGTCCCCTCACCCTACCCTCTCCCCGCAAGCGGGGCGAGGGAGTTGACCGGGAAGACCCGGCCCGGCGCCTCGCGTCAGCTGGCCAGCTGGTCGCCGATCGGCAGCCGCCGGATGCGCTTGCCGGTCGCCGCGAAGATCGCGTTACAGAGCGCCGGCGCAAAGGGCGGCACTCCCGGCTCGCCGACACCGCTCGACGGCACCTCGATCCCGGCGGGGACGATGTGGACGTCGGTGATCGGCGGCGACTCGTCGATCCGCAGCACCCGGTAGTTGTCGTAGTTGCTCTGCTCGACGCGGCCCTTCTTGAAGCTGATCTCGCCGTAGAGTGCGAGACTCATCCCCATCACCGCAGCACCCTCGATCTGCGAGCGGATGCGCTCCGGATTGGCGGCAAAGCCGCAATCGATCGCGGTGTCGACGCGCGGCACCGACAGCTTGCCCTTATCGTCCACCGCGACCTCGACGACGGTCGCGACATAGCTGAGAAAGCTGCGATGCACGGCGATACCCTGGCCGTGGCGCGGCGGCAGCTTGCGCCCCCAATTCGCCTTTTGCGCGACGAGCTCGACGACATGCCTGAGCCGCCCGGTGTCGATCGGATAGGTTTCGAAGGGATCGCCATAATTCCAGAAATCGGCGACGTCGTGCGACTTGCGGGGATCGACGGTCCGGTGCGGCCCGATCAATGCGAGCAGCATCTCCTTCGGGTCGCGGCCGAGCTCGTGCGCGAGCTCGGAGACAAAAGACTGCACCGCAAAGCCGTGCGGAATGTTCGACACCGAACGGAACCAGCCAATCCGCGTATGGGCCTCGGCGTCGCCGGTCTCGCAGCGCAGATTGGGGATGTCGAACGGCACGTCGACCAGCCCCATCCCGAGCTCGAACGGCGCTTCGTGCACTTGGTCGGGTTTGAAGATTGACAGGATGCTGGGAGCCACGCTGCGGTGCCGCCAGGCGACGACCTTGCCGCTGCCGTCGAGGCCGGCGTCGATGCGTTCGGCGGAGACGGTGTGGTAGTAGCCGTGCTGCAGATCGTCCTCGCGCGTCCATATGACCTTGACCGGCGCCCCGCCCATCGCTTTCGACAACAGGGCGGCCTCGAGCACATAGTCGCATTTCGACTTGCGGCCAAAGCCGCCGCCGAGCAACGTGACGTGGACGGTCACATCCTCTTCTTTCAGCCCGAGCTTCTTGGCCAGCTCTTCGTGCGTGTTGCCGGGGCTTTGCACGCAGGCCCAGGCCTCGCATTTGCCGTCGGCGATGCGCACGGTGGCACTCGGCGGCTCCATCGTCGCATGGGCGATATGCGGGATGTAATATTCCGCCGAGACGATCTTGGCGGCCGATCCCAGCGCCTTTTCGGCATCACCGTCGTTGCGCACCACGGTGCCCGGCCGGCGCGCGGCTTCCTCGATCTGCGCCTTGAACGCCCCCGAGTCGTAGGACGCGTTGGAGCCGTCGTCCCAGGTCGGGGCGAGCGCCTCGCGCCCCTTGATCGCTGCCCAGGTATTGCGTGCAACGACCGCGACCCCGCCCACCGGCTGAAATTTTGCCGGGGCCGGGGTGCCCTCGATGGTCACGACCTTTTCGACCCCCGGGACCTTCATCGCGGCATCGGCGTTGAACGAGACAACCTTGCCGCCAAACACCGGCGGCCGGGCGACGACCGCGTATTTCATGCCGGGAAGCTTGGCGTCGATGCCGTAGACGGCGCGCCCGGTGGTGATGTCGAACAGATCGACGATCGGTGTCGTGCCCTTGCCGATGTAGCGGAACTGGGCGGCGTCCTTGAGCCGGAGCTGGTCGGCCGCCGGCGCCGGTAGCGCGCTCGCAGCGGCCGCGAGGTCGCCAAAACCGAGCTTGCGCCCCGAGCCCTGGTGCACGACCTCATGGTTCTGCGCCAGACACTCTCTGGGATCGACGCTCCAGCGGCTGGCCGCGGCGATTTCGAGCATCTGCCGAACCGCCGCACCGCACTGCCGCATCGGCTGGATATGGTGGCGCAGGCTGCGCGAGCCGTCGGTGTCCTGGTTGCCGTATTTCTCCTCGTCGCCCGGCGCTTGCACGACGCGCACCCGCGACCAGTCGGCGCCCATCTCGTCGGCGACGATCATCGGCAGGCTGGTTCGCGAGCCGGTTCCCATCTCCGAGCGGATGGCGACGATCGTCACGGTTCCATCCGACGCCAGCGAAACAAAGAGGTGGGGGTCCGACCTGACCCCGTGCGGCATCTTGTCGGCGCCGGTGGTGTAGGCGAAGGCAGCGCGCGCCGGCAAGAATTGGCCGGCGACGACGAGACTGCCGCCGGCGATGATCCCCTTCAGAAAACCGCGGCGGCTGACATTCTCGACGATGGCGTGGACCGGGGTCATGTCAGGCTCCTGTGGCAGCCGCCTTGATGGCGGCGGTGATGCGCTGGTAGCAGCCGCAGCGGCAGATGTTGCCGCTCATCGCGTCGTTGATCTCGGCCTCGGACGGGTTCTTGGTCGTGGCCAGCAATGCCGCGGCCTGCATGATCTGGCCGGCCTGGCAATAGCCGCATTGCGGCACGTTGAGCGCCCGCCAGGCCTTTTGCACCGGGTGATTGCCGTCGCGCTCGAGCCCTTCGATCGTCGTCACCGAGCGGCCGTTGGCATCGCCGATGGCGGTGACGCAGGCCCGGGTGGCCTCGCCGTCGACATGCACGGTGCAGGCGCCGCACAGCGCCACGCCGCAGCCGAACTTGGTGCCGGTGAGCCCCAATTCGTCACGCAAATACCACAGCAGCGGCATCGACGGCTCACCGTCGAACGACTGCTCCTGGCCGTTGACGCGCAATTTGACCATCGGTTTCCTCCTCTTGCGCGGGCTTCCTCGTTTTCCGCTACTGCTTTACTGCGAAGGCCCAGACGACGCCACCCTGGGGTACGTTGTCGCTGAGCCCAAGGTTCTGCTTTGACAGGGCGGCCTGGATGCGTTCGGCGTCGACACCCCAACCCGACTGGACGGCGATGTATTCGGTGCCGTCGACCTCATATGCGACCGGCGCCCCGGTGATCCCGGAATTGGTCTTTTGCTCCCACACCAGGTCTCCGGTCTTGGCATCGAAGGCGCGGAACATCCGGTCGTTGGTGCCGCCGACAAAGACGAGGTCGCCGGAAGTCACCAATACGCTGGCAAAGAGCTGCCAGGGGAAATTGTGCTGCCACACCTTCTTGCCGGTAGCCGGATTCCAGGCCTGGAGCTCGCCGTGGTGGTCGGAGCCCGGGCGCACGGTCAGGCCAATGTCTTCGGGCTTGGTGCCGAGCCACAGCTTGCCGGGCACCAGGGGCTCCCTGATGCCGGTGAAGCCGCCGCAAAAATTCTCCTGAGCAGGCACATAGACCAGGTGCGTCTTTTGGCTGTAGGCCGCGGACGGCCAGTCCTTGCCGCCCCACAGCGACGGGCAGAATTCGATGCGCTTGCCGAGCACCGGCTTGTGATCGGCGTCGACAGTCAGCGTGCCCGACTCCGGGTCGACCGTTTTCCAGACATTGGTGGAGACAAACGGCCAACCCGCGACAAAGCCGATTTTGTCCGGGTGGCGCTCGAGCACCCAGAAGATGGCGTCACGGCCGGGATGCACCAGGCTCTTGATCGTCTGCCCGCCCTTCTGCAGATCGATCAGCATCGGGGCCTCGACCTCGTCCCAGTCCCACGAATCATTCTGATGGTATTGGTAGTGCGCCTTGATCTTGCCGGTGTCGGGATCGAGCGCCAAGACCGAGCTGGTGTAGAGGTTGTCGCCCGGATGAAGGCTGCCCGGCCAAGGGGCGGCGTTGCCCACCCCCCAATAGACGAGGTTCAACGCCGGATCGTAGTTGCCGGTCATCCACGCCGAGCCGCCGCCGTCTTTCCAGTCATCACCCTGCCAGGTCTCGTGACCGGGCTCCCCCGGCCCGGGGATCGTGAACGTGCGCCACAGTTCCTTGCCGTCATTGGCGTCATAGGCGACGACATAGCCGCGCACGCCAAATTCGCCACCCGACCCGCCGACCAGAACCTTGCCGTTGACCACCAGCGGCATCAAG
>Ga0306924_10008232_pt1 | contig 10502 bp, 11 predicted proteins | sample sta12Can44000111_FD_203756 | JGI IMG/M metagenome (GOLD analysis project Ga0306924, IMG submission 203756) | Lab enrichment of tropical soil microbial communities from Luquillo Experimental Forest, Puerto Rico - statanox.12C.anox.44.000.111 (v2)... | ecosystem: Environmental > Terrestrial >...
CGGCGATCGCCCCTTCGTCGGTCACATCCAGATGACGGGTCGCGATCAGCGCCTCCGCAAGCGGCGCCAGCTTGTCCTCGGCGATGTCGGTCGCCAGCACGCTCGCCCCCTCCGCGGCAAAGGCCAGCGCCGCCGCCCGGCCGATTCCCTGCCCGGCCGCCGTCACCAGAGCCCGTTTGCCCGCGAGCCGTCCCGCCATTGGGCCAAATTGCCACGGCCCCAACGCGGCTGTACAGAGCCCTTCGATCCTTTGGCAGGCGGATTGTCAGGATGTCCGGATTACGGCGAGGGTTGAGCTGTGTTGGTGCGGGGCCTGTGCCTCCGGTAAATCTCGGCGAGACGGTCGGGCGAAACGCCAAGCCAGAACAGAATGTGCAAGATGATCAGGCCGCACACGATCTGGAGCGGATGACGGCCTTCGAACCGGCGTGATGACGTGACAAGCGCCGGCTCGGTGATGCAACCGGTCTTGCCGAACCGCTCGAGGCGGCGCGCGAAGTCGAAATCTTCCATCACCGCAATCGGACGCATGCCGCCGAGCGCGTCGTAGGCGCTTCGCCGAACAAAGATGCCGGAGTCCCCGTAGTAGAACCCTAATCTTCTGACCCTGGCATAGGAGCGGGTCAGCAACCGGGTCCCGCCGTCGAACATCACCCGGAAATTGCCGCCGATCACGTCAGGATCGGCCGAAAGCGCCTCTTCAAATACGCTGCAAGCCTCCGGCAGGAAAGGTGCTGTCGGCATGGAGAAAGAACAGGATATCGCCACGGGCGCCTCGCGCACCCGCGCAAACCGCGGCCCCACGCCCGGGCGAAGCATGGAATAGGGTGGCGCCATCGGCGAGCGCGATATCGATTGTACCGTCGTCGCTGCCGCCATCGACAACGACGATCTCGTGTTCCGCCCGCTCGTTACGGAGCGCTGTCAGAAGGGACGGCAAACTGCGCGCTTCGTTCAGGGTCGGGATGATGACCGAGATCATACCGGAGAGCGCCGAAAGCGCCGGCTCGGATTTCCCCTATGTCGGGCAAACTGCTTCTGCGTCTCTAGGTCATCTCTTGAACCCATAGAGCGCGCTGGTGCCAATATCGCCTTAAACGACATCGAGCGCCGAGAGAGCGGCGGTGGCAGGGAGGAGCCGTACATCGCGACGACGCCCTGTTGTGGCCTCAAGGGTTTCCGCCATCTCTGCGTCCTCCGGACCAGGCAGCCCTGAGCCAAAATGAAAACCCGCCGGATACAGAGCTTAACATTGAATTCTCGTATTCGCTTTGCCATCTTGGGTCGCTTTTAGTGGCTGAACTGTCAGGGCTTGGGAGGCAGAGATCGAAGCGCTCTCGATCTGGCAGAATGTGATGACCTACTTCGAGCAGCTCGAAAGGCACCTGCTCGATGAAATCCTCGTTTTTGCCAATCTGATCCAAATCCCCGCGGTGATCCTGACGGGGGGCGTGGCCTGGCTGGTTTGCCGGCCGATACGGGGCTGGGCCGTGACCTGGATTCGGCGGGTTCCGGAGGGTCATCATCTCGACTGGATCGTGCACCACCGGTCATGGGTGAGCGACCGGCTGGTCCCGTTGATCACACCGACTGCCTGGGCCATCGGGCTGTGGATATCGGTCGTGGTCGCCGAGCGCGCCGGCTGGCCTCACCTGGTCACGCAGACCGCTGTCAGCTTGTTGGTGGCCTGGTTGGTAATCCGCCTGGCCGCGGCTCTCGTTCCTTACGCCGCGCTGGCGCGGCTCATCGCGGTGCTCGCCTGGGTGGTGGCGGCGCTCAACATCATGCATCTGCTGGGTCCGACGCTGGACTTCCTCGATAGTGTCGCGATCGTTGTGGGCGGACTCAGGGTCTCGATCCTGACTGTCGTCCGGGGCGTGCTGTCGCTTGCAATGCTGCTGTGGGCCGCCACCGTCGCGTCCAACCTGTTTGAGCGGCGCATCACGCGCTTTTCCGAGATCACCCCGCGTGCGCGGGTGCTGCTCGGAAAGCTGATTAAGGCGACTCTGGTCACCTTAGCCGTGGTGCTCTCGTTGACGAGCATTGGCGTCGATCTCACCACATTCGCGCTGTTTACGGGAGCGCTGGGGGTTGGTGTTGGGCTCGGCCTGCAGCGGACGGTCTCGAATTTGTTCAGCGGGATCGTTCTGCTCTTGGACAAGTCGATCAAGCCAGGCGATGTGATCGAGGTGGGTGGCACTTATGGCTGGGTCTCCTCACTCGGGGCGCGCTACGTTTCGGTGGAAACGCGCGACGGCACCGAGTTTCTGATACCCAACGAGGACATCATCACCCATCAGGTCGTCAACTGGTCACACCGGAGCGACCGCGTCCGGCTGAAAGTGCCTGTCCGCGTGCCCCACGACTCCGATCTCGACCAAGCGCTAGCCCTGATGCGCGAGGCGGCCAGCTTCCCACGGCGCGTTTTGGCGGTGCCGGCACCCAATGCGTTGATCATGGCGTTCGGCGAAACCGCGATCGAACTCGAGTTGCGGTTCTGGATAGAGGACGCGCATAACGGTGTGCACAACGTCAAGAGCGAGGTCCTCTATGAGATCTGGCGCTTGTTCCGGCAGGAAGGCATTCAGATCCCCTATCCCAAACGGGATCTGTACGTGCGCTCCGATTTGCGGGCTTGACTTTGGTCGCCGGGCCGGCCTGAGCGGCGGCAAAGACTAGCGCGGTTGCTCAAGCGAGCTGTTTCTGCATCTCGAGGTCATCTTCGACGAAGGCTTGGACGACCTCATCGATGCCGCTATCTGCGCCAAAGCCGAGTGCCTTGGCGCGCGGCGCGTGGAGCACCTGCGGCCAGCCGGAGATGATCTGCTGGACCTGCGGGTCGGGCTCCCAGCGGATGCGGGCGTAGGCTGGGTCACCGCCGGCGCGGCGGACCGCGGCGGCCATTTCGCCGACCGCTACGGAGAATCCGGGGAGCTGCAAGGAGCGGTTCGCGCCGAAGGCGTCGGCCGGCAAATCGTGGGCGTGGATGAGGCCCGCGACGACGCGGCGTGGTGAGGCGAGGGCCATGACGGTGTCGGGTGCAACCGGGCAGATTGCCTCGCGGCCCGTCAGCGGTTCGCGGATCATCGAGGAAGCGAAGGTCGAGGCGGCGCGGTTGGGCCGTCCTGGTCGCACCACGACAGTGGGAAGCCGCACCGCGCGGCCGTCGACAAACCCCTTGCGGCTGTAATCGTTGACCAGCAGTTCCCCAATCGCCTTTTGCGTCCCATACGACGTCTGCGGGGTGAGCGGCGTATCGTCGCCGACGGTCGGCGACAGCGCGCCGCCATAGACCGCCAGCGAGCTGGCAAACACGACGCGCGGGCAGGTGCCGAGCGCGCGGCAGGCATCGAGCACCGCGCGCGTCCCGTCGAGATTGACGCGATAGCCGAGATCGGTATCGGCCTCGGCCTGGCCGCTGACCACTGCTGCGAGATGGAACACCGCGTGCGTATCGGCAGCGATCAGCCGGCGCATCGCGTCGCGGTCGGCGATGTCGCCGGTGATGAGCCTGAGCCTTTTGTCCTCCGGCAGAGGCAGCGCCGAGGGCGCGTTGTCGAACAGCATGAGCTCGTCGACCTCACGCCGGTCGAGCAGCTGGAGCGCGACCCTCCGGCCGAGAAAGCCACAACCCCCGGTAATCAGAATTCGCATTGGTACCTCTTTGCTCGGCCCGATTGCTCCCCCCTTAACTCCCCCCGCTTGCGGGGTAGGAGGGGTAGGGCGCTCGAACTCAGCCCTGAATGCCGTACCGCTTGGCCCAGCCGAGACCGGTCCGCGTCTCGCCTTTCGGCCGGTATTCGCAACCGATCCAGCCCGAGTAGCCGAGCTCGTCGAATAGATCGAACAGGAACGGGTAATTGATCTCGCCGACGTCGGGCTCGTTCCGGCCGGGGTTGCCGGCGATCTGCACATGCGGGTAGTGGCCGGCGAGCGTGCGCATGCGGTGCGCGAGATCGCCCTCCATGATCTGCACGTGGTAAAGGTCGAGCTGCAGCTTCAAATTGGGATGCCCGACTCGCTCGATAATCGACATCGCCTGCGTCGTCGTGTTGAGGAAGTAGCCGGGGATGTCGCGGTTGTTGATCGGCTCGATGGTGACCGTAATGCCCTCGCGCGCGAGCCGTTCGGCGGCGTATTGCAGGTTCGCAACATAGGTGCGCTCCGCCGCAACACGGTCGTTTCCCGCCGGCAATACCCCAGCCATGGCATGGACGAGACGGCAGTTCGTCGCCTTGGCGTAGATCAGCGCCTTTTCGAGGCCGTCACGAAATTCTTGCTCGCGCCCGGATAAAGCTGCGATGCCGCGCTCACCCACCGCCCAGTCGCCGGGCGGCATGTTGAACAGCGCCTGGACCAGCCCGTGCCGGCTAAGCTGTTCGGAGATTACTTCGGGCGGATGCTCGTAGGGAGAAAGGTACTCGACCGCCTTGAAGCCGCAGGCAGCGGCAGCGGCGAACCGATCGAGAAACCCGACCTCCTGGAAGATGAAGCTGAGATTGGCGGCGAATTTCGGCACGGCAGCGTCCTCGTTTGCGGGCATAACGGCGGGGAGCTACTGTAACACAGACCCTGCAGGAGGGCGCGATGAGCGTGCTATTGGGAGCGATCGCCGACGATTTCACCGGCGCCACCGATCTGTGCAACACATTGGTTCGGCGTGGGATGCGGACCGTGCAATTGATAGATGTGCCTGCACAGGACGCCGAAGTCGTCGACGGCGAAGCGGTCGTCGTCGCGCTGAAGAGCCGGACGATCCCGGCCGCGGAGGCGATCGAAAAAAGTCTTGCAGCGCTCGCCTGGCTCCGGAAGGCCGGGGCTCGGCAGATTCTGTTCAAATACTGCTCGACCTTCGACTCGACCGACGCTGGCAATATCGGGCCGGTCGCCGAGGCGCTGATGCACGCGCTCGACACCGAGTTCACATTGGTTTGTCCGGCCTTCCCCGAGGCCGGCCGGACGATCTACCGCGGGTATCTATTCGTCGGTGACGTGCTCTTGTCGGAATCGGGTATGCGCGACCATCCGCTGACGCCGATGCGCGACCCGAACTTGGTGCGCGTGCTCCAGCGGCAATGCCGCGGCAATGTCGGGCTCGTGCCGCAATATGATGTGGCCCGCGGCGCGGCGTCGATCCGCGACGCCTTTGCCTCGCTTCGGCAGGCTGGTTTTCGGCATGCGATCGTCGATGCGATCGAGGATTCCGATCTTGAGGCCATCGGCGAGGCCGCAGCCGATTTCCCGCTGATTACCGGCGGGTCGGGCATCGCGTTGGGACTGCCCGAGAATTTTCGTCGCGGGGGTCTGCTAGAGGACAGCGGCAGAGCCGACATACTGCCCGCAATCGAGGGCGCGGCGGCGGTGCTGTCGGGCTCGTGCTCGGAAGCGACGCGCGCTCAGGTCGCCCATATGCGCGAACGCACGCCGGCGTTCACGATCGACCCGATCGCTGCCGCGGCCGGCCGCAACATTGCCGAGGAGGCGATCGCCTGGGCAGCGGCGCGGCTTGACGGGCAACCGGTCCTGATCAGCGCGACGGCGCCGCCCGAGGAGGTCGCCAGGATCCAGCAGGTGCTCGGCCGCGAGCGCGCCGGAGCGCTGGTTGAAGGCATTCTCGCCGGCGTCGCCCGCGGTCTCGTGGCGCATGGCGTGCGGCGGCTTGTCGTTGCCGGCGGCGAGACCGCTGGGGCGGTGGTCCAGGCGCTGGGGATCAACGGCCTGCGCATCGGCAGGCAGATCGACCCCGGTGTGCCATGGACCGTAAGTCTCCCTGGGAGCCTCGGTGAACCGACTCTGGCATTGGCGCTCAAATCCGGCAATTTCGGCGCCGCCGATTTTTTCCTGCGCGCCTTTTCCGTGCTGGATGAAGTGACTGTTGAATAAGCGCTTAACCGCAAAGGACGCAACGGACGCGCGAAGTGCGCGAAGGCACCCTCGCGACTTTGCGAATACTCAGCGAGCTTTGCGTAAGAAATTGGTTTGAGGGAGAAACGCGATGAACGAGGCGAAATTGCGGGAAGAGATCTGTGCAATCGGCGCGTCGATCTTTGCCCGTGGGCTGACCGCCGGATCCTCCGGCAATATCAGCGTGCGAACCGAGGAGGGCTGGCTGATGACCCCGACCAACGCCTCGCTCGGCCGCCTCGACCCGGCGCGCCTCTCAAAGCTCGATGATGGCGGGCGGCTTGTTTCGGGCGATCCGCCGACCAAGGAGAGCTTTCTGCACCGCGTGATGTATGAGGAGCGGCCCTCTACGGGCGCGGTCGTGCATCTGCACTCGACGCATTCGGTCGCCGTCTCGTGCCTCGCCGAAATCGACCCCGTGGACGTGCTGCCGCCGATCACCGCCTATTACGTGATGCGGGTCGGCCGGTTACCGCTCGTCCCGTACTTCCGCCCTGGCGACATTGCGCTAGCCGAGGCGGTGCGTGGCTTTGCCGGCAAGCACCATGCGGTATTGCTCGCCAATCACGGCCCGGTCGTCGCTGGAGCTAACCTCGACGCCGCCGTCAATGCGGTCGAAGAACTCGAGGAGACCGCGAAACTTTATCTGCTGTTGCGCGGCGCCAACACCCGTTATTTGACTGCGACGCAAATCAGGGAGTTGCAGCAATGACATGCTTTTGGCGCCAGTTGCTTGCGGCAGCGCTGGTCCCTTTTTTGGCGCCAGCGGTGCGGGCCGCCGAGCCAATCAAAATCGGCTTCAGCATGGAACTGACCGGCCCGTTCGCCGTCGTCGGTAAGACCGGGCTGCTCGCTTTCAAGATTTGGGAAGAAGAGGTCAATGCCGAGGGCGGCCTGCTCGGTCGGCCGGTTAAGCTCGTCTATTACGACGACCAGAGCAATCCTTCGCTGGTGCCGGGCATCTACACGAAGCTGATCGACATCGACAAGGTCGATCTGTTGATTTCGAGCTACGGCACCAATCTTGCCGTGCCGGCGATGCCGGTCGCGATCTCCTACAACCGGCTGTTCTTCGGCCTGTTCGCATTGGCGGCTAACGACAAGTTCCACTATCCGAAATACTTCTCGATGCTGCCCTTCGGCCCCGAACCGGTGAAAACCTTTGCCGAGGGCTGGTTCGACCTGGCGGCGGTGCAGAACCCGAAGCCCAAGACGGTCGCGATAGTCAACACCGACGCCGAATTCCAGCACAAGGCGGCCGAAAGCGCGCGAGGGCATGCCAAAGCGAAAGGGATCGACATCGTCTATGATCGGGCCTATCCGCCGACGACGGTCGACTTCACGCCGATCATCCGCTCCGCGCAGGCGGCTCAAGCCGATCTCGTCTACATTTCCTCCTATCCGTCGGATACGGTCGGCATCCTGCGTTCGGTCGGCGAACTCGGCCTCGACGCCAAGATGCTGGGCGGCGGCCTCGCGGGATTGCAAGCGGCGGCGATCAAGATGCAACTCGGCGAGGCGGCCAATGGCGTCGTCAATGTCGATTTGTGGGAGCCGCTGCCGACAATGCAATTCCCCGGCGTCATGAATTTCATCAAGAAATATCAGGCGAAGGCGCCGGCCGAAGGGGTCGATCTGCTCGGCTATTTCCTGCCGCCGTTCGCGTACAGCGAGTTGCAGGTCCTCGGCGATGCGATCACCGCAACGAAAACTCTCGATGACAACAAGCTCGCCGAATACATGCACTCGCACCCGTTCCACACGATCGAGGGCGACATCGCCTTCGGGCCCGATGGCGAGTGGACCGAGGCGCGGCCGATCTGGGCGCAGTACCACGACATCAAGGGGCACGATGTCGAGCAGTTCCGCGAGCCGAAGACCGTAACCATCCTTGCGCCGCCACAGTACAAGACCGGCGAAATGGTCTACCCTTATACCGAGGCGCGAAAATAGTTCAGGTGCACAGGACGTTACGGAGAGAGTTCGATTGTATAATCTTCGATCACTGGGTTGGCGAGAAGCTCGCGGCACATAGCTTCGACCCGCTCACGGGCGCGCGCCAAGTCGGTCTCGGAGAGTTCCAACTCGATCAATTTGCCTTGCCTTACCTCCCCGATCCCGGTGAACCCCAGGCCGGCTAGCGCATTGCCAATCGCCTTGCCCTGCGGATCGAGGACCCCCTCTTTCAGCTTGACGTGAACAAAAGCCTTCATTTCCACGCCTCGTCGATCACGAAAGAATGTTGCGCCAAGGTGTCGGCTCGGGTAGCCACCCCGCGAAGCGGAAGATGGGCCGGCGCTCGGGCCCGCCGAGCGCCGGAAGGGCGATCAATGCGCTCGACCCGGTCCCGTACCCGTCCGTCCGGAAGCGCATCGCCGAGGTCGCCGACTCGCCTGGCGGGGCGCGAGTGCTGGCGAGCAGCGATTCCCACGACGACCAGTCGTCGTGATCGGGATCGGGCACCGGCCATGCGCGAAAGGCCGGCAATGCCAGCTCGAGCCGCCGCGTGGCGAGGTCGTCGAGGTCGCCCGCCGCAATCATCGACAGCCCGTCCTTGACTGGATGCAATTCAATGCGGGCTCGCCCCGCGTGACGCAGCCAGAACGCATGGCGCTCGTCGGCGACAATCAGATTGAACGTGCGGTAAGCGGCCGGATCGAGATCCGCGAGCGCTTCGGCAGCCGCCGCTGCGTCGGCGTGGTCAAGCGCCTCGAGAACCAGCTCGCCTCGCGACCGGATGCCGGGCGCGGGGCCGAGTGAGCCGTGACGGTTGAGCACGGCGGCAGCCACACCCCAGTCATTGATCCCGAGCCACGACCCGCCGGCGAGCTTGTCGAGCCCCGCGACGACCTCCGGCCGGTCCGGCCAATGCCGGCCCGGCGGGTCCCACGGGCGGTCGATCATCTCGTCGCGATTGGCTCCAATCAGCACCGGCCAGCGGTGGTCAGGCCGACGCAAGATCACCAAGGTGCACATTCACGCTCTAGCGCCACGGTGGGACGGGTGTGGTATACTGATGCCCTGAGGCATTATCGAATTGGAAACGCCATGCCTACTTTGGCCGACCGAGGGAAGGAGTTCGAAGCTCGGTTCAAGCACGATCAGGAGTTCAAATTCAAGGCCACCGCCAGGCGCAACCGGCTGCTGGGGCTTTGGGCGGCAGAACGCCTCGGGCTGCTGGGCGATGCCGCCGAAGCGTACGTCAAGCATGTGGTCGATGCCCAATTTGAACCGGGCGGCGACAAGCATGTAGTCCAGAAGGTGGCCGACGATCTCGGCGCCAAGGACCAGACCTTCACCGCGGCTCGCATCCGGTTCGAACTTGAGCACTTCGCCGAACAAGCGAAGCGACAGCTGATGAAGAAGTAGGGATTAGGTTACTTCTCGTTCCCTTCGGTCGCTTCGAGCCGTTGGACGCGACCCCCCAATCGGCTGACTTGCGAATGTATGGCTCGGATCGCTAAGCAATCGGGCGCGATTGTTGTCGATGCGTTGAACGATCGCAGTTAGAACCTGCATGTCCTCTCGCAGGCTCGCCACTTCGTCGCTCAACCGTTGAAGCGCTCGGCCGAAATAGGCGAGATCAATTCGTTCGTCGCTCATCTAACAACAGTCGATCCGGGACGTGCGTCAGGCCTGGTAGAACGGCCGGTCGCCCTTGACCGTAACGCGGTGGCCGGAGCGCGTGTGAGGCCAGTAATCCCACATCGCGTGGTGCTGCACGCAACGGTTGTCCCAGAACGCGATCGAGTTCTCCTGCCAGCGGAAGCGGCACTGGAACAATGGATTGGCCATATGGTCGTAAAGGTAGTTGAGGATACCGTCGCTCTCGTCGCGTGAGACGCCAAGAATTCGCCGCGTGAAGCCCTTGTTTACGTAAAGCGCTTTCTTGCCGGTCACCGGGTGGGTGCGGACGACCGGGTGCTCGGCGCGGGGATAGCTCGGTTTGTCAGCGATACCGTAATTGGCGTATTGGCCGCGATAGTGCTCGCCGTCATGGATCGCGGTCAGCCCTTCGAGATAGGTCTTCATGCGGTCCGACAGCGCCTCGTAAGCGGCGTACATGCTGGCAAACAGTGTGTCGCCGCCCATCGGCGGGCATTTCCTGATGTAGAGGATGCTGCCCATCGGCGGCTCCTCGTCACAGGAAACATCGGTGTGCCAGCCTTCGCCATTGGCGCGCGGTGAATCCTTGTCGGCGTGGATGATCATCAGCTCCGGCTTGTCCGGCGCGTGCGGCGCGGCCGGGTGGAGGTGCAAATCGCCAAACAGCCTGCCAAAGGCGAGGTGCTGGTCTTCCGTCAGATGCTGGTCGCGGAAGAAGATGACGAGGTTCTCGGCTAGCGCTCGGTGGATCTCGTCGAAGGTGCGGTTGCCCAGCGGCTTCGACAGATCGACCCCGCCTATCTCGCCGCCGATGATCGGCGTCAATTTGTCTACGGTGATCGTGTCGTACGGCGCCGGCTCTTCGGCGAGATGCTTGTAACGGGGACCGTTGTTGGAACGAACGGGATCCATCGCGTGCTCTCCTCAGATTGCTGCCACGATCTTATCACGCTTGGGCGGGCTCGAGCGCTACGGCGAACCCGGCCTCTCTA
>Ga0306924_10008238_pt1 | contig 10498 bp, 12 predicted proteins | sample sta12Can44000111_FD_203756 | JGI IMG/M metagenome (GOLD analysis project Ga0306924, IMG submission 203756) | Lab enrichment of tropical soil microbial communities from Luquillo Experimental Forest, Puerto Rico - statanox.12C.anox.44.000.111 (v2)... | ecosystem: Environmental > Terrestrial >...
TGTTGTGAAGATGCAGTACCGCGGAGCGAAAGAGTTCACGTGGAATGACTACGATGTCACTGTCACTGTGCCCGGCCTCGATCACTTCATGGAGGATGAATTTGATGTCGGCGCCTGGGACTGCGATGAAGGCAAGCTGCCGAAAGATCGGAAGTTCATTACGGAGCCCGAGCTTGCCACCAAGCTCGTCAACATGGTCAAGTACGGAGTAGGAGGGACGCCGCGATGACGGCTGCTAGGTATCAGATCATTGAGTGTGAACAAGGATCGCCGGAATGGCGCGAGGCGCGTCGTGGCCTCCCGACCGCCAGCCGCTATGGCGATGTGCTCGCACAGGGCCAAGGCAAGATGCGCAACAAGTATCGGCGCCAACTGGCGGCTGAGATCGTGAGCGGCAAGGTCATGAAGACCTACTCCAACGCGCACATGGAGCGCGGCAAGGAAGAGGAGGACGAGATCCTGATGAAATATGCATTCGAGACCGATGCTAAGCTGCAAAAGGTCGGGTTTTTGCGCTACACGCTGATGTCGACCGGCTGCAGCCCGGATGGGCTGATCGGCAAGGACGGCATGGTCGAGATCAAGTCGGTCCTACCCGAGTTGCTGGTCGAAATGCACGAGACCGGCAAGATCCCGACAGAGCACATACCACAGGTTCAGGGCGGTCTGTGGATCACCGGTCGGACATGGTGCGATCTCGTGCTAGGCTCGCCCGGCCTGCCGTCGATCGTCCACCGCATCCCGCGCGATGAACCCTATATGGCGGGCCTTCAGCGTGAGTTGCAGTATTTCATCGAAGAGGTAGACCAGTTGGCGAAATTTCTGGAAGGCAAGCGATGAGCCTCATGGGCCATGCGACAATTTTCAATTGGAAACGCAAACATTTGCCGCGTGCCAACCCGCTTATGGTGACGGTGTTCTGGCAGCGTGGACAGGTCAGATACCAGTTTCATGACACGTATGCGCACCACGAAGGGCAAGACCCGATCTGGGGAGATAGCCGGCTTCAAGCGGAATGGTGGGAGAAAATTTCTCAGGATCGAGAACGAGTATTTGAAAAGATCGAACCGCTGGTCGTGTTGTATCGCTTGAGGGTGTATGTCCATGCGTAGGCGTCCCATACGCGCGATCTGGACCGGAGCATCGTTCCTGCCGTCGAATTACGACATGAGCTATTGCCAGCGCATGTTCCGGCCCGGCACCGAGTACGTCATCGATCCCGAGCAGCAGCGCGATATGAACTCGCACCGGCATTATTTCGCGCAGCTGAATGAAGCCTGGAGGAATTTGCCGGAAGGCCTCGATGAGAAATATCCCGATGAAGAGATCTTCCGCAAGAAATTGCTGATCGAGGCGGGATACTTCAACGAGAGCGAAGTCGTGTGCGACACCAAGCGCGACGCCGTGACCATCGCCGCGTTCATGGCTGATCTGGACGTCAGCGCCACCATCACTGTGCATGGCAACGTCATTCGCAAGTATACCGCACGGTCGCAGAAGGTATCGCAGATGGGGCGGCAGGAGTTTCAGAAGTCGAAATGGGCGGTGCTCGAATTGGCGTCCAGCTTGATCAAGGTCACGCCTAGGCAGCTGGAAAAGGAAGCGGGAAAAAGCGCATGACGATGCGGGTTCCGACACCGCCTGAGACAGTCGCCCTGATCAAGGCGATCGTAAACCTCGATCTGCGCGAGCGGCGCCGCGCCGGCTTCATCCAGTGCAGTTCCCATCTGGCGGACCGGATCGCGGCCGAACTAGGGCTGAGCATCCACACGGTCCGCTCGATCAAAGAACGCAAGCGCCACAAGCATGCCAAAGCCTCCCGGCTGTTCTGGAAGAATACGGTTCCAGTCGATCGCCTGGAACGGATACGTCAGCAACGCCTACTCTCAGGCAAGCCTGTAGCCCCGCTGGATGGGTTTCAGCCGCACTGGCACCAAGGGAGCTGGTCACCCCGAGAACGCATCAGGCGCCTCGCTATCAGGCCTGGGAGCCCTTCTAGGCCTGGGAGCCCTTCTAAAACTCCTTAGGCCGGCGATAGATGCAAAACAGGCTCTGGCCACGCGCGCAGATGTGGTCCCGATCGTCCTCTGACCAATGGAGCCTCGGGTCGGAATAGGACATCATCGGGAACCCCCGCACTACAATACCATCCTTCAGTTCTTGGACGGTTCCATCCGGTACTGGATGGCAGTCGGCCCCATTGCAGCATTCAGGGCCGTACCAGCTATGTACCAGAATGAACGCAGCCAATTTGACGTAAGATGGAGCGATCATGCATCTACCGCCGTGATGATGGTCGGAGCCGGGTAGATCACCTCGATGACGTCGTCGGTCTTGATCCCGAGGGCTTCCATCAGTCCCGGGCTGATATCCGCGATCCGCCCGGTTTCTGAATGTGGGCCCCAGTCCGCCGGCCATGCCATGGCTTGCTTGCCGGTTTTGGGAGCCCGCACCAGGGCCCGCAGCCGGGGATCTTGCAGCATGCTCTTGGGCGTCGCCTCGTAGTCCCAGCGGCAGGCCACGTATGGCTTGCTCGGATCGAGGCGCCGGGCGAGCCCTGTGGTCCCAGCCGGCTGCTCGGGCAGGAAGAGGTGCGGAGCGTCCAGATAGTCGTAGAAAAAAGCAAGGCCCTCGTCGGGATCGACCCCCTCGTCATCCGGGCCGCCGAACCAACTGCACCGGCCGACGTCGGTGACAATGACCTCCATCGGGATGCGCTCGGGCGGTTCTTCTCCCGCAGTCACATCATTCTTGCCGGCGATCACCTCGGCGATCGATTCGCAAATAATGTGGAAATGCTCTTTGTAGAGCGCGACATCCATTTCCGAGTCGACGAAACAAACCTCTATCAGCGCCGCAGTTTGCGCCGTCTCGTTCAGGAAGAACAGGTCTTCTTCACGCTTGGCACCGCGATCTATCAGACCAGACACATATGAGATCGTCGCCGAAATATCTGTCGCGAGGTTCATCGCCGCATCGCTGACAAACAATACCTCGCAGCCGCGCGGTTCTGACGTGGCCTCGGATGCGTTCAGATGTACGGAGACATCATAGTCATGCGGACCCTGCGCATTATGAAAGTCAACGATGCGGTTAAGGTTTTCCTGCTGATCATCCGATACATCATCATGATAGACCGTCACCTCGACGCCAAGCCTGCGCAGACACCGCGCGACTTCGTCAACGACGCGCCGTGCTTCCTCGACTTCGTTCAGTCCCCATGGTTCAGGACCGATCGCGCCTTGCACCTTCAGCGCATGGCCACTGCTGATTACAATGGATACCATTATTGCCTCCTGGGGCTAATTCGGCTTCATCCATGCCTGGGGAATGCCGCTGTCGGCACTGTATAGCCGCTATCGCTGGCATACCGGGCAGCGCCTTTGGTGATCCTGACTTCGTCAATATACCCATTGAATGTCCGTGCTCCCAAACTATCATTGCCTATTGCCAAATGCGCAGGAGCTGCATTGAACAGGGAAGAGTCGGCTGGTGTGGCTGATCCCACCATCGTCCCACTGCGATAAATTCGTATCTTGCCGGTGGCATCCTTATCGGCCGCGACATGATACCAAGTCCCGGCAACCCAAGTGAGACCGCTCGATCCCGGCGTATAGTCAAAGCCATTGCCATCAGTAGCGGTGGAGCCCCAGAAACTCAATTCTCCATTACCTGAATTAGCCGACCAAAAGAAAAACGAGATCGCAGGACTTCCGATCGACCACACAATAAGGCCTTGGTTATTGATGTTCGTTGCATTCGGCAGTATCCAGCATTCGATCGTAAACTGGCTTGAATTGGATGTACTCAACTGCCAGTCTGCGCTTGCTGGAAATACAGTGTTGTTGCCAGCCTGCAACGAACTTGCGCCGAACTTGAACTGGCTCGTCGTGATCTGGCTGGTGCCGGTAACAGTCGCGGTGCCATGTGCGGAATGGCTTTCATCGTTCATCCCGGGTGCACCGGTCGAGCCATTTGCTCCTTCGAAACCCATCAGCAGCACGACATTGCTCCAATATGGGTCGGCTGGGCCCGTCACCCTCTTTGGCCACAACAATGGCTGACTCCAAGGCTGCATTAGGTCAGTCCCGTGCAATATTTACCGATGTCATGTTAAATTGGTCCCACTGATGATCCACACCGTCGCATCAGTCTTCAACGCCGTGCAGCACCCATACTGTGCCAGCGTCCGCGATCCGGTCGTCCCGGGCCCAGCCAGATACATCGTATCCGTCGTGATCGCGATCGTTAGAACATTGGCGCTCATGTTGACAAAACTGATCACCGTTCCCAGCGCATAAGCCACACTCGCATTAGCCGGAATAGTAAAGGTTCGCGCATTGGCATCGCTGGCCGGGTGATAGATGAAACTGCCGGCATCTTGTGCCACCAGTGTGTAGTCAGCTGATCGCGAATTCTCCGGAATGATACCTGGGTTGAAATTACCCCATCCCGTCCATGTCCAAACCGTTCCATTCCATTGCCAAACAGGAGCATTGATAACGGCCGGCTGCGGGAAAAATTGACCGACAGTTGGCGAGTCCGGGAAATTAAGCGCCATGGCCTGTCCTCACGTAATTGTCAATTTAATTCTTCCAGCCCCACCAGTCGCGCCGCTTGATACTGTTGCACCGCCGCCGCCACCGCCTGGTTGCGTTCCGGCCACGCCATTTGTCGTACCACCATTTCCTCCTACACCACCATCCGGCGCACCACCGGCGCCCCCTGTCCCTAAAGTGGCATTGGAGCCATTGGCAGTCGAGCCTGCACCCCCGCCGCCACCACCCCCAGTGCCGCCACCGGGAGCGGCGCCATTACCGCCACTATAATTGACAGTGCCTATAGAGCCGGATCCGCCCGAACCTATCCCCGTCGTTGCTCCGCCACCGCCCCCGCCGATACATCCTATTGTGGTCGGTAAAGTATTGGCCGCCGGGTTAATCCAGGAAGAACCGCCATTGCTGCCTGCATTAGGAGAGCCTGCACCACCTGATCCGACGGAATAATAAATAACCTGTCCTGGAGTCACGGAGGTTATGAATTTTGAATATGCTCCGCCGCCGCCACCGGACTGGGAGCCTCCGCTAAAACCTTCAACACCACCGCCGCCGCCACCCCACACCTCGCCGACCAATGTGCTATAGCCAGGAGCGACCGTATAATTCCCCGCTCCGGATACATTTTGCGTAAATACAACAGGTGTATATCCACCCGATCCGGCTACGCTGCTCGGTGAGGCCGCACCGACAATGACCCATTGCGATGACGTTCCATCATTGTAATAGATGCACAACTGACCATTGGTTGAATTCCACCACAGATTCCCGGCAGAAGGCGAGACCGGGGCCGTATCCGAAATTGTGACCGAAGCGCTAGGCACCGCTACCCAGGCGGCATTCTTCCTGGCATAAAGCGTTCCGTCACTCGGCGCGTCGCTAAGGCCTGCAGGAGGAACAATGCTCCATGCCAAACTTTTTCGTCCATATAATTGTCCGTCGTTTGGCGCATCACTTATGCCGCCCCCACCTCCAGCGGCAGCAGCCAATTGATCGATAGCATCCTGCACATTTGTCGCTGTGACTGTGCCGCCGGCCGCAAGCGGCACTCCCGCATCGGAACGAACGAGCTTTGCGGGCCCATCCGTTTTTCTCATGCCGCTTTCTGTGTCGATCACTGGCATTTCACAGCACCCTGATGATGTAGTTTAGCCCGATCGTCGGCTGCACCGCCGGACGTGCTTGACCACTGCCCATATACACCCCACCGCTGGCACCGCCGGGGAATGTGACGCTGCCGGTGACCGTCACGGTCGAATGAGCATTGAGGCCAAACAGCGGATATCCGACCGAGGCGCTGCCATCGTAGATCGGCGCCGTTTGACCGGAGATGTTCGTGCTCGCGAAGTCGCTCCCGAAAGAGGTCCCGCCGCCAAACGACGCCGCGACGAGCGGCAGCTGAGCCTGCGTGATCGCGCTTCCCTCATGCCCATTGGCACAGACCGCGCCGACATACGTCATTGCTGTACCACAGCCAGCTGGCGCATTCGTTAACCTGCCAGCAGCGGCACTTCCCGGCATGGTATCGAGCCCAGCGAGCACAAAGCCGCGCAAGTCGATGATCGGGAATTGCCCGGCTGCGCAGTAGCTCGGGCCCGGGCTGCCGACCATTGCCCAGTAGATCGCGTATGTCGTCGTCGAGAGACATTCGCCTGCAGCAAAGACATAACTAGCAGGTGGTGTTACTCCGGTATATGGCAGGATGCCGCCAAGCGGAATGCCACCCCCGCCGCCGCTGCGTATGATCCACGAGGTGCTCGCAGCTTGATACAGCATGATGACGGGAACGCCGGCTGTGAGGTTAGCCGCTGTCCCAGGCGCCGAGACCACCGCCTCCGCTGTGCCGCCGTCGACCGCCAGCGTCGGACTGCCGGCGCTGTTGACGTTGAAGGTGACGCCGAGCACCTGCCCATCGCTCGGCGTTGGCGTGTTGAGACCTTGTTTTGTCGTCACTAGGAAAGCAGTCGGACCGCCGGTCGTGACCAGAGCGCCTGACGTGTCAGCTGCCTGCTCGGCAAGCCGCGCCATCATCGCGCGCGCGCTGTCATTCACCACTGACGGCGGCATGCCCTCGATCCAATTGATCGAAGGGTCGCTGTTACCATTGGCCGATGCGGTCTGTGACCATTGCCAGAACGCCGCGCGCGCCCGCTCGATGCCATACTGAGCGCTCAGCGAGACGAGAGCGATCAGCAGGACAAGCCCAAAGGCGTTGCGTATCTTCTTCATGTCTGATCCGTCCCTGTCCCTGTCCCCGTCCCTGACCCTGTCCCCGACCCTAGTGGTGCGAGGGGCTGAACACCTGGGCCCTGCCTCGCCTGCATGGCCCTGACGAGTTGCTGCATCCGAAACATCTGGGGCGTTATGAACTGCAGTGGCTGCAGCTGGGGCCCTGCCGCCTGATCCTGCTGCGCGTATTGATCTTGCAGGTTCTTTATCTGCGCCCCGAGATCGGGTCCTTGTTGCTGCTGCTGCTGTGTATCACCACTGACCTGCTGGGTCGACCCCGGCTGCCCCGACGAGGCCGTGACACCTGCAGGCACTGCACCGCTGCCTGATGGCGTATACCCGCGCGTTCCGGCAACAGACTGGAATGGGGTCCCCGCCTGACCGCCCATCCGAGCCACCTTGTCTTCCATGTTTCGCCGCCAGCCTTCCTCGAACGACTGCGGTGTCTCTAGAGAGGCATTCATTTTCGGTGAGTACGGGTTACCAGCAATGTTCGACATCTGCCCCTTGGTATAAAACCCAGCGCCTTGCTGGTGCATCATGTAGGTCTCGATCGGCGTCGGATCGCGGCCAAAAGCCCCTCTGAAGATCGCAGCGTTGGCTTGAGCGTATTTCGCCGCCGCTATCGCATTATCCATCGGGTTATAGATGTCGCCGCTGCCATGATCATGCCACACACCATGACCAAGTTGGAAAAGTCCCTTGAATTGAGTGTCATTGCCTCGGTTACTCTGCGGGTTCACTGAGCTTTCGATCTGCGCAACAGCTCGCCAGTGTGCCGGGTCCATGCCAGCCATCGCCGCGGTCTTGTTGATCGCATCATCAACACTCTGAGCATACCCTTGAGCATCCATGAGACTTATCCATCTCGTCTTTATCGCCTACCTGCTCATCATCATCGCAGCTATCCACGTGTGGCGCCTGTTCGCAAATTGGTTCGTGGATGCGGAAGGCATCATCCCTGGCATCTTTCTCCTTGTCGCCCTCCTCTTGATCCTGCGCCTGCCTTACTGGGACTCGGACTGACCAGCTTTACTGGGACTCGGACTAACCTGCCTTACTGGGACTCGGACTGACCGGCTAGTGCCGGCGTCAGCGCCGAGCCGCCGATCGCACCGAACTTGCCAGGATAATATGCTCCTCTCCGCGCCAGAGCCGCCTTGCGACCGAGGAACAGGTTTCTCGCCTGCGCCGCCTCATACATTGCGCCGCCACGCGATACAGCCTTGTCGAGCGCCCGGCCCATCAGATACCCGTGCAGGCCATGCGAAGCGCCGATCCATCTGAACACCTGATGCCCGGCCGCCTTCGCCGCACGCATGATCTCATAGCCGGAAGCCGAGGTGTTCCTCGTTCCTGCCGGCGGGACACGCGCGATGTGAAGATCCCCAAGCTCCCTGATCATCTGCTGATCAGTCGGCGTGTACATGGCCTGTCCGACACTGCTGTCGAGCAAGTCGGCGATCCTGTTGCCCACCTTCTGATCGCCCCACGGGATCGCGCCATTACTCTCTTGAATGGCGTCTCGCAAGAAGCCCTGCTTGAGTTGCCCCCAAGTCTCGGCCGGCAGTCTCTGTTGCAAAGCGCGCGCAACATCAGCGCCATACTTACCCTTGAGCACACTGATGATCTGCTCAGGACTCGCCGAGAGGTTACCGCCTCGCCCAGCCAGCCTGTCGATGATCCCCTCGACTGTCTGCGCGCCCATCATCTCTTCAGGCTCGGCAGCGCGCAGCTCACTGGCATGTATTCTCATCCGCGCCTGCTCGACGGGACTGAACAGCGTGTCAGCCAGCTGCCGGTGAGACAGTAGCTTCTCGATCCGCTGCGCCTGCTGCAGGGTCGCGATCGGTTCAGCCGCACCGGCCGGCGTCTCGGTGAGATGCTGGATGATAGCGCTTTTGATCTGTCCCCACTCTGGGCTATTGGCGCCGAATACATTGTCGCGCAAATGAGTAAGGATCGGCACCGCATTGCTGGCAAATGGATTATCGGGCGAGCCGAACAGCGTGCTCACGATCTTTTCCGGCTGCATCTCCTGCCCCGGAAATTTGCCGATCACATTTTCCATGAATTGGCCGACCACGTCCCCGGCGCCGCGCCGCGAGAATGTCCCGCGCTCCTGCGCATGCGCTCGCCGAGCCGCCGCGAGTGACGACAGCACATCCTGTGCATTGCCGGTGAATGCCCCCGGCTCCATCGTCTTTCGCGCCAGCCAGTCCTGGAATTCATCTATGATCCTGCCGACCGCACGCGCATCCTCAAAATTGCCAGTCGAGCGCGCGAGCACGTTAGCTTGGCGCCGATAGATCACCAAATTCTTGAGCACGTTGTTCATATCGTCCGGCGTGATCGGACGCGGCGGGGGAGCGTTGGGATCGCGAGCCAAATTTCTGAACTGCAGCTGGCCGACATCATTGTCGATCATATTGATGGCGTTGATCGCCTGCGGCGTGCGGTCAGGCGCGAGACTGACCCGGTCCGGTCCCGGGGCGTCGAGCCGCGCACGCATGTCATTGCCCACAGTCACGAGCGAAGCAGGATCGTAAGCCCCAGCCGTCCCGCGGAACCGGTCAAAAGCAGCATTCGTCGCGGCCCTGGCGGTCCGGAATAGCTCACGAATGCGGTCTCCGAACATTCCAGCTGCGTCCAAAGCTGACGCAGCACGAGGGATCGGGCCCACGCCTGGAGGAGGAGGAGGCGGTGGCGGAGCGGCGCCCCCAGTAGCTCTCTGCCATGCAGCCGGGTTCGCGTATGGAGCCGCGCCAGGAGGAGGTGCTGCTCCAGCGCCCGGCGGAGGCCCAGAGGGAGGCGGAGGCGCGGCCGCTGGAGGTGGCTGCCCGACGTCCCGGATCAGGTCCTCTGTGCCCTGGCGAGCGGCCGCCGTCGTTTGTGCCTCACGTGCCGCACGCTGTCCCTCCAGAGTAGCTAGATCGCCGCTGACCTGCTGGCCTGCTTGCAGCCCTGTTGCTGTGGTGGGCGACTGACCGAGATGGCGGTAAAGGTCGCCATGCGCCTCCTCTATCGCCTGCTTGGTCGCCGCTTCGGCCGCCGTAGCATCCGGCTGCTGCGTGCCGATCATGCCCTGCTCCCTGGCGATGGTCGCCGGATCTTGCGTGATCGTGCCCTCGGAGACCGGGATCTGTTTTCCCGTCGACAGCGTAATTTGGTTAGGGATGCGCGCTCGTGGCATCAGATCGCGCGCCGCATCCCAGGCCCGCCCCGCAGCCTTGCCCAGGACCACGCCACCGACGCCGCCCAGCGCGCCTTTGACGGCCCCGGCTGTAGGGCTCTCGCCTCGCGCATACGCATCCGCGGCGCCGATAGCGGCATTGGAGGCCCCACCTAACATCCCCGCCTGGAGGGCCTTGCCGGTCATCCCGAGCAGCTTGGCGGGCCCCGCAAACTCGCCAGCGAGCAGATAGGGCGCTGTCCCCACTGCCATGCCTTCCAGGGTCGAGCGTAACGGATGCGCAGTCCGATAGGCCTTAATGTCAGACTGTATCTGCGCGGCATTCTCAGCCGGCGTGCCGCCGCTGACCTTGGAACGGAGCCATGCTGCAGCCGGGACAGCGTATGCGCCGATCACCGGCAAGGACTCGCCTGCAGATATCGCTGAAACAGGTTTGCCGGATGGTGCAGGACCGGCAGCAGCAGGAGTGATGCCCATCTGCCGCGCAATATCTTGTACGGTCATATTCTGATCATCAGGC
>Ga0306924_10008243_pt1 | contig 10496 bp, 8 predicted proteins | sample sta12Can44000111_FD_203756 | JGI IMG/M metagenome (GOLD analysis project Ga0306924, IMG submission 203756) | Lab enrichment of tropical soil microbial communities from Luquillo Experimental Forest, Puerto Rico - statanox.12C.anox.44.000.111 (v2)... | ecosystem: Environmental > Terrestrial > Soil...
GAACGCGAGCGGCTGATGGAGTTCTATGAGAGGGTGTCGGGTGCGCGCATGCACGCCAACTATTTCCGCCCCGGCGGCGTTCACCTCGATATGCCGGCCGGCCTCGCGGATGACATCCTCGCCTTCTGCGATACCTTTCCGCAAACGATCGACGACATCGAGCGGATACTAACCGAGAACCGTATCTTCAAGGAGCGCACCGTCGACATCGGCGTGGTAACCGCCGAGCAGGCTGCGGACTGGGGTTTCTCCGGACCGATGCTGCGCGGGTCGAACGTGGCTTGGGATCTTCGTCGAGCGCAACCTTACGATGCCTATGACAAGATGGAATTCGACGTTCCCGTCGGACGCAACGGCGATTCATACGACCGGTATCTCGTTCGGATCGAAGAAATGCGTCAATCGGTGCGCATCATCAAACAGGCGCTCGCGCAGATGCCCGCGGGACCGGTGAAGATCGACGACCGTAAGGTGGCACCCCCGCCGCGGGGCGAAATGAAGCGCTCAATGGAAGCACTGATTCATCACTTCAAATTGTACACCGAGGGCTATCATGTCCCCGTTGGCGAGACTTATACGGCAGTCGAAGCTCCGAAAGGCGAGTTCGGCGTCTATCTCGTCGCCGACGGGACTAACCGACCGTACCGTTGCAAGATCAGATCACCGGGTTTTGCTTTTCTTCAAGCCACTGATTTCATGACGCGAGGCCACATGCTCGCCGATGTCGTCGCGATCATCGGCTCCATGGACATCGTTTTCGGCGAAATCGACCGATGAGCGCGCCGCTGGACGATATCGAATTCGAGCAGCCCGCGAGCTTCGAATTCATTGCTGAGAACCTCAAACGGGCGCAAGCGCACGTCGCCAAATATCCGCCAGGACGCCAAGCTAGCGCGGTGCTGCCGTTACTGGATCTGGCGCAACGCCAGCAGGGCGGATGGCTCCCGCGGGCGGCAATGGACTGCGTCGCGGAAATGCTCGGGATGGCGCCGATCCGGGTTTATGAGGTCGCGACTTTCTACACGATGTTCAATCTGCGGCCGGTCGGACGGTATTTGCTGCAAGCTTGCACGACCACGCCCTGTTGGCTGCGCGGTTCGGACGAGGTGGTTCGCGCCTGTCAGAGCAAGCTTGGTGTTAGTGTTGGCGGCACCACGCCGGACGGACTTTTCACGTTGGTCGAGGTTGAATGTCTGGGCGCCTGCGTCAACGCGCCGATCCTTCAGGTCAACGATGATTTCTACGAGGATCTCGACGGGCCGGCAACGGAGGCATTGCTCGACGCACTGCGCGAAGGGCATCCGCCGCCGCCGGGTTCTGTAGCCGGCCGGCGTGGGTCGGAGCCGGTTGGTGGCCGCACGACCTTGCTCGAATGAAAGGAAGCCGATGCTCGCCGACAGGGATCGCATCTTTACTAACCTGTACGGCCAGCGCGACTGGCGGCTCGACGATGCGCGGCGGCGCGGCGATTGGGACGGCACCAGGGAGCTGATTCTCAAGGGCCGAGAGTGGATCGTCGAGCAGATCAAAGAATCGGGATTGCGCGGGCGAGGCGGAGCCGGCTTTCCAACCGGCCTGAAGTGGTCGTTCATGCCCAAAGAGAGCGATCGGCCGACCTATCTCGTCGTCAATGCCGATGAAAGTGAACCAGGCACCTGCAAAGACCGTGACATCCTGCGCAACGACCCGCAAAAGCTCGTCGAGGGTTGTTTGCTCGCCTCGGCGGGTATGGGGGTCCATGATTGCTACATCTATATCCGGGGCGAGTTCTATAACGAGGCGCAGCGTCTGCAAGCAGCAATCGACGAGGCCTATGCCGCGGGGCTGATCGGTAGGGACGCCTGCGGCTCCGGCTATCGCTTCGATCTCCATCTTCACCGCGGGGCAGGTGCGTACATTTGTGGCGAGGAGACCGGTCTTCTCGAAAGCCTCGAAGGACGCAAGGGTCAACCGCGCCTCAAGCCGCCCTTCCCTGCCCAGGTCGGGCTTTATGGCTGTCCAAGCACCGTAAATAATGTCGAAACAATTGCAGTGGTCCCGGAGATCTTGCGGCGTGGCGCGGCGTGGTTTGCCGGGATTGGCCGGCCGAGAAATACCGGCACCAAGATCTTCTGCCTATCCGGCCATGTAAATGCGCCGTGCAATGTCGAAGAAGCCATGAGCATACCGCTCCGCGAGCTGATCGAAAGGCATGCCGGCGGCGTGCGGGGCGGCTGGGACAATCTGCTTGCCGTCATTCCTGGCGGCTCATCGGTGCCGGTGATACCAAAATCGGTCTGCGAGACGGTATTGTTGGATTTTGACAGCCTACAGGCCGTCAAGAGTGCGCTCGGCACCGCCGCGGTCATCGTGATGGACAAGTCGACAGATATCGTAAAGGCGATCGCTCGACTGTCGAAATTCTACAAGCACGAGAGTTGCGGCCAATGCACGCCGTGCCGCGAGGGTCTGGGGTGGGTATGGCGGGTCATGGAGCGCATGGTCGAGGGCAACGCCTCGGTTGCGGAGGTGGACATGCTGCTCGATGTTTCCTATGAGATCGAGGGGCATACGATCTGCGCGTTGGCAGACGGCGCCGCTTGGCCGGTACAGGGGCTGATTCGTCACTTCCGTCCACAGATGGAGCAGCGGATTGCCGAATACCGTTCCGTCGCTGACCGGCAAAGACGGACGGCCTGACAATGCCCAAGCTCACAATCGACGGAAGCGAAGTCGAGGTCCCGGCGAACACGACGATTCTTCAAGCCTGCCAGCACGCCGGGATCGAGGTCGCCCATTTCTGCTACCACGAGCGTCTGGCGATTGCCGGGAATTGCCGGATGTGTCTGGTCGAAGTGGAGAAATCGCCTAAGCCGATCGCCTCCTGCGCGATGCCCGCGGCCGATGGGATGGTCGTACACACCAAATCGCCGAAAGCAATTAAGGCGCAGAAAGGCGTGATGGAATTCCTGCTGATAAACCATCCGCTCGATTGCCCGATCTGCGACCAGGGCGGCGAGTGTGATCTGCAGGACCAGGCGGTGGCCTACGGCTTTGACCGCGGCCGGTTCGAAGAGAACAAGCGCGCTGTCCGCGAAAAGGATTTCGGCCCACTGGTCAAGACTGAAATGACCCGCTGCATCCATTGCACACGCTGCATCCGGTTCCTGACCGAGATCGCCGGGGTCGAAGAACTCGGCGCCACCGGACGTGGTGAAGATATGGAGATCGGCACCTATATCGAGCGGGCACTCGGTTCCGAATTGTCGGCGAATATCATCGATTTGTGTCCGGTCGGCGCGCTGACTTCGAAGCCTTATGCTTTTGTCGCTCGACCCTGGGAGCTGAGAAAAACGGAATCTATCGATGTCTTCGATGCGGTCGGCAGCAACATCAGGATCGATTCCCGCGGATCGCAGGTATTGCGCGTGCTACCTCGCCTGCACGAGGCAGTCAACGAAGAGTGGATTTCCGACAAGGCACGTTTCGCGATCGACGGATTGTCGCACCGGCGGCTCGATCGCCCCTACATCCGCCGCGATGGTCAGCTTCGCGAGGCCGATTGGCGCGAGGCGCTTGATCTCGTGGTGGATCGGCTGAAAGGGGTTCCGGGCGAGCGTATTGCCGCGATTGCCGGCGATCTCTGCGATGCCGAGTCGATGTTCGCGCTGAAGGAACTCGTCACCGGGCTTGACGCGCTCAGTATCGACTGTCGTCAGGATGGCGCCAAGCTCGATTCGCATTACCGTGCCGGGTACCTGTTCAACACGACAATCGCCGGCATCGAGAAGTCGGACGCGTGTCTACTTGTCGGCACCAACCCGCGCTGGGAGGCACCGCTCATCAACGCGCGGCTGCGCAAACGCTATCTGCAGGGAGATTTTTCGGTAGCGGCGATCGGTCCGACGCTCGATCTGACGTTTCCGGTCGAGATGTTGGGCCACGGCGGCGAGGCGCTGAATGCGCTGGGGAGCGGCGACCATCCTTGGGTGTCTAGGCTGCGCGAGGCGAACTATCCGATGCTCGTACTCGGACAAGGAGCGCTCGCGCGACCTGACGGTGCGCGTGTGCTGGCGATGGCCGACAAGATCGCCGAAAGTTGTGGCCTCTGCAGCGGGAAGTGGGATGGGTTTAACGTCCTGCATTACGCAGCGGCCCGCGTCGGCGGGCTCGATCTCGGGTTTGTGCCGCGCCCGGGTGGCAGGGATGTCGGCGGCATCCTCGCCGGGTGCAGATCGGGCGATATCGAACTGCTCTACCTTCTCGGCGCCGACGAGATCGATACCAACGATCTCGGGGGAGCGTTCGTGATTTATCAGGGACATCACGGCGATCGCGGTGCGGCGAACGCGGACGTAATCCTGCCGGGGGCCGCCTACACCGAGAAAGACGGCACCTACGTCACTACTGAGGGGCGCGTGCAGCTGGCGCATCGTGCCGTCTTCCCGCCGGGCGAAGCGCGCGAGGATTGGAGGATCGTGCGCGTTCTGTCCGGCGCTATCGGCCATCCCCTTCCGTTCGACACATTGGCCGAGCTGCGCCACCGCATGTGGCAAGCGCATCCGATCCTCGCCGAGACTGACCGGGTGGTGCGCGCAGCCCGGGGTACCTTAGGCGAGCCTGGGACGGTCGATCCGACCCCGTTCACCCACCTGATCTCGGACTATTATCGAACCGACCCGATCAGCCGTGCCAGCAACACGATGGCGCGCTGCAGCGAGACCTACCATTCGCGGCAATACCGCAAAGCGTCAGCACATACCGGCACGCATGGCTAACTTCTGGATCGGCTACGCATGGCCGACAGTCGTCACAGTCGGCGAGGTCCTCGCGGTTGTGGTGCCCCTGCTGCTTGCGATCGCCTACCTCACCTACGCCGAGCGCAAAGTGCTGGCGTTTTCGCAGCTTCGCAAAGGACCGAATGTCGTCGGACCGTTCGGCCTGCTGCAGCCCTTTGCCGATGGGCTTAAGCTGCTCGTCAAGGAGACAGTGGTTCCGCGCGAGGCGAACCGGGTTGTGTTCATCATCGCGCCACTCCTTACCTTTACGTTGAGTCTCGTCGCCTGGGCGGTCATCCCCTTCGATGCCGGAGTGGTCGTCTCCAACATAAACGTCGGGATCCTTTACATCTTCGCGATCAGCTCACTGGGCGTCTACGGCATCATTCTGGCCGGTTGGGCGTCGAATTCCCGCTACGCCTTTCTCGGCGCCCTGCGCTCAGCCGCGCAGATGGTCTCGTACGAGGTAGCTATCGGCTTTGTTCTCGTCACTGTGCTGCTGTGCGCCGGCTCGCTTAACTTGAGTGAGATCGTCGAGGCACAGCGCCACATCTGGTTTGCCATCCCGCTGCTGCCGATGTTCGTCATCTTCTTTATCTCCGGCCTGGCTGAGACCAATCGAGCGCCGTTCGACCTGGTGGAGGGCGAGAGCGAAATCGTGGCCGGCTATTTTGTCGAATACTCGGCAATGACCTTCGCACTGTTTTATCTTGGCGAATACGGCAACATGATCCTTACGAGCGCGATGACGAGCGTGCTATTTCTTGGTGGCTGGCTCGCTCCGTTCGGCGTTGCGCCTTTCATCTGGATACCAGGCCCCATTTGGTTCGCGTTCAAGGTCGCCTTTGTGTTGTTCTGCTTTTTGTGGGTGCGTGCGACCTTCCCACGGTTCCGCTATGACCAGCTGATGCGGCTCGGCTGGAAGGTGTTCTTGCCGTTTTCGCTGATATGGTTGGTGTTGACATCGGGTGTGCTGGTCACGGCAGGATGGTTGCCGGTGCGCTGATTCGTCCGAACGAAGCGGAGAGACGAACAATGGCATTCCTGGAACGTGGCGCCCGGAGCCTGCTGCTGAGCGAGCTGCTATCCGGGCTGGCGCTGACCCTGCGCTACATGTTCAAACGCCCGGCCACAGTCAACTACCCGTTCGAGAGGGGTCCGCTCAGCACCCGCTTTCGCGGTGAGCATGCCTTACGGCGCTATCCCAACGGCGAGGAGCGCTGCATCGCCTGCAAACTGTGTGAGGCCATCTGTCCGGCACTCGCGATCACGATCGAGGCCGAGCCCCGCGAGGATGGCAGTCGCCGCACGACGCGCTACGACATCGACATGACAAAGTGCATCTATTGCGGATATTGCCAAGAAGCCTGTCCGGTTGACGCGATTGTCGAGGGGCCGAATTTCGAGTTCGCCACCGAGACGCACGAAGAACTCCTGTACGATAAGGAGAAGCTATTGGCGAACGGCGATCGGTGGGAGGCAGAAATCGCCAAGAACCTAACGCTCGATGCGCCCTACCGGTGAGCCGGAGTGGCTCTGGTCCGGTCGCGCCGTCGCGGTGCCCTCTCTACAGGCGGCAGGAGAAAATGACTGAGTCACGCCATGGCGGGTGAGCAGCGGTGATCATCCAGGCCATCATGTTTTATGTCTTTGCGGCGCTAGCGGTGGCTTCTGGCGTATTGGTGGTCTCATCCCGCAACCCCGTGCACTCCGTGCTCTTCCTGATCGCGGCCTTTTTCAACGCGGCGGGCCTATTCGTCCTGATCGGAGCTGAGTTTCTGGCAATGATCCTGGTTATTGTTTATGTCGGCGCGGTGGCGGTGCTCTTTCTTTTCGTCGTGATGATGCTCGATATCGACTTCGGGCAGCTGCGCGCCGGGTTCGTGCGCTATCTCCCGATCGGAGCCCTCGTTGGTTTCATTCTGTTGGCCGAGCTCGTCCTCGTCATCGGCAGCTGGGTACTCGCCCCCGCTGTGCCGAGCCCGGCCGTCTCCGGCGGAGTGCCGCTGACCAACACACGGGCGCTCGGCGATATTCTCTACACCCGCTATCTTTTTGCGTTTCAGGCAGCAGGGCTGATCCTGCTCGTCGCGATGATCGGGGCGATCGTATTGACCCTGCGCCATCGCGCCGACGTGCGGCGGCAATCGATCGCAGCCCAACTCGCCCGCACCCGTGCCCAATCCGTCGAAGTGGTCAGGGTTCCCGTCGGCAGCGGAAGCCAATAATGGCGATCGGCCTTGCGCAGTACCTAACGGTCGCCGCGATCTTGTTCACGCTCGGGATTTTCGGCATCTTTCTTAACCGCAAGAACGTCATCATCATGCTGATGTCGATCGAGCTGATGTTGCTTGCGGTCAGTATCAACTTCGTCGCCTTCTCAGTCTTTCTGGGCGATCTTGTCGGTCAGGCCTTTGCGATGTTCGTGCTAACCGTCGCTGCGGCAGAAGCAGCCATCGGGCTCGCCATCCTCGTCGTCTATTTCCGCAATCGAGGCACGATTGCAGTCGAGGACATCAATATGATGAAAGGTTGACCTCTTGGCCGTCGCAGTCGTCTTTCTACCGCTTATCGCCGCAGTGATCGCTGGTTTCTTTGGACGCGTGATTGGCGACCGGGGCGCGCAGCTAGTCACATGCGGCGCGCTCTTGCTGTCGGCAGCTCTCGGCATCCCGCTGTTCCTCGACATCCTCGCCACCAACGGCCCGCGTGTGATCCCTCTGTTCAGCTGGATCGTCGCCGGAGGAGTAGATGTCGCCTTCTCACTACGGCTCGACACGTTGAGCGGCGTCATGATCGTCGTCGTCACCGTCGTGTCGTCGATGGTCCACGTCTATTCCATCGGCTACATGCACGGGGACCCGTCGATCCCGCGCTTTATGTCCTTTTTGAGCCTGTTCACCTTTTTCATGCTCGCTTTGGTCACGTCGAACGACTTCGTTCAGCTATTCTTTGGCTGGGAAGGCGTCGGGCTGATGTCCTATCTCTTGGTCGGCTTTTGGTACGACCGCCCGTCAGCCAATGCCGCCGCGATCAAGGCGTTTCTCGTCAATCGGGTGGGCGACTTCGGATTCTCCCTCGGCATTTATGCGGTCTTTGTAATCTTCGGCTCGCTCGACTTTGGGACCGTCTTCAGCGCGGCGCCCAGGGCCGTCGGCACGAAGATGGAGTTTCTGAGCTGGCACGTAGATTCACTTACCCTCGCCTGCATCCTTTTGTTCATCGGCGCGATGGGGAAATCGGCACAAATCCCGCTGCATACTTGGCTGCCCGACGCAATGGAGGGCCCGACCCCGGTTTCTGCTTTGATCCACGCGGCGACAATGGTCACGGCGGGCGTCTTTATGGTCGCTCGCCTGTCGCCCTTGTTCGAATACGCCCCGACGGCGCTCGGCGTTGTCGGGGTCATCGGCGGCACCACCGCGATGTTCGCCGCGAGCATCGGCATGGCGCAGCCAGACATAAAAAAGGTCGTCGCGTATTCGACTTGCAGCCAGCTCGGCTACATGTTCGCGGCCGCCGCGGTTTCCGCCTACGGCGCGGCGATTTTTCATCTGTTCACGCACGCCTTTTTCAAGGGGCTGCTGTTCCTGTGCAGCGGGTCCGTCATCCACGCCATGGGCGGCGAGCAGGATATGCGTCGCATGGGGGGCCTCTGGCGCAAGACACCGATCACTTATGTGACGATGTGGGTCGGCGCGCTGTCTCTGAGCGCCATCCCGTTCTTTTCCGGGTATTACTCGAAGGACACGATCCTCGACGCGGCTTGGGCGTCGGGGACGGCGGTGGGCCGCTATGCATGGGTGCTCGGTACTATTGGGGCGTTCATGACGGCTTTCTACATCTCGCGCGTAATGTTCATGACGTTTCACGGTGAGCCACGCGCCGGAGAGGAGGTGATGCATCATGCCCATGAGAGCCCCTGGGTGATGTTGGTCCCGCTGATCGTGCTCGCGATCGGCGCCGCGTTTTTTGGTTTCCTAGGCTATGATTTCTTTGTCGGCGGCGATCGGGCTGCATTCTGGAAGAGCTCAATCCTGATGTTGCCGCAATACGATTCGCTCGACGCCGCGGAAGGCAATCCGCTGCTCGTTCGCTACCTGCCGCTGACCGTCGCCTTAATCGGCATCGCGATCGCCTACGTCTTGTATATCGCCAATCCGCGGCTTCCAGTGCGTCTGGCATCCCAATTCCGGGCGCTGTACCTCTTCCTGTTGAACAAATGGTATTTTGACGAGCTTTACGATTGGCTGTTCGTCCGCACTGCATTTGTACTTGGCGATGGTTTGTGGCGATCGGGCGATAGGGCAGTGATCGATGGCTTAGGTCCGAACGGGGTCGCCGCGGTGACCCGCGACCTCGCACGGCAGGCCAGCCGGCTGCAGACCGGGTATCTCTATCATTATGCGTTCGCGATGATGATCGGCCTGGTCGCGTTCGTGACCTGGTACCTGTTCCCGCGGTAAGCCTAGGGCAACGCTAGTGAGCTATTGGCCGCTCCTTTCGCTCGTCACATTTGTTCCGCTGATCGGCGTCGCGTTTATCCTGATGGCAAGTGGCGATGAGGCGGTCGTCGCACGCAATGCGCGTTGGATCGCGCTCTGGACCTCGCTGATCGACCTTGCGCTTTCGGTGGCGCTGTGGGTCGAGTTCGACCCCAGTACTGCTGATTTCCAATTCGTCGAGCGCGCCAGCTGGGTCACCCTCGGCGGTTTCAATTTCAATTACCATATGGGGATCGACGGGATCTCGCTGTTCTTTGTTCTGCTATCGACTATTCTAACATTGCTCTCGATTGTCTCTGCTTGGGAAGTGATCCAATTCCAGGTCAGGGAATTTATGATCGCGTTCCTCGTACTCGAGACGCTGGTGATCGGGGTCTTTTGCTCCCTCGACTTTATTTTGTTCTATGTGTTTTTCGAGGGTAGCCTGCTTCCGATGTTTCTGATCATCGGGGTGTGGGGCGGACCGAACCGGATATACTCGGCCTTCAAATTCTTTCTCTACACCTTTCTCGGCTCACTGCTGATGTTACTGGCGATCCTGGCTGTCTATTTTCAGACCGGGACGACGGACATCGAATATGCGCTCAACCATAGCGACTTGTTCCCCTCCGGTCTGCAGAAGTGGCTATGGCTCGCTTTCTTCGCCTCCTTTGCCATCAAGGTGCCGATGTGGCCGGTGCATACTTGGCTGCCGGACGCCCATGTCGAGGCGCCGACGGCGGGTTCGGTGATCCTCGCCGCTATATTGTTGAAGCTCGGCGGCTACGGTTTCATTCGCTTTTCATTGCCGATGTTTCCGCTCGCTTCACATTATTTCACGCCGTTGATCTTTGTGCTCAGCGCCGTTGCGGTGATTTACACTTCGCTTGTGGCGTTGGCGCAGATCGATATGAAAAAGCTAGTGGCGTACTCATCGATCGCCCATATGGGGTTCGTCACGATGGGCACCTTCGCCGTCACCAGCGAGGCGGTGCAGGGGGCCGTTATCCAGATGTTGAGCCACGGTCTGCTCTCGGCCGGGCTGTTCCTCTGCGTCGGCGTGCTTTACGACCGGCTGCATACTCACGAGATTGCTCGTTTTGGCGGGCTGGTACATCGCATGCCGGCCTATGCCTTTGTGCTGATGGTGTTCACTTTGACGGCCGTTGGGCTCCCGGGCACCAGCGGTTTTATCGGCGAATTCCTGATTCTGCTCGGCACTTTCCGGGTCAATACGCTCGAATGCACGCTCGCT
>Ga0306924_10008252_pt1 | contig 10492 bp, 10 predicted proteins | sample sta12Can44000111_FD_203756 | JGI IMG/M metagenome (GOLD analysis project Ga0306924, IMG submission 203756) | Lab enrichment of tropical soil microbial communities from Luquillo Experimental Forest, Puerto Rico - statanox.12C.anox.44.000.111 (v2)... | ecosystem: Environmental > Terrestrial >...
TCGCGTCGATAGGCAGAATCGTGGCCGAGTCGCCGGCGATGCCTGCGCCGTTGATGATGCTTTGGCCGGAGAAGGGTTCGCTGTTGAACAGGCCGTCGACGAAGTAGGCGTTGTCTTCCGCGCGCAAACCATTGCTGCTGGTGGTCGAGAAACCGCCGCCCGGATAGCGCATGACGCCGGGACGCAATTGCAGGAGATTTTCGTAGTTGCGGCCGTTCAGCGGAAGGTCAACGATCTCCTTGTTGCTCAGCGTGCCGCCGAGTTCCGAGTTCGTTGTATCGAGCATGGGGATCTCTTCCATGATGGTGATGACCTGGGTCGAGTCGCCAGCCTTGAGAGTGGCGTCGATCCGCACGTCCTTGGCCACTTCGAGGAGAATGTCCTTCCCCTCGTAGCTGTTGAACCCTTTGGCCTCGATGAAGATGCGATAGGTGCTTGGAGGCAAATCGGCCGCCACGTAGTCTCCGACCTCGTCGGTAACGAGGACACGGGAAGTACCCCGGAGAACGTCGGTAACCGTGACCTTGGCACCGACGATAGCGGCGTCCTGGGTGTCGCGGACGCTGCCAAGGATTCGGCCTGTGGTAGTTTGAGCGAGAGCAGGCGAGGCAAAAGCGACCGCGAGGCCAAGAATCGCCGTCCAGCGCACAATACAAAGTGGAAAGACAGAAGACAAGGAACGACGGACACGTTGACAACCACGCATGCGGACCCCTCCCCCTGAGCGGCGAAATTCGACAAAATGGTCCGAAAAAAGGAACGTCTGGTCTAATGGTACTACCACCGTATATTTACGAGTGTCAAGAAATATTTTGGATAGATGTGACCAAAGGATATGGTATGGCATGAGCCCGCAGGTACGGAGAATGCGCAGAGTTTTCTGGCAGACGAAGTGATGCAGACGAGGGCGAGAAAGAGTTGTATGAAGGAAATGTGAAAACGGTATGGACGAAGTGAGAAAAGTTGCAAAAGCGAAGTGGCCTATGATATGGTGGTATAACAACTCGACCTTATGCCACTCGCCGACTGTCCCGCAGTGAGTCTTTGTTTCGGCGCGCACGAGTGTTTTTTTGGTCGCTGCCCAGTCCGAGGTGTACAGTGTACAAAATCGTTCAATCCTCCAGGCTGTATGAACAGATTGTTGAGCAGATTGAACAATCTGTTCAAAAAGGGGACCTGAAACCGGGAGACCAGCTTCCGGCAGAGCGCGAGCTTGCCGAACAATTCGGAGTAAGCCGGACCGCAGTGCGCGAAGCGGTCAAAGCGCTGCGGGAAAAAGGGCTGGTTGAGGCGTATCCCGGAAAAGGGACGTTTATCACAAGCGGGAGCTCGAATCCCATGCGGCAGTCTCTTGACCGCATGATGAAGTCTGCGCAAGCGGATGCGACTTCGAGCCTTGTGGAAGTGCGGGAGATCCTGGAGCCGGAGATCGCGGCGCTGGCTGCGGTGCGAGCGACGGAAGAAAATCTGAACTCGCTGCGCCAAGCGGTTGCGGTGATGGACGCCGCCAAACGCGATCCGGACTCGTATATAGAGGCAGACCTGGATTTTCATCTGGAGTTGGCCGAAGCAGCCGCGAATCCATTGATTCTCTCCTTAATCGATTCCATCGTGGGTGTTCTGCGCGAACAGCGCATGCGGATCTTCGAAGTAGAAGGCGGGCCGGACCGAGGCCAATACCACCACAAGAAAATTCTTGAAGCTATGGAGCACCGGGATGCTCAGGGCGCACGGGAGGCCATGCGGGCCCACTTGCGGCAAGTTCGAGAAGACTCGCGGTCGGCTTCCAAAGACAACGAGTAGCAGCGCCACTCACTTTCTTCAGGGGAGACTGGAACAGATGGCGAGGCTCGGTTTTGTGGGACTGGGTGTAATGGGGAGCGAGATGGTGCTCCGGCTGATGAGCAAGGGGCACACGGTAACCGGCTACAACCGCACAAAGTCCAAAGCCGAAGGACTCATCCAGAGAGGAATGAAGTGGGGCGATTCGGCCCGAGCGGTGGCCGCGTCGGCGGACGTAGTGTTTTCGATGGTGACGAATTCCGCGGCGCTCGAAGCGATCGTGGAAGGGCCGGAAGGAATTCTGGCGGGCCTGACAGCAGGCAAATTCTACGTGGACATCAGTACGGTGAGCCCGGAATACAGCCGGGTGGTAGCGGCGAAAGTGCGCGCAAAAGGCTGCGACATGGTCGATGCGCCGGTGTCCGGCAGCGTGATCACACTCCAGGAAGGCAAATTGTCGGTGATGGTGGGAGGCAGCAGGGAGACTTTTGAAAAGCTGAAGCCGATTCTTCTGGATATCGGCCCGAAGGTAACCCACGTCGGAGACAACGGGCTGGCGCTGGTAATGAAGATAGCGACGAACCTGAGCCTGGCGGTGCAGATGCTTGCATTTTCGGAGGGAGTGCTTTTGGCGGAAAAGAGCGGAATTTCGCGCGAGGTTGCCGTGGATGTGCTTGTGAATAGCGCGATCGCTTCGCCGATGATCAAGTACCGTGGCCCGTTCGTTCTGAAACTGCCTGAGGAGGCGTGGTTCAACGTGAACATGATGCAGAAGGACATGCTTCTGGCGCTCGAAATGGGACGGAAGCTGGACGTGCCGATGCCCTCGACGGCGGTGACGAATGAATTCCTGACAGCGGCGCGCGGGATGGGCCTGGTCAAGGAAGATTTCGCGGTTGTGTACGACGTGCTTGCGCAGATGTCTGGAGTCTCGCGATGACGACAGCGACTGACCGTTCTGAATCCCCGATGCAAGTGACTTCCGAGAAATGGCTGCAGATGTTTCGCCGCATGCAGATGATCCGGCACTTCGAAGAGCATGTGAACGACCTGTACATGCGCGCGCTGATGCCGGGGCTGGCCCACCTGTATATAGGAGAGGAAGCGGTGGCGGTCGGGATTTGCGAAGCGTTGCGCCAGGACGACTACATCACGAGCACGCACCGCGGGCACGGTCACTGCGTGGCAAAGGGGGCTTCACCGGATCGGATGTTCGCGGAGCTGCTCGGCAAGGAGGCCGGGTACTGCCGGGGGAAGGGTGGCTCGATGCATATCGCCGATCCCGCCACCGGAAATCTTGGAGCGAACGCGATCGTGGCCGGCAGCGCGGGAATCGCGACGGGCGCGGCGTTTTCGGCGAAGAGTCTTGGGAAGGACCAGGTAGCGGTGTGCTTTTTCGGCGAAGGGGCGCTCGGACAGGGAGTGGTGTACGAGGTGATGAATCTGGCCGCGCTCTGGAAACTCCCGGTGATCTACGTGTGCGAAAACAATCTGTACACCGAGTACACGCATTTCAAGGAAACAACGGCGGGCGACATTCTGGAGAGGGGCCGCGCGTTCGGAGTGCCATCAGAAAGCGTGGATGGGCAGGATGTGCGAGCGGTGTATGCGACGGCTACGCGACTGCTTGAGCGGGCGCGGCGCGGCGAAGGACCGGCCTTTCTTCTCTGCAATACCTATCGCTACACGGGACACCACGTTGGCGATATCAACCGCGAGTATTACCGCTCCAAACAGGAAGAGCTGGAGTGGAAGACACGACGCGATCCCATTCTGTTGTTCAGTGAGTGGCTGGTCGGCGAGAAAATTGCCGACGCGGTTGCGCTGAAAAAGATCGAGACGGAAGTCGAGGCCGAGATGCAAGCAGCGGTGGAATTTGCGATTGCCGCGCCGTACCCGGAGAAATCGGAGGTGGATCAGGACGTCTATGCCTGAGCCCGCCGAGCGTGAACTCACTTTCGCTCAAGCGATCCGCGAGGCCCTTGCGGAGGAGATGCGCCGCGACTCGCGGGTATGCATTTTGGGGGAGGACGTCGCGGAGGCGGGAACGCCGTTCAAGGTACTGTCGGGCCTGGTGGAGGAATTCGGGACAGCGCGGGTGATTGACACGCCGATATCGGAGGCGGGATTCACGGGAGTTGGCGTTGGGGCCGCGATGACCGGGATGCGCCCCGTGATCGACATCATGTTCGGAGACTTTTTGACGCTGACCATGGATCAAATGGTGAATCAAGCGGCGAAAGTGCACTATATGTCGGGCGGGAAGTGGAAGGTGCCGATGGTGTTGCGGACGACGCTCGGGGCGACGCGCCGGTCGGCGGCGCAGCACTCCCAGTCGTTGCACGCGTGGCTGTGCCACGTTCCCGGGCTGAAGGTGGTGATGCCTTCGACGCCTTACGACGCCAAGGGCCTGCTGAAAGCGGCGATACGCGACGAGAACCCGGTGGTCTTCTTTGAAGACAAGATGATGTACAAGTTGAAAGGGCCGGTTCCGGCGGAGGATTACACGCTGCCGTTGGGGGTTGCCGATATCAAGCGAGCGGGGAACGACATTACGTTCGTAGCGACAAGCAGCATGGTGCAGGTGGCGCTGGCTGCGGCGGCGCTGCTCGAAAAGATCGGAATTAGCGCGGAAGTGGTGGACCCGCGGACGACGTGGCCGCTCGACGAGAAGAGTTTGATTGAATCGGCGAAGAAAACGTCGCGCGTGATTGTTATCGATGAGGGCTACGGACGCTACGGCGTAACGGCGGAGCTGGCTTCGGTGGTCGCCGAAGGGGCTTTTTTCAATCTGGAGGCGCCGGTCAAGCGGATGGGAGCCATGCACGTGCCGATCCCGTTTTCGCCTGCACTAGAGGATCTAACGGTGCCGACCGAGCAGTCCGTGTTCGAAGCCGCGAAGTCTCTGTGCGGCGTGGCCTGAGCAAGGATCAGGCAGGAGGTTGCATTATGGCGTTGAAAACTTACGGCCCGATGGCGGTGGATTGGGAAAACCGCATTGATTTTGAGCGCCTGCGGCGCGAGCGTCTGGTGCGCGCCAAAGCGCAACTGGCCAAATCCGAGTGTGGGGCCCTGCTCTGCTTTGACATGAATAATGTGCGGTATCTGACCGCAACGCATATTGGCACATGGGCTCAGGACAAGATGAGCCGGTTCACGCTGCTTCCGCAGAACGGGGAGCCGGTTCTGTGGGACTTCGGTTCGGCGGCAAAGCATCACCAATTGAATTGTCCGTGGCTCGGGGAACGCTCGCGAGCGGGAATCCCGCTGCTTCGCGGGGCGATGTCGCCCGAAATGGGCCGGGCGGAAGATGTGGCGCGAAAGATAAAGATCGAACTCGAGAAGCACGGGCTGACGAAAGAGCCGCTCGGCGTGGACATCGTCGAGCCGCCGATCCTGTTTGCGCTTCAAAAAGAGGGAATCAAGGTTGTGGATGGACAGCAGATCATGTCAGACGCCCGCGTGATCAAAACCCAGGACGAAATCTCGCTGCTGAATCACGCGGCGATGATGGTGGATGCAGCGTACGACGAGCTGTATCGCGCGATGAAACCGGGATTCAGCGAGAACCAGGCGGTCGGTCTCGCGAGCAAGGTGCTCTACGACATGGGTTCGGAGTATGTGGAGGCGGTGAACGCCATTTCGGGCGAGCGGTGCAACCCGCATCCACACGTGTTCTCGGACCGCGTGCTGCGCCCGGGTGATCCGGTGTATTACGACATTCTTCATTCTTACATGGGCTACCGGACGTGCTACTACCGGTGCTTCACGATTGGGTACGCGTCGCACGCGATGATCGACGCCTACAAGCGCTGCCGCGAATACCTGGATGCGGCGATCTCGCTGGTGAGGCCGGGACGCACGACGGGGGAGATCGCGTCGGTCTGGCCAAAGGCGCAGGAATTCGGATTTCCGGATGAGGAAGCGGCGTTCGCGTTGCAGTATGGCCACGGCATCGGGCTGGCGATCTGGGAAAAGCCGGTGATCAGCCGGCTGGTTTCGCTCGAACATTCGCACGAGATCAAGCCGGGGATGGTATTTGCGCTCGAGACGTTCTGGCCATCGACGGACGGGTGGAGCGCGGCGCGGATCGAGGAAGAAATTGTAGTAACGGAAAAGGGACACGAAGTGATCACGCGGTTTCCAGCGGAGGAGTTGCTGGTTGCCGGAGCGCACTACTTCACGGTCAACGGCCCGCTTTCGACGACGCGCGAGAACGAAGCGCCGCCGAGCCGGCACGTTGTGGAAATGGTGGAGGCCAGCGCAAAAATCGAACGAGTGGGAGCGACGGACTGAGGAGATCTTCAGTCAAGCAGCAACTTTATGGCGATAAGCGTGGTGATGCCTGCGCTCGAGATGGCGCAGGAAAACGGCAAGCTTCTGGGGTGGAAGAAAAAAGAGGGCGAACACGTCGCCAAGGGCGAACCGCTGCTCGAGGTGGAGACGGACAAGGCGGTCGTCGAGGTGGAGTCGCCTGGTGAAGGGATACTCGCAGGGATTTCGGCCGACGTGGGTGCGGAGATACCCGTCGGCCAAACGATTGCCTGGCTTGTCAAGCCGGGTGAGCAGCCGCCCGCTCATCCGGCTACCTCAGGGGCAACTGGACGAGCCGCGAGTGGGAAGGACTCGGCCGGCGCCGGGGTGGCGCCGGCGGCAAGGTCAGCGCCTTCGCACACGCCTCAGATTTCGCCGAAGGCTCGCCGTCTGGCGAAAGAGTTGGGCGTAGAGATCAGCGCGATTCGGGGCACCGGACCGGACGGAGTGATTACAGTAGAAGATGTGCAGGCGGCCGCCGCGGGCGCAATGACACCGCCAAGGGGGGCGAGGGCCGCGGTCGAGACGGCTCCGCTTGCCCAGGTGGCGCGCATCATGGCCGAGAAAACGACGCAAAGCTGGACGAGTGTGCCGCACTTTTTTCTGTCGCGCGATGTAGATTGCAGCGAGTTGCTCAAGAAGCAAGAAGCACTTGCGCCGATGGTCGAGAAAACGCCAAGCCTGAAGTTGACGGTCACGGACCTGCTCGTGCGCCTGACGGCGAAAGTGCTGGAGAAGCACCCGAAGATGAATTCGAGCTGGACCGGAAACAACATCCGCCACAATGCGGAGATCAATATCAGCTTGGCGATCGCGGTGCAGGATGGAGTTGTGGGGGCAGTGATCCATCGCGCAAACACGCTGGGGCTGCCGGAAATTTCCGCCGAGCGGCGCGACCTGGCGGAGCGCGCCCGAGCGAACAAGCTGCGTCCCGCGGACATCACTGGCGGGACTTTTACCATCAGCAACCTGGGCATGTTTCAGGTGGATTCGTTCCTTGCGCTCATTACGCCGCCGCAAGCCGCCATTCTTGCGGTTGGAGCGATCGCCGACCGGGTGGTCGCCGTTGGCGGCAAACCGGAAGTGCGGCCCATCCTTAACATGAGCCTTTCGACGGATCATCGTGTTGCCGATGGAGCGCGGGCTGCAGAGTTCCTGCGCGACCTGGCTGACGCTATCGCCGACCCTGCGCGGTGGCTGGAGTGACGAGAGCATTTGCGCAGGTCGTACTGGCGGCTTGTTTTCCGGGAGCGGCATTCTTCTCTTGCCTGACAGGCAACGCTGAGGCGCAATCAGCTGCGCGACGGGTCTTGCCTCTTCAACTGGAAGAGCAAATCCCGGTGCCCGGGGTTAGAGGGAGACTCGACCACTTCACCGTGGATGCGAAGCGCAAGCACCTGATTTTTTCCGCGCCAGGTAACAACACGGTTGAAGTGATCGACACGTTCGCGGGCAAGGTTATCCATACAATCCGGGATTTGAGTGCTCCGCAGGGTGTGCTGTACGTAGCGGAATTTGAACTCCGAGAGGGGAGCGCACAGGGAACGATCTGAAAACGGGCGGGCATCCGGAGTCGTTTCAGCTGGACGCGCGCGGAGAGCGGCTGTTCGTGAACGTCCCGGACGCCGGGAATGTGGTGGAGGCGTTTGATTTGAAGTCGGGCGCAATGGAGAAGTGGACGCTCGACGGCTTGCGACAGAACTATGCCATGGCGCTCGATAGCGAGTCGCACCGGCTGTTTACGGTAACGCGGAAACACCCGATGTTGATGGTTCTGGACACGAAGACGGGGAAAGAAATCGCGCGGCTGCGGGTGGCCGGAGAGTGCGACGACGTGTACTTTGACCGGTCGCGCAAGCGCGTTTACGTGATAGGGGCCGAGGGGTTCCTGAGCGTGGTGCAACAGGCGGACCCCAACCACTACGTAGTCCTGTCAGACGTTGCGTCGACGATCGGAGCGAAGACCGGAGTTTTTTACGAGAAGCGCGACCGTATGTACGTGGGTGTCCCGGTCAAGGGCAATGATCCGGCGCAGGTTTGGACGTACGAAGCGGAAGACTGACGAGAGGACAGTTGATCATGGAGATTCCCGCCGCCACAGAACTGCCTGTTACCGCGACGGCAGAGCCGAAAGCGAAGAAGAAGCCGTTTTACACCAGCCTCTCGTTTCAGGTTCTGGCCGCGATCGCAGCGGCCATCGCGCTAGGTTACTTGCGCCCGCTTCAAGCGATAACCATGAAGCCTTTGGGGGACGCGTTTATCCGTCTGATCACCATGATTATTTCGGTGATCATTTTCTGCACGGTAGTGACGGGCATCGCCGGCATGGAGAACATGAAGAAGGTGGGGCGTGTCGGTGGCAAAGCGCTGCTCTATTTCGAAGTGGTGTCAACGCTGGCCCTTGTGATCGGCTTGATTGTGGGGAACGTGGTAAAGCCGGGTACGGGATTTCATGTCGACGCAAGTACGCTGGATCCCAAGGCGGTTGCGGAGTATGCGGGTCCGGCGAAGGCGCAATCCGTGACGGAATTTTTGATGCATATCATTCCGAACACGGTCGTAGATGCCTTCGCCAAGGGGGACATTCTGCAGGTGGTGCTGGTGGCGCTTCTTTTTGGCTTTGCATTGTCGGCCGTGGGGCCTCGCGGCAAGCCTCTGGTTGATGTGTTTGATGCGCTGGCGCATGCGGTTTTTGGAATCGTGAACATACTGATGAGAGTTGCGCCCATTGGCGCTTTTGGCGCAATGGCCTTCACGGTAGGGAAGTATGGCATCACGGCGCTCGGTCCGCTGGCAAAGCTGATTGTGACATTTTATGCGACCTGCATTTTCTTTGTGCTCGTGGTCCTCGGATTGATTGCGCGCATCGCGGGATTCAGCATCCTGAAGTTTCTGCGCTACATAAAGGAAGAAGTGCTGTTGGTGCTGGCGATCAGCTCCTCGGAGCCGGCAATCCCGACGCTGATGGCGAAGCTCGAGAAATTGGGGTGCTCAAAGTCGCTGGTCGGGCTGGTGGTGCCGACTGGGTACACGTTCAACACGGACGGGACGAGCATCTACATGACGCTGGCGGCGCTCTTTGTGGCGCAGGCAACGAACACACCCCTGACGTTGATGCAGCAACTCACCATTTTTGGGGTGGCGGTGCTGACGTCGAAGGGAGCCAGCGGGGTGCAGGGCGCGTCGTTCATTGCGCTGGTTGCGACGCTTACGGTGATTCCGGCGATTCCGGTTGCGGGGATGGCGCTGATCCTGGGAATCGACCGCTTCATGAGCATGTTCCGCGCACTGATCAACATGGTGGCCAACGGAGTGGCGACGGTAGTGGTGTCGAGGTGGGAAAGAGAGATCGACGCGAAGACGCTGTCGTCGCGGTTGGCGTAGGCTGCCGCGGCTCTGTTACCACGTCACCTTGCCGCTTTTTCCTTCGCCAATGTATGAAATTCCCGCCGATTAAGAAGACCTGGCCACTATCGGTGTTGAAGGCCAAGCCGTTCTGGCCCCAGCGAATCAAGCGCAGAGGGTTGCCTGTCACGTTCGAAAGTGTGATCGAGGCGATCGCTGCGCGCGTGGTCAGATTGAAAGACTGAACCGTGGCGGTGGTTCCGGAAAGCGTGAGGAAGAATGCCTCACCGATTACGGGATCCGGCACCATGGGCCCCGCAGCACTAGAGGTGCCGGCTACAGCGCCAGCCGTCGGGTTCACGACGTGGCCATCGTCCGAGTAGATAAGCTTGGTGCCTGGATCGCAGTGGATTCGATTGGTGAAGCTGGTAAATATTTTGAAAATCCTGGTTTAGCGAGACGCCATTCGCAGTCACCGATAGTGTGTAAAAATCGAAGCCAGTGTCCCCGTAGTTGGCCGCGTAAAGCGCGGTGGCGTCAGCATGCGCCGCGCTGGTTTGCGCGATGCTGGGCCTATGCTCGAGCACCCAGGCCGACACCTGGGACAAAAAGACAGCCGTCACGTTTGGCGAGCCAGTGGAAGTTCCGGGCACTGCGCTGCCAGCCGGGACATACGTGTTCAAACTGGCCCCATCGCGGGCGGACCGGCACCTCGTGCAAATCTTCAACGAGGATGAGACCCAGCTCATAGCGACAGTCAGAACGGTGCCGGCATAATGCGTGCAGTCGACGGTCAAACCTGTATTTACCGATGCACCGGAGCTACTCCATGCTGGTATTACCCAGGTGACGACATCGGAAACGAGTTTGTGTATCCGGAGAACCCCAAACGGATACCGCGAAACCAACCATCAATAGTCCGTTTTGTCACGGAGGCGTTCACAGAATCGCAGCGCACAAAAAAGAATGAGCGAAGAGGCTGGTAGCGGCCGACATGGCTGCAAGTCTAGGAAGGTGAAAGTCCGTCCGCCGTCAATTGCCTGTATCAGAC
>Ga0306924_10008253_pt1 | contig 10491 bp, 8 predicted proteins | sample sta12Can44000111_FD_203756 | JGI IMG/M metagenome (GOLD analysis project Ga0306924, IMG submission 203756) | Lab enrichment of tropical soil microbial communities from Luquillo Experimental Forest, Puerto Rico - statanox.12C.anox.44.000.111 (v2)... | ecosystem: Environmental > Terrestrial > Soil...
GAGTACGAAACGCGTTCGGCCATCATGCGCGAACTCGGCGACCGCTTCGTGCGCAAGCTCGGCGGCAACGCGGTTGAGCGCAAAGGCCCGGTCGGCGAGCCCGAACTCGCCCAAGGTGATCGGCGAGCCGCCAAAGCTGTTGGTCTGCACCGCATCGCAGCCGGCCTCAAGATAGCCCCGGTGGATCGCGCGGACGAGGTCCGGGCGGCTTTCGCAGACAATCTCGGTGCAGTTCTCAAGGCCGAGAAAGTCGCGCTCGACGTCGAGGTTGCGCGCCTGCACCTGGGTCCCCATCGCGCCGTCACAGAGCACGACGCGATCGGCGAGGTAGTCGAGGAAGTGCGCCATCGGACGGGGGGATCAAACCACCGCGGCGACCGGCTTCTTGGCGCGCACACCGAGCATGTGGCAGATCGCGACGGTCAGATCCGCCCGGTTCAGGGTGTAGAAGTGGAACTCGTGGACCCCGTTCGCGTGCAGGCGGCGACACTGCTCGGCGGCGATCGAGGCGGCAACCAGACGCCGCGTCTCGGGGTCGTCGTCGAGGCCGTCGAAATGCCCGGCCATCCACTCCGGTATCGAGGCGCCGCAGGTCACGGCCATCCTCTTGAGCTGGGCGAAATTGGTCACCGGCAGAATCCCGGGCACGATCGATACCCGGATCCCGGCAGCGTGGGCGCGGTCGCGGAACCGCAGGAACAGATCGACGTCGAAGAAAAACTGAGTGATTGCCCGGCTGGCGCCGGCATCGAGCTTGGCTTTCAGGTTGTCGAGATCGCGCTCCGCACTCTGCGCCTCCGGGTGGGTCTCGGGATAGGCGGCGACGCTGATCTCGAAATCCGCCACCCGTCTGAGCCCGGCGACGAGGTCGGCCGCGTAGGGGTACCCGTCGGAATGCGGCTCGTAGCGTTGTGCTCCGCCGGGCGGGTCGCCGCGCAACGCGACGATGTGGCGGATCCCGGCCTGCCAATAATCGGACGCCACCGCATCGATTTCGGCTCGGGTAGCAGCGACGCAGGTCAGGTGAGCGGCGGGTTCGAGCGGCGTCTCACGGCGGATGCGCCGAACCGTCGCATGGGTACGCTCGCGGGTCGACCCGCCGGCACCGTACGTGACCGAGACAAACCGCGGCGCCAGCGGCTCGAGGCGTTTGACCACCTCCCAGAGCCGGCCCTCCATCTCCGCCGTCTTCGGAGGAAAGAATTCGAACGAGACCCGCGGCGGACCGGCATCAAAATCGATGACCGGGTCGGCGGCGAGCAAGCCGCGCGATTGGCCCGTGGAAGCGCTCTGGCCCAGCTCCTGCGGCATCAGCGAAGCTCCCTCTCGAAAACCGCCTCGGGTATTTCTGCCGAGACATCACCGGCCGGACGGGGCCGTGCTGCCGCGGGGCGCTGCGCGGTCCAGATGACAACCGTCAGCGGATCGCCCGGCAGCCATCGCGGCGGCGCCGGATCGAGGCCGGCGCCGGCGCACCACTCGGCCACCTCGCTGTCGGCGAAGCCAAGCCGGCGATGGGCGTGCTCGTCGCGGAGAAATTCGAGGGTATGCGGCGCAAAGTCGACGAGCACAAGAATCCCGCTGGGCCGCAACACCCGGGCCGCCTCGGCGATGACCGCTGCCGGCCGGTCGGCATAATGCAGTACTTGATGGATCACGACGGCATCGAAAGAAGCGTCAGGCAGGGCCAACTGGTACATGTCACCGAGCCGGACCAGCCCGTTCTCCAGGCCAGCGCGCTCGAGATTGACCCGGGCGACGGCCAACATCTCGCGCGATTGGTCGATGCCGAGCGCGCGCTCGGCTCGCGGTGCCAAAATTTCGAGCATTCGGCCGGTGCCGGTGCCGATGTCGAGCAGATCGCGTGGGTCGGCCGCCGCGATGATTTCGACGAGCGCTGCCTCGACTTCGGACTCGTCGACGTAGAGCGAGCGGATGCGGTGCCATTGGGCGGCATTTTCGCGGAAATAGGCGCTCGCGAGGTCCGCGCGCTGGCACTTGATCGCGCCCAATCGTTGAAGATCGAGAGCGATCGTGAGATCGGCGTCGCTGCACGCGGCCACCAGTTGGCGCGCCAGCGCGCCCGCCGGGCTCGATTGGCGCAAGCGATAGAAGACCCAGCTCCCCTCACGGAAGCGGTCGAGCAAGCCGGCCTCGCACAGAAGCTTCAAGTGACGCGATACCCGCGGCTGGCTCTGCCCCAAAATCTGGGTAAGCTCGGTCACAGTGAGCTCGCCGCGGGCGCAAAGGACGACGAGCCGCAGCCGGGTCGGCTCGGCGATCGCGCGCAGCGCAGCCAGTAGATGCTCCATGGAGTCGCACTTCTCCGCCTTGGTAGTAGCAAGATATACACATATCTTTATGTCGGCAAGAAGGTTATGCGTGGTGGTGCGGAGGATCGAGAAACATGTTGCGACGCGGCGCCTGCGAGGCGCCACTTGCCGATACGGCTAATTTCCAGCAATTATCTCGCCCGACGGGACGATAACAGCCTGATGCGAGCTCGATCGATGAACCTTCGCCCGCGAAGTCTCGTCTTCTCAAAGCTGCTGCTGCTCTTGGTCCTAATCCTACCTGGATGCGCGGCGCGAGAGGGCAACTCGCAGCTGGGCGCCGCCGAGGCCGAGGATTTCAACGACCCGTTTGAAGATACGAACCGCGCGATCTTCGACTTCAACCAAGTGGTCGATCGCAACGTGCTGGTGCCGGTCGCAAAGGCCTATCGTACGGTGCTGCCCGACCCGGTGCGCGATTCGCTGCGCGACTTTCTCCGCAATCTGCGTGCGCCGCTCATTTTCGTAAATAACACGCTGCAAGGCGATTTCGACCTCGCCGGACAGACGTTTGCGCGCTTTACCCTCAACTCGACCCTCGGCGTGGGCGGCCTGATCGATGTCGCCGGACGATGGGGTCAGCTCCCCTATCACGAACAGGATCTCGGCGTGACGTTTGGCGTTTGGGGTATCCCCGAGGGTCCCTACCTCGTCGTTCCGGTCCTCGGTCCGTCCGATCCGCGCGACCTGGTCGGTCAAGTTGGTGAGGGGTTCGGTGATCCATGGAATATCCTCGTCACCGGCAATCCGTGGACCCTCTACTGGATACCGTACGTGCGGGGCGGAGTAAGCGGTATCGATCAGCGGTCGCGATATATCGAGACTCTTGCGGACATCGAGCGCACTTCGCTCGACTACTACGCGACAATCCGTTCGCTCTATCGACAGCGGCGGGCGGCGCTAGTCCGCGGAGAGCGGGAGAATCTGCCGCCACCGGCCTCGTTCAGTCGGAACTACGGCCCGGGGGCGTCCGTTGCAGTCACGACCCCCCCATCCCGGGCGGCCTTTGTTTCTGAAATACCGAACGCTTCTGAGGTATCTCGCCGATGACGCGACGCTCCGTTCTTACGGCCACCGTTGTCCTGATCTTGGGCGCGCTGGCGCCTGCTATTCTCGCCGCCGCAGATCCTGCCGCCGTAATCAATAATCTCGGCAACCGCGCGCTCGAGGTGCTCGGCAAGAACGCGACCCCGGCGCAAAGGGTGGCGCGATTTCACGAGCTGTTCCGCGAGGATTTCGACGTTCCCGGCATCGCCCGCTTTGTGCTTGGCCGATATTGGAAAACAGCCACCACAGAACAGCAGCAAGAATTTATCAAGCTGTTCGAGGATTATATCGCTCTCGTCTATAGTTCCCAGCTGGCAGCTTATAGCGGTGAGACGCTCAAGGTAACCGGCAGCCGGGCTGATCCCCAGGGAGCGATCGTCGCGAGCGAGATCATCCGCCCGGCCGGTACCCCGCCAGTCAAGGTCGAGTGGCACTTGGCAGACCAAAACGGTACCTACAAAATCCGGGATGTCGCCGTCGACGGGATCAGCATGGCGGTAACGCAACGTTCTGAATTCGCGTCCGTGATCCAGCGCAATGGCGGGCAAGTCCAGGGCCTAATCGCCATGTTGCGTGAGAAGACCGCGAGCGGCCTTCCGCGCTAAATTGGTTCTCCGGGCGAGGGTGTCTCTTTTTTCGCGGTTCGCGTCCGGCGGAACCAGTGATCCTGACGCGTAGTTAGTAGCTCACAGGCGAATTCGATGTCTGCTAAGTGTGCCTGTGACGAGCCACCGTTTCCTCACGACTGCCGCCTTTGTGCTGTTCACGAGCCTGGTAGCCGCGTCTCCCGCAATGGCCGACACAGGCCCAGCCGAGTTGATCCTCACTCTAGGCAACGAAGCGCTTGGAGTGATCCGTGCCGATATGACGCCCGCTCAAAAGCGGGCGTTTTTTCACCAGCTATTGCAACAGAATTTCGACGCTCGGCCGGTACTGGCGTGTCAAGCGAGCCTGAAAAGCGCCAGTTTCGAAGGCTTTTCGAGGATCATATCGTCCGCGTTTACAGTCAGCGATTTGCGCAATATCGCGGTGAAACCCTCAGAGTGAACGGCAGCCGATCGGATTCCCAAGGTGCCCTGGTAAAGAGTGAGATCGTTCGCCCGGAGTGTGGTCCACCGATCAAAGTGGATTGGCGACCGGGGGCGCGCGATGGGCTCTACAAATCAACGACGTCATCATCGACGGCGTCAGCATGGGCGCGTCCGAACGCTCCGAGTTCGCATCGGTAATCCAAGTCAGCGGCGGACAAGTGCAGGTCTCCTCGTGATGATGCGCGAACGGATAGCCGGCCGTCCCTTAGAGTCGAGCGTAGCCGCTCCCGTTGCGGGCAATAGCACGCCGGTTCACTAGGTGGCTCAGCTCCGCACCAAGGGCTTGTAGCGAATACGATGCGGCTGATCCGCCTCGGCGCCTAGGCGCCGGCGGCGGTCGGCCTCGTAATCGGCATAGTTGCCCTCGAACCACACGACCTCGCTGTCGCCCTCGAAGGCAAGGATGTGGGTCGCAACGCGGTCGAGAAACCAGCGATCATGGGTGATGATGACGGCGCAGCCGGGAAAATCGAGCAGCGCCTCTTCGAGCGCCCGCAGCGTGTCGACATCGAGATCGTTGGTCGGCTCGTCGAGCAGGAACACGTTGGCGCCAGTTTTGAGCATCTTGGCAAGATGGACGCGATTGCGCTCGCCGCCCGAGAGCTGACCTACCTTCTTCTGCTGGTCGGTGCCGCGGAAATTGAACAGCGCGCAGTAGGCTCGGCTCGCGATCTTGCGCCGCCCAAGGTCGATTTCCTCTTGCCCGCCCGAGATCTCCTGCCACACCGTGTTGGCTCCGACGAGGGCGTCGCGGGACTGATCGACATAGCCGAGCTTCGCCGTCTCGCCGACACGGAGCCGACCTCTGTCAGGCATTTCCTGACCAGTGATCATGCGAAAGAGTGTCGTCTTGCCCGCACCGTTCGGGCCAATCACCCCGACAATCCCTCCAGGAGGCAGACGAAAATCAAGCCCCTCGATCAGGAGCCGGTCGCCGAACCCTTTGACGACCCCCTCCGCCGTGATCACCAGATCGCCCAGCCGCGGCCCTGGGGGCAGCACTATTTGAGCCGTCTCAGGTGCCCTTTCCCGGTTCTGGGCGACGAGCGATTCATAAGCGGAAAGGCGTGCTTTGCTCTTCGCCTGGCGAGCCCGTGGACTCTGCCGCACCCATTCGAGCTCGCGTTCGAGTGTTCGTCGGCGGGCCGCCTCCTGCCTGCCTTCCTGCTCGAGCCGCTGCCGCTTTTGCTCGAGCCACCCCGAGTAATTGCCTTCGAAGGGGAGACCCCGACCGCGATCGAGCTCGAGGATCCAACCGGCGACCTCGTCGAGAAAATATCGGTCATGGGTGACGGTCACCACGGTGCCTGGGTAGTCCTCGAGAAAGCGCTGCAGCCAACCCACCGACTCTGCATCGAGATGATTGGTCGGCTCATCGAGGAGCAGCAAGTCGGGACGTTGCAGCAGAAGACGGCATAGCGCCACCCGGCGCCGCTCGCCGCCGGAGAGTGTCGTCACCTCGGCAATGCCCGGCGGGCAGCGCAAAGCGTCCATAGCGATTTCGACGGTGCGGTCGAGCTCCCATCCGTCGGCTTGGTCGATCTTCTCCTGAAGCTCGGCTTGCTCGGCGATCAGCGTGTCCATCTCGGCAGGCGAGAGGTCTTCGGCAAAGCGCGCGCTGACCGCCTCGAAACGGTCGAGCAACTCCTTGGTCTCGGCTAGCCCCTCGATGACATTGCCGAAGACGTCCTTCGTTGCATCAAGCGCGGGTTCCTGCTGCAAGTAGCCGACCCGTACCCCCTCCGCCGACCAGGCTTCGCCGGTGAAGTCCTGCTCCTCGCCCGCCATGATGCGCAACAAGGTCGACTTGCCGGCACCATTGGGCCCAAGAACCCCGATCTTGGCGCCTGGCAAAAAGGACAGCCAGATATCCTTGAGCACTTCGCGCCCGCCGGGGTAGGTCATGCCGAGACCCTTCATCACATAGATGTACTGGTAGGCCACCATTCGGGATCCCTTAGATATCGCGCGGCATGATCATGGGGGTTTCGCCGCTCTTGAGGAACGTCGATGGTGATATTATCAAAACCGGTAGGCATTGTGATGGCAGCCGTGGTCGGCATCGCCGCCGGCGCCGCCCTGGGTCAGTCCGCCCCAGTCCTGACCGGCGCCGCAGCCTATGGTGATTGGCGCAGCGATGCGCCGGGGGTACGACGCAAGATTACCCCGGCGGACATGCCACCGCCGTACGCGACGCCGAGCGCTAACCGCCACCCCAGCATCGTGACTCGCCCGGGCGGCGCGTGGCCGAAGGCGCCGGCGGGCTTTACCGTTGAGCTCTTCGCCAGCGGGCTCGATAACCCGCGTCTGCTCCGGGTTTCGCCGAGTGGCGACATCTTTGTCGCGGAGAGCGGGCCCGGCCGCATTCGCGTGCTGCGCGCTAGCGAGCCCGCCGGTACGCCGGAGATTCACACCTTCGCCGAGGGTCTTGATCGGCCTTTTGGCATCGCCTTCTGGCCGCCCGGAGCGAACCCGCAATACGTCTATGTCGCGAACACCGATGCGGTCGTCCGCTTTCCTTATCGGCCGGGCGATCTGCAGCCCGCTGGTCCCGCGGAGACGATCGTCGCCGGATTGCCGCGAGGCGGCCATTGGACACGTGACGTCGCCTTCTCCCAGAACGGTGCCCGTATGTTCGTCTCGGTGGGCTCCCGCAGCAACGATGCCGAGCGTTCAATCGCCACGCTGTGGAGTTCGGAGGAGGAGCGCGCCGACGTCCTCGTCTTCACGCCCGAGGGCAGGGACGAACGGATCTTTGCGACCGGTCTGCGCAACTGCGTCGGGATGGCGGTGCAGCCCCGGACTGGCGAGCTGTGGTGCTCGACCAACGAGCGCGACGGTCTCGGCGACGATCTCCCGCCCGATTATGTGACCCGCGTGCGCGAAGGCGGCTTTTACGGTTGGCCGTGGTTTTATATCGGCGGCAACGAAGACCCTCGTCACCCTGGCGAACAGCCCAATCTGCGCGGCCGTGTCATTGTACCGGATGTGTTGCTGCAGCCGCATTCCGCTTCGCTCGAAATGACGTTCTACGATGGCGCAAAATTCCCTGCCGAATACCGGGGCGACGCGTTCGCTGCCTTGCACGGCTCCTGGAACCGGGCGAAGCGGACCGGCTACAAGGTGGTCCGCATCCTGCTCAAGGACGGGCAGCCGACCGGTGAATACGAGGATTTCCTGACCGGGTTTGTGGTCGGCGACAGCCGCGTCTGGGCCCGCCCGGTCGGCGTCGCCGTCGCAAATGACGGGGCGCTGCTGGTCAGCGAGGACGGCAACGGAACGATTTGGCGGGTATCATATCGCGGACCATGACCTCCGTTCCCTGCCGCACAGGGAAAACGCGGGTAAAAATTTTTCGTAGCTTCCCCCTATGCCGAAAAACCGCGTGCAATCATAGACTTGGGCACGGCGCTCGGCAAAAATCGAAGGCTTGGCAGGGAACCGGCAGGGAAGCCAGAAAAATCCTCGGATCGCCGTTTGACACCACCTATCATTGCCAACATACCAATTAATTAATTGACATTTTCACATGGCTCTGCTATGTAGTGCGGAACTTCGCCGTGGCAATAGGGCGGCGGTGTCGCCCGCGCCGCGGGGTGAAAAGGATGGCAGGAGCCCCCGATGTCCGCGAACAAGACGTCCGAAAACAAGCACGATTACGAGGTCGGCCGCGGCAAGCCGCCGGTGCATAGCCGATTCAAGAAAGGCCAATCCGGCAACCCGCGCGGCCCGCGCCCGAAGAACCTGCCGGCATTGCTTATCGAGGCGCTCAACGAGAAGGTGGTCGTGACCATCGACGGAGAGCGCCGGGAGATCACCAAGCGCGAGGCGGTCGCCACCCAGCTGGTCAACGAATCGACCCGCGCGAATTTGCGTGCGACCAAGATGCTGACCGACATGCTGAAGGATGCCGAGAAAAAGGCCGGTGTGGCGGCGTCACCCGAGCCCGCTCCGTTTACCGCGGCGGACGAGGAGGTGATGGCGACCTTCATCGCCAGGCTGCGGCAATCCTGGGAGGAGGAGCTTCAGCAGAAAACCGCGGAGAACGCCGGGTCCTTGCCCGAAGGATGACCCCCGCCGACAAATTCACCTGGAGCACCTACGACACATTGCTGCGGCGCGATTTCGTTAGCTTTGCGCAGCGTTGCTTGTGCGAGCTGAGCCCGCGGAGCCAATTCGCGATGAACTGGCACATCGAGATCATCGCCGCGAAATTGATGGCGGTGCGCGCCGGCAAGATCCGGCGGCTGATTATCAACATGCCGCCGCGCTATCTGAAGTCGCTGCTGGCCTCGGTCGCCTTTCCGGCCTGGTGTCTCGGGCACGACCCGGCCGCACAGATCGTCTGCGCCAGCTATGCGCAGGAGCTCGCCGACAAATTGTCGCGCGACTGCCGGCGGATCCTCGCCAGCGACTGGTACCGGCGGCTCTTTTCGACGCGGCTGTCACAAGAGCGCCAGGCGATGTCCGAATTCGAGACGACGGCACAGGGTTGCCGGCTCGCGACCTCGGTCGGCGGGGTGCTGACCGGCCGCGGCGCCGACTTGATCATCATCGACGATCCGCTAAAGCCCGAGGAGGCATTGTCTGAGACCCAGCGGCGGGCGGCCAACGAGTGGTTCGACCATACCCTCTACAGCCGGCTGAACGACAAGCTCGCGGGTGCCATCGTGGTGATCATGCACCGCCTGCACGAGGATGATCTGGTCGGTCACGTGCTGGCCCAGGAAGATTGGGAAGTCGTGTGCTTTCCGGCGATCGCCGAGGACGACGAGACACAGATCGTCAAAACGGTCTGGGGGCCGAAACTCCTTACCCGGCGGCAGGGCGAGGCATTGCATCCGGAGCGCGAGCCGGTCGCGATGCTCGAGCACCTCCGCCAGATGATCGGCGAATACAATTTCGCCGGCCAGTACCAGCAGGCCCCCACGCCACTGGGCGGCGGCCTGGTCAAGGCGGCCTGGTTCAAGCACTACGCGGCGAGTGCTGTGCCGCAGCATTTCGACCGCATCGTGCAGAGCTGGGACACCGCCAACAAGGCGACCGAGCTCAGCGATTTCAGCGTCTGCACGACCTGGGGCATTGCCGGCAATAACCTCTATCTCGTCGACTTGGTGCGCCGGCGCATGGAATACCCCGAGCTGAAGCGCGAGGTGCGCGCGCAATACGAGCGGTTCCGGCCCTCGGTCGTGCTGATCGAAGACAAGGCCTCGGGGACCCAGCTGATTCAGGAGCTGATCCGAGAGGGCCTCTACGCGGTCACCCGCTACCAGCCGCAAACCGACAAGGTCATGCGCATGCACGCGCAGACCGCGATGATCGAGAACGGTTTTGTCCACCTGCCCGACACGGCACCGTGGCTCGCACCCTATCTGCACGAGCTGACGGTCTTCCCGCACGGCAAGCACAGGTCGATTCGACCGCACAGATGCTCGACTGGTTCAAGCGCGGCAGCGGCCCCAGCTCCAACGCGGGGATTTTCGAACTTTACCGGCAGCGCGCCGAAGAGCTTCGTCGCGGGGAGGCAGCGAAGCGCCGTCTGGTGCGGCTGCGCGTTCCTCCCGGCATCGGCCACCGTAATATGCTCCTTCTGAACGTCGCAGCCGACGGCACGGTCGAGATCTTGGAGAGCGAGGCCGAGTCGCTCCTGCGCGCCGGGTGGGAAAGGGTAGAAGGCGGCGACGCACCCGCCCAGCAGTGCGGCGACCCGCAGGCTGCGCGCCCCGAACCGTTATCGGTGATGGCCAAGAGGCTGGGCATCCTCCGGCCGTTGTGACCGTGCGGCAAGGGCGCGAACCAGACACCGCAGCGGCGCGAGTGAAGCGCCGACACCTACGCTATGTTGGCGCCTACGCCGCGCAGCTCGTGCGGCGGAGCAGAGTACGCACGATCGCTAGTGGATGAAATCTGACGTTTGGTTCCGCCCGTGAATGGCAACAATGGGTAGAGTCGAGATGTGGCGCAGTGGCTGTAGGCCGAACATATCTGTTGCCGCCCCTTTCGTCTGGCGGTGCCTCACT
>Ga0306924_10008254_pt1 | contig 10490 bp, 13 predicted proteins | sample sta12Can44000111_FD_203756 | JGI IMG/M metagenome (GOLD analysis project Ga0306924, IMG submission 203756) | Lab enrichment of tropical soil microbial communities from Luquillo Experimental Forest, Puerto Rico - statanox.12C.anox.44.000.111 (v2)... | ecosystem: Environmental > Terrestrial >...
CCCCGGCGCGATGCCGTGAATCATCAGCGCCCCGATCATCATCGCCATGGTCGGGTTTCCAGGAATTCCCAGAGTGAGCATCGGGATGAACGAGGTCTGCGCGCCCGCGTTGTTGGCGGATTCCGGCTCCGTAATTTTAGCTTCCGGACTAAAACGCCTTCGCCCGTTTCGTCCGGAAAAAGCCTGCACCACCAAGGTTTTAGCCCTTCCTTATCGCTCGGTTTCGTCGGATAATATCCGCTAGAAGCCGGCACCAAGACAGGGGTCGGGACAGGGGTCGCTGATTAATGAGAGGAGTAGGCGGACGATGGCAATGGCACTAACAGTGAAACGTGTCGAGGCGCTACGCAAGACGCCGGGACGCTATCGCGACGGCTTAGGATTAGTTCTCCAGGTCGTCAATCCGAATAACGCGAGTTGGCTATTCTGCTACGAGCGCAACGGCCGCACGCGGGCAATGGGCCTCGGTCCAATACACACTATCGGCCTTAAGGAAGCGCGCGAGCGCGCTTACTACGCGCGGCGGCTCCTCCTCGATGGGGTTGACCCGCTAGAGGCTAAACGCGCCGAACGCGACCGGCGCGCGGCGGAAGCGGCGCGGAACGTAACTTTCCGCCAGTGCGCTGAACTCTACTACACCGCTCACGCCGATAGTTGGACGAACGCAAAACACCGCACTCAGTTTCCTAGCACGATGAGAGATTACGTCTATCCGATTATCGGATCCATCGCCGTCGCGGCGGTGGACGAAGCGCTCGTGCTTAAGGTGCTTACGCCGATTTGGAAGGAGAAGATGCCAACGGCACGTCGTGTACGTAACCGGATCGCGTCCGTACTCGACTTCGCCGCCGCCGCTAAGTACCGAAGCGGCTCGAACCCGGCGCGATGGGAGGGGCATCTCGAATTTCTCCTCCCCAAGCCGGACAAGATCGTGAAGCACCTCGCGGCGCTACCGCACTCGGAGATGAATCGATTCATGAGCTCACTTCGCGTGTTGCCCAGGACGGCCGGGGCGGTGGCGCTGGAGTTCACGATCCTTACGGCCGCTCGAACGGGCGAGACTATCGGCGCGACTTGGGATGAAATTGACTTCGAAGCGCGCACGTGGACGATCCCTGCCGAACGGATGAAGGCGAAGGAGGAACACCGCGTTCCGCTCTCCCCGGCCGCGACCGAGCTTCTCAAGAGCCTACCACGAGAGGCGGGCAATCCATACATCTTCGTCGGCGAGCGCGGGAGCCATATTAACGGCATGTCGATGTTCCGGGTCTTACGCCAATTGCGTTCCGATGTGACGGTTCACGGCTTCCGTTCGACCTTCAGCACCTGGGCGCATGAGAACACGGCTTTCCAGCCATTGGTAATCGAGCAGGCACTAGCCCATACTGTCGGGTCCGCAGTCGAACGCGCCTACCGCCGAAGCGATCTATTCACGAAACGCGCGAAGCTCATGGCGGCTTGGGCGGCTCACTGTTCGCGGGCGACGGTTCCGAGCGCGGTAATCCCGATCCGAGGGCGGCCATGAAAGACAATGTCAAATTAAAGCTTACTGGCATAGAGCCGGTCCCCGACTTCTACTGGGGAGACTGGTTAGGATGGAAAGAGGACGACCCAGGTAGGCGGTGGTTTAACGCGGTCGGGGACGCGGACGCGTTCGCCCGCCCCAAAGCCCTCATCGAGCTAATATTCGAGCACGTACCTGAGCACGCTCAGCCCTTCGTCGCGGATTTTCTGGACCGAAGGCTAAAACTCGATAAGCAGCAGCCGAAAAAACCAAGGTGGCTCTGGCTCCCCAATTCGGTATTACACATAGCTGGCCGCTACGTTGATTCACTCAAGCAAAAAGGAATCCCCTTAGGGGACGCGGTGGACGCGGTGCTCCATACCATACCGGGATTTTTGAAATTTTTTAACCGTCAAACGCTCTACAACCACTGTACTGGCAAGACTGAACATGGACGGCGCGAAAACAAGCGGATCAAAAAATTTCATCCGGATCGTACCTCCTCCCGGAAGAAGAAGCGGAAGGCTTGAACTCCGCGGTGATCCACCAATAGGGTCCATATTCCCCATTTTGCGGCGGGGCGTCGCCTATATTGTCACGCACGACTGTAGCTTTTTCAGTGGCAATAAATTCCGGTAGCTCACTTTTTTTCGCTGGTCGAGTGAACAGCGACACTTGAGCATCCGCCGCGATACGGCCTTCCTGTTCCATCTTGAGCAAATATTCTAGTCCCGCCTCGCTCAACGGGAAGTCCCGACCCCGACCGCGCAACACCGCGAGCACGCCGATCTTAGCGCCGTTGTAATTCAACGCGCCGAGTGTATTCGGATAGGACAAGTTCTGCGACAACTTCCACGATGGATTCGAGAACATCGTCGCTATTACCTTCCTCATAAGCGTCACTCCTCCTTTAGCCGCCCACCAACAACTACCTATCTTCCATTTCTTTTTCAACCGCCCGAAAACGTCATGAAATAGGGCGGTATGTTTTACCGCCCGGAAACACCTCCGATCCGGGCGGTTTCTTTCTACACCGTGATAGGCTCTAATTACCTAGGCCGTCGTAACCCGGAAACTAACGGAGTGACCTTTATGGAAAAGCTTCGACAGCTAATAGGACGGAAAGCCGTGTTACAACTAATCGGACTAAAACGCACCGCTCTAGACGAAGCGGTCGCGCGGGGAGACTTTCCCGCGCCGGTCAAAATGTTCGAAGGAGGCCGGAAGGGCTTTTGGGATCGCGAGGAAGTAATGGCCCATATCGAGGCACGATTTGCGGCGCGAAAGAAGATCGAAACCAAGGTGACGAAGACAAAGACAAAAAAGAGGATAAGCAAATGAACCAGGAGAACATCATACGACGTATGTCGAGTGAACAAATTGCCACGGCGTTGCATCGCCTACAACGAGAAATCAATTCACTGCTCGACGCATGTTGAAGGAGGAACAAAATAGACGCGCAAGCGCACGATCCAGAGAACGCGAGTGAAGTTCAAAAAAACAGAGGATAGGTAGTTGAGCGCACACCATGAACCGTCGCAGGCGCTCGCGCAAGCAAGTGTCAACCTCCAGGACAACGATAAAAGCCATCATGCGTAGTCGGCATTTTACGTTCGGCGTTGAGGATGCGCGGGCTGGGCTCCCATTTCGCGCGGACTATGAAAAATGGGACGGTAACGCTCAATGGAACTACGAGCGCGGTCGGCAATGGGCCATGCTTGTACCGCCGCGCGTTGCGCTAAAGACACCCGGCGATGAATTAAGCCTCACCGCCATCCATTGGTTCAAATTGAATTACGAGTACATTCTATGACGACCTTACCTGCCAAATCCAAATATGAAGCCGCTCGCCGCGCCTTAGCCGCCGCGCACCGCGTCGATGAAGTCAAAGACATTCGTGACAAGGCGATGGCGATGCAGGTCTATGCCAAGCAAGCCCAGGACAGGGAACTAATCAACTACGCCACTGAAATAAGGTTGCGTGCGGAAATACGCGCGGGCGAAATGCTGGCCAAGATGAAGGCGGAGGGCGCGCGCGACAGAGGCGCCGGGGGTGACCGCCGTTCACGGTATCGTCCTGTCCCCGTGAAACTCGCAGACCTAGGCGTCAGCAAGAAACAGTCGGAGCGCTGGCAAAAGCTAGCAGCACTGCCAAAGGCCACACAGGAGGCCAAGATCACCGAAGCGCAAAATAAGGCGGAGAATGCAATCAACGTTCGCGTCGGCCAGAGCGACCCGCCCAAGCGCGACGACGCCCTCGCGCGTTGCATTGCGACCGTCAAAGCGGCTTTGCACAAGGCCATGAAGACCGTGCCGTCAGAAAAATTGTTCACGGACCTGCGTAAAGAACTGGCGAATATGAGCCCTGACGACTTTGGTCCTAACAGCGGCGGCGAAATGGCTCGCAAGGACGCGTACATCGCAGACTTGGAAAACAAGGTACGCCAACAAGAGCTAACGATCACCGGACTGCGCAACTGCGTAGAGCGCGATGCGGCCGAAGCGTCTTGAGGAGGAAGGATGGTCAAAGTGACGATGCGGTGGAAGGACAAGCGTGCGCGTTTGCAGGAAACGATGGCTTACCATGAGGCTGGCCATGTGCTCATCGCCTGCGAGTTCGGCCGTAAAATGTGTTTGGCCTACCACGAGGCGGGACACGCCGTGATCGCGCGGGTGCTGGGGATTGAAGTGCGCCTGGCAACGATACGCCCCGATAAATTTTCTGCTGGCCATGTAACCCACGGGGCAAGCTGGCCCGACAGGGAGGATGCGAACGGAACCATTGCAGCGGAGGACAGGGAAGAAGAATGGCAGCAGCGAATGGAGATGGCGGAGGATCGCGCCAAGTTGGCGCTCGCTGGTCCGATCGCGGAAATGAAATATCGGCCGACGCTGAACGGAGAACATTTCGCAGATTATTGCGATCTCCTCAATGTGGCCGTCTATCTGGAAATCGCTGGCGGGTTCTCCCCCATCAGCGAAGTTTTAGTACCCGGCAAGCCGCTGCAACAGACCAACGGAAAAGTATCGCGGCTCTGGGAACTGCTGCAAGCGGACACCGCCGATCTCGTCGAACTCCATTGGCTAAGCATCGAGCGGGTCGCGGAGGCATTGCTGATTCATGAGGAGCTTGGACAAGAGGAAATTGAGGCGCTGGTTTACTGACGGCGCCGCCAGAACGCGACCCCCCATGAGTGACGCCTCAACAGAAATTGAAAAGCTAATTAGGGCGTGAACTCTTTAACGAGCGCAGTTTCACGCCAGCGAGCCAGCCGCCCGCACCTGGCCAAGCGCGGCCTTCAGTGAAAGAGGCGTTGAGCGACTGGCCAAAGCGCTATACCGCCGCCACTATCTCTCGCCCCCGTGCGGTTAAGCAGGCGTTGGGCGATGCGTTCTTCGCTGGCTTGCAAGCGAGCAAGCGAGAGGCTGCTGAAAGAGAAACACTCGCTATGGAAACCCAGGCCACGCATCTAATAAAAAATCCCCCACCACAAGAGGATGATGGGGCGAAGTTTGGTGAGGTCTTCCGGAGCACTCACCATTATGAAGCGTACTTGAATCAGCCCCGCAAAAGCTACAACCCTAAAAGGGCCGCAAAGCAAATGCGTCATGAGGTTTAATAATCCTAATTCGACCCGGCTCCGCAAAATCGAGACACAACCGCCAACTCCCTCTTTCCTCCAAACCGTTTTTCGCGTAGGATAGCTTTACCAACCAGCATCTCGGGCCTTTGCGGGACCCCTTTGGAACATCGCGAAGCGCTAGGCCGGGAGCACAGGCGGCCTTCCTCCAAGCGCGGATAACCGCGTGGTGAGCGAAGTGCCAAGAGCGCCACCGATAGGTGGCGTTGATACGGCTTCAAAATTCGGAAACAGAGGCACAAGACCGTGCGCCGACGGCATCGGCGCGATTTAGCGTTTGACTGGGAGATTTATCCGTGAGCGGAAATAGAGGATGTTATGGCGCGAAAAAGAGAGCGCCTCAGCGGGGTTGCGGGTCCCGACCGAGGCGCTAACTTAACCAACCAGACCCCGGAGTATACCGAGAGCCGAGACGGAAAGGAAGGGGGTTTAGACTATACCCCTAGCGGTCACCGGGATCCGCGTGAATCCCGATCCTCGCATGGCCGAGTGAAGCGCCTTGCGGAGTATATGTCCCGCCGCGCGGTCGGGGATGACTCCGCAGTGGAAGAATACATGGAAGAAGCGCGGCGAGAAATCGCCGCAGAAAAAGCCGACGAAGGAATGTCGTGGGCTGATTACTTACATTGGCAAAAACTTGATGGGTGGGAGGATAAAGATAAATACCCCTATCAAAATCCTAATGGCAAACTTCTGTATGAAAATGTACGATTCATTTTCGGAGCGCTACCCAGCGAAAAGACATTCCGACCCAGGCACTACCGAAATGGCAAATTGATCGTTGGCGCGGGACCAGTGCGCGTACCCTACAACCTGCAAGAGCTACAAAAGCGACCAAACGAAAGGATCGCTTTGGTCGAAGGTGAGAAGGGTGTAAACGACCTGATGGCGAAAGGGATACTCGCGACCTGCATCATGGGCCAGCAGTGGACGAGTGGAGCGGCTGCGTTCCTAACCGATCGCACCGTTGACGTCGCGATGGACAATGATGCTTCTGGCCGCAAAAATCGCGAGAGAGCGTTGTTTTGGCTCAAACAGGTTAACGCGACGGTGCGAGTGATCGAGCTACCGGGAGCGAGGCCACGCGACGGGTTGGATGATTGGCTCGAGGACCACAGCGTTGAAGAATATCGGGAGCTAGTCGCTAAGACGCCCATCGAGGGCCGTATCAGTACCGCGCCTCATCCCTTTCCTGCAGAAGAAACCATCGAGCGTTGGGACTGGTTATTAGGGAGGCACCTATTGCGAGGCGAAGTCTGCGCCACCGTGGCCACGAGTGGTACGGGTAAAAGCACTTTGGCCATTACTGAAGCGTTATCGATGGCGAGTGGCAAGCAGCTGCTACACGATAAAATGCCGGAGCGCCCACTGCGCATAGTCCTCGTCAACCTAGAGGATACCCGCGGCACCATGGATAAGCGGATCGCCGCCGCTATGCGCCAACATGACCTTACTCTCGCCGATATTGGTGACCGGCTAATTGTAATCGCCAAAGGTGAGATCAAAATCCAGATCGCGAAGCAACTGCGTAGTGGGGAGGTGGAACGGAATGAAGAGGAGATTAAGAAACTCACAGCACTAGTGTTAGAGCGACAAGCGGATGTACTCTCCATCGATAGTTTCATTCGGACGCACGCGATACGTGAGAATGATAATAAGGCGATGGAGGCTGCGATCGAATGTTTCGAGGAAATCGCCATCGAGAGTAACTGCGCAGTACACCTTTGGCACCACACCCGTAAGATGAATGGAGATCAAGCGACCGTTGAATCAGCTCGCGGCGCTCAAGCCTTTACCGATACTTGCCGTAGTGTACGTGTCCTGGAGAAGATGACAAAGAAAGAGCGCGATAATATCATAAGCGTCCTGCCAGATATGAAACAGTTGGGATACTACTTCAAAGAGTTTAATGGCAAACGCAATTTCTCAGAACCAGCTGAGGAGGCTAACTGGTTTGAACTCGTCAACATTAAGCTACACAACTACCGCTCAGAATTTGAAGATGACGGCGATTATGTCGGCGTGGTCACTAAGTGGAATTACCCCAAGATTGAAATACCCCAGATCACTGACTACACTATCAGCAAAATCCTAGAGACGATCCGAGCCGGTGGGCCATGGCGCGCTAATGCGATGAGCAAAAAGGAGCTTTGGGTTGGGGTACCAATCGCAGAGGTATTAGAGCTCAACCTCAACATAAAACAGGCGAAAGATTTCATCACCAAACTGATCCTAGACCTACTCGCCAAATGCCTATTGAAGCGGGTTACGCACCTCGATAAGCACCGCGAGCCGAAGGAATATATTGAAGCCGCCGCCGTACCTGAGCCGAGTACGGCGGAAAACGATGGGGAGAATAGGTGAGGAAATACCCTATTTTACGGGGTTAGCCGTACTTTTCGGGAGTACGGCGCCGCCGTACGGCGCAAAAGCCGCTCCGAACGCCGCCGCCGTACCTCTCCCCCTTTAGGGGAGGTACGGCTACGGCGGCGCGGCGGGAACTACCTCAACCCCGGCGGCGCTTCCCCCGTCCGACCTCTGGGAAGCTCCTTCCGGCGCGCCCGGGCGTGCAGGACGTGTTTTCAGGCCTCGGAAGGCCGGGAGGGCACCTCCCCAGCGTAAGCCTCTCGGCGGGGCGGGGCGCGACGCGGGAAGGCCTGTTTTTACAGGCATCCGAAAACGTCCCGGAGAACTAGCCCCATCCTCATCGGCTCCTCTCGTGAACCTCTCCCAATCTCGCCCATCCTCACCTCCATCCGCCATAACCGAGCGCGGTAGCGTTTTCCGCCATGCGTGCGTTTTTTTGGCTCAAAGCACCGGGTTAGCGAAATGTGAGTCCGGCGCGCCGCGACCCTAACACCATTCAAATTTTTTCTGATGCCCCCCGTCGCTGGTTCATGGTCGAGTGACGAGAGACGGTCGCAACTCATGCGCCGACAAACAAACATAATCAGTGAGAAGGATCACGGCCGACCCTAGGCCCGATAGTAGCGCGCCATGGCTTTCGGTTTCGTCAGTTTCGCGGTAGAATTAACCGGTTAACTGGAATTAAAACCAAAGGCACCACCACCACATCGCAACACGAAGGAATAATCCAAATGAATAAACCGATATCCATCCCACAACTAAACGATCTCAATCAGGCGGTCGATACCTTTGTTCGCGCAGTCATTGCCTCTGGCCTGAGCGCGCTGGACAAACGCACTACGCCCAGTGAGTATGTCCGGCGGCAATGGCACGACCGCAACATTGATCTCGTAATCCGCGCTGCGGTGTCGCCTGCGACCATAGCTGGCAATCCTGCCTTGGCCGCGGTGGCCATTGCGTTCCTGGAGAGCGCTTCTTCTCGAGCGGATCAATGCCATCGGCAAGTAGCCCGCGTGCCTGACAACGAACCCAACAATAGCGGTTTCATCCTTGTGGTCGGCCGCCCGAGGACCCGCTTAATGCTTGGCGGCGTATGAGAGCCGAGTGCGAAGAACCAAAGCCACGCGAGCGCAAGCTCGACATTGTGCCTCCCACGCTGGCTGAGATCGATCAGCGCATCGCGGAACGGATCGCCGTCGAGCATGAGTTCATGCTCGACATCCTCACCGGAGTCGTCGCGCACCTGCAGCGTGACTGGGAGAAAGGGGCGATGGGGCCGCCGGGGCCATCAGGCCCGCGGGGCGAGCAAGGACCGCAAGGCAAGCTGCCGCTGGTCAAGCTGTGGATGGCAGAGACCGTCTTCTACGCGGGCGACGTCGTCGCCTATGATGGCGGGACGTATCAAGCGAAGCGCGACACCGGGCAGCCGCCGTCGCATGCCGACTGGATTTGCCTCGCCGCTGCCGGCCGCGACGGCAACAGCATCACCGTGCGCGGCACGTTCGACGAGACCGCAGAGTATCGTTGTCTCGACGTCGTTGCTCTCAACGGCGGCTGTTTCATCGCTCGCAAGGATGCGCCCGGTCCCTGCCCGGGTTCTGGCTGGCAGCTGTTGGCGAGCCAAGGCAAGCGCGAGGTCGCTGGCGCGAGGGGAGAGCGCGGCCCAAAGGGCGATCCAGGATTGAGCGGCGTGACCATTTGCGATTGGAAGCTCGATCGCGCGCGCTACGTTGCGACGCCCGTGATGTCGGACGGCCGCGAGGGCCCGCCGCTCGAATTGCGCGGGCTATTTGAGCAGTTCCTGAGGGACGCGGGTTAGCGATGTGCGCGGGCTAAGACGACATCAGCGCGCGCGGTGAGTACCGGGGCATTTTCGCCGAACGGGTTTTATGGAATATCCGGTTGGGATTGATTGGATCAGTCCGCCTTGACGCCGGCGAACTTCACCACCTTTGCCCACTTCTCGGTTTCGTCGGCGACGAACTTGCCGAAATCGAGGGGTGAGCCTGATAACGCCGTACCCCCCAGGTCGGCAAGGCGCGCCTTGAACTTGGGATCAGCGAGAGTGGCGTTCATCTCTTTGTTGAGCTTGTCAACAATCTCAGCCGGCGTGTTTTTCGGTGCACCGACGCCGGTCCAGAAACTCGACTCGTAGCCCGGCACGAATTCGGCCACCGTGGGGATGTCCGGCAGCACCGACGAGCGCGTCGCGGTTGTCACCGCCAGCGCACGAAGTTTGCCGGCCCTGACGTATTCGATCGATGAGGACATGGTGGCGAACAAGACCTGCACTTGTCCGCTGATGAGATCGACCAGCGCGGGGCCCCCGCCGCGATACGGCACGTGCACGAGGTTGACGCCGGTCATCATCTTGAACAGTTCACCGGAAATATGGTTTCCGGAACCAATGCCGGCCGACGCCATGGTGAGCTTGCCGGGATTGGCCTTGGCATAAGCAATGAACTCGGCAACCGTCTTGACCGGCACCGATGGATTCGCCTCCATGACAAAGGGCTCGCGATGAATGCTCGCGATCGGGACGACGTCGCGGATCAAATTGAAATTAAGCTTCTCGTAGACCGAGGCGTTGATAGCGTTCACCGAAGTGACCATAAGGAGCGTATAGCCGTCCGGGGCTGCGTTCACGACCGCCTCGGTGGCAATATTGGTAGCCGCGCCTGGCTTGTTCTCAATAACGAAGGGCTGGCGGAGCCGCTCCGACAGCGATTGGCCCATCAGGCGTGCCATGATGTCGGTGGCACCACCGGGCGCAAATCCGACGATGATGCGCACCGGCCGCGACGGATAGGCTTGTGCCCAAGCGAAGCGCGACACGACCGGAAGCGCGGCAGCGCCTGCGGCCAGATGCAGAAAATTTCGGCGGGGAAGTTTCATTTTGAACCTCCCGTTTGCATCACTCAATCACCTCGTCGGCGCGGCAGGTTCTGGCGTTTATGTGTTCGCGCCGCCCGGCAGGC
>Ga0306924_10008255_pt1 | contig 10489 bp, 8 predicted proteins | sample sta12Can44000111_FD_203756 | JGI IMG/M metagenome (GOLD analysis project Ga0306924, IMG submission 203756) | Lab enrichment of tropical soil microbial communities from Luquillo Experimental Forest, Puerto Rico - statanox.12C.anox.44.000.111 (v2)... | ecosystem: Environmental > Terrestrial > Soil...
TGACAAACCGGACGTGTCCGGGTTGATGGGGCTTTACGCCGAGATAAGCAGAATGCGCGTCTTGTCCTCGGCACGCGTCATCGACAGCGCCGACCAAATCGTCAAAAGGATTGTCAATGCGTATCTAGAGCCGAACAAGACTGTCCCAGAACTGCGGGAAATGACGAACAGCGGCTTGATCGACCCTCTCCGCAATTTCAGCGAAGCCTGCCGTGCCGAAGCCGAGAGGCTGCGTTACGGACCACCGGGCTAGCGCGGAGTTCTGTCACCTGCTGATCCCGGTTCACGGCGATAAACGAAGCTCAACACGCCGCCGCGGCCCCGATCGCGAGGCACTAGCCACAACAGTTGTGAACATTGCCCGCAACCTACCGGTGGACGCTTGCCGCGACCGGAAGCTTTTTGGCCAGGGTATGAACGAGGCTCTACACGTCGATGGGACTTGATTTATATCAAGGTGCGGGGGCTGGGGGTGCTTTTCAATGCAAATCGTTGGCTTGAATTGCCAGCGAATTAACCGCATCAGGAGAACGCGTCATGGCCGAACGAATCGACAAGTTTTGCGAAAATCTTCGCGTCAAGCTCACGAGCATCGACAACGAGATGCAGTTGTTGAAGGCGACGGTCGATGGCAAACTGAAAACTGCCGGGCAGGATGTTCAAACGCAGTTGAACGCCGTCAAGAAGCGGATCGAGCAGGATCGCGCAAAGGTGACGGCGGCCCAGAACGACATGAAGAAATGGATGGAGGAGCGCAGGTCCGCGACCAGGGAAAAGATCGTGGAATGGAAAGCGAAATTTGAACGGGCCAAACTGCAAGGCTACGCTGATGGCGCCGAACGTTACGCCGCAGGAGCGGCAATCGTTGCATTGGCCGCAGTGGACCAGGCCCAGGAAGCAGCATTGGAGGCGTGGTTGGCGCGCAGGGAGGCTGACAGCGCACAAGGTTCACAAGCCGCCTGAGCGCTCCGGGGTTCTCTCCAACGCGCCGGGCTGCAACAAGCGAGATTATTTACGAGCCGGCCGGGACCCCAGAAATTTGCCACTCGCCGACGCCATTGCGAAATGGCGTCGCTCATGCCGTCTTGCGGCACGTAGCGACGCGACCCAATGGATGCACTATGCGTTCCAGCCGTCCTTCGCCAGCTATCGATCCTGGTAGCAAGCCAGAACTCCCATGGCGCGTCCGATCGCAGAGCTTGATCTACCTCAAATCCGGCATTCCTTTTTGGGGTTTAGAGATGACATTGAGCTGACGTCGAGACCCGCAGTGTTGTAGTATTGTGGCCACTTTCGTGGCTCACAGGAGCGAGTCGAATGACTAGCCGCCCGCTGACTGCCCGTGTTTTGAAACCTGCTGCCGTTTGCATTGTCTTTTCCATCGCCGCGTGGGCGGTGGGCGTTTCCAATGAAGTCCTCATTGCCAGCGCGCAAGCGCAATCAAAGCAGCAAGACCCCCTCGAGAAGGCCCGCACGGCGGTGGAAACGCTGATCAATCGCTTGCGGGGCCGGGACATGCCGGAGGGGATCGTGAAATCAAACGGACGCCTCGAAGCGACGCAAGTCGACGTCGCGGCAAAATACGCCGGTCGGCTGGCGAAAGTGACCAAGGACGAAGGTGACGAGGTCACGGCCGGCGAGGTCGTCGCCACCATCTCCTCGCCCGAAACCGAAGCTCAGCTCCGCGCCGCGCAGGCGGAGGTGATCAAGGCGAAGCAGGCGATGGCGGAAGCCCTCGCGCTCATCGACCAGCGCAAGAGCGATCTGGAGTTTACCAAAACGGATTTTGAGCGGGGAAAAATGCTGATCGAGCACGGCAATATACCGCAGCAGATGCTGGATCAGCGGCGTAACAAGTTTGAGGCGGCCGACGCTGCGCTCATTGCGGCCAACCGCAAACGTGACCAGGCCGAGGCCGCAATCAAGGCAGCTCAGGCGGATGTCGAACGGCTGCAGGCGATCCTGGTCGATCTGGTGCTTGTGTCGCCGAGGAGCGGCCGCGTGCAATATCGGCTCGCCCGCGCCGGCGAGGTGGTCGCCGCAGGACAGCGAGTGCTGACCATCCTCGATCTCAAGGACGTCTATATGACACTCTATCTGCCGGCGAATGTGGCGGGACAGCTCACGCTCGGCGATGAGGCGCGCCTGATCCTCGATCCAGTCCCGCAGTATGTCGGTCCGGCAACGATCAGCTTCGTCGCGACCGAGGCGCAGTTCACGCCAAAGAGCGTCGAGACCGCTGAGGAGCGGGAAAAGCTGATGTTCCGCGTCAAGCTCCAGCTGGACCCACAACTCTTGGAGAAATACCACCGTCAAGTGAAGACAGGAGTCCGCGGCCTCGGCTTTGTGCGCACCGATCCCAAAATCGCCTGGCCTCCCGAACTTGTGGTGAAGCTACCAGAATGACCATTTTCGCCAGGGTCGAGCGGGTAACGCACCGCTACCTGGAGACGTTGCGATGATGGCATGCACCAGGAGCCGACAATTGATGCTTAAGCCTCTGATGCTTGCCTGCGTGCTAGCCGTTTTCAGTCCATGCGGGTTCGCTGAAGATATCGATTTCGGCAAAATGAGCTACGAATCGAACTGTGCTGCATGTCACGGCCAGAGTGGAAAGGGGGACGGTCCAGTCAGTGTAGAGCTGAGAACAAAGCCAACCGATCTAACCTTGATTGCCAAAAGGAACGGCGGCGTGTTTCCAGCCGAGATCCTCTACCGAATCATTGATGGAAGGAAAACGATTAGGGCTCACGGGACGTATGAAATGCCGGTTTGGGGTCTGCTTTTTCTCCGCTCTGATCCCGAGGACGTTGCTCGAAACCGCATTTTGGCGATCATCGCTTATCTCAAGAGCCTACAGCTCGAACAGTAGTGAAGCGCCGCAATGACCAACGCCGTTGTCGCTAGGATCGAGCGGGTAACGCACCACTACGGCAAGCGGTTCGCGCTCAACGATCTCACCTTCGATATTCCTGCCCACTGCATGGTCGGGTTGCTCGGCCCGGACGGAGTCGGCAAATCCACTTTGCTCGCGCTCCTCTCCGGGGTGCGCAAGATCCAAAGTGGCAAAGTTACGGTGCTCGACGGAAACATGGCGGACGAGCGCCATCGGCGGGCAAGCTATGGCCGCATCGCGTACATGCCCCAGGGGCTCGGCCGCAATCTCTATCCGACGCTCAGCGTTTCCGACAACATCGACTTCTTCGGTCGCTTATTCGGCCAGGGCGCCGCCGAGCGGCGCGCGCGCATCGACGAGCTTTTGAAAGCCACCGGACTCGACCCATTCCCGGATCGGCCCTGCGGCAAGCTCTCGGGGGGCATGAAGCAGAAGGTCAGCCTCTGCTGCTCGCTGATGCACGATCCCGATCTGCTCGTTCTCGACGAGCCCACAACCGGCGTCGATCCGCTCTCCCGGCGGCAGTTCTGGGAGCTGATCGATTCGATCCGCGCGCGGCGGCCGATGATGAGCGTGCTCGTTGCAACCGCTTACATGGACGAAGCGAGCCGGTTCGACTGGCTCGCCGCGATGGACGACGGCAAGGTCATCGCCCATGGCACGCTCAAGGAAATTCTTACGCGAGCGAATAAGCCCACGCTCGACGAGGCTTTCATTGCGCTGCTTCCACCGGAAAAGCGCGCCCAGCATCAGGAAGTCATCGTGCGGCCGCGTGCGGAGACCGAGGACAAGACGCCGGCGATCGAGGCGGACGGGCTCACGCGTCGGTTCGGTAATTTCGTCGCCGTCGACCATGTCAGCTTTCGCATCGGACGCGGCGAGATTTTCGGCTTCCTCGGCTCGAACGGCTGTGGAAAGACGACAACCATGAAGATGATGACGGGCCTTCTGCCGGTCACCGAAGGCTCGGCCAAATTATTCGGCAAGCCGATGGGCGCCGACGACATGGCGGCGCGTCAAAACGTCGGCTACATGTCGCAGGCATTTTCCCTCTACGGCGAGCTCACGGTGCGGCAGAATCTCGAGTTGCACGCGCATCTCTATCATCTGCCCGCAAACCAGATCGAGGGCCGGATCAAGGAGCTGCTGGAGCGCTACGATCTGAAAGACGTGGCCGACGCCAAGCCGGAAAGCCTGCCGCTCGGCGTCAAGCAAAGACTGCAGCTTGCCGTGGCCGTGCTGCACCGTCCGTCTATCCTCATTCTCGACGAGCCAACCTCGGGCGTCGATCCGGTTGCGCGCGACTCATTCTGGCGCACGCTGATCGATCTTTCCCGCAATGATGGCGTCACGATCTTCCTATCGACCCACTTCATGAACGAGGCCGAGCGCTGCGACCGTATTTCGCTGATGCATCAAGGAAGGGTGCTCGCCGTCGGCGCCCCGAATGAGCTGGTCAAGCAGCGCGAGTGCGATTCTCTGGAGGACGCCTTCATCTCCTATCTGGAGGAAGCGGCCGGAACGGGAGAAAAAAAGAAGGCCCAAGCCGAACCGCAAGCGACGGCCCAGGCAGCCAAGCCTGCCCCCGCGCCGGCACCGACCGGACAACAAGCCATCCCGTCGCGCGCCTCCAAGCGGTTCGATCCTCGACGGCTATGGGCCTATGCCCGGCGCGAGACAATGGAGCTTTTACGCGATCCCATACGGCTGTCGTTCGCATTCATCGGTCCTGTCATCTTGATGTTCGCGTTCGGCTACGGCATCACCTTCGATGTCGAGAATCTCAACTTCGCGGCCTTCGACCAGGACCGGACGCCGGAAAGCCGCCGGCTGCTCGAAGGTTTCTCGGGATCGCATTATTTCTCCGAACGGCCTCCCATCAGCTCCACAGCCGAGCTGGAGCAACGCATGCGGAGCGGAGAGCTGGCTGTGGTCGTTGAAATCCCATCTGGTTTTGGCCGAGATATAGCAAACCTGCGTTCGCCCGAGGTCGGCTTTTGGGTCGACGGCGCCATGCCGTTTCGCGGCGAGACAACGAAAGGATACGTTACCGGTATCGTATTGCGTTACGTGCAGGACCTCGTGGTGGAGCGCCTTGGCCCCAACGCCCCGTCCAACGTCTATCTTGGCGGCCTCAAACTCGAAAATCGCTTCCGCTACAATCAGGCCTTCAAAAGCGTGTTCTCGATGGTGCCGAGCGTCATTGTGATGATGCTAGTCTTGATCCCAGCAATCATGGCGACCATCGCCGTCGTGCGCGAGAAGGAAACAGGTTCGATTGCCAATTTTCGCTCGACCCCCATCAGCAAATTCGAATTCCTCTGCGGCAAGCAGTTCCCGTATGTCGTCGTCGGGATGCTGACCTTCACCCTATTGCTGCTGATGGCGTATTTCGTGTTTCAAGTGCCGGTCAAAGGATCGTTGGGAGCCCTCGCATTGGGCGCGCTGCTCTACGTTTTCTCGACCTGCGGCTTCGGGCAACTCATCTCGACCTTCACTCAGACACAGGTTGCCGCAGTTTTTGCGACCACGGTTCTCTGCGTCATTCCCACGGTGAACTTTTCAGGTTTGTTGGTGCCGGTATCCACTCTCACCGGCCAGGGAAGGCTGATCGGCCTGATGTTTCCAGCGGCCTGGTTTCAGCCGATCAGTGTCGGCACCTTCACCAAAGGACTTAGCTATTCCGATCTCTGGTTCAATGCGCTCGTCCTTGCGCTCTTCGCGGTCGGCTTCCTCATGGCCTCGCATACGTTTCTGCGCAAGCAGGAGGCCTGATATGTCGGTGGCGGGCCAGGTGGTAAACGCACGAGAACGGGCGCCAGCGCAAGCAGTGAGCGAGCCGAAGCGACCCGGCAGCCATCGGCTCGCCACGCTGTGGATGCACCTGGCCAATATCTACCGGCTGACGATCAAGGAGCTGCGCAGCATCCGCTCCGACCCGATCATGCTGGTGCTTGTCGCCTATAGCTTCAGCTTCGCGATCTATGCCGCCGCCACCGGCGCTTCCACGGAAGCCACGAACCTCTCGATTGGCGTCGTCGACGAGGACCGTTCCGACCTGTCGCGCCGCATAACGGATGGCTTCACGCCGCCCACGTTCAAGCCGGCGGTGGAAATCGGAGCAACGGAAATCGACCCGGCGATGAATTCACAACGCTTGATGTACGTCGTCGAAATTCCCCCAAAGTTCCAATCGGATATTCTTGCCGGGCGGCAGCCGACCGTTCAAATAAATGTGGACGCCACCGCGGTTGCCCAGGCGGCCAACGGGATGACCTACATCCAGAATGTCATCGTCAACTATGTGACCGAGTTCATCACGGGACGCGAGGGATTGATGGGTGCACCGGTCAAGATGGTTACCCAGGCAAAGTTCAATCCGAATTTGAAGTCCAGCTGGTTCAACTCGGTGATGCAGGTGATCAACAATCTCACCATGATTACCGTGATCCTGACCGGTGCGGCGCTGATCCGCGAGCGCGAGCAGGGAACCGTCGAGCACCTTCTTGTGATGCCCGTGGTTCCGGCCGAGATCATGCTGTCGAAGATCGTAGCTAATGGCGCCGTTATTCTGGCGGCGGCCGGACTGTCGCTGCTGCTTGTGGTGCAATGGTGGCTGCAAGTGCCGATCGCCGGATCGACTTTGCTGTTTCTCGGCGGCGCCTGCTTTTATGTCTTCGCCGTCGGGGCGCTTGGTATTCTCCTCGGCACGGTCGCATCCACGATGGGCCAGTTCGGATTGCTCGCAATCCCGGTATTGTTGGTAATGATGCTCCTGTCCGGAACGATGACCCCGATGGAAAGCATGCCGGTCTGGCTGCAGTACGTTATGAAGGTGGTCTGCCCGACCCCGCATTTTGTGTTGTTCTCCCAGGATGTGCTTTATCGCGGCGCCGATTTTTCCATTGTCTGGCCGGAGATTTTGGCCACGGCAGCTCTTGGGAGTGTCTATTTCGGTTACGCTTTGCACCGCTTCCGCCGCGTCATTTTCCAGGGCTGAATCTCGCTGCCACTATTTTCCTCTCGTGGGGCCGCGGAAGCTCAGGAGATGGGTCTCGTTCGCCGAGGCTCGGGTGGTCGAGTGGTGAGTGGAGTGGCGGTGCGGCAGTCGCTCAGATGTAGCGCACAAATGGCACCTCCGACCGTTTTGACGCAGATCAATATGCAACGGGGTATTCACTGTACCGTTCATCTGCTCGGGATGGGCCTTTCTCGGGAGTCCTTTGCGTCCGAGCCTTACCCCGTCGAGCCGAAGGCCGCGTCAGGTCTGGGCCGCTAAGCTCGGCGGGGTTTTGCACCCGAGAAACGAAGAGGCCGAACTTCTCGAAAGCTGGGTGGAGGTTTCACGGAGGTGGGCAATGCGTAGGGCGCTGATCGTAGCGCTGCTGTTTTTGACTTCTGCAGACGGGGTCTTCGCATTTTCGCCGATGTGGCTGGTGCAAGGAGGAACATGCAATGTTGCAGCCTGTCGCACGCAATCCGACCAGTGTTCGGCATTCTGTCGGCAGTGGCAATAATGTGGGTCGATGGGGCGGTCATAGGAGGCTTGGCCGTTCTCGATCGGTCGGCTTTGACCGGCGAATCCGTCCCCGTCCAGCAGAAGGTCGGCGATGGCGTCATGAGTGGAGCGACCAACGTCGGCGAGGCTTTCCAGCTCCTGACGATGAGGCGCGCGGCCGAGAGTAACTATGCTGGCATCGTTCGTCTGGTCGAAGCGGCCCAGCGTTCGCGCGCCGATGTCGCGCCTGGCCGATCGATACGCCATGGTGTTCCTGGCGGCGACCATCGCACTCGCGGGAGCATCTTGGCTCTGGAGCGCGGATTCCATCCGTGCCGTGACCGTGCTGGTGGTGGCGACGCCTTCCGACGCCTTGCCCGCTCATCCTCGCTGTGCCGGTGGCGATCGTCTCCGGCCTGTCGCCGCCTGGAAGCGTCGCGGTGGCGCTGACGATGGATGCGCATTGGCGGCGGCGAAGGATCGAAAAATGATTTCGCGATGCGACAACCGAACCGCGAGTCTGCGGACAACCAGCCGGGTGGACTGATGTACCGATTTCTCCAATGCACGGCAGCCCAATACATGACGCGCGACGTCACGACCGTGACGTGCGACGTTACGCTTCGCGATCTGGAAGCGCTGTTCGAGAAACATGATTTCAATTCCTTTCCCGTCGTGGAGGAAGGAAAGATGCTGGGCATCGTGACCAAGTTCGATTTTCTGCGAGCATTCGCCTTCACCACGGGTCAGATGGTGCCGCACTACGATGACCTGATGAAACGCCCGGTGGCGGAAGTGATGACCGAAGCCGTCGTGCACGTCGAACCGACGGCGCCGTTGACTCGAGTTCTCCAGTTGATGGTGAGCCTGAAGGCTCGCAGCTTTCCCATTATCGGCGCCGAGCGCCAACTGGTGGGCATCATCTCTCGCGAGGATGTGATGGGGGCCCTCAGAGACGCCACACAGGGAGCGCGCTGAGGGTTCCGATACGGCGGGTTGGGGCGAGCAATCTGTAGACCCGACGTAACGCCAGGCGGGTGGATCGGCGTGATGACACGGTGCTTGACGGGCAGGGCGACTGCCGCGCACCCATCCCGCATGCGTTGCGATGGCGAAGACAGGAGCCGACAACGGCTTCTTGCGCTGCGACGGGTTGATGTAGATCAAATGACGACCGGAAAGGTGGCTTAGCTTTCAACAAACCGAAATGGAGGCCCAGCCATGAAAGCCAAGGACGTGATGACGTCTCCCGTCGTATCGATCGAGCCGGACGCCTCGATATGGCAGGCCGTCCGGATTATGCTGCAACGGCACATCAGCGGCTTGCCCGTGATCGACCAGAAAGGCGGTCTCGTCGGAATCGTGACCGAAGGCGATTTCCTTCGGCGGGCGGAGACCGGAACGCAGCGACGAGGGCCGCGCTGGCTCGAGTATCTCATCGGGCCGGGACGGCTGGCCGATGAATATACCCGCGCCCATGGCCGCAAGGTCAGCGAGATCATGACGGCGGATCCTCTGACGATCACCGAGGACACGCCGCTCGATGAGATCGTCCGGCTGATGGAGAAGCGTCAGATCAAGCGCCTGCCCGTGGTGTGCGACCAGCAGGTGGTCGGGATCGTCAGCCGCGCCAATCTGGTCCATGCGCTTGCCAGCGTGGCGCGAGACATCAGACCGACTTCGGCCGGCGATCAAGCAATTCGCGACCGCATTCTGGCGGAACTCGCAAGCCAGTCCTGGGCGCCGATTGCCCTCGTCGATGTGCTCGTAAGAGATGGCGTCGTCGAGCTTTGGGGCATGATCACGGACGAACGAGAGCGCAAGGCCATTGTGGTCGCGGCGGAGAACGCGCCGGGCGTGAAGGCGGTCAACGATCATTTGGCCTGGGTCGATGCCATATCCGGCATCGTGCTTTACCCATCGAGCGAAGAGCCGGCGCAGATGAAAGTGTCCTGACTTTTTGCGGCAGCGCGTGTGCGGTCTTGGTTGATGAACGCTCATCCCGCCATCGTCGCCAGCGGCGGGCTAGGCATTGCAGAGCCTTCTCGCAGCGCTTCGCGACGATCGCCTGGTGTTTGATAAATATCAAAGTTGCGATTGCCGGGTCTGACAATCTTTGAAAGGACCGAAGTTGCCTTCGCTTCGCAAAGGAGTCCTCCCATGCCGTTGCCGAGCTGGCTCGATCAAAGGAGTTTCCGCCCGCACTTTCTAGGTCTTGTCGGTTGAACCGGCGAGGTAATCGAGCGAGAAATGGCATATCGCTCGGAAAGAGCTCGGCTATGCCGCGACATATCTGGCGCAGTGCCGTAGATCTCCGGCGCTGCCTGTATGAGATCCTGGAGCACGGCGCGATCGGGAACCGCGTGGGTCTCATCGTTGGCCGGCTCATCGTCGTTCTGATCATCACGAACCTCGTCACGATGACACTCGACTCGGTGCCGGCGTTGCAAGCGCAATATGCGCGGCTATTCATCGCGATCGAGCTCCTGTCGCTCGTCGTTTTCACCATTGAGTACGCACTGCGGGTTTGGGTGGCGGCCGAGCACGCGCCGCACCGGCATTCGAGCGAACGCAAGGCCCGCTGGGAGTTTGTCTCAAGCCCGCTCGGCGTGATCGATCTTCTGGCGGTTTTGCCGTTTTGGTTCGCATTTGTCTTGCCGGCCGATCTGCGGGTCCTGCTGGTGTTTCGAATCGTGCGCTTTCTCAAGTTGGCGCGCTACTCACCCGCCATGCGCTCGCTGTTGGATGCTCTCTACAGCGAACGCCGCGCCTTGTTCGGCTGCTTCGTGATTTTATTGGGTGCGACGCTGGTCGCTGCCAGCGTCATGCACGTGATCGAGGGTCATGCACAGCCCGACAAGTTTGGAACCATTCCCGATGCGATGTGGTGGGCCATCGTGACGCTTGGGACGATTGGTTATGGCGATGTCGTTCCGGTGACCGTGCTGGGACGCATCGTCGCATCGGTCACGATCTTCGTTGGATTGATCATGGTCGCGCTGCCGATCGGCATCGTCGCTACGGCCTTCGCCGACGAGATCCACCGTCGCGACTTTGTCGTCACTTGGGGCATGGTCGCGCGCGTGCCCTTGTTC
>Ga0306924_10008265_pt1 | contig 10482 bp, 9 predicted proteins | sample sta12Can44000111_FD_203756 | JGI IMG/M metagenome (GOLD analysis project Ga0306924, IMG submission 203756) | Lab enrichment of tropical soil microbial communities from Luquillo Experimental Forest, Puerto Rico - statanox.12C.anox.44.000.111 (v2)... | ecosystem: Environmental > Terrestrial > Soil...
CGGCCCGCCCGAGTAGGATCGGCAGTTGATGACTGACAGTGTCTCGCTTTCAATCTGTGGCGATGTCGAGCGGCCCGCTTGCCTCGCGCCGGAAGAGCTGCGCTCTTTGATGGACGCCGAACTGGTCGCGGACTTTCACTGCCGCGAGGGCTGGAGTCGGCTCGGCGAGCGCTGGCGCGGAGTGCGGCTCCGGACCCTGCTCGCGCTCGCTGGCGCCGCCGACGCGGCCGGCTATGTCACGGTCGGCTCCGGCGAGTACACCGCCGTGCTCACCCGCGAGCAAGCCGAGGATGAGCGGGTGCTCCTCGCGCTCGAGCACGAAGGAGCCGCGAGCCCCCGGCCCGCCGGCTTCCCGCGGCTGGTCGGACCGTCTGAGTGGGACTGCTTCCTGAGCGTCAAGTCGGTAGACCGGATAGAGGTCACCCGCCAGCCTCAGCAGGCGACCGCGGAGACGATTGCGCTCGCCCGGCTCGAACGCTAAGCGACCTTGCGTCCCACGAGATGAAAGACGCGGCTGAGCTGGCGGTAGGGGTCTCGCCGGCTGGCTTGGAGTTCTACCGCGGCCGTCGCCGCTACCTCCTTTGAATCGCTGGGGTCCAGGCCGGCTCCGCTGAACTCGAGCCAGTCGACGAACAGCCATACCCCGTACCAGCGCAGCGGTTCCACGCCGCGGCTCCGCATGAGCTCGCTGAGTTCCTCCACCGTGTCGGCCCGGCCCGGCACCCCCAGCACCCCGATCTCGGTTCTGGCGTCGAACGACGCCAGGGCATCGTCCCATCGCCGTTCCATGGCCGGGCGCACCGCAGCCGCCTTGGCGTTGCCCGTCATGACCGAGACGATGCCGCCCCCGGCAGCGCACCGGCACAGCTGGCTGACCAGCGGCTCCGGCCGCTCTTGGTAGCCGAGCACACCATGACACAGCACGGCGGCGAAGCGCCGCCCGCCCGCCGCCTCCTCGGCGTTCTCGCCGTCGGCCTGGACGAGCGTCACCCGCTGCCGGGCCTGCGCGGGCAGCCGCGCCAGGCGCTGCCTGGCTTTGTCCAGCATCGCCGGCGACGAGTCAAGCAGCATCACGTCGTAACCGGCCTGGGCCAGCGGAAACGATTGATGGCCCGCGCCGCCGCCGACGTCGAGCACGGGCGCCGGGGGCGGCGGCAGGTGCTCCAGCAGCTGCTGGTGCATCACATAGGTGCGCACGTACCCCTTCACCGAGGCGTAAGCCTCGTCGGCGAACTGGTCAGCCAGACCGGCCCAGATGTCATCGCTCACCCCGCCAAGATACGGCGGTAAATGGTTCGGCCGTCTGAACCCCGTTCAGCAGCAGCTGCTCGGCGGCGCCGAGGCCGGTGGCGGGGACCATGCGTGGGGCCACTATCCGGACCGCACCCCGCTGCACGAATGGCTGAACGAGCGCGGGCTCCTCGATCCGGCGAATCCGCCGCTGAAGCCCTGAGCCCGGCGGCCTTCGTCTCCTCAGCTGGCGGCGCTGCGCCAGCCGTGGTGGTAGCTCTCGCGCACCACGGCCGAATAGGGCGCCGGGCTGACGATGGCGCGGACCGCGAACTGCTCGTGCGGCTGGACGGTGGTCTTGCGGCTGCCGCCGTCCGGTTCGCCCCAGATCACGCGCACCTCGGCGCCGACAGGGACGTCGGGGTCCACCGTGGCCAGCGACAGCGCCGCGCGCTCGTTCGCGCTGTAGCCGGTGAACATCGACAGCCCCACGACCTTCCCGTCGGCATCGACGACCGAGTCGAAGTTGGACGACCCGTAGTTGGCGTTCGGCAGGTCGAAGAACTGGTAGCCGGGCACGTCCCCGACGGGGGAGGCGAGCAGCGCCGCGACGTCGGAGGCATTCCAGGCCAGGGTGACCTTGCGCCGCTGGACCGCCGGATCGATGGCCTCCAGCGCGGAACGCCCGATGAAGTCGTGGTCGAACTTCACGTGCGAGCCGTAGCCGAGCTCCCACGGGTTCGTGTAGTAGTCCTCGATCGACTCCGACACGAAGGACCCGGCGATCGCGTTCGTCGCCTCGTAGCCGTCCGCGGGCAGCCACTCCCGGTAGGGCCGCAGCCCGGCAGCGGTGTAGATGGCCGGCAGCGGGGAGGGGATCCAGCCCGACTCCAGCGTGTTGCACGAGTACGCCCGCGCGCCGCACGGCTCGAGGCCGAACTCGCGGCCCGCCTCCAAGATGGCGTCCCGGACCCTGTCATAGCTCTCGTACGGACCCCAGATCTCCAGGCCGGGGGCGCCCGCCATGCCGTGCCGCAGGGTGCGGACCCGCTCCCCGCCGATGGCCATGTGCCCCATCCGGAAGAAGCGGACCTGCTCCATCGGGCCGCCGTTGAGCTGCTCGATGATCGGCCAGGCGTTCGGGCCCTGGATCTGGAAGCGCCATACCTCGCGAGTGACCGCCTTGCCGTACGGGCGGGACGGCGATCGCGGGTCCAGCCGGACGTCGACGTTGTAGCCCGTGCCCGCCTTGTACATCAGCCAGTTGGCGACCGGCGCGCGGCCGACGAACACGAACTCCTCGTCCGCTAGGTGGAAGAGGATGCCGTCACCGATCACGCCGCCCTCGGGGGAGACCGGGACGAACTGCTTGGCCGCCTCGACCGGGAAGTTCGCCATGCTGTTGACGCCGGTGTCGGTGAGCAAGCGCAGCGCGTCGGGTCCGGACAGGAAGATGTTGTGCATGTGGTGCGTCTGGTCGTACAGCACCGCCGTCTCGCGCCAGGCGATCACCTCGCGGCGGAAGTTGGTGAACTCCGACGGCACGACCGGGTAGATGTAGGCACCGAGCTGCGAGTTCCGCAGCAGCTCGACCGTGTTCCCCGAGGCGTCAAGCAGTTCCTGCAAGTTCTTCGCGCTCATGTGTCTCACCCGTTCTCGTGCGGCTTCGCGGACTGATGCTAACGCCGCCCCGGCCGCCCGAGAATGGCCCATGTGGCCGCGCCCAGCCGCGGTGCGCGGCGTTTGGTCCCGGCACCAATAGCCCGTGTCCGGCGGGGAGTCACCCCGGGTCCGTTCGGGATCAAAATCTCTTCAGGCAAGCTGCCGGAGCACGCCGGTAAGGACGGAGAGGAATTGATCGGCGTGCGTCCCGCTGAAGGGGAGCGGCGGGCGGATCTTGAGTGTGTGTCCGAACGGGCCGGTGGCGCTGATCAGCACGCACCGGTCTCGCATTCCGTTGACGATCGCCGCCGCGAGCTCGCCCGACGGGGCGCCGTCGGCGTCCACGACGTCCACGCCGAAGTACAGGCCGGCGCCGCGGACCTCGGCGAGGACCGGGTTATCGCCGGCGAGGCGGGTCAGGCCGGCCTTCAGGTAGGCGCCGGTGGCTTCGGCGTTGGCGGGGAGATGCTCGGCTTCGAGGACGTCCAGCACCGCCGCTGCCGCGGCCACGCACACCGGGTTGCCCCCGAACGTGTTGAAGTACCGCGCCGACCGCCCGAACTCCTCGATCACGTCGTGCCGCGCCACGATCCCGGCGATCGGCATGCCGTTGCCCATTGGCTTCCCCATGGTGACGATGTCCGGGGCCAGGCCGTGCCGCTGGTAGCCCCACATGTGGCTGCCGGTCCGGCCGAAACCGGACTGGACCTCGTCGGCGATGTAGAGGCCGCCCGCCTCGCGCACCAGGTCCTGGACGGCGCTGAGCTCGGGCGCGTCGGGCAGCACCCCGTCGGAGGAGAACAGGGAGTCCGCCAGGAAGGCCGCGAGCCGGATCCCGTGCCGGTTCAGGTCCGTGATCGCGGCGGCCACGTCGCCGGCCCGGGGCGGCGCGGGCACGGTGCGCACGTGCGGGGCGAGCTGGATGCCCAGGCTGGGGGAGAGTTCGGCGATGGCGGCGGTCACGCCGTGGTAGGCGTCGGCGGTCACGATCACCCCGGTGCCGCCGGTGTGCAGCCGGGCGATCCGGAGCGCGAGGTCGTTCGCCTCGCTGCCGGTGCAGGTGAACATCGCGTGGCCGTCGATGGCGTGGGTGGCCAGCAGGCGTTCCGCGTAGTCGACGACGCCTGTCGTCAGGTACCGGGTGTGCGTGTTGAGGGTCTGGAGCTGCGCGGTGACCGCTTCGGTGACACGGGGATGGCAGTGCCCGACCGACGGGACGTTGTTGTACGCGTCGAGGTAGGCGGTGCCGTCCTGGTCGTACAGGTAGACGCCCTCGCCGCGGGCGAACAGCACGGGCTTGGCGTAGAAGAGCCGGTAGGCGCCGCCGAGCGCGGCGTCCCGCCGGGCGATGAGTTCTTGGACGGTTTCCATCGCTGATCTACTCCAATGCCGCTCGGAGCCGGTTCTGGACGACGTCCTCCGGTATCGACCGGAGCAGGCCGAAGTGCTCGACCGCCTGCGGCGTGCTGCGCAGCAGGTAGTCCTTGTTGCCCGGATCACGGGCCGCGTTCCACTGGCTCACGATGATCCTGGCGGCGAGCCGCAGCAGCATGAACTCGCTGATCAGCGCCACGGCGCCGTCGTCGAGCGGATCGACCGCGTGATAGCCGGCGACCACGTCGAGGACCGGCGCCAGCGGGTCCCGGACGTCGGTGCCGAACTGATAGCAGGCAGCGACAGCCACGTCCATCGCGATCGGGCCCGCGAGGCTGTCGCCGAAGTCGAGCACGCCGGTGATCTTGGCTGTCGCGTCATCGGTGAGCAGGTTGTCGCCGTGGAAGTCGGTGTGGATGATCTGTCTGGGCAGGCCGGCAAGGCGTGGCCTGACGATGGCGTCGAAGCGGTCGAAGCAGTCCAGCAGGGCTGGGTGCTGGCCTGTTCTCGGCAGCTGGCCGAGCAGGGGGCGGAGCTGGGGGAACCTCTGCAGGTCCCACAGGTGCGTGCGGTTCGCGCCCGGATGGCGCAGCGACCGAAGGGCCTGGTCGAGCCGGGCGAGCGTCGCCCCGATGTCACCGCGCAAGGCTTTGCTGACGGGCGCGTCGCTCAGCGGGCGCCCGTCCAGGTACGTGGTCATCCGCACGAGACGCGGCCGCGGCCCGTCGAGGACCAGCTCCGGGCGGCCGTCGAGCGTGCAGACAACCCGTTGCACTGGCAGCTCAGGCGCGGTTCGTGCGAGGTGCAGCAGCACCGCGGTCTGGAAGCTCACCTGCGCGGCGTCCGGGGCCGCGGCGTCCGGGGCCGCGGCGCTGACCTTGAGCAGCCTCGACGTCCCGTCCGGCGCAACCAGCCGGAAGATGTCGTCGTACTCGGCCGGCAGCCGCTCCGCTTTCCCCGCGACCCCGTAGCACTCGCGGGCGATTTCCTCCGCCTGTACATGCGATACGCGGACCGGGGCGGACACCACCCCATCCTAGGTGAGCCTCCGGTCGCGCTGCCGATTTGTCCCGGGTTTCTGTCGTGATAGCAGCGGGAATCCGGAACAAATCGAGCTGCCCAGCCTACTTGGTGCGGAAGCGGAAGCTTTTTCTTAAGTGACGCGAGTGGCCCGCTATCGCATGATGCGTCTGCTTTGATTGCGATTTCCCGTGCTATAGCACGGGAAATCGCAATCAAAGACCTGACCTGGGCAGAAGACATAGCCCTATCGATGCTCGAAAAATACGTCGAGTCCAAAATAGGAGCATAAAGTAATCCAGCCTATGAGCGGTGATCCTGGCGTGGCTCGGCCAGCGGATTCCATCACCGTGTGTGATGGCGTGGCCTATGACACGTGGGCGCCGATGAGGTGGCCGACGCCGTAGGTGACCGCGGCCGCCAGCGCGCCGGTGAGCATCTGGCGCAGCCCCATCCGGATGGCGGAACGACCGTTCAGCGCCCCGATCGTGGCGCCGACGCCGAACATCGCGGCGAGCGCCAGGCCGATCGCGGTCACCGCGGCCGCGACGCCGCTGCCGGCCAGGTACGGGACGATCACGACGAGCGCGCCGAGCGCGAACGCCAGCAGGCTGGAGACCGCCGCGAACCACGGGGATCCGAGCTCACCGGGGTCGAGGCCGAGCTCTTCCCTGGCGAGCGTGTCCAGCGCGACCGAGCGGTCGGCCATGATCTGGTCGGCCAGCCGCTCCGCCTCCGTGCGGGACAGGCCCTTGGCGCGGTAGATGAGCACGAGCTCGGCGTGCTCCTCGTCGGGCTTCTCCTCGAGTTCGGCCCGCTCCAGCGAGATCTCGCGCTCGTACATCTCGCGCTGGCTCGACATGGAGATGTACTCGCCCGCGGCCATCGAGAAGGACCCGGCCAGCAGCCCGGCGATGCCGGCCAGCAGCGTCACGGTGCGCGGCACCCCCGATCCGGCGAAGCCCATGACCAGGGCGGTGTTTGACACCAGGCCGTCGCTGATGCCGAAGACCGCGGCGCGCAGCGCCCCGGACCGGTCGCCCCGGTGCCAGCGCTCGCGCCGCCGGATCTGCGCGGCCGGGTCGGGCTTGCCGCCGTCCATCAGGTGCCCGAGCGCCCGCGCGTGCGCCCGCTCGTCCGCGGCCATCCCCGGCGCGGCGTCGGGCTCGTGGTCGTACAGGCCGGCGTCGGCGCGTTCGGCTCGCTCGATGAGCGGCAGCACGGTCCCGACGGAGAGCCTGTCCGCGGCGGCCCCGAGCAGGCGGGTCCGCATGCCCGGCCGCCCGGGCGCGGGGACCTCGGCGCCCGCCTCGCGCAACTGGGATTCCCAGTGGGCGGCGTGCCCGCGCTCGATCGTTGCTAGCTCGCGGAAGATCTCCTGCCGTTCCCCGGTCTCCGCCTCCGCCAGCCGGGAGTACAGCGCCGCCGCGTCCCGCTCGCTGGCCAGCAGCTCCCGCCACCGCTTGACCGAGTCATCTTGAAGCTTCGTCACCTGCTGTACAGCGTGATTGAACACCCGCTGATTCCCGATGCCCGCAACCGGGGCCCGGATTCTCCGTCTTAAACAGCGAACGGAAAGGGGGCACTCACGATGCCGCATAAGCACATCGGGTTTTTGATGGCCGCCGCGCTGATGACCGCGGCGACCGCTTGTTCGGCCGCGGCCGGGGCGGCCAGGGTCGCGGCCACGCCGGCCGCGGCGTCCGCAACGGCGTCCGCGACGGCGTCCGCGACGGCCAAGCCGGTTGAGGTCATGTCGGTCAGCTTCGTCTCGCCGCGGGTGGGCTGGCTCCTCGGCGAGCGCGGCGAGCGGGCCTCGCGCGTGCTCATGCGCGAGACGGTCGACGGCGGCAGGACCTGGGCCGCCGTCCCCGCGCCCGCCGCGCCGGCCGCGGACATGTTCCAGTCCAGCCCGCCGCCGAACGCGGTCGGCTCCATCCTGTTCACCAGCCCGCGCGACGGCTGGGCGTTCGGACCCGCCCTGTGGCGGACGACGGACGGCGGCGCCACGTGGCGGCGGGAGCGTGCCCCCGGGCCGGTGGCGAACATCGAGGTCACGGGGAACCGGATGATCGCGGTGATCACGCGTGGCGGCGGGTCCGGCGGTCCTGATCTCCGGCTGTACGCGGCCACCGCCGGCCGGCCCGACTGGCGGCCGGTGCCCGGTGCCGCGGTGCGTGACTTCACCGGCGAGTCGCTCGCCGTCTCGGGCGGGCGGGGCTACCTGCTCGCCTCGCTTTCCAGCCTGGGCAGGCCCGTCCTGCTCACCGGGCCGGCGGCCGGCGGGGGGCGCTGGCACGCGCTGCCCATGCCGTGCCCCGGGGGATGGTCGGCGGCGATCGCCGCCACGCCAGGCTGGCTCTTCATCGGCTGCGGGAGCGAGCCAGGCGCGGGCAACCAGCTCAAGGCCGGCTACGTGTCGCGCAACGGCGGGCGCGCGTGGCACCAGGTCGCCGGCCCGCCGATGGGCGGCTACCTGAGCGGCGCGGCGATGAGCCCGGGCGGGACGATCTTCCTGTCCGGGGAGCGGATGGACATCTACATCTCCTGGGACCGCGGCCGTAGCTGGCACGAGAGCCCGAGCCTGCGGACCGCCGCGGGGCTGGCCGACGCCGGCTTCTCCCTGGTGGCCACGACGCTGACCGACAGGGCCGGCGTCGCCTTCGAGAAGGGTGTCGGCGCCCGGCAGGTGTGGCTCACCGGGGACGGCGGCCGCCGCTGGACGCCGGTCACCGTGCGCTGATCGCACGCGGGACGTTCGGCGGCAGGCAACGTGGTTCTCCTCGTTTGTTCACGTTTCTGCATTACCTTGCAGGCCGGAAGGGAGCCGGCACATGCGAATCGTTCAGCTGTCCGACACTCATATCTCTCACCTAGGCGGGACCCCCAGCGAGAACTTCTCGCTCCTGGCCGGCTACCTCAACACCGAGATCCGCCCCGACCTCGTCATCAACACCGGTGACGTGGTGATCCTCAACCCCGACTCGGATAAGGACCGCGAGGCGGCGTGGCGCCTCCATCGGGAGATCGAGGCGCCGCTCCTGGTGATTCCCGGTAACCACGACGTCGGCGAGTGCGCCGACGAGCCGTGGATGGGCATCGAGGTCACCAGCAACCGGGTGGCCGGCTTCACCCGGACGTGGGGCCCCGACCGGTTCTTCCTGCCCGGCAGCGCCGCCACCGGCTCGGCGGACTGGGCGTTCATCGGGATAAACAGCGAGCGGATGTCGTCGGGGCTCCCCGAAGAGGACGAGCAGTGGGAGTGGCTCACCGGCGTCGCGGAACAGGTGAGGGGCAAGTCCGTGATGCTGTTCCTGCACAAGCCGCTGTGGTTTCCCGGCGGCTCCCGATCGGGCATCACCATCGCCGCGGCCGACCGGCAGCGGCTCCTGTCGCTGTTCGCCGGGGCCAGGCTGCGCGCCGTGGCCAACGGCCACCTGCACCGGTACCGGCGCGCGTTCGAGGGGAGCATCCTCACCGTCTGGGCGCCGTCGCTGACGTTCGCGACCCCCGCGGACACCGGGCACGGCCTCGACCCGAGCCCGGCGGGGATCGTCGAGTACCGGGTCGAGGGCGATGCCGTGCACGCGTGCCTCCGCTCCGTCCCCGGCCTGCACGGCGTGACGGACGTGTACGCGATGGCCGAGTTCTCGGCCGGCATGGCGGAACTCAGCGCGCCATAAGATCACAGCTCGACCACGCAGGACTCCCGGAACGACAGATACCGGCCGCTGGCGGGCGTGGTCAGCGGGCGAGGTCCCGGCTGATGACGAGACGCTGGATCTGGTTGGTTCCCTCGAAGATCTGCATCACCTTGGTCTCGCGCATGTAGCGCTCGACCGGGAAGTCCCTGGTGTAGCCGGCGCCGCCGAGCACCTGGACGGCGTCGGTGGTCACCTTCATGGCGTTGTCGGTGGCGACCAGCTTCGCGATCGACGCCTGCCGCGAGAACGGGCGGCCGGCGTCCTTGAGGCGCGCGGCATACAGGTAGGTGGCACGTGCCGACTCGACCGCCGCGGCCATGTCGGCGAGCAGGAACGCCAGCCCCTGGTGCCCGATGATCGGCTTGCCGAACGCCTCGCGCTCCTTCGCGTAGCGCACCGCGACATCGAGGGCGGCCTGCGCCACTCCGGTCGCGACGGCCGCGATACCGAGCCGGCCTGAGTCCAGTCCCGCCAGCGCTATCGCCAGCCCCTGGCCCTCGGCGCCGAGCCGGCGGCGGGCCGGGACGCGGACGCCGTCGAAGGCCATCGTCGCGGTCGTGGATCCCATCAGCCCCATCTTGTCCTCGGGCTTGTCGGCGGTCAGGCCGTGCGCGCCGGCCGGGACGAGGAAACAGGAGATGCCCTTGCTCCCCTCGTCCGAGGTACGGGCCATGACCTGGTAGAAGTCCGCGTGGCCGGCGTGGGTGATCCACGCCTTCGAGCCCGTGATGACGTAGTCGTCCCCATCGCGCACGGCGCGGGTACGCATGGCAGCCGGATCGGAGCCCGCGTGGGCCTCGGACAGGCAGTAGGCGCCGAGAAGCTCGCCGCCGAGCATGCCGGGAAGCCATTCCTGCCGCTGCTCCGCTGTCCCGGCGTGGAACAGGCCGAAGCAGGACAAGACGTGCACGCTCGTCCCGACACCGACGCTCGCCCACGCGGCGGCGATCTCCTCGAGGACCTGGAGGTAGACCTCGTAGGGCTGGGCCCCGCCGCCGTATTCCTCCGGATAGGGGAGGCTGAGCAGGCCCGCCCGGCCCAGCGTCAGGAAGACATCACGCGGGAACGTGCCGGTACGCTCCGCGTCATCGACCCGGGGACGCATCTCCTTGTCGGCGATTTCGCGCGTGAGCTCGATGAGATCGGCCGCCTCTGGGGTCGGCATGAGTCGCTCCGCGGGCACGGAACCTCCTAGAGCAGCTAGCGATACCAAACACTGTACTCCAGTAGCTACGTGAGTACAGTTATCCGTATGGCTACATCGGCCCGTGCCCCGCGATCCTCCTCCCGGCGTGCCGAGATCCTGGACGGCCTGGTCGGGCTCTTCCTCGCCGAAGGCTTCCTGAGTTTCAGCGTCGAGGATCTCGCCGAGCGCCTCCAGTGCTCGAAGTCGACGCTGTACGCCGTGGCGCCCAGCAAAGAACAGCTGATAACCGCCGTGGTCCGGGCGTTCTTCCGGCGGGCCACCGAGCGTGTCGGCGCGACGCTGGCC
>Ga0306924_10008269_pt1 | contig 10480 bp, 11 predicted proteins | sample sta12Can44000111_FD_203756 | JGI IMG/M metagenome (GOLD analysis project Ga0306924, IMG submission 203756) | Lab enrichment of tropical soil microbial communities from Luquillo Experimental Forest, Puerto Rico - statanox.12C.anox.44.000.111 (v2)... | ecosystem: Environmental > Terrestrial >...
GGAGGGCCTGCCTGCGGCCATCCCGATCGAGGCCTGTTATCTCGGCTGGCAGCAGTCGCTCAATCACCTCGCCATGCTCGTCGAGCCCGAGATCAAGGACTGAGGCGAAAAGTGATGTCATGTCCGTGGTCGAGCCAATTTGTCAGGCGAGTGACTGTTATTCGGGACGCGAGATGACTCAATCGAACTCTCGAAGTGCGACGACGATTGTGCCGGCGCCGATTGCGTCGGCCGCCCCGGCGTGCGTCACACGCGCGGGCTGCATCTCGCGCTCCATCATCACGGCGGGCAGGTCGCGCCCACGGCTGCGCTCGCGGGTGCGAAACAAACTTCGGGCTTTGACCCACATGGCAGCCTCCGGCGAGGGGAAGGCGGCGGCCCGCGCGGGTCAAGCAACGGCCACCGCCCGCAATCCGCGCGCCAAGAGGAGCGCTTCGCTGCTGTCGGCGACGATCTTAAGCTCTTCAGGACTCGTCTTGGGGCGCTTGTCGGTAAAGTAAGCTTGCTGCCGATCACAGCATTACCAGACCGAGATGGGCAGCCCGCGCGACCGCTTCGGTGCGACTGTCGGCATCGAGCTTGGCGAGGATCGCCGCGACATGGAACTTGACGGTGTGGAGCGAGATTCCTAGCCGCCGCGCGATTACCTTATTGGAGGCGCCATCGGCCATGGCGGCGAGCACCTCATGCTCGCGCGGCGTGAGCGAAACCCGGCTGGCGCCGTCGTCGCGCAGCGATTCCTCCGCTGTCGGTGAGTTGGCGTCGAGCAGCCGCTCGAGAACGTCACGCGGTAGGAGTGTGAGGCCGCGCCTCGCCAGATCGATCGCAGTGGCGATCTCGGTGCTCTCGGACCAGGGCGGCAGGATGGCGCTGGCGCCGGCGTAGAGCGCGTCGAGAGTTTCCCCCTCATCACTCTCGCCGGCGATAACGACGATCGTCGTCGCTGGATGGCGATTACGCCACTCAGTGAGCTGTTCGCGTGACGGCGCATGCGCCAACACCGTGTCGACGCGACTTTGCTCGATCAGTCGGCTCACCGCTGCCGGGTCATGAGTGACGCTGGCAGCTGTATAGCGCAGTTCTGCGCGCAACAGCTGTGGGCCCGCGCTTAAAATTTCCGATGGGCTTGCCTGCGCGCCAGCGGTATCGGGATCGCTGCCGCTTACCCGTCGCTTACCCAGGGCGGTCAAGTTAAGCCATTGAGTTGGTTAGGAAATCGCCTTGTCAGCAGGTATCAATATGTTAGCTGCGAGGCTCCGCCAGGACCCCCGAGAGGGAGTGGCAATAGAAATGCTGTTCCGGCCCGCGCTTAAAATTTCCGATGCGCTTGCCTGCGCGCCAGCGGTATCGGGATGGAGGAAAAGAAACGCATAGCTCGCCTCGGCAGCGGTATCGGGATGGTGGAAAGGCATGGAACCGTGGTTGCGACCGGCTAAGCCATTGATATCATTGAGGGCGACTGGCGAAGATAAGGCTACTTGTTCGCCAGTTGCCTCAATGATATCAAGCACTTAGCACGATCGATGCCTGCGGACGGCCTCGAGGCACAAGATGTAGTGCCGCCGCGCTGTGGTTGTTGGGTTGCCCATCATGGCCATTTTCGTCGCGGCGATCGGTTTTTGGGCAAAGCACACACGCTCGCGCGCGCAATCTCTCGCTGCTCTGCCTGTAATCACTTGGAGATTGCGGCTGGTGACGGTCATGGCTGGCCTCTGGAGCGTTGTTGCTGAAGCAGTCGTTCGAGCTTGTCTGACCAGCGTCCGCTACAAAGGCGCTTGGGGTCGCCGCGGATCAGTCCCGCGCAGAGTTAGCCGCTCCGCCACTGCTTTCATTTCCGCAATCATGGCCAAATTCGGCTTAGGCATTATTTGGTTATCGGAAGTCAGGGTGGGTGGCCTTTTCCGGCTAGCGACGCCGCTGGTGTCATCAGGCGGCTTCTGACGCACTGACACACCTGACGCACTCGCTTATTAGAGTACTAGTAGCGCTCCGTAGTGCTCTAATAAGGAAATGCGTCAGGGTCCGTCAGTGCGTCAGGGAGCGAGGTGGATACCAATACCGCTCGCCTTTGTTGCCGCGATCGCCCCTCGCCCAGCCGATTGCCGTCAAGATTGATGCAATTCTGCGCTGTTCAGATGTGCCGATGCGCGGCGTTTCGATGTGCAGAGCGTCCTTTGCAATCTGATTAACTGTGATGCGCCTCTCGGTCAGGCATGAGAGATGCCTGACGATATCCTCCTCCCAGGCATCGCCCTCATAACGGGCCGCCTGTTGCGGCGCGATGTGCTCGGTCTCGAATTTTGGGTCCGGCCACCATTGCCTGTCGCTCTGATAGAGCAGGACGGCTTCGGCAAACAGCTGGTCGCGTTCGGCCGCCAAGCCATTGATATCGATCTTGCTGCATTTCACCGGCCAGAAGCGGCGGCCGCCGGTTTCGTCACGCAGGTATGCGTCTTTGTTGGTGGTGCCGACGAACACGCATTGCCGTGGCTCGATCACCTCGAGGCGCCCGTAGCTCGGGCGGTAGCGTTCGGTCGTGCGCGAAATGAAGGATTTGAGCAGTGATGCCTCGGCGCGGTTCATGGCGTGCATTTCCGCGACCTCGATCAGCCATTTGCCGCGCAGATGTTGGCTCGCGTCCTTGCCGGCCGTGATCTCGGGGAGGTTGTCGGAGAACCATTCCCCGGCGAGCGTGCGGCATGCCGACGATTTGAGAATGCCCTGCGGGCCTTCGAGCACGATCATGTAGTCGGCCTTGCAGCCCGGATCGAAAATCCGCGCCACCATCGAGATCAGAAACAGCCGGCCAATGACGCGCACATAATCATGTTTCTCGGCGCCCAGCCACTTGACCAACCATGAGCCGACACGTTCCTGGCGATCCCATTGCAAGCTGTTGAGATATTCGCGCACCGGATGGAATGACCGGCGCCGGGCGCAAAAATCGACGGCGTCGCGCACGGTGTGGCGCGGAATCCGCTCGAGACCGGCGTGTTGCATCCACTTCTGAAAATCGGTCACGTCCTCATCGGTGAGCGGCCGCGGCTCGCTCACGTCGCCGTCGAACGGAATGCCGGATTGATGGATCAGCACGGGCGCGCGCAGCATCTCGTCATAGCCGAGCGCATCACGAATTTCGGCGTCATGCTCAAGTGCGGTGATGGCGTTGGCGACGTTGGGAATGGGCTTTCCCTTCGGATCCTTGATGCACTGCGATAGCCAGTGAGCTTGCTTCATTTGGCACCGCCGTCGTCTGATACTTGCCGGAGAGCGCCGGCGAGAATTCGTTGGACGGCATCCTGGCCCACCGCCGCAGTGTGCTCGCTGGCGGCTGCAGCCTCTTGTAAGGCGTCAACGGCGGTCTGCAGGTCGAGCTCGCCGGCCTGCCATGGCGCCCCCCGCATGGTGGCAGCAGCGGCCTCGCGTTGCGTCGCGTTAGACGCCGAGCGAGCAAACGAAGCCGATGCAGCGCTGGCTCTGGGAGGCCGACAACAACGGTGATGACCACGCCGCCGTTGTCGCGGCGGTGTCGGCCGTGCTATCGATGCGGTGCTCGCGTTCGCCAGCCTAGCACATCGTTGGGCGCCACTTCCGGGAGGGGGAGTGGTGCCCACAACATTTGTGCGGGGCACGGCTCATGCGCTCGCCTGCTCGCGGCCGACAGCCCTGAGTTCGGGCAAGGATGCCGCCCAGGCGTCGGCATCGGCGCGCAGAATTACCGTCTTCTTGCCTAGCTTTCGCGCCTTGATGCGCCCGCGCTTGATTTCGTCGTAGAACGTTTGCCGGCAAATGCCGTAACGTGCGCAAAACTCGCGTACTGCAAATGCTTCTCGGGTCGAGAAATCCATGTTTGTCTCCATCTTGGCTGACCGATATGGTCTGGTACGTTCGATGGATGACAATCTGGACCGGTTGGGCGCGGTCTAAGAGGGGGGGTTAGAGCGGGGCCCTAGCCGTGTCTTCGGCAGCTGCTCGTAGGGCCCCATGTCCATGCAGGCTCGCAGGTGTTCGTAGCCCTTTCCCTCGTTGAAGTATCGTCGCCATGAAATAATGGATGTTGCGAGGGAATGAGATGGATTACGCTTTAGCCGATTAAAAACAGGGTACTCCTTCGCAATATATCTAGCGGCTTCCTGCAACTTCATTTTCCCTGATCTCAAAATGCATTCCAAACCGATAATCACGTAGCACCTGTAGTTCCAAATTACCTGACTATCATAAGTGCGGCCGCCGGCTTTCGGGGGACATAGGAATGGGAGGCTTCCTTCCTTAACCCCGGATGCCAACTCGACGAACTTGTGAGCGATTTCTTCGTCAATACCAGCTCGCCAAAGAAAGTTTGCGACCGCCGTCAATGCAACCGAGTATCTGAGCTGCATGGCGTCGGGGTCGTTAGATTCCGTTTTGAAGGCGCGTAACAGCTTGCTTTCCAGCACCCTTAGATCGGCCATGACAGCACCCGGATCAGGCTTGGCCTTCAGGCTGGCCTCCCCCTGATCGCAACCACCTTGCTGTCCGTCTCGGCCTTGGCGCAGTAAGCGGCCCAGGCGTCCATCAGCTTGCGGCGTTTGTCGAACAAGTCGCCGCGTCGGTAGGCCGCCTCTACCGCGTCGGGGATGGCGTGCGCGAGCGCCATCTCGGCAACCTCGCGCGGGAAGTTCGTGCGCTCGGCGGCCCAGTCGCGGAACGTCGAGCGCAGGCCATGCACCGTAATGTCGGAACCGGCGGCCTGCTTGGCGAGCCGCACCGGCGTGACCATGCCCCGGGCGGTTGCCTGGGAAAATGTAGTCTGAATGTCGGATCACTTGCATGGCCTTGAGCACCGCGAGCGCCGGAGTCGAAAGCGGCACGCGATGCTCCTTGTTGGCCTTCATCCTCGATGCCGGCGCTACCCAAACGCGGTTGTCGAAATCGATCTCGCTCCATTCCGCGTAGAGGACCTCGCTCAACCTGCACGCCGTCAGCGTGATGAACTCAAGGCACCGCGCCCCGATGCTGGAATCCTTCCGCAGCTTGGCCATGAACGCGCCGACCTGCGCATAGGGTAGCGCGGCGTGGTGCTCAACCTTGGCCACCTTGGACAGTGCCGGGAGCGCATGCTCGAGATGCCCTTGCCAGCGAGCAGGGTTATCTCCGGACCGATAATGATGAACGGTCGCCCAGCCGATGACTGCGTGAATCCTGCCGAGCACGCGCGAGGCGGTGGTGGGCACACGCTGCCACAGTGGCTTGACTACTCGAAGCAGGAGCGGGGTGTCGATCACCTCGATCGGCAGCGAGCCAAGCGTCGGATACACATACCTGCGGAGCGTGGCTTCCCATTCATACCGATGCTTAGCGTTGCCCCACTCCGCTTCGTTGTCCTTGATGAATCCGAGCGCGCACTGCTCGAATGTCATTTTCTTAGCGTTTGCCGCCGCCAGCGCGGCCCGCTGCGCGCGTTTGTAGTCGAGAGGGTCAATTCACCGTTCTCTGGTCTCTGCGAGGCTGAACGTGTGGACTGCCCCGAGCGACATGTCGCGCATGCGGCCGTCAAGGGACGTGTAGCGGAAAATCCATTGCTTGGAGCCGCCCGGCGCGACGCGCAGGTAAAGCGAGCCGCCGTCGGCGTACATCCCCGGCCGCTTCGCGCGTTTGACCCTGAGCGAGGTGAGCCGATTGTGGGATCGAGTCGTGTTGTCCGCCATCAATTTCGTGTCCAAGGCATTGCCCATAATCGCGGTGCCGATTATGGCCGATGATGGCGGACACCTCAAGACGCTGACGGACGAGAAACCAGCGTAGCCGCTTAGTCTAATGCCAGACAACTACCGATGTGGGCAGACAGCGTCCTCCAGGATCATCGCGGCGCCCTTCTCCGCGATCATCATGGTCGGCGCGTTGGTATTGCCCGACGTGATCGTCGGCATCACCGAGGCGTCGACCACGCGCAGCCGCTCGAGCCCGATCACGCGCAGCCGCTCGTCGACCACCGCCATGGGATCGCTCGCGCGCCCCATCTTGGCGGTGCCGACGGGGTGAAAGATCGTGGTGCCGATGTCGCCGGCCGCCTTGATCAGCGCCGCCTCGTCGTCGCCGACGGAGCCGCCGGGAAGATATTCGACCGGCTGGTAGCGCGCGAACGCGGGCTGCGCCACGATCCTGCGCGCGAGGCGGATGGAATCGGCCGCCACACGGCGATCTTCGTCGGTGGACAGATAATTCGGCTTGATCACCGGCTTGTCGGCGGCGTCGGCCGAGCGCAGCCGCACGGAGCCGCGGCTCGTCGGCTGCAGGTTGCACACGCTCGCGGTCAGCGCGGGGAACTCGTGCAGCGGGTCGCCGAACTTGTCGAGCGACAGCGGCTGCACGTGGAACTGGAGATTGGCGCGCTCGCGTCCGGGATCCGAGCGCGTGAACAACCCGAGCTGCGAGGGCGCCATGGTGAGCGGTCCGCGGCGAAAGAGCGCGTAGTCGAGCCCCATGCGCGCGCGGCCGATAAGCGAGCGATAGGTCTCGTTGAGGGTCTTGGCGCCGGTGACCTTGTAGATGAGCCGCAGCTGGAGGTGATCCTGCAGGTTATTGCCGACTCCTCCCTTGTCGAGCACGACGGCGATGCCGAGGCGCTGCAACTCGCTCGCGCCGCCGACGCCGGAGAGCGCGAGAATCTGCACCGAGCCGATCGAGCCGGCCGCGAGGATCACCTCGCCGCGGGCGCGCGCGGATCGGCTTGCGCCATTCTGCCGCCAGCGCACGCCAGCTGCGCGCGTGCCGTCGAACGCGATCTTTTCCACGAGGCAGTGGGTCTCGAGCCGCAGATTGGCGCGGTTGAGCACCGGCTTGAGAAAGGCGCGCGCCGCCGACCAGCGCCGCCCGCGCTTCTGGTTGACGTGGAAGACGCAACTGCCTTCGTTGTCGCCGGTGTTGAAATCGGGAATGCGCTTGATGCCGGCCTGCTCCGCCGCAGCGCAGAACGCATCGAGGATGTCCCAGCGCACGCGCGGCGCCTCGATGCGCAATTCGCCGCCGACCGCGTGCGCCCGGCTTTCGCCGAGGAAATGGTCCTCGTGGCGGCGGAAGAACGGCAGCACGTCGTCGGAGCCCCAGCCGACGAGCCCAAGCTGGCGCCAGTGGTCGTAATCGGCGGCCTGGCCGCGCATGTAGATCATGGCGTTGATGGATGAGGAGCCGCCGATCACCTTGCCGCGCGGATAGTTGAGGCTGCGGCCGTTGAGCCCCGCCTCCGACTCGGTCTTGAACATCCAGTCCGAGCGCGGATTGCCGATGGCGAAGAGGTAGCCGACCGGGATGTGGAACCAGATCCAATTGTCGTTGCCGCCGGCTTCGAGCAGCAGCACGCGCGTTCCCGGATCGGCGGAGAGCCGGTTCGCCAGCAGGCAGCCGGCCGAGCCCGCGCCGACGATGATGTAGTCGTACTCGCCTTCGAGTGGCGCTGCTTCGGCCATCGAAGAGCTAGTCGATCCGGACATCTTTTTTCATCTCTAAAGTGCACTCCAACCTAGCCGGCTGCGGGCAAACTCGAGCGGGCCCGAGACGCGGCAAGCGCACAAAACTCCTCCGCTCATTCCCGCGCATAGCGCGTCGGAAGACGCGCGTAAACGCGCTTATGCTGGGAATCCACGGCCAAAGGCTGGGTCCCCGCAACGGGGTCCCCGCGACGCAAGCGTCGCGGGGTGCCCCTCGCGGGGACGAGCGGATATCGGGCGGCGCAGCACATCTTTGCCTTCGAGTCCGATCCTGCTACTCTTCCGCCGCGGCCCATGGCGCGCCGTAAGCGCGCCGCTGCCCCGGAACGGCGCTTCCGGGTTGGTCGCTTCCTGACAAACCTGTGGCCGGACCACGTGCCGGAGCGCGGCGCGGTATCGCGCGGGCGCGCCGGCAGCTTCAAGGAGCGCCAGAATGCTCGATCGTACCCTCAAGTTTCTCGCCGCCGCCGCGCTCGGCATGGGGCTGGCGAGCCCTCTTTCTTCTGCGCTTGCGCAGGACAAAACCATCACGGTCTTTGCCGCCGCCTCGATGAAGAACGCGCTCGACGACGTCGACGCCGCGTTCACCAAGAGCACGGGCATCAAGGTGGCCGCGAGCTATGCGGCAAGTTCCGCGCTGATCAAGCAGATCGAGAACGGCGCGCCCGCCGACGTCTTCGTCTCCGCCGACCTCGACTGGATGGACTACGGCGCGCAGCACAAGCTCATCAAGGACGACACCCGCGTCAATCTTCTCGGCAACCGGCTGGTGCTGATCGCACCCAAGGATTCCAAAATCGACCACGTCACCATTGCTCCCGGCTTCGACCTGGCGAAGCTCGCCGGCAATGGCCGCATCGTCACCGGCGACGTGCGCGCCGTGCCGGTCGGCAAATACGCCAAAGCCGCGCTGGAGAAGCTCGGCGCGTGGGCCGCGGCCGAACCGAAATTCGCCATGACCGAGAACGTGCGCGCGGCGCTCACGCTAGTCGCGCGCGGGGAGGCGCCGCTCGGGATCGTGTACGAGACCGACGCCAAGGTCGAACCGAACGTGAAGATCATCGGCGCCTTCCCCGCCGACTCGCATCCACCGATCGTCTATCCGGTGGCATTGACGGTGAACGCCAAGCCCGAGGCGGCGCAGTACCTCGCCTTCCTGCGCTCGCAGGCGGCGAAGGCGGTGTTCGAGACTTACGGCTTTACGTTCCTGGTGCGGCCGACGTCGTGATCGCCTCCAATTCGTTTGCTCCCGCGGCGCGCCAGCGCGCGCTGTTCTGATGCTCGACCTTTCCCCCGACGAATGGGTCGCAATCCGCCTCTCGCTCAAGATCGCGCTGGTGGCGACGGTGGTGGCGTTGCCGTTCGGCATCGCCATCGCCTGGCTGCTCGCGCGCAAGAATTTCTGGGGCAAGGCGCTGCTCGACGGCCTGGTGCACATGCCGCTGGTGCTGCCGCCGGTCGTCACCGGCTATCTGCTGTTGATCTCCTTCGGCCGGCACGGACCGATCGGCGCGTTTCTCGCCGATCATTTCGGCATCGTGTTCTCGTTCCGCTGGACTGGTGCGGCGCTCTCCTGCGGCGTCATGGGGTTCCCATTGCTGGTGCGTCCGATCAGGCTCGCGATCGAAGCGATCGACCGCAAGCTCGAAGATGCCGCGGCGACGCTCGGCGCCGATCGCCTGTGGATATTCCTCACCGTCACCTTGCCGCTGGCGATGCCGGGGCTGATCGCGGGCATGGTGCTTTGCTTCGCCAAGGCGCTGGGCGAGTTCGGCGCGACCATCACCTTCGTCTCCAACATTCCGGGCGAGACGCAGACGATTTCGGCGGCGATCTACACGCTGACCCAGGTCCCCGGCGGCGACGCGGCGGCGGGCCGGCTCGTTTTGGTCGCGATCGCGCTCTCGCTGGCGGCGCTGGTGGTGGCCGAATGGCTCGCGCGCCGCGCCGGCACGCGCTTCCACGGGGAATAAGCATGCTCGCGGTCGACGTGGAGAAACGGCTGGGCGACTTCTCGCTTGCGGCGCGCTTCGAGACCGCGGGCGGCGTCACCGCGTTGTTCGGCGCCTCGGGCGCGGGCAAGACAACGCTCGTCAACATGATCGCCGGGCTGCTTTCGCCGGACCGGGGACGCATCCGGCTCGACGACACCGTGCTGTTCGATTCCGCCGCGCGCATCGACGTGCCCGCGCACCGCCGCCGCATCGGTTACGTCTTTCAGGAGGGCCGCTTGTTCCCGCATCTCAGCGTCGCGGCGAACCTCGACTACGGCCGCCGCATGCGCGGGCTTGCGCGCGACGGCGCCGAAACGGCGCGCATCGTGAATTTGCTCGACATCGGGCACTTGCTCGATCGGCGACCGGGGAAGCTCTCAGGCGGGGAGCGCCAGCGCGTCGCCTTCGGCCGCGCGCTGCTGATGCGCCCCCGGCTGCTCCTCCTCGACGAGCCGCTTGCCTCGCTCGACGCGGCGAGGAAGCGCGAGATTTTGCCCTATCTGCAAAAGCTGCGCGACGAGGCGCACGTGCCCATGGTCTATGTCAGCCACCACGCGCCGGAGCTCAAACGCATCGCGACCTCAGTGGTGCTGCTCGAGGGCGGGCGCGTGGCCGCCGCAGGCGGCCTCGACGTGCTCGACGCGGCGACGGCGGAACTGATGGCGTAGTCAATCCGGCCCGCAGCGAGCTCGCGTCAGCTCGGGGCCATGCCTTTGTCGGTGAGCTCCTTGATCGCGCTCTTGTTCTTCGACAGATGGGCGAGCCCCATCCCACGCAGCACGTTCGGCGCCTTGGTGAACTGGATGTTGTCGTAGCCGACGATCTCTATCCGGTTACCCCAGGGGTCGCGGAAATCGAGGAACGGACCCGGCAGCGGCTTGATGCCCGCCGCCGCCAGCGCGCGGCGCACCGCGTCCTTGTCGTCGACCACGAGACCAAAATGACGGCCGTCGTCGGCGCCCTGGGTGCGGCCCTTCTGCAGCGCGAGGAACTGATCGCCCAAATCGATGAACGCCGAGG
>Ga0306924_10008275_pt1 | contig 10475 bp, 7 predicted proteins | sample sta12Can44000111_FD_203756 | JGI IMG/M metagenome (GOLD analysis project Ga0306924, IMG submission 203756) | Lab enrichment of tropical soil microbial communities from Luquillo Experimental Forest, Puerto Rico - statanox.12C.anox.44.000.111 (v2)... | ecosystem: Environmental > Terrestrial > Soil...
GACGCGGCCCGGATTCGCTTGGGCGAGGTAGGCCTGGTCGAGCGACGTTTCAAGATAAGCGATCAGCCCGTCGACGGCGGTTTTGTTCGGCCGCGGTAGACCAAGCGGGGGCATCGTGCCGCCGCGCAGTTTCTGGATCACTTTTTCCCAGGTCTCCGCGCGAGCTGGAACGTCGGCAAGGTCCATTTTGTCCAGCATCAGATGGGCGGTCGGCGCCTTCTGGTTGTGGCAGGTGATGCAGTATTGGTCGACGAGCGCACGGTCGCCGGCCGACGGTGACGGGTGGGGAGCCGCCCAAACGACAGGAACAACGAGGAGGAACCTACCGATGAGGTCGAGCTTGAGGCGGCAGTTCCCCAACACACACACACTCGGCATGCCAGGGGGGATTATATGCCGCCCAAACCTCAGTGTCAAGGCTCGAGTGAACTGTAATCTGCTGATTCTTGGGCTGTTACTATGCGCCACAGGGGGTTTCAGGCGAGCTTGGTTTTGGTTCCCGAGCGACCCCTTTCCGACGATGATTCGACCAAGGATGTCGACGCGTTCCAGGAGGTGGATTAAGGTTGGCGCCCTGGTTTGCTAGCGACACCCCGCGGCATCAGGATGGCGCTACGTTCCTTCAAGTCAAGGGGGCCGGCCGTCTTGAGCCGCGGGACCGAACCGGCAGGGAACCAGTGATCGCGCTTCGGATCAGGGGCCTCAGATCAACAGGTCGCCCGGGTCGATCTTCTTCCGCGTCGGAGAGAGCGGGGCGTTGAGGAATTCAAGAAACGGCGCCATGGCGCGGAAGCGGGACTCGATCTCCGAGAACAGGCGGGGGGTTGTGGCCACCGCCGGCGGCAGTTCCACGTAGAGCAGGAACTGCTTCCGGCGCAGCAATTCGTCGGCGGGATGACCGGCGGGGAATCCCTTGGGCGGCCGCGAGAGCTGGTCGCCCTGCACCTCGCCAAGCAACTTGCGGACGGCGCGCGATTCGGTGATCCGGCGGAACTCGCGGTAGTGGCTCGCCAGATGGGTGCGAATCGCGAGCAGCGTCTCGGGTGGCGGCATGTAAACGCCCCCGCCCACCGCCACTTCTTTGTGCGAGATGGCGCAATAAAAGCCGGCGCCGCCGTGACGTTCCAGGCCGCGGCGGGAAAAGCCGGCGGCGATCTGTTGTTTATAGGGCGACTTGTCTTTGCTGAAACGAGTGTCGCGGTAGAAGCGATAAACCGCTTTTGCCGGATCGGTCACGTACTGTGGCGCGAACTCCATCAGGGCCGCGTTCAACGCCGCCACCAATTCCTGCATGGGCTGCTTGACCTTCTCTTCGAAGATCGCCTTGCGTGGCTGAAACCAATCGCGATGGTTATTGCGAGCTAGGCCGCGGAAAAACTGAATGCCTTCGCGTGGAAAGCCGGGAAATCCGGAACGCACACATGCCTCCCTATATAATTGGTGTGATGCCGACCACGGAAGAGGCGCAGGCGCGTCTTGCCGCGATACCTAATTTAACCGTTTCAGCCTCAACGCCGCTTGCCCCGTATACCCGTTTTGGAATTGGGGGCCCGGCCGACCTGTATGTGGAGACCGGCGATGCGGAGGCCTTTATTGCGGCGCTGAAGGAGGCAAAAGCCACTGGACTCGAGACCGTGGTGATCGGTGATGGAACCAATCTGATCGTATCGGATCTTGGCTTTCGCGGGATCGTGCTGCGCTATCGCGCGGACCGGCTGCAGTCGGCCGGCCGCTGCGTGATGGCGGATGCGGGCGCGGTGCTTCTCGACTTGGTGGATTACACGATTTCGATCGGGCTGAAGGGTCTGGAGACGCTGGCCGGAATTCCGGGTTCGGTGGGTGCCGCGGTTTACGGCAACGCCGGGGCGTATGGCCACTCGATCTCCGAACGCGTGGTCCGCGTGCGCTTCTACGATGGGGCCGAGGTCCGGCTGTTCACCAACGAACAATGTCGGTTCGAGTACCGTGAGAGCATCTTCAAGCAGGAGAAAGACTGGATCATTTTCTCGACCGAACTGGCGCTGGACCCCGCCGATGCCGCCGAGCTTCGTCGAAGGGCCGACGAAATAGTCAAGATCCGTAACGAGAAGTTCCCCCTCACCATGAAGTGCGCTGGCAGCATTTTTAAGAACCTGATCCTGAACCATCTAGCACCCCAGGTCGCCGCCCGGGTGCCCTTGGCGGTGGTACGCGAAGGCAAAGTGCCTTCTGCCTATTTTTTGGAACAGGTCGGCGCCAAAGGGTCCGGGCGCGGCGGGATCCGCGTAGCCGACTATCACGCCAACCTGATCTACAACGCGGGCGGCGGAACGGCGGCCGATCTGCGCGCACTGATCGCGGACCTCAAGGCGCGGGTGCGCGACCACTTCGGCCTCGAGCTGGAAGAAGAAGTTCAGTACGTCGGCTAGCGCGGTCTTCACGCGGCCCGGCGAAACCCCTGATAGGGCGGTCGTGGTCTGACTGCGCGCGGCAGCCCGCGGCCGTTCTGTAAGGGGGGCAGGAGGGCGGTGCGGAGGGGCTCGAACGGCGGTTTCCATCCCAACTTGGAAAAGTTGGTTGGGATGCCACCCGAATCCGGGCGTTTCTCGCCATCGGTCCTCAGGCTTGTGCCCGCGTAGCCCTCGCTCGCCGGTTTCCCCGAACACGTCGACTCTCACCGACGCCTTCCTCGTCGAGCTCAACGCGCCGGTCGCCCAATTCGTGAAGTGCGGCCACCGTCCGGCGGTTGGTCCAAGCCCACGCTCGGCGGGAGGCCGGCGCTGGCGCGGACGAGTTCCAGCTGGCCACGCGGCCCGAGCTCGACCATGCCTTCTATCCCGTGCGGAAGGCCGACGTCCAGGGCGCTTTTCGGGTTGCTCGTGCCGATCCGGAGGGTTTGGGGTGACCTGCTCTAGGGAGGGTCGCCGGCTGGTCGAAGGGAGCGGCGCCAACCCCGGTCGGCTGCTCATGCTCGATGGGCGCCGCGGGCGGAAGCGGCCGATCGTGCCCGTGCGAAGGACCGAAAGCGCCGCGCGTCCCCCGCGCCACGCGTGTCTCCTGTGACACGCGCACGAGTGAGCAACCCTTTTCTTATCAACAGCTGTGATCTGGCCTCATCCATGCAACCCACCTCCCCGGGGGAGGGCCAGAAGATGCGCAGGATGGGTGAATCGATCAAGAAGCTGGCGTCGGTAACCAGCGTGGTGCTGTGGGCGACGGCCGAGGCCCTCGCGCAGCAAAGACAGACTGCGCGGCGGATCGTGGTCAGCATTCCGGATCGAAAGCTGGCCGTGGTCGAATCGGGGCGTGTGGTGAAGATTTTCTCAACCGCCGTGGGGGCAGAACGGACGCCCAGCCCGACGGGCTCGTTCGAGCTCGTCGACCGCATCGCCAATCCAACCTGGTACACGAAGGGGAAGGTGGTGGGCCCGGGGAGGGCAAATCCGTTGGGCACGCGCTGGCTGGGCCTGAGCCTGAAGGGTTACGGAATTCACGGCACGAACAACCCGGCCTCGATCGGGCACGACCTCTCGCACGGATGCATTCGGATGCGCAACCGCGATGTGGAAGAGTTGTTCGGTATGGTGGCGATCGGTGACGAAGTGGAATTGTATGGCGCGCGGACGCCGGAAGTCGCTGCGATCTTCGGAGAGGTTTCGACAGCGCAGGCACAGACCCGGGCCGGCGAATAGGAGGCGGTGGACATGGAAAACGTAGTTGGATGTGTGGCGATGGTGGCGATCACCTTCCCGGTTTCGTTCTATGTCGCGCGCGGATGCTTGCGCGGAATCATCCGAATGATTTCAGGGGCGGAACGACGCCATGTGGTATCCTCGCATTCGTGAAGGCGTGGCACGCGGCGCTGGCCGCGCTCTCTTTGTTTTCTCCCCAAGCCTCGACGGCAGCCGATGATTTGAGGAGCGCCGCGCGCGAGTTGGCGCGGAAGACCTCGGCTTGGAGCCGGGGGCCTGTCGCGGCCGTATACCGGAATCTTTCCTCGCTCCCCGATTCCGAGATCACCACGGTTCGTCGGGAGTTTGAAGCAGCGCTCGCCGGTTCCGCGGAAGCCGCCACCGGAGCGGAGGTGCGGATTACGCTCTCGGAGAACGCATCCGAGTTTCTGTTAGTCGAAGAGATCCGAAAGGGCGATGAGGCTCAGGTGTGGATGGCGTCCTGGAAGCGATCCGAGCGAACTTTGGCCTCGGTTTCCGTAATCACGCTGGACAAGAAGCTGGTATGGGAGCAGGACGAGCCGATTCTGGATGTGGCCTTCGCCGGCGATCGCATGCTGGTGCTGGCGCCATCACAGATCACGGTTCATAACGGGCGCGCCGAGCGCGCCGTATTGAAGTGGGGACCGTTCGCGCCTGGGCGGCCGTGGCCCCGCGACCTTCGCGGACGGCTGCGGGTGAACGGCGACCGCGTGCAAGCCTTCTTGCCGTGGCTGGTGTGCAACGGATCCGCCACGCCCGCCTTGGTTCTCCAATGTGCCCCGAGCGAGGCGCCATGGGTGTTGGAATCGGGAAACCACGCGATTCTACTGGCCAATTTCGCGGCCGACCGGAACTATTTCGATGGCCGCGTGGTGGCGCAAAACGGATCATCGCGATCGGTGGCTCCGTTTTACTCGGCGGTGGCCGTGGACGAACCAGGGGGCACCACATGGCTGCTCGCGCTGGTAGACGGGCGCGCGGAGCTTTTCGACGCGGCTTGGGTGCCGGTGGCGACCTTGGCTTCGTGGGGCAGCGACTTGGTGGGCATCAGCGCGCAGTGTGCGGCAGCATCGCTGGTGCTGGCGACGCGCCCTGGCGACGCCAATGAACCGGATGCCCTGCAGGCGTTCAGCATCGTGAACCGCGCCGCGGCGCCGGTATCCTCGCCGTTGACATTTTCGGGGCCGGTTACGGCGCTTTGGCCGTCGGGCGCGACGGCGGCCGTCGCCGTGGCTCGGGACCTGGCGACAGGCAAATATGGAGCGTATGTGGTCACGGTGGTTTGCAGTCCTTAGCGCGCTCGTGATCGCGACGCCGGCGGCGCCTCGGTCGCGGCCTCGCTACGGCGGAACGCTAAGGGTGGAAGTGCGTGCGGACATCGAGACGGCGGACCCGCCCGCGAGCGGTCGCGGCCTGCCTGATCTGGCCGGGGAGTTCACGATTACTCGTTGGGAGGCCGGCCGGCGGGCCGTATATTCGGCGAATGAGAGTGCGGCAGGCCGGCCTTTCCTCGACTCGGTAGAGATCCAACTGGCGCGACCCTTCCGCGAGCAGGCGATCGATCTCGATCTCGGCCGGGCGGACGTGGTGGAATTCGGGCCGAACGAGATGCGCCGGGCGGCGCCCGGGCGGAAGACCTGGACGTCGGCGCCGGTGCACGTAGTGGCGTTGGTTTTTGCTGCGCGGGTGACGGATGCGCGTGTCCGGGAAGCGCTGGCGTTGTCGGTCGACCGCTCGGCGATCCATAATGTGCTGCTGCAACGGCAGGGGGAGATTTCAGGGGCGCTGCTGCCGCAGTGGCTTTCAGGTTATGCGTTCCTGTTCTCGACGGCCGTGGACCTCCCTAAGGCGCGCAGCCTGGCGGCCGGGCTCGCGCCCGCGGCTCGCGTACTCACGCTCGGTTTCGACGACGCCCGGCTGCGTCCGATCGCGGACCGCGTGGCCTTGAATGCGCGCGATGCCGGGCTGGCGGTCTCGGTGGGGACCTCCAACGCGGATGTGAGGCTCGTGGAGGCGCGCATTGAATCGGCTGACCCGGCCCGCGCGCTTTCCGGGGTTGCGAAGGCGCTCAGCTTAGGCGAGCCGGCTCACGTGGACTCTCCCGAAAGCCTGTATGCCTTCGAACGCTCCTTGCTCGACGGATATCGGGCGGTTCCGCTGTTTCACCTGCCGGACGTCTACGGAGTGGGCGCGCGCGTGAAGGGACCCCCGGGGATTACGTCGTTAGGCGAGTGGCGTTTCGGTGATTTGTGGCTGGAAGGGAACCGGCCGTGACCTTGCGCACGCGCCTGCTGCTGATCTTCACGGCGGTGGTGGTCGCATCGGTGGCGTTAGTGGAGGGGCTGGTCGCGCGCACCACGCGCCAGGCCTTCGAGCGAGTGGAGAACCAGCGCGTGGAAGCCTTGGTGGCGCAGTTGAGAAAGGAGTTTGCCCGGCGCGGCGATGAAGTGGTGCGTGCGGTCCATGGAGTCGCCGCCTCGGACACGGCCGTGAGTATAGCGATAGCGTCCGATCCGGCGCCGTACTACAACGACGCGGCGGCGTTGGCGGCAGCGCATGGGCTGGACCTGCTCGAGCTGGTGGCGCGTGACGGGACGATCATTTCGTCGGCGGAGTGGCCGGCGCGCTTCGGGTACAAGGAAGAATGGCTGGCCGAGACACGCGACTGGAAGATGGGAAGGGCCTTTCTCCGGCGCGAGGAACTGGCCGACGGCATCACGCTGGCGCTGGCGGCGGTGGGTGAGGCCCGCGCCGGAGACCGCCGGCTATACGTCACGGGAGGCGAGCGGCTCGATCGCGAATTTCTGTCGACGCTGGTACTGCCGTCGGGAATGCGAGTGCTGTTGTATCGCAATCTGGAGCCGCAGGTTGCCACGGCAGAACTGATCGGCCCCTCGGGCCCAGTGGAGCAGCCGGAACTGATTCTGCCGTTGATCGAGCAGGTGCGGCGCGAGCCGCGCGAAACCACCCGAACGCTCGGGAGGGGCGCCGCCGCGGAAATCTTCCAGGCGCTGCCTCTGACAGGGGCGACCAACAACCTTTTGGGAATTCTGCTGATCGGCAGTTCGCGGCGCGAGTTGGTGGAGTTAGAAGCCTTCTTGCGGTACACCGGAGTGGCGCTGGCGGGCGGCGGAATCCTGGTGGGCCTCGCGCTGGCCTGGTGGGCTACGGCCCGCGTGACGCGGCCGGTGCAGGCGCTGGCAGCGAGCGCCGGGAAGGTGGCCGCCGGGAACTGGGACACGACAGTGGAAGTTGCGTCGCGAGACGAGGTTGGGCAACTGGCGCGCGCCTTCAATCGCATGACCGAGGAACTGGTGGCGCAGCGCGAACGGCTGGTACAGGCCGAACGCGTGGCAGCGTGGCGCGAACTGGCGCGCCGCCTGGCGCATGAGTTGAACAACCCGCTGTTTCCGCTGCAGATTACCGTGGAGAACCTAAAGCGGGCGCGCGAGCAGGCCCCCTCGCAGTTCGACGAAGTCTTCCGCGAAAGCACAGCCACCTTGACCTCTGAGTTGGCGCACCTCAAGCAGATCGTGGCGCGATTCAGCGATTTCGCCAAAATGCCGGCGCCGCAAAGGCAGTCCGTAAACTTGAACCAACTGGCGGGCGAATCCGTGAAGCTGTTTGAGGCGCAACTGGCGCAGGCCAGGGTGACGGTTGGCGTGGAATTGGACGAGCATTTGCCGAAGGTTTCAGCCGATCCGGAGCAGATGACGCGCGTCCTGCGCAACCTGATTTTGAACGCGATTGACGCCATGCCTCAGGGCGGTGCGCTTACGGTCCGGACGCAGGCCCGGGACGGCGGCGTGCGGCTGGAGGTATCGGACACCGGGCAAGGACTCACGCCGGAGGAGTGTGAGCGGCTGTTCACGCCGTACTACACCACCAAGACCCACGGCACGGGGCTGGGGCTTGCGATCGTGCAGTCGGTGGTCAGCGATCACCACGGTCGAATTTCAGTGGAGAGTCAGCCGGGCCGAGGCACGACTTTTCGACTCGAGTTGGGGTAACGAAGCGAGGATCCTTGCGGGTTCCGGATCGCGTGCGGCAGGCGATCAGCAGTATTTGCGATAACCCACTTGAGGACAACTCCGCTTGACTGGCTTCTATTACGTGTTTGAAAGGTGGCGGTTTAACAAGCCAAATGGAAAACCCGACGGCCGCTGTTTGTCGCGACCGGCTAAGGAGCCACCGAAAGCCAACCGCAAACGAAACCAAAGCGCTAGCCCCACACAGACCAAGCAGTCTGTCCAGGTTCACTCCCAGTCTAGAGTAGCTCAAAGAGGCGTCATAACGGCAGGACGGACACACGAAACGCCGCCGACCGCACAGCCGCGACCCGGTTGAACTCTAGGGCTTGTTCTGGGCCCACGTTGTGTTCGCATCCGATCCTATTCTGGTCCAGCCCCCCCGGAATTCAGCGGTTGCGAGGTTACCCGGGGTCGCAAGGAAACCTTTCGGGCCAGGCTGCGGACACCTCGCGCGTCGAAATCGGGTGTGCATGACGGAGGGATTCGAGAGGCTCATTGCGCTGACAGCCGACGGGCCCGTTACGGTAACCTCAGATTTGGCTCACCTGCTGATTGTCGATGACGACCCAGCTACGTTGGCATCGCTCGCGCGGGCGTTTCGCATGGCCGGGCACGAGGCCACGGTGTGCGACCACGCGGCGCGCGCGCTCGAGTTGGTGAAATCCCAGTCATTCGACGTGATGCTTTCCGATGTGGTGATGCCCGGCAAGGACGGGCTCTCGTTGCTCGAGGATCTGCGGAGCCTGGGGATCGCGGTGCCGGTGGTGATGATTTCCGGGCAGGCCAATATCGAGATGGCGGTGCGTGCCACGCGGCTGGGTGCCGCGGATTTCCTCGAAAAGCCGCTCTCGACCGACAAGCTGCTCGTGACCGTCGACAACGTGCTCCGGCTGAAGCGGCTGGAACAGGAAAACCGGGAGCTGCGCGAACGGGTGGGCAAGCACGAGATCGTCCACACGGGCGAAGCCATGAAGCGCGTGATGGCGCAGGTAGAACGAGTGGCGGCGAGCGAGACGCGGGTATGCATTCTGGGAGAAACCGGGACCGGCAAGGAGCTGATCGCGCGCGCCCTCCACGAGAACAGTGCGCGCCGCAACGGGCCGTTCGTGACCCTGAACTGCGCGGCCGTGCCGGGGGAACTGATCGAGTCGGAGCTGTTCGGGCACGAGAAGGGGTCGTTCACCGGAGCGGCTTCGAGGCACCTTGGCAAATTCGAGCAGGGGAACCACGGCACGCTGTTCCTCGACGAGATTGGAGATATGCCGCTGGTGATGCAGGCGAAGCTGTTGCGGGTCCTCGAAGAGAACCAGGTCGAGCGCGTCGGCGGCGACCGGCCGATCACGGTGGATGTGCGTGTCATCGTGGCGACGCACCGCAACCTGGAGGAACTGGTCAAAAAGGGCGCCTTTCGGCAGGACTTGTATCATCGTGTGTACGTGTATCCGCTTCTGCTGCCGCCCTTGCGGGAGCGCGCCGGCGACATACCGGGACTGGTGAATTATTTTGCGGCACAGGTCGCGGCGCAGAACGGATGGAAGCCCAGGACATTTCAAGCGGAGGCGATTCGGGAACTTCAACGCTATTCCTGGCCGGGGAACGTGCGGGAGCTGCGCAACGTGGTCGAGCGTTTGCTGCTCCTGGCGGACGGGGTAGTGGATGTAGCGGCGGTACGGATGGCTTTGCCCACAGGCGCTGACGGCAGAGCCACCACGGGGAATGTTTCGCCTTTCTGGGGAACACTCGCCGAACGGGTGGATGCTTTCGAACGCGAGACCATCCTGGCCGAGCTGAAGTGTCATGAACGGATGACGGATACAGCCAGGGCGCTCGGCCTGGAGCGCAGTCACCTCTACAAGAAGTGCCAGGCGCTGGGCATCGATCTGCGCGCCGAGCGCAAGAACGAAGAAGGCTGAGGCCGCGCCTTTCCGTAAGAAATCTTACGCGGTTTGCCTCGAGACTGATCCAATAATTTTGTGTTGTTTATTTGTTTGCCTGATTTTGAAATTGGGTCTATACTCCACACGATATGCGGCGTCACCACTATCTAATCCCGATATCCATCGGGGTAATAACCTTAGGGAGTTTGCGGCCGGCGGAGGGGCAGCAGAAGACTCCGCCTCCGCCCGAGTTTGTGAACTGGCTCCCGGTCAGCGATGCGGAGCGCGATTTGAAAACTCCTCAAGTGGACAAGGATGCCGGTGCCGAGATCTTATTGTGGCGCGTGCATGTGGTGGATGAACTGCTGAGCAATCAGGATTTCCAGAGAGTATTCTACCATTACGTCCGGCTCAAGGTTTTCAACGAGAAGGGCAAAGAAGCGACTTCTACCATCGACCTGACTTACCGTACGCCTGGCGCCATCTTGGAAGTCGCTGGCCGGACCATCAAGCCCGACCAGACCGCGCTCGAGCTCGATCGGAAGACGGTTTATAAGCGGGATCTGATTCGTGCCGGCCGCGCCAGCGAAAAGGCGGTCTCTTTTGCCATCCCGGCAGTGGAGCCCGGCTCGATCGTCGAGTACCGCTGGAAACAGACCGAGGACGATAACCGCTTCCGATACGTCCGCCTGCATTTCCAGCGCGACTTCCCGGTCGAACAGGTGACTTATTATGTCAAGCGGCTCTCGAACCAGGTTGTGAGCGCGGACATGTATCTGCTGCCGTTCAACTGCGCTCCCAGCCCCATCAAACAGGAGAACGACGGCTACAGTTCCACAACTCTGACTAACGTTTCGGCTTCAAGGCATGAGCCG
>Ga0306924_10008278_pt1 | contig 10472 bp, 8 predicted proteins | sample sta12Can44000111_FD_203756 | JGI IMG/M metagenome (GOLD analysis project Ga0306924, IMG submission 203756) | Lab enrichment of tropical soil microbial communities from Luquillo Experimental Forest, Puerto Rico - statanox.12C.anox.44.000.111 (v2)... | ecosystem: Environmental > Terrestrial > Soil...
CATCTCCTCGCCCGCCGGCAAATTCCTGAGCGAGCACCAGGTGCGGCCAGCCGACTTCAACCAGTACGGCACGCGGCGCGGCAATCACGAAGTCATGATGCGCGGCACCTTCGCCAACATCCGCATCAAGAATTTCATGCTCAAGGGTGCCGACGGCAACATCCCCGAAGGCGGCAGCACCAAGCACTGGCCGGACGGCGAGCAGATGTCGATCTACGACGCCGCGATGAAGTACCAGGCCGAGGGCGTGCCGCTGGTCGTGTTCGCCGGTGCCGAATACGGCAACGGCTCCTCGCGCGACTGGGCTGCGAAGGGTACGCGCCTGCTCGGCGTGCGCGCGGTGATCTGCCAGAGCTTCGAGCGCATCCATCGCTCCAACCTGGTCGGCATGGGCGTGCTGCCGTTAACCTTTGAGGAAGGGACTTCGTGGCAGTCCATTGGGCTGAAAGGCGACGAGAAGGTGACAATTCGTGGCCTGCAGGGCGAGCTGAAGCCGCGCCAGATGCTGGTCGCGGAGATCGTCTCCAGCGATGGAGTGCTGCAGCACGTACCCCTGTTGTGCCGTATCGATACACTGGACGAGCTCGACTACTATCGAAACGGCGGTATTCTCCACTACGTGCTACGGAAACTGGCCGCGTGATCGGAAACGTGATCGGTGGCTCACTGCGAAGTGAGTAGCGAGCTCCATGGGGGCGGCCTAAGTAAACAGGCCGCCTTTTTGGCGTTCGAGCATGGTCCGGACCCGAAGCAGCGCATTGGCGCCGGAACGGGAACGGATTCGCCTCGTGGCAGGCGCGAAGCGCTTGCACGAACCTGTGCGCTTGGTGACCTATGCGCATAGAAAGTCAGCTGGTACGGCTTCGTGCCGAGAGACGGGTGTGGTGATGCGGGTGCGTGGTTAGCGATGACAGCGATGATGGCCCATAGTTCTTTCTCGCGCTGGTCAGGCGCTCTCGGACTCTTCGCGATCATCGCCATCATACGGCCCGCCCATGCCGATCCGCGTGCGGTGGTCGAGCTCTTCACTTCGCAAGGCTGCTCGTCATGCCCTCCCGCCGACAAGATCATCGGCGAGCTCGCCAAGGATCCCGACGTCATCGCGTTGAGCATGCCGATCGATTATTGGGACTATCTCGGCTGGAAGGACACGCTCGCCGACTCGCGCTTCTCGGCGCGGCAGAAGGCCTATTCCAGAATGCGCGGCGACCGTGACGTCTACACGCCCCAAGCCATCGTCAACGGCTCGGCACAGGTGATCGGCAGCGACCGCTCCAGCATCGAGCAGGCTATCCATGATACCGCTCAAAACGGCGTGATGTCGGTGCCGGTGTCGCTGACACTGGCCGGCAAGGAGATCAACGTGTCAGTTGCGGCGAGCAAGCTGCCCAGCGTCACGCATGGCGAAGTCTGGATATGCTCGATCTCGAAGGCCGTGCCGATCTCGATCGGTCGCGGCGAAAATAGCGGACAGCAGATCACCTACCACAATGTCGTGCGCAACATCCTGAAGGTCGGTGATTGGAACGGTACCCCGGCGAGTTGGAGCGTGCCGATCGAGAATCTGATGCGCGAAGGCGTCGATGGTGCTGTCGTCTACGTGCAGGAGGGCCGCAGTGACCGGCCTGGGCCGATGCTGGGCGCGGCCTTTGAACCGCTGACCACCACCTACAGCTCGCTGCGCTGAAATCTATCGAGCGTTTTGATCCGTGTCCGGGTGGCGCCTCCGGCGTCGCGCCAGAACGCCGTTTGCGCGATTGAAGCGTCCTGCGATGACGGAAGCGAGGAACCAAAACGGTGCTTAAAAACAAAAAGGACCAACTTTCGTTGGCCCAGTCTCGCATTTCGCTGCGTTAGGCCCGATCCCGACAATCCCGGGGGGCTGGGGGCTGAGGAATCCGGAACCGAAAGGACCGGGCCAACGCAGTATCCTCTTATCGCCGGCTAGGACGGCAGGCGCTGGGCGGAAGTGGGGCGGCATTATGATTAATGCTAACGATCCCGTGACGCTGCCATTTCCCACTAAAGCCAGAGAATTTACCGCTTTTACCGGCACACTATTCGAAAACCGCCTCTTGCGGCGCTTCCCGGTTGGCGCAATCATGTCATGGACATGACAGGAGGCGCTCCATGAGCCTGACGTCGGAGGATGCCGATCCAAGCGTAAGTTACGCAGCGGCCCGCAGTGCCGTTGCGAATCCCGCTGGGAACCCGGTGGCTAGTCCGTTACCGAATTCTTTGCTGAACCGGGTGACGTTCAATCGTTTCGAACTCCATCGTATCCTGAATCTTTACGGTCGCATGGTCGCCGACGGCGAGTGGCGCGACTATGCCATCGACTTCCTGAAGGACCGCGCGGTGTTCTCGGTGTTCCGCCGCTCGTCCGAGGTGCCGATTTACCGGATCGAGAAAGATCCGCGGCTCGCGCGCAAGCAGGGCATGTACAGCGTGATCTCGGCCACCGGCCTGATCCTGCGCCGCGGCCACGACCTCGACCGCGTGCTGCTCGTGATCGATCGCAAGCTCGCGCTGGTGTAGCACCGCAGATGCCGTCATTCCGGACAAGCGCGCAACGCTTGATTCGGAATCCAAAGGTTAGGTTATCCAAATCGCGGTGCGAGATTCCGGGTTCGCGCGCGTTGCGGTGCCCTGTAATGACCTGTGATTACTCCGCCGGCACCGTGCTTGCGCCTTCGCCAAGCGAGCGCTGCATCATCACGGTATCGAGCCAGCGGCCGAATTTGAAGCCGACATTGGGGTGGGTGCCGATCAGCGTGAACCCGGTCCTCTTGTGCACGCCGATCGAGCCGGCATTGGCGGAATCGCCGATCACGGCGATCATCTGCCGGTAGCCGCGCGCCTCGCATTCGATGATCAGCCGCTGGAGCAATTGCAGGCCAATGCCGCGTCGGTGGCTGGCCGGCCGTAGATAGATCGAGTTCTCCACCGTGAAGCGATAGGCCGGCCGCGGCCTGTAGGCGGCGGCATAGGCGTAGCCGACCACGCGTCCCTCGATCGTGGCGACGAAATAGGGGAAACCGTCGTCGATCAGAGCGCGATAGCGCCGGGTCATCTCAGCGAGGTCCGGCGGGGTCAATTCGAAGGTCGCGGTGCCATGGCACACCGCATGCTCGTAGATCTCGGTGATGACGAGAAGGTCTGCTTCTTCGGCCGGGCGGATATCGAGCGGGGACATGATGCGAGGATAGCAGTCGAGGAAGCGGGATCAACGTTCTTTCGTCATGCCCGGACAGGCCCGGGCATGACGCCGGAGACAATGGCCGACAAAAAAGCCCCGGCGCAAAGGCCGGGGCTCGTGATTTCTTCTCGCGTTCGATCGATCAGTTGTCGCGCTGTCCGAGCAGCTGCAAGAGCAGCGTGAACAGGTTGATGAAGTTCAAATACAGCGACAGCGCACCGATGATCGAGGCCCGCTCGGCCATATCGCCGCCGGCCGAGGCGTAGCCATAGATGTAGTCGTTCTTCAGCCGCTGGGTGTCCCAGGCGGTAAGGCCCGCGAACACCAGCACGCCGACCACGGAGACGATGAACTGCAGCGCCGAGCTCGCGATGAACAGGTTGACCAGGCTCGCAATCACGATGCCGATCAAGCCCATGAACAGGAACGAGCCGAAACCGGTCAGGTCACGCCGCGTGGTGTAGCCATAGAGACTGAGCGCACCGAAGGTCGCAGCCGTGATGAAGAACACCCGCACGATCGAGGTGTGGGTATAGACCAGGAAGATCGACGACAGCGACACGCCCATCAGCGCGGAGAACACCCAGAACAGCAGTTGGGCGGTCGAAGGTGCGAGCCGGTTGATGCCGGCCGAGAGCGCGAACACCATGGCGAGCGGCGCCAGGATGAACAGCCATTTCAGCGGGCTCACGAACATCGCGTAGCCAAACGGCGTCAGGAATGCACTGCCGATCTTGGCGGCCGCGCCCGACGGATCGCTGGTCACGGCAGCCATGTAGATGCCGAGTGCGGCGAGGCCGGTGATGGCCAGGCCAATGCTCATGTAGTTGTAAATGCGCAGCATGTAGGCGCGCAGTCCGGCGTCGACGGTCGCGGCGTCAGCGCGCCCTGCGGCCCGGCCGAACGGAGAAGCGTAGTTGCGGTCTAGATCCGACATGGTCGAATTCCCGTTTGTTGTTTCGGCGGGGCGCAAGGGCTGCGTCGCCGGTGAAAACCTATCTCAGATGGTGCAGCTTGCGGACATTAATTTTGTGTCATCAAGTCCGTGTCACCAAGCAGGCCACCCGACCCAGGGATTAAATGGGAAACTAGCACATCTGCCGCAACCTTCCACGCGCGGCCGAATGTCGCTTCTGGCCTTGGTAATCTGCGGCAAAAGCGCTCAATCCTGCCGCGCCGCGGCAAGGCCCACCGCCGTGCGCCATGGTGAATTTTTGGTGAACTTTTGTGGGATTTTTATAGGTTGCGGAGCACCGAAGCCGGCTTCTGGTTGAGCGCCAGCAGCGTGCCGGCAAGCCCGAGCCCAACCGTCACGAGCAGGGCGGCGAGCACCACGAAGGCGGCGCTGCCGGCCTGCCAGACGAAGCTCAGGGTCATCAGGCGCGTGACGATCAGATAGGCGGCAACCGAGCCCGCAACGACGCCGAAGACGGCAGTTGCGAGCCCGATCAGGAGATATTCCAGCGCATAGGCCCCGAGCAGCCGGAGGCGGGTAGCGCCCAGAGTTTTCAGGATGACCGCGTCATAGACCCGATGGCGATGGCCGGCGGCCAGCGCCCCGCCCAGCACCAAGATCGCCGAGATCAGGGTCACAGCGCTGGCGCCGCGGATTGCGAGTGCCAGGTTCGAGACCACCGAGCCGATAGTTTGCATCACCTCGCGCACCCGCACGCTGGTCACCATGGGAAACGCATCCGCCACCCGGCGGATGATGAGGCCATCGCTGGCGGGATCCGGATGGGCCTCGGTCAGCGTCGCGATATGGGTGTGCGGCGCGCTTTTGAAGACGTTGGGCGAGAACACCAGCACGAAGTTGATGCCGAGCCCCTGCCAGTCGATGTTGCGCATATTGCCGATACGGGCGTGCATATCGCGCCCGAGCACGTTCACGACGATCTCATCGCCGAGCTTCAGTTTGAGCCCGTCGGCGATCTTCTTCTCGATCGAGACCAGCGGCGGTCCGTTGTAGTCCGCGCCCCACCACTCACCCTCGACGATCTTGGAACCCTTGGGGATCTCGCTCGTGTAGGTCAGGCCGCGGTCGCTCTGCAGCACCCATTCGGCGTCGGGAGCGGGGTCGAGTTCCTCAGCCTTGACTCCGCGCGCCGCGACGATGCGCCCGCGCAGCATCGGGACGTCCTCCACCGTCGATTGCGGCTCGATCCGCGCGAGGAAGGTGTTGAAACGGTCGGCGTCGGCGGAGGGGATGTCGATGAAGAAGAACGACGGCGCATGGTCAGGCAGTGACGCCAGGAACTGCCGGCGCAGATTGCCGTCGATCTGGGTGATGGTCACGAGCACCGCGAGCCCCAGCCCCAGCGACAGCACCACCGAGGGCGTCAGCGCGCCGGGTCGGTAGATGTTGGAGATCGCAAGACGCAACATGGGAAAGCGTGTCCGCGGCAGGCGCGCGGCCAGCGCCATCACGCCGGCGGCAATGCCGCGCAGCACGGCGAAGACGATCACCGAGGCCACGACGAATATGGCAGCGATGCGCTTGTCATAGGCGAGGCCGATCACGACCGCGATCAGCGCTGCCACCACCAGCGCCATGAGTACGAGATAGCGCCAGCGCGGGCGATGCCACTCGGCTCGAACCGCTTCGCGAAACAGCGCCGCCACCGGCACGTCATGCACGCGGCCGAGCGGCCAAAGGCCGAAGGCGAGGGCGGTCAGGAGGCCGTACACGAAGGACAGCGCGAGTTCGTCCGGATGAAGCGCCGGCACCACAGGGAGAGGCAACAGCTTGCCGAACAGTCCGACGACGACAAAGGGCAGTGCTGCGCCCGCGGCAAGCCCGATCACCGCACCAAGGCTTGCCAGCAGCACCACCTGCGCGAGATAGATGGTAAAGACGTCACGGCCGGTGGCGCCGAGCGCCTTCAGGGCTGCGATCACCTCCAGCCGCCGATCGACATGGCTCTTCACGGCGTTCGCGACGCCGACGCCACCGACCAGAAGCGCGGCCAGTCCAACGAGGGTCAGGAACTGGGTGAAACGGCCGATGGTGCGCTCGAGCTGCGGCGAGGCATTGGTGCGGCTGCGCACCTCCCATCCCGCTTCGGGTGCGGCGGCGCGTGCATCCTCGATCAGGGAAGCGAGCGCGCGATCATTGTCCGCGTTGTCCGGCAGTTTCACGCGGTAGATCCAGCGCACCAGGCTGCCCGGTTGCAGCAGCCCGGCCGCGCGCAATGCGTCCATGCTAACGAGAAAGCGCGGGCCGAAGCCGAGACCGCCGGCGAGCTTGTCCGGTTCGGCGTCCACGGCGCTGCGAATCTGGAAGGTAGCGTCACCGACCGTGACCTTGTCGCCGATCTTGAGATCCAGCCGCGCCAGCAGCGTCGGATCGGCCGCCGCACCGAACGCGCCGTCGTGCTCGGCGAGCAGATCAGCCGTCGGCAAATCCGGTGCGAGCGTCAACACCCCCAGCATCGGATAGAGGCCGTCGACCGCCTTCATCTCGACCAGCGCGAGCTTGCCGTCGGCTTTTTTTGCCATGGCGCGCAAGGTCGCCGCCGCCGATACTTCGCCGCGCGAGTGCAAGAACGCGACCTCGGCAGGTTTGGCCTCGCGCTGAAACAGCACAAAGGAAACATCGCCGCCGAGCAAGGTGCGGCCCTCATGCGCGAGGCCCTCGGAGAGGCTCGCGGCAACCGAGCCGACACCGGCGATCGCGAACACGCCGAGCGCAATGCAGGCGATGAAAACGTAGAAGCCGCGCAAGCCGCCGCGCAGTTCGCGTAAGGCATAGCGCAGCGAGAGCGCAGCCATGCGGCTGCTGCCAAGGGAGACGCCAACAGGTTCGGCCGCGACGCTCATGAGGTGGCTTTGCGCTCGGTGCTTGAATCGATACGGCCCGAGCGCAGCCGAACCACGCGGTCGCAACGCTCCGCCAACGAATGGTCGTGGGTCACCAGCACCAGCGTCATGCCGCGCTCGGCATGCTTGCCGAAGATCAGATCGACGATCTGCTTGCCGGTCGATTCATCGAGATTGCCGGTCGGCTCGTCCGCGACCAGGATCGCGGGATCGGGCGCCAGTGCCCGCGCGAGCGCCACGCGTTGCTGCTCGCCGCCAGAGAGTTGGGTCGGATAGTGATGCAGCCGGTCGCCAAGACCGACGGAGATGAGTTCCTGCGCGGCACGTTTGGCGGCGTCCGCAACGCCCGCGAGCTCGAGCGGGACGGCGACATTCTCCAGCGCCGTCATGGTCGGGATCAAATGAAACGACTGGAACACGATGCCGACCTCGCGGCCGCGAAAGCGTGCCAGCGCATCCTCGTCGAGGGCATTGAAAGGCGTGCCGTTGACCACCACCTCTCCGCTGTCAGGACGTTCCAGCCCGGCCATCACCATCAGCAGCGTGGATTTTCCGGAGCCGGACGGCCCGATCAGGCCGAGCGCCTCGCCCGAGGCCACGTGCAGGCTGATATCCTTCAGAATGTGGACGCGCGCCGCACCACTGCCAAGCGAGAGGTTGACGTTGGAGATGGAAATGGTGTCCGGCGCCAGGCCGGACAATTGTGAGGGTTCGATGCGACTGTCCATGGCTCGGTCATATGGCACTTTGTCCGCCCGGGTCGAGGGGCGGGGGCGAATCTTCATGCATATAGTGGTGTTGACGCTCGCGATGATGACGATCCTGCCGGCCCTTTCGCAGATGGCGCTCGCCGGCGAAGGCAAGCCAATCAAAATCGTCATTTTGGGCGATTCGTTGAGCGCCGGGCTTGGTCTTCCGGGCGCCGCTGCATTCCCGGCCCGGCTGCAAAAGGCCTTGGAGGACAGGGGTGTAGATGTCGAGATCAGCAATGCGGGGGTATCAGGGGACACCACTTCCGGCGGGCGCGACCGGCTCGACTGGTCGGTGCCGGACGGAACCGAGGGCGTCATCGTCGAGCTCGGCGCCAATGATGCCCTGCGCGGAATCGATCCCAAGATCACGCGCAACGCGCTCGCCGAAATCGTGAGCCGGCTCAAGGCGCGCGGCATTGCGGTGATGTTGTGCGGTATGTTGGCGCCGCCGAACTACGGCAGCGACTATGCATCGCAATTCAACGCGATCTATCCGGACCTCGCCAAATCCTTTGGCGTCCCGCTCTATCCGTTCTTCCTCGACGGCGTCGCCGCCGACGCAAAGTTCAACCAGGCGGACGGCATGCATCCGACGGCGGAAGGCGTCGACATCATCGTCAACAAAATTTTGCCCATGGTGCAGGCATTTGTCGGCACGATCGGTGGGCAGCGCCGTTGAAGTTAAGGCAGCTTCAAGCTTAGTCCTCAGGGTTTTTACGGAGTTTCCTGTTCGTTAACGTGGAATGCTTCGCAGAGTCATATAACTACGCTACAAATTCCTCATCGGTGATTCGCCGCCGGGATTTGTGGTCAGGTTTGGGCCTTGTCTTGGTCTTTCTTAGACTTTGGATCAAACCTCAAGCATCGGGAGTCCTGACGATGCCGCGCTTGTTTACTGGACTGGAGATCCCTCAAGACGTCTGCCAGACGCTTTCGAATTTGCGGGGTGGCCTCCCCGGCGCCCGCTGGATCGATCCCGAAAACTACCACGTCACCCTGCGCTTCATCGGCGATATCGACGGCGTCTCCGCCAATGAGATCGCCATGCTGCTGACGCGCATCGACCGCAAGCCCTTCGAGGTAACGGTGCAGGGCCTCACGAGCTTCGGCGGGCGCAAGCCGCGCGCCGTGGTCGCGACGATTGCGCCGAGCAGGCCTTTGATTGAGCTGCAGGCGGAGCTGGAGCGACTGATGCAGCGCCTCGGCCTCGATCCGGAGGGACGCAAATTCATCCCGCATGTGACGCTGGCACGGCTCTATGATGCATCGAGCCAGGACGTCGCCGACTATCTGTCGGTGCGCGGCTATTTCCCCAGCAAGGTGTTCACCGCTGAGCGCTTTGTCCTGTTCTCCTCACGCGCCTCGACCGGCGGCGGCCCCTATGTGGTCGAGGATTCCTACGCGCTGAGTGCGTGATGGTGAACCGCGTCCGCGACTAACCGTCGTCATGGCGGGCGTGTCCCCGCTGGCGGGACAAGTCGGGGCATCACGGCTGAGAGGATGATAAGCCCCTGCATGCGGCCGCTGCATTTGCCGGCTTGAATCTTTCCGCTTCTCATGCGGTAAGGAGCGGATGCTGACCCAACCGTCATCTCCCTTCCGCGCGGAATACCAGGCCCTCGTCGCTTCCGGCGCCATCGAGGCGGACCTTGCGCAGGCTGAGCTTGTCGAGGCCTATGCTGGCCTCGAAGAGCGCCTCGACGGCTACAAGCCGCTGCGCAAGCATGGCCTGTTCGGCCGGCTGTTCGGCGACAAGGATGCCGCGCCGCCGCGCGGCCTCTACGTTCATGGCGAGGTCGGCCGCGGCAAGACCATGCTGATGGATCTGTTCTTCCAGGCCAGTCCCGTCGAGCATAAGCGCAGGGCGCATTTCCACGAATTCATGGCGGAGGTGCACGAGCGCATCTATGGCTACCGGCAAGCCATCGCGCGCGGCGAGATTGCCGATGCTGATGTGATCGCGCTGACGGCGTCAGCGATCTTCGACGAGGCGTGGCTGCTCTGCTTCGACGAATTTCACGTCACCGACATCGCGGACGCCATGATCCTCGGCCGTCTGTTCGCAAGATTGTTCGAGCTCGGCACCGTAGTGGTCGCGACCTCCAATGTCGCACCGGAGGATCTCTACAAGGGCGGGTTGAACCGGGCGCTGTTTCTGCCCTTCATCGCCCACATCCAGTCGCACATGGATGTGCTGCGGCTGGATGCCCGTACCGATTTCCGCCTCGAGAAGCTCGCGGGCAGCAGGATGTGGCTGGTGCCTCCGGACGCCGAGGCCGATACGGCGCTGGACAAGGCCTGGGCGAAAATGACCGGCAATGCGCGGTGCAAGCCGCGGGATATTTCGATCAAAGGCCGCATCCTGCACGTGCCCTGCTCCTCGCACGGCGTGGCGCGGTTCTCCTTTGCCGATCTCTGCGAGAAGCCGCTCGGCGCCTCGGATTACCTGCGGCTCGCGCATGATTATCACACCATCCTGCTCGATCATGTGCCGGTCATGGACTATTCGGAGCGCAACGCCGCCAAGCGCTTCATCTCGCTGATCGACACGCTTTATGACAATGCCGTGAAGTTGATGGCTTCCGCGGCGGCGCACCCGGTGGCGCTGTACATCGCGGACGAGGGCGTTGAAGCCAACGAGTTCAAGCGGACATCCTCGCGGCTGATCGAGATGAGCTCGGCGTCCTACCTGGCGCTGCCGC
>Ga0306924_10008287_pt1 | contig 10468 bp, 5 predicted proteins | sample sta12Can44000111_FD_203756 | JGI IMG/M metagenome (GOLD analysis project Ga0306924, IMG submission 203756) | Lab enrichment of tropical soil microbial communities from Luquillo Experimental Forest, Puerto Rico - statanox.12C.anox.44.000.111 (v2)... | ecosystem: Environmental > Terrestrial > Soil...
GGCTGGACATCAAGCCCGCGTCCCCCCCCGCGCGGCCCCGCGCCTGCCCGGTCGCCCGGTTGATGAACAGTCGATTGTTGCCGAGGATCTGTCGCAGCCAAGCATTCTGCGAGTGCCAGGAATGGTACATCTGCATCGGCCGCTGAGTGAGCGCGTGCAGAGGAAAGCTCCCGCAGTCGATCCGCGCTTGCTCGAACGGCACGTACCAGAACGGCAGCGGATCGAAATAGGCTGCGATCCTTTCGCGATGGGTCTCGGGCGGCAGTACCTTCCCATGCCCGCGGGCGGCCAGGCGGAAGCGCTGAAGCGGCTCGACATAGAGCTGCAATATGATCGGGTCGGCGGTATCTATGAGCCCCAACGCTACCGCGGTTTCGAGATAGGCTTTATTGGCGTGCTTAAAATACCGCTGGTCCTCGGGCAGCTCATGCTTCCAAAAACAACCATTCGCGACATAGCGCTCGAGTTGACGGGGATTGGGCGCACCGTAGCCCGCTTGATCGCCCTCGACGCCGCGCCAACCGCCGAGCGGCCCGACGCCTGGCCGGCGCTCGTGATTGACGATGTAATCAGGGTAGCCTCCGGGATAACGCGGGGCGCCGTCCGGCATGGCAAAGCCGGGCAACCCGAGCCGGGCGCCAATTTCGATCAGCACATCCTGAAACGGGCGGACATCACGGTCGGGGGCCATTATCGGTTGACGGATAGCATCGGCCGGCCCTTCGACCCCGCCGATCGGGCGATCGAGGAGCGAAATGCAATCCCAGCGTTCGAGATAGGTCGTGTCCGGAAGAACGAGGTCCGCATAGCCGACCATCTCTGAATAATAAGCATCTGAGTAAATGATCCGCGGGATACGGTAGTCGCCGGTCGCGGGGTCCTTGTCGGTCAGCATTCGGATCGTCTCGGCGGTGTTCATTGCCGAGTTCCAGGCCATGTTGGCCATGTACATGAAGAGAGTGTCGATTTGGTACGGGTCGCCCTTCCATGCATTGGCGATGACCATCTGCATCATGCCGTGCGCCGCGATCGGGGCGTCCCAAGAGAACGCCTTGTCGATGCGCACGGGGCGGCCTTCGCCGTCGATAATCAGATCCTCGGGCGAGAGCGGGTAGCCGAGCGGCGCCCCCGGCAGCGGTCTTCCGGGGTCGATCTGCCCGGGTTTGCCCGCGGGTCTCGGCCCGGGCGGGCACGGCTTCGGATGCGGCGACTTGTAGCGCCACCCGCCCGGCACATCGATCGTGCCGAGGAGCATCTGTAGCAAATGCAGCGCGCGGCAGGTCTGGAACCCGTTCGAATGGGCGGAGATCCCGCGCATCGCATGTATGGAGACCGGGCGGCCCTGCATCGAATCGTGGCGGCCTCCGGCCCAATCTGTCCATGGCACGGGGAGCTCGATCTGCTCTTCGAAAGCGACACGGGCGAGATCGGCGGCCAGTCGCCGGATCGTCGCGGCCGGAATACCGCAGGTCGCAGCGACCGCCTCGGGCGCGCAGCTGGGGTCGAGGTAGCGCTCGGCCACAAGCTGAAAGACCGGGACGGCGCGCCGCCCGTCGGGCAACACGGCTTCGCCGACAAGGCGGCCTGAAACCCCCACCGCCATGGCGCTCGCGAGCGCGCCCGAAGGCCCGACCACCAGCGGCTCGCCGGCCGCGCCACGGGCAAAGAGCCCGTCATCGGCCGCACCCCGCGCACGGATCACCAACCAGGCAGCATTAGTGTAGCGAACCAGATAGTCGAGATCGATCCGGTCGTGTCGCAGCAGTTCGTGGACCAGCGCAAGCACAAAGAGCCCGTCGGTGCCCGGTCTGATCCCCACCCATTCGTCAGCGATCGCCGAATACCCGGTGCGCACCGGGTTTATCGAGACGAATTTAGCGCCGCGGCGGCGCAGACCCGATAGCGCGATCTTGATCGGGTTCGAATCATGATCCTCGGCAACGCCGAACATCATAAAGAACCGAGTGCGCGCCCAATCGGGTTCGCCGAACTCCCAAAAGCTGCCGCCGAGAGTATACATCCCGGCTGCCGCCATATTGACCGAGCAGAACCCGCCATGCGCGGCGAAGTTTGGGGTGCCGAATTGAGCTGCCCAATACCCGGTGAGCGACTGGCTCTGATCGCGGCCGGTAAAGAATGCGAGTTTTTTCGGGTCGCGCTCGCGGATCGGCGACAGCCAGCCGACAGCGGTTGCGAGCGCCTCCTCCCACTCGATTTCGCGGAACTCACCGGAGCCACGTTCGCCGACCCGTCTAAGCGGCTTTCTCAGCTTCGCCGGGGAGTGCTGCTGCATGATGCCGGACGCGCCCTTGCCGCAGATCACGCCCCGGTTGACCGGGTGGTCGCGGTTACCTTCGATGTAGCGGATGCCGCCGTCCTTGAGGTGAACTTTGATCCCGCAACGACAGGCACACATGTAGCAGGTGGTGCACTTGACCTCATCGGATACCGCGGGCGAAGTATCGACCCGCTGCCGCGGCGAGAAATAATCGCGCACACGCTCGCCAAAGTTCATCCGGTCTCCCTCGGTTCGATCAACTCAGTCACGCTCATTGTTTTGCTAACTGTTGCGATGCAAAAAGGGTAAAGGCTTTCGCAAGGTTTCGTGTCAATCGGGGTTGCCGGTTGGCCCGCCATTTTCAACGGGAAGCCCGGCCTGGCGATAGAACCGTAAAGCCCCCGGATGCAGCGGTACGGACAGGCCGTCGAGTGCGTGTTCGAGTCGCACATCCTTCCCGATCGGGTCGTGAGCCACGAGGAGGCGCTGGGTTGCCTCGTTCCACAGGGCTTTGGTGATAGCAAAGATCAGGTCGTCGGAGGCTTCGGCGGAGACCACCCACAGGGCATGGAATCCAACGGTCGATGTTGCCACGCCGACCCCCGGATAAGTATCGGCCGGAATCACAGATCGATCGTAAGGGCCGTATTTTTCTTGCATCTTCGACAACACGTCGTCAGGGATCGGAATGAGACGGATCGGCGTGGTCGCCGCGAGTGCGCGAACCGCCGGGAGCGGGACGCCGCCGATCAGAAAAAAGCCTTCGAGGGTGCCTTCCGATAGGTTCGCGGCGGCCGTGCCCGAACGCAGGTACTCGGCCGACAGATCCTGCTCAGTGAGCCCGCTCGCGGCGAGCACGATACGGGCATCGACGAGAGTTCCGGATCCGGTCTGGCCCAAAGAAATGCGCCGGCCCTTCAGATCGGCCAGTGTTTGAATGGGGCCGGCGGCGGGGACAACCAGGTGGAGGCTTTCCGCGAACAGGCTCGCGATGGCCCGCAGCGTCTTGATCGGTCCTTCATCGGCGAAGACGCCCGTTCCGGCAAAAGCCCAGCTCACAACATCGGATTGGGCAATCCCGGACTCGATCTGGTCGGAGGCGACCATGCGGAGATTTGCGACCGAGCCCTGCGTTGCCTCTGCCACTGCGACCAGTCCCGGGACGCCGCAGCTGCCGCCCTGCTCGCAGGGGAGCGAGTCGGCGGGCTTCGAAATAGCACTCGCGAGCACCCCGCCGACCTCGAAGAAGCTGCCCGCGGTCGCAGCGGCTCCGATGCGGAAGAAATGCGTTTCTTGCGCGCTCGTCGGGGCAATTCGCCACACGAGACTAAGAACGACAAGTGCGGCCCCGATCGAGCCGCAGCGATCAAGACTCAACGTAGAAAACATCGTCTCACCAGGTGAGACAGCAATTTCCGAAACCAACACGGATCACCGCGGATTGCAATACCGCATCGCGCGATCCAAGAATGCGAGGCAAGGCCTTAAGCGGGCCCCTTTGTCTCGCCGTGCACTATTGTTGATGAAGACGCTGTGCAGAGAGCCTCCGGATCAAGGGTCTTCTGCGCCACGATCCCGATAATGGCGCTTCCGTAACGCTCGAGTTTACTGGCGCCGACACCGGGGATCATCGCAAGCGATGTCAGCGAGCTCGGGCGGCGGCGCGCCACTTCGAGCAGGGTCGAATCGTGAAAAATTACATAGGGCGGCAGTTCCTGGCGGCGCGCTTCTTCGAGACGCCAGGCGCGCAGCGCCTCCCACAACGCGCGCGCGCCGGGGTCGAGTTCTGTGGCCTCAGCGATTTCGCGATCAGGTTTGGGGTTTCGCCGTGTCGCGCCGCGCGGGTCGAGGCGAAAGCGGACCGTTCTTGCACCGCGCAGGATCTCCGCAGCGGCTGGCGCGAGTGCAAGTCCGCCATGGCCGGCGAGATCCGGCAAGACGAAGCCCTGCGCCACCAGCTGACGAAAGACCGAAAGCCAGCCGCGGCGATCGAGCTCGGTGCCGACGCCAAATGTCTTGAGTCGATCATGCTTCAGCCTGACAACGCGCTCGGTCGCGCTACCGACGAGGATGTCGACCAGATGGTGCGCGCCGAAGCGCTGGCCCGTTCGGTAGACCGCCGATAGCGCTTTTTGGGCGGCGACGGTTCCGTCCCAGCTCGGCACCGGTGTGCGGCAATTGTCGCAATTCCCGCAAGGCGGGTGATCGCTTTCGCCGAAATAACCGAGCAGGACCTGTCGGCGGCAAGAAACCGCCTCGCAATAGCCGATCAGCGCTTCCATCTTCTGCCGCTCGATGCGACGCTGGCGCTCCGTCGCCTCGCTTGCGTCGAGCAGCCGCATCAAACTCATCACATCGGCGATGCCGTAAGTCATCCAGGCATCCGCCGCCAGCCCATCGCGCCCCGCTCGGCCGGTCTCCTGATAATAAGCCTCGAGGTTCTTCGGCGCGTCGAGGTGAGCGACGAAACGAACGTCGGGCTTATCGATCCCCATGCCGAAGGCGATGGTCGCGACCACCACCATCCCTTCCTCCTTCAAGAACCGCTCCTGGTTGCGCTCGCGCACTGCGCCCTCGAGACCGGCATGGTAGGGGAGCGCGTCGCGCCCACGCGCTCTCAGCCAGTCAGCAGTCTCCTCAACCGCGCGCCGGGTAAAGCAATAAACGATCCCGGCATCAGCGGGGTGTTCCTCGCAGAGAAATCGCCAAAGTTGTTCGAGCGGATTGAGCTTGGGGACGACTCGATAGAACAGGTTCGGGCGATCGTAGCCGGCGGCGAACACCCGCCCCTTGGCAAGCCGAAGCTGTACGACGATGTCGCGACGTGTCGGACCATCCGCGGTCGCGGTCAGCGCCAAGAGCGGCACCCCTGGAAAGCGCTCCTTCAGGATCGAGAGCTGCTGGTATTCCGGGCGGAAATCATGACCCCATTGGGAGATGCAGTGCGCCTCGTCAACGGCGAAGAGGGCGAGGCGACACCCGGAGAGAAGCTCGAGGCAGCGTGGCGTCACCAATCGCTCGGGCGAGACATAAACGAGGTCGAGCGCGCCGTCGCGAACCGCGCGTTCGATTTCCGCCGTTTCGCCGGGAGATAGCCGCGAGTTCAGCGCCGCAGCGCGCACCCCCGCCTGGCGCAGCGCGTCCACCTGGTCCTTCATCAACGCGATCAGCGGCGAGACGACGACGCCCAAACCGGAGCGGAGCAGCGCCGACACCTGATAACACAGCGATTTGCCGCCGCCGGTCGGCATCAGCACGACAGCATCGCCGCCTGTGGTGACGTGCTCGATGATCGCGAGCTGCTCACCGCGGAAGCTGTCGAAGCCAAAGACCTCGCGCAACACTCCAAGTGGTGAGCGTTCTTTGCTCCCGGGACAGTCAACAAGCGAGTTCGGCACTCTCTATGCTTTCGTGTAGACAGGCCGGCCTCGACGTGAAATCGGCGCCTCTTGCGAGCCGAAGTCACGCTTTATCCAAGCGCCGTATCCAGAACGGTCTTGCGCGCCGCAACTTTTCTTCTCGTTACTCGCGTAGCGACGACCTGTCCCTTGCAAAGCCAATCTCAACTAATCACCTTCAAGTTGGATGCGTACCCGCGAGGCTCGGCGCCTGGTCTTACCCCCCGCAACGGCAGCTGCAACGTAGGTGTTCCCATCCCGCCGCGCCACGATCATCGTGGCGGTCCCCCCGGCAAAGCGAGGTAACGTGCTCATTTCCTGTGCAGCTCGAGACCGCGCGAGGCGGTTGTTGGTAAGGGGTATAATGGCCCTCGGGCTCGGCGTCTTCGGCCTTGCGCCCCGCTCACCGCTTGCGATCGAGGCCGGAAGCGACGCGTCGACGGCAGGCCCCGCCGTTCCCGGGCCCAACGCTGGATCGCCGAACGTGACCCCCTTTCTAGGTAATCCCGAACTCAAGGCACGACTTGATCCGCCCGGGAAACTGACGGTGGCGGGCGAGCGGATGCATAACCCGCTGCTGCGGCGGTTTTATGCCGTTCGCGGCTACCAAACGGTATGGGCCAGCCACCCGGCAGCAGCAAGGCGCTTGTGGGACATGATCCTGCGCGCCGATGAAGACGGTCTAGACCCGAATCTGTTCCATAGCGCCACGCTCGCCGAGCGCAGCTCAGCGCTATCACCGGTCGAACGAGACTTGCTGCTGTCTGATGCGTTTCTCTCCTATGCAGATGCATTGTCACGCGGTGCGATGCCGATCGAGGACCGCGCGGATGACGAGGACCTTACGCCGGAACCGCTCGACGTCGTTGCCGTGATCGACGCCGCGATCGCCAGTCCGGATCCGCCGAAGCTAATCGAGGCACTCGCCCCGTCCTCGACCGAATATTTGACGCTGCGCCGCGCCTATGCCGAATACCGTGCGGTCGCCGAGGCCGGAAGCACGCGAGCCTCGGAGGCTGGGTTATCTGCCGAACGCCGTGCCGCCGCGGAACGCCGGGCAAGGCAGTTGGCGGTCAATCTGGAGCGGTTACGCTGGCTGCCGCGGCTCATTCCATCCGACCGCGTGGTTGTAAATTCCGCGATTGCACGGCTTCAACTGTTCCGCAATGACCGGCCGGTGTTCACGACACGCGTCGTCGTCGGTGAAACCGACAAGCAGACACCTGAGTTTCACTCAACGATAAGTGACATCTTGTTTAATCCGCCCTGGAACATTCCCCGCTCGATCGCGCAAAAGGAGATATTACCGAGGCTGGCGGCCGATCCCGGCTATCTGAGCCAGCATCACATGAGGTGGCGCGCCGGCGGATCTATTCAGCAGGAGCCCGGCCCATACAGCGCACTGGGGCGGCTCAAATTCGAGATGAGTGATCGCTACGACGTTTATCTGCACGACACGCCGATCAAGTCCCTGTTCCAATCAGCCGATCGCATGATGAGCCATGGGTGCGTGCGGATCGAGAACCCGCGAGCGCTCGCGCAACTCCTGCTTGAACAGAGCCCCGAGGCGATCGACAAAGGTATCTCCCGCGGTTCCACCAATCGGCGGTCCTTGCCGAGCCCCCTTCCGATTTTCATCGTCTATCGGACGGCCTACGTCGAATCGAATGGCTCGATTCAGTTCAGCTCCGACCCATACGAACGCGATGACGAGATTTGGCAGCACTTGACGCGCTCGCGGCAACCGCCGATTGCGCAGGATGCGGTTGTTGGCCAACGGAAAGGGTGATCTATGAAGAAAGCAGTTCAACCTGCATTAAAGATGTAGTTAAGAATTCCGATCAGCGGGTCAATTTTGGCTGATCGGGGCTTGCATCCCCTGTTAACAATTGTTATGGCCGTCCCCGGGGAACTGGGGGAGTTAGCCATTGCATATGTCTTCTTTACTGAGCCGCCGCCACCTTCTCGGTGCGGCAGCGGCAGCCGCCACCGTTGGTCTCGTAGATCCGGTTCCGGCAGTTTCTTTCGCTCCGCGATCGGTTGCGCTCTACAACATCCATACCGGTGAATGGCTGCGGACAGTCTATTGGGCCGACGGTCACTACATTCGGGAGGCAGTCAGGGACATCAACTGGATCCTGCGGGACCACCATTCCGACGAGATCCGGCCGATGGATGCCGGCGTTCTCGACCTGCTCGGAATGTTGCGTGATCGGCTCGACACGCACGACCCTTTCCTCGTGGTTTGCGGGTATCGCTCACCGACCACTAACAGGAAGCTCTACCTACAGCACGAGGGGGTAGCGAAATACAGCTATCACATCAAGGGAATGGCCGTCGATCTTCGGTCGGAGCGCCGGGACCTGAACCAGATCCGCGATGCGGCGCTGGACCTCAGGTGCGGAGGTGTCGGTTATTATCCGCGCTCGGACTTCGTTCACGTCGATTGCGGGCCGGTTCGCCGCTGGTAAATCGAGTCCCTACAGCGGGCGCCGCCGTCCTTGAGTGACCGAAAGGCCGCGAATTGCCCGGGGGCACGGCACTCGCTGCGACCGCTGCAGCTCATTGACGCTAGAATCGCCGCCCGGCAAATTCCGCCGAACGCGGGTGATGCCCGTGAAAGCGCGGAGGTCATGACCCGAACCATCGTCCCGGTCGGGCGCGACACGCCCGTTGCCGAGGCCATTCGGATGATGCTCGAAAACCACATCGGCGGTCTCCCGGTGATGGATGAGGTCGGGCGGGTCGTCGGCGTCCTAACCGAAGGCGATCTGTTGCGCCGCAACGAGACCGGAACCGAGCGGCACCGCCCGCGATGGCTCGAAGTCCTTATGGGACCCGGGCGGATCGCGGGCGCGTATACCTCTCGACGAGGTCGTGCGGGTGATGGGGCGCCAGTGCGCCAAACTGGTGCCGGTGCTCGACGGTAACTCGCTGGTTGGGATGTCGGCCGAGCCGGCCTACCTCGCGCGCTAGCACATACGCTCGACAAAGAGGCCGCTCCGACCCGACAATGATATCCGCGAGCGTGTGTTCGCCGAGCTGGCGAAAGCGGCCTGGGCGCAGGCGTTCGGGGTGGAAACCAGCATTTCAATTCGGCAGACCGAATGGCCGAGAAGCGCCGGAAGCGGTCGGTCGCGGACTGGAACAGAAGCGAGAAGTTCGGCCCGCATTTGCGATTTCGTTGGCCGCGGCGGTCGCCTAGGACTGATACTCGCGGCAACTACAATCGCCGGGGATCCCTCGTAAACGGTTGATTGCGAACCACCGCCAGGGCAGACTGCACCTGTAAGCATTTTTGCTCTGCGACCCGGTCAACCAGGTTGCACGGGAGGCTGTTTTGAGCGGAGAGCGCGTCGAGCGCCGCTTGGCGGCGATCCTCGCAGCCGATGTCGCCGGGTACTCGCGACTGATGGGCGAGGACGAAGAGGGCACCCTTGCGGGTCTGAAGGCACATCGGCGCGCGGTCTTCGATCCGAAGATTACTGAACATCGCGGCCGGATCGTCAAGACGACCGGCGACGGCACGCTCGTGGAGTTCGCCAGCGTCGTTGATGCGGTGCGCTGCGCTGTCGATATCCAGCGCGAGATGGCCGAGCGCAACGCCGATGTACCGGCGGAACTTCGCATCGAGTTTCGCGTCGGGCTCAACGTTGGCGACATTATCATCGACGACAAGGACATTTACGGCGACGGCGTCAATATCGCCGCCCGCTTGGAAAGCCTAGCCGCGCCGGGCGGGATCTGCGTCAGTCGGGCCGTGCGCGACCAGGTGCGCGACAAGCTCGACTTCTCGTTCGAGGACATGGGCGAGCAGCAGGTCAAAAACATCGCCCGCCCGATCCGCACCCACCGGATTGTGCTTAGCGGCGCTGCCGTCGCGGCATCCTCTACCGAACCGAACACACGGCCTGCGCCTCAGAAACCGTCAATTGCTGTGTTGCCATTCGTCAACATGAGCGGCGACATCGAACAGGAGTATTTCTCGGACGGCATCACCGAGGACATCATCACAAACCTTTCGCGCAACCACGCCTTCTTCGTGATTTCGCGCAGCACCTCGTTCACTTACAAGAATCCGGCCATCGATGTTGCCAGGGTGGCGCGCGAGCTTGGCGTGCGCTACGTCCTCGAAGGCAGCGTCCGTCGCGCCGGCAATCGGGTGCGCATCACCGCACAGCTGATCGATGCGGCGGGCGGCCATCACCTGTGGGCCGATCGCTACGACCGGCAACTAGCCGATGTTTTCGCCGTGCAAGACGAGATCGCCCAGCACATCACCGGCGCCATCGCGCCCGGCATCATATCGGCTGAGATTCAGCAGGCCCAGCGCAAGGACCCGAGCCAACTCGATGCTTGGGACCGCACGGTGCGCGCGCATTGGCATATCCGCCACTTCACGGAGCGTGATCTGGCGGAGGCGCGCCGGTTGCTGGATGAAGCGATCGCCCTCGATCCGGCGAATTGGATGGCTCTCGCCGACTTGGCATTCGCTCGACACTTCGAGGCCGTGTTCGGCTGGGGCGACGGGCCGGCCGAGTCGCATGCGCACCTCGGCGCAGCCGCGCGCAAGGCGGTCGCGGTCGACAACAGCGACGCCATGGCGCATACCTCCTTGGCGATCTTCGATCTGTTCTCCGGTCGGCACGAAGAAGCCCGACACCGGCTGAGGTTGGCCCTCGATCTCGACCCGAACTCGATGTTTGCCCGCGGGTATTTGGGCGTTAGCTGCGGTTTTGGCGGCGATTATGAAGCCGCTCTGCCGCATCTGGAGGAGGCGCTGCGCCTCAGC